>ERZ824600.591-NODE-591-length-53568-cov-5.112982_pt1 | contig 53568 bp, 44 predicted proteins | sample MGYA00519933_ERZ824600 | MGnify/ENA primary metagenome ERZ824600 (study PRJEB31778, sample SAMEA3449178) | human gut metagenome | biome: human gut; feature: human-associated habitat; material: faeces | place: United Kingdom | collected 2010/2012 ...
GCCGCCTCAAGGGCTACGCGCCCTTGAACCCCTCAACCTTTGAAAAGGTCGACGAAACTTTTAATCTGCTTGCCACCTCAGCCAGTGCGTAACGGGTGAAACCTCCACCCCGCAATCGTCCCGCTGATCTGTACGAGAAAAAAGTCCTCAGTCGCAAAGCTTTCGCCGAGCCTTTTTCAAAAGGCCGCGTACCCCCCGCGTCTCCCACGTCCGTGCTCAGTTTATAGCGGTGACCTTATAGCCCTGATCCTCGACCGCCTTTTTCATCGTATCGTCGGACACATTGCCCGAGAGTGTAACGACAGCGGTTCCCGCCTCGTGGCTGACCTCTGCGGCTATCACGCCGTCAAGCGCCTCGAGCGCCTTTTTAACATGCATCTCGCAGTGTCCGCACATCATACCTTCAATTGTAACAGTCTTTTTCATAGTTTTGTTCTCCTTTGTATCAATTATATTTTTTATATTTTTATCGGCATCGGAATTGCCTCTGCCGTGCGCCTTACGGTCATGGCGTGCGTCATAGAGCTTGAACAGATTCAGGCGCAGCGCATTTGAAACAACACTGAAGCTCGACAAACTCATTGCGGCAGCACCGAACATAGGATTAAGCTGCCATCCGAGCAGGTGGATAAACACGCCCGCAGCGAGCGGTATGCCGATAATATTATATATAAACGCCCAGAACAGATTCTCGTGAATATTTCTCAGCGTCGCGCGACTCAGTCTTATTGCTGCGGGAACATCTGAGAGCCTACTCTTCATAAGCACCACATCCGCCGCATCTATTGCAACATCCGCACCCGCGCCTATGGCTATGCCGATATCCGCCGCAGTCAGTGCTGGAGCGTCGTTTATGCCGTCGCCGACCATGGCGACCCTGCCCGTCTTTTGCAGCTCGCGGACGGCATCCGCCTTTCCGCCGGGCAGCACGCCCGCAATGACCTCATCCACGCCCGCCATAGCGCCCACAGCCTTTGCGGTGCGCTCGTTATCGCCCGTCAGCATGACAACGCGAATGCCCATTCCGCGCAGTTCGGCTATTGCCTGAGCGCTGTCCTCCTTGACCGTGTCGGCAACCGCGATAATGCCGCACAGTCTGCCGTCACGCGCAAAGAACAGGGGTGTTTTGCCCTCGCCCGAGAGCTGCTCCGCACGTGCCCGAAGCGCATCCGGAACATCGACGCTATCCGAAATAAATCTTCCGCTGCCGCCGACAAGCGTCTGCCCGCAGAGCTGTCCCGTCAGTCCGTTGCCCGGCAGCGCACTGAAGCTGTCAAGCTCCGCCGCCACGATACCATCCTGCTCCGCACGGCTGTTCACCGCACGGGCAAGGGGATGCTCACTGCGCCGCTCGAGCGCATAAGCAAGCGAGAGCAGCTCATCAGCGCCGACCCCATCTGCGGGAATAATATCGGTCACGGTCGGCTCGCCGCGCGTTATCGTGCCGGTCTTGTCGAGCGCGACTATCCGGGTCTTGCCGGTATTTTCGAGCGAAACTGCGGTCTTAAACAATATTCCGTGCTTTGCGCCGACACCGTTTCCGACCATTATCGCGACCGGAGTCGCAAGTCCGAGCGCGCACGGACAGCTGATGACAAGCACCGAGATTCCGCGTGCAAGAGCATATCCGAGCGACTGTCCCGCAATGAGCCATGCGGCGACAGTCACCGCCGCTATCGTTATAACGGCGGGAACGAACACGCCGGACACCTTGTCCGCTACCTTTGCGATAGGCGCCTTGGTCGCCGCCGCGTCGCTGACCATCGCGATTATCTGCGAAAGCGTAGTGTCCTCGCCGACCCTGCGAGCCTCGCAGCGGATAAAGCCGGAGCTGTTCAGCGTTCCCGCCGAAACGGTGCTGCCCTCCGATTTGTCCACCGGAATGCTCTCGCCGGTAAGCGACGATTCATCCACCGCGCTACTTCCGCTGAGCACAACACCGTCCACCGGGATGCTCTCACCGGGACGAACGACAAATACATCTCCCCTCGCCACCTCGGCTATCGGGACGGTGATCTCCTCGCCTTTCCGCTCGACCGTTGCAGTCTGAGGCGCAAGCTGCATCAGCCCGCGCAGCGCATCGGTAGTCCTGCCCTTTGAACGAGCCTCGAGCATCTTTCCTACCGTTATCAACGCGAGTATCATTGCCGCCGATTCAAAGTAAAACTCATGCATGTACGACATGACCGCTTCGGCATCACCGCGCACATGCGCGCCCGTCATTGCGAACAGCGCAAATGTACTGTAACCGAAAGCCGCCGTCGAGCCGAGCGCAACAAGCGTATCCATATTCGGCGCACGGTGCCGCAGCGCGCGAAAGCCGCTGATAAAGAATTTCTGATTGATGACCATGACCGCCGCCGTGAGCAGCAGCTGCAGGAGTCCCATAGCCGCATGATTGCCCTCAAAGAATGACGGAAGCGGCCAGCCCCACATCATGTGTCCCATTGATACGTACATCAGCACTGCAAGAAAGCCGAGTGATGCAATAAGCCGCTTTTTCAGCGCCGGAGTTTCTCTGTCCTTCAGCGCATCGCTGTCCGCCGCTGCGGCAGACGCGCCGGAGGCTGCCGATTCCGCACCGCGGCGCTTCGGCTCCGCGCCGTAGCCCGCGTCACGCACAGCCGCAACTATCGCGTCCGCACTCGCGGTACCCTCAACGCCCATCGAGCCGGTCAGCAGACTGACCGAGCAGGAGGTTACGCCCGGTACGGCGGAAACCGCTTTTTCTACACGAGAGCTGCACGCCGCACAGCTCATGCCCGTTACCGTGTATTGCTCCAAGATCTATCCCCTCTCTCATGACCGCATACCCGCAGCAGCTCGCGGTTATTCGCGTTATTATCTATTATACATGATATTGATGCCGTCAATACCGCCGCAGCAGCATTGCACCGTCGGCTCGGTCTTTTCATTCAGTGCCGGGCGGGCTGACTTGCATACTCATGAAAACACCGCCGATTCATTTTCCCGGCATACCGCCGCCCGATTTGATCGGTCCACGCTTATATATCAGCCGTATACATAAGCGGTAAACTATTTCATCAGTCTGCCGAGCGTCTGTATCAGCTCGTCTATTACCTCGTCCTTTCCCGCGCGTATATCGCGTGCAACACAGCCGTGTATGTGGCTCGTGAGCAGCTCGCGGTTAAAGGCGCTGACCGCCGCATTCACGGCTGCCGACTGAACAAGAATATCGGCACAGTACGCATTGTTCTCGACCATTCCGCGGATACCGCGTATCTGACCCTCGATCCGGTTCAGACGGTGTATCAGCTTCTGCCGCTCACGCTCCGGACGCTCGGTCGTTTTCCCGCAGCAGCCGCAGCCGTTGCCGCTGCCCATTGTATTGCAGCAGACGGTCGGCTCACCGTCCGCCGCGCCTCCGTCGGCGGCTTTTTTGTCCTCGCCGCAGCAAGTCTCCGCAGCTCCGCTCTCCTCAGGTATTACCGTCTTTTTATTTTCTTCTGCATACTCACCCCCGCCGCAGCAGGGACACGCCTTTTCATGTGTCATAGCACCTCTCCTTTATACCCCATCGGGGTATATGCATTATATACCCCGATGGGGTATATGTCAATAGGCAAAGCAGAAATTTTAAACTATTTCTCAGCCTGTATTCTCATGACGATAGACACCGCCGCGTTCTTTTTCGCCCGAAGCTTTTTTACAGAAAAAAGAATGCGGCGGAAAACCGACGCATTCTCAATATTCTCATTATTTAACTTAATATTTCCTCGATAAGGGCTATTTAAACCGCCCCGCTGCTCTCCGATCCCGGCATATCGGCGACATCGGCATTTTCAGAAGCATCACAGCCGTCGCCCGAAGATTTCTGTGCATCCGAGACGACAGCCGAAGCCTGCACGGCATCACCGGGCGGAGCGGAAACGCAAGCATCCGAGGCGTCGGCATTATCCGTTCCGACAGCCGATACAGCCGACTTTGCCGCTGCGGTGCGCGGGAACAATCGTCTGTCAAGCGCATTCAGCACAGCCACAAAGCCCTTGTTGCCGAAATACAGTACGAGCGCGGCGAGCGTTACGGCGGCAAGCATCAGCAGATTTATTGCCTTATGTCCGAAATGTGTATCAAGATACCCGGATATCATCTCCGACACCCATTGCTGAATACAGTAAAATTCAAGACTCATCATCCCGAAAAAGCCGAGCACGGCATTCGCCGCAGCAGACAGCCACCGCGTGGCGCGGAAAGAAGCGAGCAGGTCGAGCAGCTTTGCCATAATAAGCGGCAACGACATTGCTATAAGCAGATTCGGCACACAGCAGTTCGACACGGGTACGAGCAGATACATTCCGTCCACATTCGTCCGATCGGCAAGGTAGAGACCGAGCAGCAGAGTAAGCGCCGTCAGCGCCCACAGTCCGCGGCTCTCCCGCATTCTGTTATTCTGACACAGCCAACCGTACAGCACACCGACCAAAAAGACGGGTATACGGTTTGTAAAGCCGTACATATCCCCCCTGAGCCTGTCGCGCAGGACCATCGACACGAGCAGCCATATCACGAGCACCGTCAGGGTAAAGACCGTCTTATTCTTTGCGCGCGAAAATATCGCCCAGTAGAGCGGGAAAACGAGATACAGCGTCAGTATCGCGGGAACGAACCACATAAAGGAATAGATGCTCTTAAAATAGAAATTGTATCCCGAAACATTCGCCAAAAACTCTCGTGCACTCCAGCCGTAGCTCACTCCGACAATTACCGCGACCGCGAGGTACGGAAAGAGGATCCTCTTTATCCGCCCGAAATAAAAGCGACCGACACTGCTCTTTTTAATAGCATAGGTCAGTCCCATGCCCGACAGCAGCAGGAATATATCAACACCGCAGAAGCCGATGTCCTTAAGGAATACCTCCCGCTCCCAAAAGCTCTCGCCGTACGGGATAAGCAGCCGCCACTCGTGCATTGCAAGTATCCACAGAGCCGCAAAGCCCATTATCGCCTTGCGGTACTTGGATATCACCGCGATCATACTCTTCTCTTCCATTTTTGTCTCCGAAAGTTCGTCAGAATAAACGTATGCGGCTTGCGCAACGCCGCGGCGAATATCGGGCGATAACACATATAACGCCATACGCCGACTTTCGTTGACATTATATCACTTTTATGTAATAAACACAATATTACTGAAGAATATTTTACAGCCCTGAGCAAGATTTTGCATCACACACCGATCAAAAGGATGATTATCTCCGAAATCCGACAACCGTTCATCCCGATCCGGCATCGGCATTCCGTCTTTATTATCTAATTATCTATCCGAGTTTTATCCGAGAGCAGACGTGCATATCCGTAGATCGACACGACGTCGGCGCAGCGGCAGCTTAACTTTTTCAGCGTCGGTCATATTGCATTTGCCGAAAAACAGAATATTGAAAATACCGAAAGAGTGTGCTACAATATATGTAAATAACGACCCTGCCGTACAGACCGAGCATGCGGCGGACAATCGAATATCGGAGGTATATCAATGGGAACGATATGCGGAGCAAACTGCGACGAATGCAGAGGAAGAGACGAATGCAGGGGTTGTGCCGAGACCTGCGGCAGCCCGTTCGGAGGTCGCTGCATCGCAGCCGAATATATAAAGGCGGGCGGCAGAGCGGCATATGACGAGTTTCGCCGACAGCTGCTCGATGAGATAAATTTGCTGCTTGAAGCCGAGGGGCTGCCGCACGCGCTCGCGCTGTACGAGCTGCCCGGACAGTATGTCAATCTCGAGTATCCCACTCCCGGCGGCGAGCGGGTGCGTCTGCTGAGCGACAATGATATCTATCTCGGAACACAGATAGAATTCGCCGATCTCGGTATCTGCTACGGCGTGATCGCCGACACCGGCTTTATACTCATATGCAGCTACAGCCGCGACGGCAGCGACCCCGAGATAGTCGTTTTCAAGCGCAGATAAGCATATCCGCCGCGCAGCCGGCATCATCGGACTTTTACAAGGCATGCAGCGGCACAGCATGATTTCATCGCAGCGGCAAAAATAATCGGCGGCATACCGCCGCATCAGCACAGAACCGTGCATATGCACATATAGGCTCGGCGCATAACATGAAAAACGCATTTTGAGCCGCAATCAAAGCGAAAGGAGGACGGCAGACGACTGCCCGACACATTATGAACGACGGCATGAGCATGACGCTGGAGGACCTTCTGTCGGAGAATACGGCAGCAGATATTACCGAAGCCGACGGCGCGGAGGCTCCGACATACAACAGTACCGCCGAGACGCGCGCCGCGCAGTGCAGCATAGGCTGGAATCCGTGGCACGGCTGCACCAAGATAAGCCCCGGCTGCCTCAACTGCTATGTTTACCGCAGAGACGAGACCTTCGGCATAAGTGACAGAAGCGGCACCTGCCGAAAGACCTCCGCCTTTTCGCTTCCCCGCAAGCGCCGCCGCGACGGCAGCCTCAGAATCGCACCGGGCAGCACCGTCATGACCTGCTTCACCTCCGACTTTCTGCTGCCGGATGCCGACGAATGGCGCGGCGAGTGTTGGGATATGATGCGTGAGCGCCGTGACTGCCGCTTTGTTTTTTTTACAAAGCGCATCGACCGCCTCGACCGATGCCTGCCGTCCGACTGGGAAGACGGGTACGAAAATGTGACCATCGGCTGCACCGTCGAAAACAGGCAGATGGCAGAGTACAGACTGCCGATATTTCTCTCGCAGCCGCTGCGGCATCGCATAATAGTTGCCGAGCCGCTGCTCGAGTCACTCGATATCTCCCGGTATCTCGGCGGCGTCGACGAGGTCATAGTCGGCGGTGAATCCGGAGACGGCGCGAGATGCTGCGACTATGCGTGGGTGCTTGACCTGAGACGGCAGTGCATAGAACACGGCACAGCTTTTTCATATCATCAAACAGGCGCACGGCTGATTAAAAACGGGAGAATCTATAATATTCCACGCGCGCATCAGCTCTCGCAGGCAAAGCGCGCACGGATAGATTGGAGCGCTCGGTAATACACACGCACCCCCCGACCGAACGCCGCACGGATAAATCAAGATAAATCAAAGAGGCTGTGAAAAAACTCGTTTTTTTACAGCCTCTTTGATCATCCGGGGATAGGTAAAAATGTTCGGCATTCCGCCTGCGGAAAAGCGGATTCTATCTTTTACGAGCTATCTCCGCTCCCCGCCATACCTCAACGGAATGCCCGCTTATCTTATTCGCCTTTTCGCACCGGACCTTTTAGGCATTCGCTTTTCTTTTATTCTGCCCTGCCGTCCGAGTTTTTAACTTGTACACCGTCGCCCGAACCATCCTCCGTACCGATATTCCGCGTCAGCTCCCGCAGGCGCTCGCGCGACAGCTCGAGCAGCTCTGCGGCGTATTCCTCGTTTGCCGCGTCGGCATACAGACGGTACATACTGCCGTCGGGAACGACCCGCACTCTTCCGCGTCTGCCGAACTCTATCCGATAGCCCTCTCCGTCCGGCTGTCCGATCGCACCGCAGTCCGGCGGAATACACATTCGTTCGGCATTAAAGCTGCCCTCGGCAAAGCAGAAATCCGGCAGTGCCGCACACAGCTCGCCGAGCGTGTTTTCACCGAGCAGGGCAAGCATATGAACGGCGGCAAACGAGCCGTCGCGCAGCTCCGGCATACGTGCGGACAGTCTGCGTGCCTCGCTCTCACTGCCGCCGCTCGGACAGCTGCCGTAACGCAGGACACGCGCACCGAGCCGATGTGCAAGCCGCGCGAGGCAGGCGGGAGATGCATACGGAAGCGCCACCGAAGTCACACCGCCCTGAAGAATGCTGTCCGCAGTAAGGAGGGTCAGAACATGCCACAAATCGGCGCGAGTCGCGCCTCCGCGACGGTCGAGCAGCTCTGCGCTGATGCCGCCTGCACCGAGGTATACCGCAACATCCGCATCCCGTTTTGCCCGAATGCGATAGCCGAGCTCGGCGAGCACATCCTCGAGCAGGAACACCTCCTCACCCTCTCCGAACAAACAAATGCTGAAATCTCCGATGCCGCCAACCGCTCCGCGACGGTCATACATATCGCGGTGCGCACGCACAAGTGCGCTGCGGTAGAGCTGCTCCGCGGATATGCCGGCGGAAACTCTGCCGCCGCCCGCAGACGGATGTGTGCGGGTAAGCTCGCGCTCAAGTCGGCGCTCAAGCTCGCGACAGGGATAAAGCCCGCAGCCGTCGTAGATAAGCAGCTCGGCATGCCCGCCCTCCGGAGCAAGTCCGTCACGCTCGGCGATATGGAGCATAAGATCGTATTCAAGCACAGAAGCGGCATATGCCGCCATAGCGGCGCTGCCCGCGCCGCAGTCGTATGCCGTGCAGCCGACAGAGGCGATACCGAGCAGCAGTGCGGACCGAAGCAGCTCGCTTAGATCAGAGCTGCCGCCGACCGCACCTATACTGCCGTGACCGAGCGCAGCGCCGACAGCCGCACCGAGCCGAAAGCATGCGGCAGGCTCCGGCGGTATTCTCAGCCCGCCCGGAACAGGAGTCGGCTTGCCTCCTCGGTCGAGCTCGCCGCATATCTCCCCGTCTCCGACATTTTCACCGCTGCCGACAAGCGTTCCCGGCAGCAGGATAGCACCCTCGCCGATAACAGCGCCCTCGCCCACAATGCATCCGTCGCATATCCGCGCACCGCCGCCTATCCGACAGCGCGGACAGAGCACCGAGCCGCTTATCTGCGCAAGCGCACCGACGGTAACGCCCGAATAGACAACAACGCCGTCAAGCTCTGCGCTGCCGTCGATATGCGACTCCCCGAGCCGAGAGAAGATATTGCGTCTGCCGCCGCGCATATTCTCCGCATAATATGCCTCCGCCGTTCCGATATCACACCAATGCCCCGTGCACATCAGCCCGTACATCGGAACGCCCTGCTCGAGCAGCGACGGGAACAGATCGGCTGCAAAGTCGCATTTTTCTCCCTCGCAGACCTGCTCCATAACCTCAGGCGAGATAATATATATTCCTGTATTTACGGTGCCGGACAGCGCTCGCTGCCATGCGGGCTTTTCGGAGAAGCCGGTTATCCTGCCGCCGCGCGCAAGTATGACAGTGCCGTATTCGCGCGGGTCGGGGGCATACGAGAGCAAAACGGTGACGGCACTGCCCTTCTGCCGATGAAACTCCTCCGCCGCCGTCAGATCCGCATCGGTCATCGCATCGCCGCTGATAACGAGAAACGGCTCGCCGCCGCGCCAAAACGGCTCTGCCTGCCGCACTCCTCCCGCAGTGCCGAGCGGATCGCGCTCCTCAAAATAGCACAGCTCGAGCCGCTCTCCTGCCGGGGAGATATATTCGTCGCCCTCTCTTGCTCTTATCATATCCCCGAGATAGCGCGTAGTCAGCGCCGCCTCGGTAATGCCGTGACGCAGCAGCAGACGGAATATATGCTCGAGGGTCGGGATACCGTCCGTCTCCACGAGCGGCTTCGGCATCGTTTCGGTTATCGGGCGAAGCCTTGTTCCCTCTCCGCCCGCCATAATTACAGCTTTCATACGGTGATCCTTTCGATTTGTTCATGCTCTATGCCTCTGTATTTTTTGTTTTTCCGCATAAAAATTCGCCATGTCTGAATACATCCGCCCGAATCGGTCGAACAATATCGTTGCCGGACTGCGGCGGAGAGGGGAAATATTCATGCTCAAAGGCTGTCAGAGAAAGATAATTGTTATGAAAAATACGGGTAGTCCGATGTTCGACGAGGCATACTTTGTCCTCAGCGAAAATGCGCTGCGCGCTCACGCCTCCGAGCGTGACATGATAAGCGAGGCAAACCGGATAATCAGAGAGGGCGGCGATAGCACCCCGCGCAAGCCGCAGCTGCTCCGCATAGCGGCCCTGCTCTTCTCGGTCGCGCTGTTCCTGCTCGCCGTCGGATTTCTGATACGGGCATTTTAAACGCTCCGTTATCGGAGCGACGCTCTTTCAGCCGAGTCGCCGGCGGTCAGACGATCCGTCGGCAAGCCGTAATGAACGGGAAGCAGCCGCAATAAATATATAGGCTTGAGCAAGGCTGCATGCGCATGGCAGCGATATCGGGCAGAATTACCGGAGGCGTGCCGCTTGATGTGCGCATCGGTCTATTCCTTATGCCGAGCATAGACAGTTCGACAGCTTCGCTCTCCGATATCGCAGTCCGGGAAGAGCGCATAGCTCGGTTCTCTGCATATGCACCGCCCGCCGCACATTATCGGTCGGCACCGCCGCCCCTCATACCGCGCCGATACGCTCAGCCGTCGCTCCGGTCGTCGCCGCTGCCGAGCCGCCGGCGCTCCTCCTGCTCGGGACTGAAATATCCGGTAAACTGCGCCGTCGGATCCTCGCTCGGTCTTGCCGGCGCTGACGGTCTGGCGGTCGGCGGCTCGGGAAACAGCTCGTCGGAGCTCTCCTGCCGATAGAGCCGCGCCACTCCGTCCGAGAGACGGTTTCTTTTTCTTTTTTTCCTATCCATACAACTTTCACCTGCTCCTCTAATAAAATATATACGGGCAGCGTCGCTGCGCACTGCGTAGCACGGCGGCACCGTCGAAGTATGTCGGCACGCGCCGACACATCGCCTTATATATACAGTTTGCGCAGAAAGGTGGGAGATTATTATTGCCTCTGCTCAATTAACACTCGGTTCACAAAAGCACATCGGCGAATTCATATTTGAATGCTACACTAAGCGCATCGTATTTTGATCGTTACAGCGGCATTGCCGCACAGGATGACTATATCCGAAAGAAAAGCGCAGCACTGCAAGCGTCGGACAGGCTCTTGATCGCCGTTTGAAGCCGTTTTGCCCGTACCGCAGACAAGCGCCTAAAATACGGAGGGCAGCATTTTTATGCCGCCGAATGCCCACGGCTGCGCAGAGCCGAGGGGTTTTTCGTGTTTTGCATTTTTTCGGAAGAATACCGCGTCATTTTTTCGTCGCCTAAATCGGCGGCGTATACGACGATTTCGATCTCATCGGCAGCCCGGTCGCAGCAGAATCGCGCCGTCCGCCGTCCGCCGTCCGAATAAGTTAATAACTACATAAAAAAGAAAGGAGCGCGGCAGCCCCGAGGCTGTACCGCGACACAACATGGCAAGAACAAATAACGGAAACAACACAGTGAGAGCACCGAGAGGAAATGCAAGAGGAAAAGGCTCGGACGCGCAGAGCAGGGTCGAGAGCGGCGAGGAGCTGACCCACGAGGCAGCCCGCACGCGCGGCAAGCAGAAGCGCCCCGCGCAGAAGAACACGAAAAAAGGTAAGGTAAGAGTCGCGATGCTCGGCGGTCTCGGCGAGATAGGCAAGAATATCGCCGTTATCGAGTCGGGCAACGACATTATCGTAGTAGACTGCGGTCTCGGCTTTCCCGACGACGACATGCTCGGTGTAGACCTCGTTATCCCGGATGTCAGCTACCTCGAAAAGAACGAGGAAAAGGTACGCGGAATATTCATCACACACGGACACGAGGACCACATCGGCGCACTGCCCTACGTGCTGCGTAATCTGCATGTCCCTGTATACGCAACGCGTCTTACACTCGGCGTGCTCGAGCGCAAGCTCAGCGAGTTCCACTATGATATTCCGCCGGTGCTCAACTGCGTTGAGGCGGGCGACACCGTAAAGGCGGGCGTTTTCTCTATCGAATTCATCCGCGTAAACCACTCGATAGCCGATGCGTGCGCGCTCGCTATCCATACGCCCGCGGGAGTTATCATCCACTCGGGCGACTTCAAGCTCGATCTCACCCCTGTCGAAAGCCAGATGATGGATATAACAAGGCTCGGCGAGCTCGGAAACGAGGGCGTTATGCTGCTCATGTGCGAGTCGACGAACGCGGAGCGTCCCGGCTTTACACCGTCGGAGCGCAAGGTCGGCGGAACACTTGACGAGATTTTCCTCAAAAATAAGGATTCGCGCATCGTTATCGCGACCTTCTCATCAAATGTTCACCGCGTGCAGCAGATAATCTCACACAGTGAAAAGTTCGGCAGAAAGGTCGCCATCACCGGGCGCAGCATGGTAAACATCGTCGGTGTTGCGACAGAGCTCGGCTATATGACCGTCTCGGACGGAGTACTCATCGACATTGCCGATGTCAAGAAATATCCGCCGGAGCAGGTGACCGTTATCACCACCGGCAGCCAGGGCGAGCCCATGAGCGCACTCTACCGCATGGCATTCGGCGATCACAGCAAGATCTCACTCGGCGAGCGCGACCTCGTCGTTATCAGTGCAAGCGCCATCCCCGGCAACGAAAAAATGGTCGACCGCATCATCAACGAGCTGCTCAGCCACGGCGTTACCGTATGGCGCAATGCGATGCTCGAGATACACGTCTCGGGTCACGCATGTCAGGAGGAGCTGAAGCTCATGCACGCGCTGACAAAGCCGAAATACTTCATGCCCATTCACGGCGAATACAAGCACATGATAGCCCATAAGGAGCTCGCCGAGTACATGGGAATGCCTGCGAGCGATATCTTTGTCTCCGAGATAGGCAAGGTGCTCGAGATAGACGAGAAGGGCGCAAGATGGAACGGCACTATCCCGTCGGGTAAGATAATGGTAGACGGCTCGGGTGTAGGCGACGTCGGAAACATCGTTCTCCGCGACCGCCGCCATCTCTCGCAGGACGGACTTATCGTCGTCGTCGCGACCGTCGATATCGACCAGCGCGTTATTGTTTCGGGTCCCGATATCGTGTCCCGCGGCTTTGTCTACGTCCGCGAGGCAGAGGAGATGATGGAGGAGGTACGGGAGATATCGCGCACCGCACTCGACGATTGCCTCTGGAACGGCGAGACCGAATGGAATCAGATGAAAACGAGCGTCAAGGACAGCGTGTCCAAGTTCCTCTTCCAGAGAACAAAACGCAGACCGATGATCCTGCCCGTTATAATGAATGTCTGATTCCGCGCGCGAAATGAGAGAAAACGGTAAATTAAGTTTATAAAAAAGAGCAGAGGTGAACGCCGAACAGCGAACATCTCTGCTTGTTTTGTGATAAGGACACGCGTCCGCAACAGAAAAATCAGAAAAGCATCCGAAAGTCTTTAGGCTGTCGGATGCTTTTCTGCTTAGATTTTAAATGGAACTCAATACACGGAACAGCTAAGCGACCGTTCGCGTCACTCTATTTCCGTTGAGCAGCAGATAACGATATAGGCGATCAGCCATATCGGCCAAAACGGGATAAAAAGTGATATCAATCTGCCGATCCAACGGTTGATACCTAACGTTTTTTCTGCCCCGCTGAACACGCCGCCGAGCCATTTTCCGTCTCTGGATCTCTTAAATCTCCCCGCCGACGTTCCGATTTTCTTTTTGATCCCGCCGTGCGAGGATAAGCTTACCCCGCATTTGATGCACATTGCTTGATTTGACGTTGTTTCTGCTCCGCAATGGGGGCAAAACTTGTCGCCCGATCCTTTCGCAACACCGCAATGAACACAGCAAGCCGCTGCCTCTTCAATTTGCTGACCGCAATTTCTACAAAACATACTTTTCCTCCGTTCAAACAAGTTTATGACATTCACTGAATGTCATATCTGAGAGTAGTATAACATATAATTCTCTTATTGACAAGCACTAAATGTAATTTTGGAGTGAAAAAAGATGTTTATCAATAAAAGTTCTGACGGAAAGAACAATTTGTGCGGAAAAAACATCGCCCGTTTCCGCAAGGAAATGAAAATATCTCAGAGAATGTTAGCAGATAAATTGCAGCTTATCGGACTGAATATTGATAAAAATGCGGTCCAACGAATGGAGTCAGGTCAAAGATTCATAACGGACATTGAGCTCGTTGCAATATCAAAGGTTCTGAATAAAACGTTGGAAGAACTCTTGAGATAATTCTGCGTTTTTTAAAATCGCGTGCAAAAAAGCTCTGCAGCCTGTGCAGAGCTTTTCGCCGTAGCAGACAAGCCTCCCGCATCCGAACGCGTGGCAGTCGGATGCGGGAGGCTATGTATATCCCCGTGGGGGGTAATTATTTATCAGAACAGACCGATGCGCAGATACAGCTCGTAGATAACGGGCGCAAAGACTATCGAGACCGTTGAGAGCAGCTTTATCAGGATGTTAATGGAAGGACCTGCGGTGTCCTTGAACGGATCACCGACGGTATCGCCGACGACCGCAGCTTTATGCTGCTTCGAGCCCTTTCCTCCGTGCTCGCCCGTCTCTATCAGCTTCTTTGCGTTATCCCATGCGCCGCCGGAGTTGCTCATCATGACTGCGAGCAGGAAGCCCGAAACAGCAGCACCCGCGAGCATTCCCGCGATACCGTTGAAGCCGAGCAGCGCACCGACGATTATCGGTGAAACAGCGGTTATAACGGCGGGAAGGATCATTTCGCGCTGAGAGGCGCTCGTGCATATCGTGATGCAGCGATCGTAATCCGGGTCGTTCTTGCGCTCCATTATGCCCGGTATCTCATGCAGCTGTCTGCGCACCTCGCGGACAATGCTCGAGGCGGCGCGTCCGACGGCGCGCATAGTGACCGAGGAGAAGAGCATCGGCAGCATAGCGCCGACGAATATACCGATAAGCGTCTGCATATTGAGCAGATCGAGGTTAAAGCTGAAATCACCGAACTGATCGGCTATCGTGTCGCGAAATGCGGCAACAAGGGTGATGGCAGTGAGCGCTGCCGAACCGATGGCAAAGCCCTTTCCGGTAGCGGCGGTGGTATTGCCGAGACTGTCGAGAGCATCGGTGCGCTGACGAACAATCTCGTCCTGACCGGACATTACAGCTATGCCGCCGGCATTATCCGCGACGGGGCCGTATGCGTCGGTCGCAAGTGTAATGCCAAGCGTGGAGAGCATGCCGACCGAGGCAAGTCCCACACCGTACAGACCGGGCTGAATATCGTTTATTCTGCCGCCTGCAAGCAAAAAGCTGCCGATCATTACCGCAATAACAATAACGACCGAACCGAAGGTGGAACGCATACCGAGCGCCAGCCCGTCAATTATGACCGTTGCGCTGCCGGTCTCAGACGATGCGGAGAGCGTGCGGGTAGGCTTATAGGATTCGGAGGTGAAATACTCGGTAACTCTGCCGATAAGCACGCCGCCGACAAGACCGCAGAGCACAACGCCCCACATACGCAGCACATACGGATCCGAGAACATATCGGTAAACAGATCCTGAATCGCGGAGGCGCGGGAGAAGATGCAGCCGCCGAGCATTACACGAATAAGGAAGAACGCGGCTATCGCCATAAGTAAACTCGTTATGTACATTCCGGTGCGCAGTGCACGGAGCAGCGAGCGTTGCTCGGTGAGAGAATGCGTACGAACGAAGAAAGAACCGATGATAGAGCAGAAAATACCGGCGGCGGCAATTAGGAACGGCAGCAGAAAGCCGCGCTCTCCGTAGCCTGTGAAAACGCCGAGCGCAGCGCAGGACAGCACCGAGCCGACATACGACTCATAGAGATCCGCGCCCATTCCCGCAACGTCACCTACATTATCGCCCACATTGTCGGCAATGACGGCGGGATTGCGAATATCGTCCTCGGGAATGCCCGCCTCGACCTTTCCGCACAGATCGGCTCCTACATCGGCAGCCTTTGTAAAGATACCGCCGCCGACGCGCGCAAACAGTGCAACCGAGCTTGCGCCTATACCGAAGGTAAGCATATTCGCCGCAATGACCTCGATGCTCTGACAGAAGGCATACTTAAGCAGGAGATACCAAACGCTGATGTCGATAAGACCGAGACCGACCACCGACATACCCATAACCATACCGCTCGAGAACGCGGTGCGCAGTCCGCCGTTGAGACTGCGGCGTGCTGCAACTACCGTTCTGCCGTTCGAGGCTGTGGCGATCTTCATGCCTATATAGCCTGACAGAGCAGAGAAAAAACCGCCCGAGATGAACGCAAATGGGGTATAGATATTACCCTTGCCGAAGCATAGATTCATCACAAGCAGTGCAGCAGATACTATTACGAAAAATATTGCGATAACGGCATACTGACGGCGCAGAAAGGCGCTTGCAGCCCGACCGATGATACCGGATATCCGTCGGATATCCTCTTCACCTCGATCACATCGGAGGACACGTACAGCCATAACGAGCGCAAACAGCAATGCCGCGACCGCCGCTATAACGACCGGATACATCAGTTCCATTTTTTCACCTTGTCCGTATGGGACATTTCCTTTCCTATTGTCAGGAGGTTTTTATGCTCGACCGCCGGTGCAGTCGACGCTTCATACGCGCAGAGAAATCGGTACTTCTGCGGGATATTTATTGTATCACATTTCCATATAATTTTCAATAGCTTTTCGGCTTATTTCAGCGTTTTTTGTCAAAAACGGCAAGCTGTCGAATAATGCTCTGCCGCATGCGGGAAAGAATGTAGATTATTGCCGCAAAATTTGACTTTCTCCAGCCGATGTGATATCATTACGGCAGTAAAGGCATCTGCCGACGACGGCGCGGCACGCCGCGCACCGATGACAGCATAACGATTTAGTCGATGGGCGAGTAAGGATATCTCGCCGCAGGGAGAAAAACTATGATATACACACTGACCTTCAATCCGTGCCTTGACTACACCATGTATATGCCCGAGCTGCGGACCGGTTCTATCAACCGCAGTCTGCACGAGAGCTGCAGCTGCGGGGGCAAGGGGATAAATGTTTCGCTCGTGCTGAGAGAGCTCGGAATGCAGTCGGTCGCACTCGGCTTCGCCGCAGGCTTCAGCGGCAATGAGCTTGAGCGGCAGCTGAGGGAAAACGGTGTAGATACCGACCTTGTACATCTGCCGCACGGTATGACGAGAATAAATGTCAAGCTGCGCAGCGGCAGTACCTGCGTAGGTGCCGACGCGCCGATATCAGGCAAACCCCGCTGCGGCACACCCGATTCGGGCGCGATATGCCCGGGCGCTCCCCGCGCCGATACAGCCTCATCGCAGGACCGCGGCGGGACGGTCTGCGAGACCGATATAAACGGTGCCGGTCCCGAGATAACCGACGATGCACTCGACGAGCTGCTCGCGCGGCTCGATACACTCGGTGCAGACGATGTGCTCGTACTCTCAGGCAGCGTTCCGCCGTCACTGCCGGGCGACACATATCTGCGTCTGCTCGCAAGACTCGACGGTCGCGGCATTCAGACCGTGCTCGATGCGAGCGGCGAGCTGCTCCGCAGCGCCCTCGCGTACTCACCTTTTCTTATAAAGCCGAATTCGGACGAGCTCGGCGAGCTGTTCGACACAGCCGTCGAAACGCCGGAGCAATGCCTCGAATATGCCCGACGCCTTCAAGCGGAGGGAGCAAGAAATGTTCTCGTCTCGATGGGTGGCGACGGCTCGGTTCTCCTGACCGAGGACGGCACAGCGCTCCGCGCTCCCGCTCTGCACGGCAGGGCGGTCAACACGGTAGGCGCGGGCGATTCTATGGTTGCGGGCTTTGTCAGCGGATATCTTACCGACAGAGACTATGCCTCGGCGCTTCGACTCGGCACTGCTGCGGGAGCTGCGACGGCATTCTCCGAGGGACTCGGACGGGGAGAGCAGATAAAAGCGCTGCTCTGCGGAGTGGAGGTCGTCTTCTTATGATCAATTTATGATCAATTTATAATAAATCAAGTGATCAGTCGAGTGATCGGTCGAGGATCTCTCTCATCAGAATAGATAATACCGGACAGCAATATTAAAATAATGCCGGACAGCCGCATGATTTTTACGGCTGTCCGGCTTTTATACTGCAAAGCAGTAACAGGAGGAACAATATTAGCCGCAATTTCCGATATTTAATATTGATCTATCGAGAAATGCGAACCGAAACAATTGATACAATATTATTACAGCGATAACAAGAGCTCTCTCACCGCAGCCCGTACCACCCGCTCGACATCATCAGCCGAGCGCGCGGCATCTATGACCCTGTGTCCGGGTCGGAGATGCGAGTGATAGTTGCGGCGAATGCGGCTCTGAAACTCAAGAAATCTCCGGTCGGCATCACCGGCAGAGACTCCGTCTGCCTTATATTTATACCCGAGCTCCGGCGCATCGTAGGTACGATAGCGCTTTATCCTCGCGCGGGTCATCTCAACATCGGCATCAAGAAAGAAATACAGATTCGGCTCTACGAGATTCTTCGTAAAAAACGCTATCTGCTCCTCGGTCATGCCGTTTTCGAGACCGTAGGCATAGTACGAGAGATAGTAACGGTCGATAATAACAAACTCATCCCTTGAAGCGGTGCGGATATAGTTGATATTAGCGTACAGTCCCTCGAAATAGTATATCATCTCACGAATCTCGGCGGGAACAGCCAGCTCACGCGAATTTATCCTCTGCAGCAGCTCGTAAAAATACGGCGTTCTGCCGAGATCGAGGCGCGTGACCCTCCGTCCCTCGCTGCGCAGCCATTCCTCGAGCCGCTCGACCTGCGTGCTCTTTCCGGCACTGTCCATTCCGTCAAAGGCTATGAACATTCCTTATCCTCCGTTTCGGCAAGCCGTGCCGCAATCAGACATCCGACACGTCGAGCGAGACCGATATGCTCTTTTTATCACTCTCGAAGCGGGAATATACGACTCCCGCGCTGTCGAGCATTCTCTTTGCGGCAATGACCGCATCGCTCTCGCAGTGCTTGTCGCTTATGTAAACTATCCTCGATATTCCGCTCTGAATTATCGCCTTGCAGCACTCGTTGCACGGGAACAGCGAGGTGTAGAGCGTTGCGCCGCGCAGATCTGCCGTCGCATTGAGAATGGCGTTCAGCTCCGCGTGGACCACATACAGATACTTCGATTCAAGCGGCGCGCCGTCCCTGCCCCACGGAAACTCCGAATCATCGCAGCCGCGCGGCATACCGTTGTATCCGACCGCGACTATACGCTTGTCCGATACAATGCAGCAGCCGACCCGCGTCGACGGATCCTTGCTGCGCTGCGCAGACAGCATAGCAACTCCCATAAAATATTCGTCCCAGCTTAAGATTTCCGACATGACGGTATTCATTTCTCCTAAATAAATTTTTATTATTATATTGTAGACAAGATCGGTCAAGTATATCGACAAAAATCGACCGCATAGGGGCAGCTTCGCCGCCCGCTGTCGGCAGACGGAATTAGACATATTGTTCACCGTTTGACCGCACGCCGCAATACGCCGACATATGTCACGATAACGGCATATGTCATAATAAAGCGGACACGGCGAATAGGTAAAATTGTTCGGTCTGCGCTTTTTCAGCCTTTCTGAGCCGGGGAGAGATAAAAAAGATGCAGAAGCGTCGAAAACCGTCACGTCGCCGTACTGGCGTACGGCAGCGGCGGTTTTCGGCGGTAGAAAAAGCGAAAACATAAAACCATATGCAGGAATCCGTTAGGATTCCGACTCCTCACCTGCCATATAGGACATACTAAAGCCTAATTATAATAATCCGTTTTCGCTTTTTCGGTCTGCGCTTTTTTATCAATCGCCAAATAGCTTTATCAGCTCATCTGCCGCCCTCTTCGAGTCGTAATTTTCATCGAAGAGAAGCCATATATCCTCTCCGCCGACGGTTATATCGAACCGCATCAGCTTCTTATATACAGTTCTCTTCTCGCCGTACTCCTGCGAAGCCACCTTGATATCCTCGATACTGTCAAAGGGTATCAGCTCGCAGTAGGTATCGGTATTACCGCTTACGATATCGAATCTGCGGCGATACAGCCATACTCCTCCGGAGCGCTTTTCAAACGCTATTGCGCTGCCGAGCGCAACAGACGAGAGATAGCCGTCGCGAGCCGCGCCGGTCCGTCTGACACGTGCACCCTCGCCTATCACATACTGTGCCGATACAAGGGTGTACGGCGCATCTGCCATCGGACATCCGTCAAGCGCAGCCTGAGCCGCGGCAAGCTCATCCGAGAGCAGCTGCTCCGCGATCGCATTCGCCTTTTTACCGTTCGCCTCGAGCTTTGTCGCTACTCCGAACCATACAAACGACAGGACAAGAAGTCCCCAGCCGATCTGCATTCCCTCAAGCCATCCGAAATAACCGTCAAGGCACGGCAATGACGCGAGCAGAAGCAGAATTCCGGGAATTCTGATAAGTATCATCTTCTTTTTGTCTCTTGCCAAAAATTCTTTAAGCATCGTGCTGCTTGCTTTTACAGTTTCGGTGTTACCGTTCATCGTCATGTTCCTTTCAAAAAGACGCGCGGGGGAATACTCCGTGCATACCCCCGAGCCGGTGCTTCGAGCCGACTCCTCGATTCAAATACGTATGCTTATATCGGAAAATAAATATGCTGTCTGAAGACGAATTCTCCTTTCGCGCTTTTGGTTTAAAACTGCACCGCGTATCGCGGCTGCATGCTAAGAGCCCGCATCGAGAGCTGTCCGGTATTGCTCGAAATGACGGTCGCAGAGCATATCAAAGTAAAAATCAGGCATATTTACCATCTCAATTCTATCATGGCATTAATATATTGTCAATATACTGTTGGTTGAATTTCTATAAAATAATGCGAATATTAGTATAATTCTCGGTCGAAAACGGTGATGCTACAAAAACAAATAACAACAATTATGATTTTTTGAGCAAAATCGTCCGATATATGTTATGAACATCTCTTTTCGGCAGTTCTCCGAGCGCCGAAAAATTCCCGCACACCGCACACAGAAAAAGCCGACGCAAAAAAGGCCCCGACCTTTTTCGGTCGGGGTCTCTCAGGCATATTAAATTGTACCGGATAGCTAACGGATATACCGCCTCATTATTCCTGATTATTCTCCGGTGCGACAACAAGCGCCACAAGCTCTGCAATCTTATCGGTAATATGACCGATAGATTCGTTCTTCCAGGCATCATTCTTGTATTCACTCTCGTTTGTAGTGTTGATGAGTCCGTTAAAGGCGTTGCTAATTAGCTCTACCTTTTTCTGCTGCTCGCTGCGAATATCGTCGTACATCTTTTCGTACAGCGATATCATGCGCATCATTATTTCGACCTCCTGCGGTGACATCGTGCTTGAAATGATCTGTTCCTGAATCTTTGACAGCTGATCGAGCAGTTCTCTTGCGGTCATTCTGTTATCTTCCATTTTGTTTTCCTCCAAAAAATTATCCGGAGGACACGCAAGGCATATTTTATTTTCTTCCACGAAACGTGCCCTGCCGTTTTTAACAAGACCTCTTGCCCGTTTCGGGTAGGTCACTCCGTATTCGTTTCCTTGCTCATCAATTACAATCACGTTTTTTGTTATGGGTGTCTTCCCCAACCCGCAGCATCATTGTACCATATTCAGTATTATTTGCAATACCTTTCAGCGAAAAAATCATTGCACAGCAATATAGCAGAAAAGGTCACGGAATAATTCCCGTGACCTCGCCGCCGACTTAACGGTTGTCTTATTCACCAAAGAACGAAGCGTACCGCGCTCTTAAGGTTGATTTATTTCGTTTTTCAGCCCGAGTTATCCATGCATTGTTTTCAGAATTTATTGTATACTCATCTTTTATCTTTTTCTGAACTTTTTCATATTGTTGATATTCTTTCCATTTGCTCCAACCAATTATACGATTGGTTTCTGAGGATTTAGGGAGATCACCTGCTTGTAAAACACCCATAATAAAACTGTCTATCGGAATATGCAAATCCTCTTCTTTAATATTTTCAGGAAGCAAGCCCAGCATCCAAAGATACTTCATTGTCATATTGACCCATTTTTGCGCGTTTCCGTATGTAAAGAAGTTATCGTCCCCAGTCTTTATATTTCCGTAAAATTCCACAAGTTTCTTGCATATTTCTGAATGCCATTCATCGAATCCGTTTTTCATATTTATATTTTTACTTTCATAGATTTTTTCTCTCAAAAACAGAGCTGATTTTTTCTGCGCCTCTTTTGACTCCTCCCGAAGATCCTCTATATTCTCAAGGCCTTTTTTAAATAGTGTATTATATGCCCCTTGGTTTGTTGCATCGCGATACGCAGCCATTATCACTTTATTTATACAATAATCATTATAATCATGAAAACCCCCGTACAGTTCTGTTTTTTCATTTTTGAAAATTTTCTCCGGTACAATACCGAAATAGCTGTAAACCAAAAAATCAATCAATACCCGCTTGTTGCAAATTATCTGCTTGTTGCTCATTGCAAAATTCTCCTTTTTAATTATATTTTCCAGCGCCTTTTCAAGGTCGCCTTTTAGCTTATATCTCGGCAGCTGCAATACGTATATTATATAACGATCGTAACGATCACAATTGATTTTCGGTTCTGCCGACAAGAAGAATCAAATTGCCAGAAATCACTTTATATTACAAATAATAGCACAAAAGCAGTCGTTTGTCAATATATAGAAACGGTTCCATGATAAAACAATTAATTCGATACATATAAACTATATTCGCCCCGTCGAACCGGATATCACAGCCGGAGGTATATCACTCGCCGATAAGCGAATATAGCAAAAAAGCACCTGCAATTGCAAGTGCTTTTTCCTGGCGCAGGGAGTGGGATTCGAACCCACGCGCCCTTGCGGGCAAACGGTTTTCAAGACCGCCTCGTTATGACCGCTTCGATATCCCTGCATATTCTGTTTTGCCGCCGAGCCCTGCCCGACCGTCTTATAATACCACATACGGGCGGCGATTGTCAAGTCTATGTTAAAAAAAGAGCCGGTCTGCCACCATTTTTTTTGAAAAAGGTATTGCATTTATGCTTGTTTTATGGTAATATAACGGTACTGTCCGTAATTCTCTCTGCCTATATGCGAGTTACAGCGCTGTACGACGGCGATCAAAAAAGGGCTTCGATACGGAGATCCTTTACCGCAGAAGAGTTACGCCCGGCGTGCCGTGCGGTTATGCCGACGGGAGCGTCGACGCGGACGGGCAAAGGTCTTGTTTTATTTTGTGACCGTGCGGTCACCTGAATACTTAAACACATATTTGATTTATTCGGAGGAGCTTTTTCATGACTAAGGTTGATATAGTTTTTGCAATCATACTGCTTGTCGCAGCTGTTTTTCTGACCATTGCGGTCCTCATGCAGTCCGGTAAGTCCCACAATCTCTCGGGAACCATCGCAGGCGGTGCCGATACCTTCTTCGGCAAGACAAAGGGTAAGACCATAGATAGGGTTCTCTCCAAGCTCACAACCGTTGTTGCTATCGTCTTCGCTCTGCTCGTTATCGTTGTATACGTAATTCAGGACGACAACGTAGTCACCAAGGACAACTACATCGACGACTACATCAACAGCATCGACGAGACCGCGGCTGAGACTACCGCAGCAGAGGATATCGCAGAGACCACCGTTGCCGAGACAAGCTCTGTCGACGCAGCAGATACCACCGCAGCCGAGTAATCAGGCTGTAAAATCGAATCACTTATAGGTCGAACGGAAAGATCCGCTCGACCTTTTTTGTATGGGGAGGTTAAAACGAGTTTTTCACCTTCCCCTTTTATTGTAAGTCATGCACGAGGCTGTCGCTCGGACACACAGTGCGTCATTTTGAGTGCATGTCACTCGAAAGCTCGCCCGAGCGAATACGTCATACATACGCTGCCGACAGCCACCGCTTATGCCGCTCTATCCGCTGACGCTGACCCGCGACGACGGAATGCCGTACAGCGCGCATACAAGATCGATCACCTTTTTCTGCACGGCGGGATTGTCTCCTCCCTCGCACACTATCGCAACGCCGCCTACGCGCGGCGGCTTTTCCTCGACCACCGGCGGAGAGGAGCGCGAGTAGCCGCCCTCTCCGTACTCATAGCGAACTCCGTCGGAAAAGGTTATGATGACCCGCGCGCCGCTCACCCCGCTGACCGAATTCAGCAGCGCACGCAGCTTATCCTCAGCCTCCGCGCGATAATCGACCTCTGCTGTCTCGACGGCAGAGGTATCCTGCCCTCCATCCTCTCCGCGCGAGAGAAACAGACACAAAAGCCCCGCGGCAAGCGCCGCCGCTATGTAGATAAGCCCCTTTGCCCCGCCGAGCGCGCCGAGCTTTTCCTTTATCCCGTCAAACAGCTTCATATCCTATTATATCCCCGATTTATTGCATTTTCCGTGTAGCCGTCCCGTGCGGGCGGCTTCAGCGCGTTACCTCGACCCTGCCGCAGCCGGAAATGTAGCGCACATAGTCGCATACGGCAGCCTCATCCGCCTCCGCCGGCAGACTGAGCAGCACCGAATCAACGCTGTACACATCGCTCTCGCATACCGCGATGACACTGACTCCGACAGTGATGCCGAACCGCGCCTCAACCTCGTCCGCTATGCCGTCCTCTATCGCCGCGATACCTGCTGCGGCAACGGCATCCCCCGAGCCGCCGTCGTACTCTCCGAGGGCAAGCTCATCGAGTCCGAGCGTAAGCTCGCCGAGACCCGACAGAAAGCCGCCGAGCGGAGCGACAAGCGACAGCGCTACCACAAGCGATGCGACATACTTCACATATCTGCGCAGCTCTCCGAGCGGGGCAAGCAGCTCCGCCGCACCAACGCCGAGCGAAACGGCAAATATCGCATACAGCCACCCGCCTATTCCGTCGCTCATTTTTCCGTCCTCCGTTTTCTGTACTGCCGCGTCGCGCCGCCGCATCTGCTTTTTTACCGATAGTACGGCGCGGCACTGCTACTGCGCGGTTATACTGACCGAGCTGCTTATCATCAGCGTTACCGAAAATATAAACAGCACCCCGCAAAAAAACACCATGGCAAGCGCATAGCCGAGCATCTCCTTCATCTCCGAGGCTATCTTCTGCTCCCCCTCCGCGCCGAGCACCCCGGCGAGCACCCCCGCAGCGCCGAATACAAGTCGATAGACGAGAAGCCGAATGACTGCGGGCAGCACCGTCAGCAGTATGCCGATCACCGCCACGGCACCCGCGCCGGTGCGTACCGTCCCGATGCTGCCGACCACCGCGCGCATAGCCTCGCCCGCTGCGCCTCCGATCACGGGTATCATATTTGCCACGGCGAACTTGACCGTCCGCGCGGCAGTGCCGTCCGAAGCGAGCGCGAGCTTTGTCTGCACCCCCATCATCACTCCGAACAGAACGGTCATCAGTCCCATTCCCGTTGTGAATATCCCACGGATAAACGATCCTACCCCGTCGAGGCACAGCCCGCCGCCGACGCAGCGCACAATGGCTATACCGAGACAGACCCGCAGAACGGGCAGCAGGCACACGCCCATGGCATGCTCCATAAGCGTCACCGCAGCGGTGAGCGACGCGCTCGATGCGGCGGCAGCGCCGACATTTCCTCCCGCGCAGTACAGCGAGCCCATCACCGGTATCACGGCGCGCATATACATGGTGAGATTTTCGATCGCCTCCGCGCTCTCACTCCATATTCGGACAGCTATCCCGGCGGACGGCACAGCCATTCCGAGCGTTACGGCATACGAGACCGCCGTGCGGCTGCTGCCCTCACGACAGACATTGCGAAATAATGACGCTATTATCACGCCGCCGCAGAGCAGCGAAATATCGGTACACACCGGGGCAAGCATGGACGACAGCAGGCGCGCCGCCTCCCGCACCAAAAGACCCGAATCCGCGCCCCTTCCGTCGCTGCCTATCCCCTCCGCCGCTTCGCGCGCATAGTCGGGCATAGCCTCGAGCATCCCCGAGCCGAGCTCGCCGACCGCTCCCGACGCAAGACTCGCATCCGACATAGAACTCACCTCCGAATGAGCCTTCGGCTCTCCCGACTCTCCTCCGGTTTTCGCCCCGATCGAAGCCGACCGCGCCGTGAGCTTTTCAGCCTCCGCCTGAGCAGATAATACCGCAGACGACTCGGCTTGAATTGACGCCACCGCCGACGGCTCGGTAATTGATACACCCGCCGACGGCTCGCTTTGAATCGGTAAGGTCACCGACAGCCCCGAAGCCGCAAAATATACCGCCGTCGTTTCCGCCGTCCTCAAGCCCGCCCCCGGCTCGTCCGCCGCGGCGGCACCGCAGCAGAGCAGCGCACCGACGGAGAGCACGATCAGAGCAGCGGTAAGCACCGCGCTGCGCCGCCCTCTCATCCCGTCTGCCCCACAAACAGCGAGCGGGCGAGCGAGAGGAGCTCTGTTATAAGCGGCAGGCAGACGAGCATTATCTCCGCCTTTCCCGCAAGCTCTATGCCCGACGCGACCGAATCTTGTCCGAGGTCGCGGCAGACATCGGCTCCGCAGCCCGCTACGACCGCTATGCCGAGCGAGCGCAGCACCGGAGTGAGCCAGCACTGCCACTCCTCACCCGCAAGCACACGCAGCTCGCCGAGCGCCGGAGAAAGTATATACACCGCGTAGCCGAGCAGCAGCACCCCCGCCGCCGCACCTATCAGCGCCGATATATCGGGCGCGAGAGCACGCAGAGATACGGTAAGCATTACGGCGACCATCGCAGCGCCGATAAGCCTTATCATTTCTTCCATATTGGTATGCCGTACTTTCATAATCATTACTTTTTACGACCGTGCTGCCGGTCAGATCCCGAAAAGCGAACGGATATTCCCGAGCAGCGCGCCGATCTCGTCAACAAGCATAACAAGCACTATAACCACCCCCGTAACCGACACGAGCATAGCCATCTCGTCGCGTCCTGTCTTGCTCAGCACCTGATACAGAACACTGACGAGCAGACCGACGCCCGCGACACGGAGTATAAGTCCGGTATCCATAGGTCAACCTCTCTTCCTTATTTATTATATAAGCTGCAGCCGCGAAATACGGTGCGAGCATGACTATGCGCACGCTATATGAGCAGCAGCACCGCCATCATTCCGAGTGCGGTGCAAACCGAGCGGTGCAGCTTCATACGACCCGGCAGCTCTCCGCGCCGTCTTCCGAGCTCCTCCGCGATAAGCGCCTCCGCGCAGAGGCATGCCTCTGTCTGCTCCTCCGGCAGCAGCCTGCCGAGCCCGTCGCCGAACGGGATAAGAGCCTCCGTAAGCTCCCCGAGTCCGAGCTGACGCGAGCAGCAGCGCAGCGCCTCCGAAAATACACCCGAGCTCTCGCTCCAATTCGTAAGACGCGGAAGAAATCCGATGCGTTCAAGCTCCGCCGAGCGGAACGAGTCGAATATCTGCGCCATTGGAGCACCGTAATACCCTACGGAAACGCGTATATATGCGATGAGCCGTCCGAGCTCCGACAGAGCCTCGACCCGCCGTCTGTCCTCTGCCGCAAGATACGAGCCGAGCATAACCGAGCTGACAAAAAGCACGAGAAGCAGCACGGGTCTTACTATGCCGCCCATATTATCTCACCCTGCGGCGCGGCGCGCCCGATATATGTACGCCTCCGGAGGAGGGCATGCCGAAGCCTCCGCGCACCGTCCTCTCCCGCCGCGCCTCAGGCGTGCAGTCGGTATTTTTCGCCCCGTCTCTCGCGCCCGGCTGTGTATCGTCACGAGCTGCGGGGCTTTTTATATTTATGTCTGCATTTCCGATATCATACGTCTCCGGGCGATCCGTTCTTATGCCCGTTCTTTTATCCGTCCGCGCGCCCGTACAATCGGTCACGGTAAAACGCAGCCCGCCGGGCGCGGAATCGTCACGGCATACGCCGACGCACTCGGAAAACACGGCATTCTCTATCAGCTCGCGTATATGAGGCCGGCGGAGCAGCGCCTCATATGACGGTGCATGCGCCGATGCAAGCAGCGGGACTCCGGTATTCTGTGTCTCGAGTATCGCCCGCACTTCCTCCTCGCCGCCTATCTCGTCGCATACTATAAGCTCCGGAGAGAGGACGCGCGTCGCCTGCGCTATCCCATCCGCCTTTGAATATCCGTCATAGCGGTCGATCAGCGCATCGAACGGTACGGAGGACGATGCAGCGCGGCTGCCGCACGTATCTCCGAGCGATCCGCCGCTGTCACATATGCACCCGAGCTCGCCTCGGCTGTCGATAAGAGCTACCCGCATCGGCTGTGAACCCGATGCAGCACGAAATGCAAGCTCGCGCAGCAGCGTGGTCTTACCGCTGGCAGGCGGTCCGTAGAACAGCACACCGCCCTCAAAGCGCCGCGACCGCAGATGCTCGTATATCCCGTCCGACACGCCGCAGACCGGATGCGAGATGCGAATGCACATCGAATTTATCTCGCCGATGCCGACCGCCGAGCCGGACTGCGAGCGCTCTGCCGCCCTGCCGCACACACCGACGCGCGAGCCGTCCGGCAGACGGATATAGCCCTGACGGAGCGCAGCCGCGTGCGTATGCAGCGAATTCTCTGTCATGCGCGCAAGCACCGCAGACAGTTCGCTTCGCCGCGCCGATATCGGCAGCGGGATATTTCGTCCGTCCGAGAGCGTAAGCGAACACGGCAGCTCACGCCGCAGACGCAGCTCGGTAACAAAGCAGTGCTGCCCCGCCCCCGCGCCGTCGTCGGCGCCGAGCCTCCCGCATTCCTCCGCTATTGCCTCCGCAAGACGCGGCGGCAGATATTTCAGCATGTCTCCGAGCGTGCTCATTTGCCCCTCCCTCGTCGTTTTCCGTCAGAGCCCTTTTTATCTCTACACCCCCATTCTATGCCCCTGCACGGGCTTATATGCCGCCTGCGGCGCGATTATCGGCATGTCCCGGGCGCAGCCATGCAAACACAAGATATTGTGACAATAAAATAATTTCGGCACAAGATATTGTGTTTTCCCCTTGACAACACCCCTGTTGTATGATACAATATGAGTCGTCAGGTAAATTCGGCAGCCGACGCGGCGCGAGGTGGCGCATGGCGGCAGCCGACGAATAATATATCATCTTTATATGAAAGGGACAGAATAAAATGTATCAGGTCATCAAGCGTGACGGCGGAGTCGTAAATTTCGACCTCTCCAAGATAAGCTCGGCAATCAGAAAGGCATTCGACGCACTCGAAAAGCAGTACAACGACAACATCATAGACCTTCTCGCACTGAAGGTAACGGCAGACTATGAGCCCAAGATAAAGGACGGAAAGATATCGGTCGAGGCGATACAGGACAGCGTCGAGGATGTGCTCGTCCAGGCGGGCTATGCGGACGTTGCAAAGTGCTACATCCTCTACCGCAAGCAGAGAGAGAAGATCCGCAACATGAAGTCCACTCTGCTCGACTACAAGGACACCGTAGACAAGTACATGCATGCGCACGACTGGCGCGTAAAGGAGAACTCCACCGTCACCTACTCGGTCGGCGGACTCATCCTCTCAAACTCCGGCGCCATCACCGCCAACTACTGGCTGAGCGAGATCTACGACGAGGAGATAGCCGCAGCGCATAAAAATGCGGACATCCATCTGCACGACCTCTCGATGCTGACCGGCTACTGCGCCGGATGGTCGCTGAAACAGCTCATCAAGGAGGGTCTTGGCGGCATTCCCGGAAAGATAACCTCCTCCCCCGCAAAGCACCTTGCAACGCTCTGCAATCAGATGGTAAACTTCCTCGGCATCATGCAGAACGAATGGGCAGGGGCTCAGGCCTTCTCCTCCTTTGATACCTACCTTGCACCGTTCGTAAAGGCGGACAACCTCTCCTACGACCAGGTCAAGAAGTGCGTTGAGTCGTTCATCTACGGCGTAAACACCCCCTCGCGCTGGGGCACGCAGGCACCCTTCTCTAACATTACCCTCGACTGGACCGTTCCGGACGACCTCGCAGAGCTGCCCGCTATCGTCGGCGGCAAGGAGATGCCGTTCAAGTATAAGGACTGCAAGCACGAGATGGACATGGTAAACAAGGCGTTCATTGAGATAATGATCGACGGCGACGCCAACGGCAGAGGCTTCCAGTATCCGATACCCACCTACTCCATCACACGTGATTTCGACTGGTCGGAAACCGAGAACAACCGCCTGCTCTTCGAGATGACCTCGAAGTACGGCACCCCTTACTTCTCCAACTACGTCAACAGCGACATGGAACCGAGCGACGTCCGCAGCATGTGCTGCCGTCTCCGCCTCGATCTGCGTGAGCTGAGAAAGAAATCCGGCGGCTTCTTCGGAAGCGGCGAATCGACCGGTTCTATCGGCGTTGTCACCATCAATATGCCGAGAATAGCATATCTCGCAAGCGACGAGCACGATTTCTACGCGCGTCTTGACCACCTCATGGACATTTCCGCGCGCTCGCTCAAGACAAAGCGTACCGTTATCTCCCGTCTGCTCGACGAGGGGCTCTATCCGTACACCAAGCACTATCTCGGAACGCTTGACAATCACTTCTCCACCATCGGTCTCGTCGGAATGAACGAGGCATGCCTCAACGCAAACTGGCTGCGCTGCGACATGACCGACCGCCGCGCGCAGGAGTTCACCAAGCAGGTGCTCACCCATATGCGCGACCGCCTCTCCGACTATCAGGAGATGTACGGTGACCTCTACAACCTCGAGGCGACCCCCGCGGAGTCTACCTCCTACCGCCTCGCAAAGCACGATGTAGAGCGCTATCCCGACATCATCACCGCTACCGAGAAGGGCAATACGCCTTACTACACCAACTCCTCTCACCTGCCTGTCGGCTTCACCGAGGATATCTTCGAGGCGCTCGACATTCAGGATGAGCTCCAGACTCTGTACACGTCGGGCACGGTATTCCATGCATTCCTCGGCGAGAAGCTCCCGTCATGGAAGTCGGCTGCAAACCTCGTTCGCAAGATCGCCGAGAACTATAAGCTGCCGTATTACACCCTCAGCCCGACCTACTCCATCTGCAAGAATCACGGTTACATCCCCGGCGAGCACTATAAGTGCGACGATTGCGGAGCAAAGACCGAGGTATACAGCCGTATTACGGGCTACTACCGCCCCGTTCAGAACTGGAACGACGGAAAGACGCAGGAGTTCAAGGAGAGAAAGGTCTACAATGTTGAGACCTCTCATCTGAACCATCAGGGACCCATTGAGCACGGCGAGGAGCAGCACGAGAGCTGCGGCTGCTCGCACTGCGGCAACGCTACCGAGGCTCAGGTCGAGGTTATGCTGTTCGCCTCCCGCACCTGCCCGAACTGCAAGCGCGCGGCAGAGCATCTCGACCGCGCAGGTATCACCTATAAGAAGATAATCTGCGAGGAGAACGAGGCTGAAGCAGCTAAGTACGGTATCCGCCTTGCGCCCACGCTTATCGTTAAGCGCGGAGACGAGATAGAAAAGTACGCTAACGCTTCAAACATCATCAAGTATATTGACAGCGTAACCGTTAATGCGTAAAGCGGGGATACTAAAAGTACCCGTAGCAGAAAAGTAAGCAACAAACCGATGGGCTGTTAAAACGAGCTTTTTAACAGCCCCGTTTTCACGGACAAATACAAAACCAAGGAGCTATCGAGCATGGACAAGATATATGACGTTTTCACGGTCGGTGCCGGCCCCGCAGGGCTCACCGCTGCACTCTACTGCCGCAGGGCTGAAAAGAGCGTTATAATTGCGGAGAAGGAGGTAGCGGGCGGTCAGGTCACGCACTCCCCTAAGATAGAAAACTATCCCGGCAGCGCGCAAATGAGCGGGCTCGACTTTGCGGAGCGCCTTGTCGCGCAGGTAAAGGAGCACGGCGCGGAGTTTATCGAAGATGAGGTCACGGCGCTGCACCGCGACGGCGGAATATGGTCGGTCTCGCTCGCGGGAGGCGACACCGTTCGTGCGCGCAGCGTTATTATCGCGGCAGGCGTTCATCACAGAACGCTCGGACTCGCCGGCGAGGATGAGCTTGAGGGCGCGGGCGTTTCCTATTGTGCGGTCTGCGACGGCGCATTCTATCGCGGCATGACTGTCGCAGTTATCGGCGGCGGAAACTCCGCGCTTCAGGAGGCTGTTATGCTCTCCGAAATATGCAAAAAGGTATACGTTATTCAGAACCTCGACACCCTCACCGGCGAGAGCGCTCTCTGCGGGATACTCGCCGCCGCGCCGAATGTCGAGATAATCACCGGAACCGTCGTCAGCGAGCTGATAGAGGACGGCGGCGAGCTTCGCGCGATTCGTCTCGCACCCGGTACCGAGAAGCCGACCTATACGGGCTGCGCAGCGGTCGACGGGGATGTTCTCCCGCTCGACGGTATCTTTGTCGCGGTCGGGCTCAAGCCCGAAAACGACTGCTTTGCGGACATCGCGTCGCTCGATGAGCGCGGTTATATCTCGGCAGATGAGAGCTGCTCTCTCGGAAACGGCCTCTTCGTCGCAGGCGACTGCCGTACAAAGGCGGTGAGACAGATAACCACCGCCGTAGGCGACGGTGCGGTGGCAGCGGTCGCGGCTTGCAGATACCTCACGACGCTTTAAACGTGTCGGCGACAGCCTTCGCTTTGATCTTCCGGTCAGAGCATATTCATATTGATAAATAATGCGGCGCGGTGACGAACTGAGTCACCGCGCCGCGGTTTTTTATATAGGTTTAAGCAGGTATTAACAAGAAAATACGCCTCAGGTACTACGATTTCAGGAGAATCAGAGCCTTAGTTGCTTTTCTTTGATTGCGAGAAATGCCGCCGTCACTACGAATTCAGGTGAATCAGAGCCTCAGCCGCTTTTTCTTTGTGCGAGCAACGCAGGCGTTATTAAAAAAATTAACAAAAAGAAACGCTTCCGTCACCGCGAATTTAAATGAATCAAACCTTTAGCCGCTTTTCTTTGAGCAAGCAGAGTCGACGTTGAATCGCATAGCGATTCAACATGAAGTTTTTCTTTGCCGTTACAAATGGCAATCTTGCTTCGCAAGACCGCAAAACTTCACGCGAACAACGCAAGCGTTGTTCCAAAGCTAAGGAAAAGAAACGCCGCCGTCACTACGAATTCAGGTGAATCAGAGCCTCAGCCACTTTTTCTTTGTGCGAGCGAGGCGCAAAGAAAAAGTTAACAAAAAGAAACGCCGCACACGGGGCTCCGCCCCACACCCCGCGACCTTTGAAAAGGTCGACGAAACTTTTAATCTGCTTGCCACCTCAGCCGGTGCGTCGGCTGGCAAAGCCTTTAGTCCGCAGTCGTCTCAGCCGCTCTGCCCGAGAAAGACTCCCTTTATCAAAGTTTTCGCCAGGCCTTTTTCAAAAGGCCGCGTCCCTCTCGTTCTCCTCGTCCCCCGCGTCCCCCGAGCCGCCGTAGCGCTCGTAATAGAAAAGGTACTGCTGAGCAAGTCCCGCGTATCTGCCGAAAACCGACGGATCGAAATCCGGCGGATAATATTTGGCAAGCACGCGCTTGACCCACACATCTATCGGAAAAGCATCTGTCTTTCCGAAGCCGAACAGCAGCGCGCACGCGGCGACCTTCGGCCCCACGCCCTTAATACGCATCAGCTGCTCCGCAGCCTCTGCCGTCGGCAGCTCGGCTATCACGTCAAGGTCGATATCGCCGTCGGCGACCCGCTCGGCAGCGTCGATTATGTACTTTGCCCGAAAGCCGGTACCGCAGGCAAAGACCGCATCCACTCCCGCCCGTGCGAGGCTCTGCGCGGTGGGAAAAGCATAGTTCACGCCGTCAATGCTCCCGCCGAAGCGCTCGCACATTCTCGATATTATCCCCTTTATTCTCGGGATATTATTATTCTGCGAAACGATAAACGAGCAGAGTGCCTCCCACGGCTCCTGATGCAATATACGTATTCCCGAGCCGCAGCTCATTGCCGCCTCCATAATGCGGTCATACCCGTGACCTTCGACAAGCTCTCGGCGAATAGCATCATAATCATCGTCGAGCGCAAGATATCTGCGAAACGATGCGTCAAGCTCGTCCACGCTCATATTCCGAATAGTCACATTATCCCTGCGCTGTTCAAGCTCGAGCACCCGTCCGAGCGCAATGCCGCCGACAGTGACCGAGCCGTCCTCGTGCACTGCCGGATCAAATCGAAAGGTTTGCCCGCAGTCGAATATCTGCGCTATACGGTAGTTCTCTACTCCTCGCAGTTCGATATCCGATCCGACCTGTTCTATCCTCATGCCCTATTCTCCGCAGCGCAGTCGGGATCATCAGCCGAAGCCGTGCCGCCGGATGAGCCGTCGTCGGATTCGCTCTCGTGATCGGTCTTGCCGTTGTCGGCTGTCTCCGCACCGTTGTTTTCTACGCAGTCCGTCTTATCCTCAGGATAGGTCACGCCGTCGCTGCCGTCATCCACGGTATGTGAATCATCGGTCTCGGAAGCAGCCGCGTCATCCGCATAGCCGTCTCCGTCGATCTCACCGTCAGCCTCAACGCCCGCTGCGGTCTTACGGTCAAGCACTCCTCCGCGTCTGAACACAACAATCGCTCCGACAGCAGCTGCCGCAGCTATTACAGCACCGACAAGCACCGCCGCGCCGCCGCGTCCGTCGGACTCCGGTCCGGGATCTATCGCACCGAGCTCGGTAACGAGCGTTTCCTCGGTCTCTGCCGTCTCTGCATCCGCCGAGCCTTCACCGGCAGCGCCGTCGGCGGCAGTACCTGCATTTTCGCTGCTGTCGACTGCATCTCCGCCGCCGTCCGCATCGGCAGACGGGCTGTTCTCGCCGTCTGCCGCAGTCACCGGCTCTTCAACCTCATCGAGCGGAACACGCCTTATTACCGAGGGCTCGCGCTCGTGCACTATAAGTGTCTCTCCGGTGAGCGGCGGATCGGGCTGCTCCTCGGTCTCATCCTCCGCTGCGCAAGGCAGTGCAAGCAGTGAGAGCGCGAGCAGCAGGGTCGTTATAAGCATTTTCGATTTCATATTCTTTACTCGCCGCCGATAGGCGGCATCCTTTCGGTCGAGCTTGTGGCTGTGCGCGTATACCGTCGGAATCTTTTCTCCCGAGCCTATACTGCGGTGCCGCAGCGCATGTGTACTTGTCGCATTATGTTTTTTCCGATAATATTATACCGCTATGCGGCGAAGGATATATTGACAAAATGTGAACTTTCCATCCGCACAGGCAAATACCGCATCCGAAAATTGCAAAAACCGCCGCATCTTTTCATCTGCATATTGAAATCGGGACAAAAACAGTATATAATATACGTTAGGCAAGTGATCTTATGCACGCGCGGCGCGTTGTTCGACATGTGCTCCGACATAGCTCACATACCTCAGAATCAAACATTTCTTCCGAGAGGATTCATATTATGAAAGATAAAAACGCCACCGCCGAAAAAAGGCTGAGCTACACCCCGCTGTCGGTAATAGCACTGCTGTTCGCCCTCGCCGCAGGCTCGCTCGAGGCGGTGCTGATGCTCAGATATTTCGAGCCGTACATAACCGCCTCCACGGGAGAGGAGCTGTTCTGCTTCTTCTCCGTCGATACCGTTCTGCCCACCGTGCTGTATATTGTATCGGCAGCAGCGGCTGCGATAATCGTCATATTCGGCTTTATCGCGCAGCGCCGCGCGCCCGAGCCGAACGAGCGCCCCTCGTCGCTCACAGGGCTGTCGGTATTCACCGGACTTGTATGCGGCTTTGCGCTTGCTGCGGCGACTGTATTTTTCGCGCTCGGCATGTACCGCTCCGGCACGCTTCTGCTCTTTAATAAGCCGGTCGATGTCGTCACCGCCGCGCTCATCATCTGTGCCGTTCCCGCCGCGCTCTACTTCATCGTAGTCTCATTCGGCGGATATAAGAAGCCCGCAGTCGCGGTGCTCGGCAGCTTTGCCGTCCTCTGGGTCGCGCTGCTCCTGCTCCGCCTTTACTTTACAATGAATCTTTCGCTGCGCAGCCCGACCCGTATTCTCGGTCAGCTCGCACCTATCGGAATAATGCTCTACCTCGTGCAGGAGCTGCGCTACCGCGTCGGCGCAAAAAGAGCGGCTCTGTTCAGAGTTATGGCTGCCGTCGCGCTCATCGCGATAGCTCTCGACACGGCAATGACGGCGGTTCTGCTGCTGAAATGGGGCATCAGCGATACGCATCTTCCGTTCAAGGCCGTCGAGCTGTGCATCGGTGTGTATATCGCCGTAAATATGTTCTATCTGCCCGCCGGAATCAAATTTTCGGCGGCTTTGCATATAGATGAAAAAAAGCGTGCTCTCAAGGAGCTGCGCCGCGTCCGTGAGGACAGAGAGGCGGATGCGTATCTGCGAGATCTGATGGAGGATGCAGGTGATATCAACGGCGAGGACGCATACGCAGCGCACGGAATGACCGAGGAGGAGAGCGCCGAGAGCGTTCGCGAGCACGGCTATACCGGCGGATATATCGACCTCGGAGGCGATGCCTTCGGTACCGATGATGCAGCTGCACCGAGCGGTCGCCCAGGGCAACCGGAGCATCGTCAGCCGGTCGGCACCGAATATTCCGACAAAGAGAATACCGCTCCCACCGGAAATGCCGAGCAGCGCTTCGAGACCGTCGGCACATCACAGCCGAGCATAGAAACGGACGATGCGACCGTGAGCGAAAGCTCACACTTCGACTGCCCCGACGAGCCGGAGCTGTCGGGCATACCGCATTGGATGAGCAAGGACGATACATCCTCCGTCGCTCCCTCAAATGAGAATCGGATATCGTCCATCGCCTCTGTACCCGATCCTACATCAGCTGTTTCCGAGAAAGTCGGTCAGGCAAAAACAGCTTTTGCGGAAGTGAAAGAAAGCGTGCCGTCAGAGACCGATACGGCATCCGACGCATCGGCAAAGATCGAAGCCGAAACAATTACCGAAGATATCGACTTCTCCGACAAGCAAGACGCCGGGCATATCGAAACCGAAAGCATCGAGGCTCACACCTCCGACCTTCCGTCGGACGGGCTTATTGACAGCATTATCAATACCGAGATAACACCGCCGTCCGAGCAGCCGGATGCAGATACATTTGGGCGGGCGGATATCGACAGTACGGATATAGCCGCACCCTCCGACACTGCCTTTGAGCCGGATATTATCACGGAAGATCCGACATTTGAGTCTGAGGAGACCGACGGCAAGGGTGCCGTCGAATCCGAGCCGATCGACAGCGAGGCAGGCAGGCGCATTGCCGGCTATCAAAGCGCCGTCCGCCGCAGCCTGATAGACTCTATCTCGGGCAGCGCCGATACCGATGCAGTGAGGCAGACCGAGCCGGAGACAGCCGCCGAGAACGGAATAACTCCACAGGAAGCAAAGCCGGACGAGGAGATGCTCGTCGAGGGACTCGAGGTCGGCGGCACGGAGGACAGCGTAACAGACGGCAGCGGACTTGACCGCGAGTTTGATCTGCTGCGCGGCGACGAGGAGGACGAGGGCTTCGACTCAAGCTCCGACATGTACTGATGCCGCTGCGATAACCGGCTAAAAGCAAAAAGGCATGAACCACCGGATATGCAAATATGCGGCGGTTCTTTGCCGTTTTTGCCCGGCAGCAAAATCCGATATAAAGAAACGTACAGCTGATATGAAAAACGAAAAATACGAGATAAAAAACACATACCCCGCAGGCGAGGCGGACGTCGCCGTAATAGGCGCGGGACATGCCGGAATAGAGGCGGCGCTCGCCTGCGCGCGGCTCGGACTGAACACCCTACTGTTCACTATCAACCTTGACGGCGTTGCCAACATGCCGTGCAATCCCTCGATAGGCGGCACGGGCAAGGGTCATCTGGTCTTCGAGATAGACGCGCTCGGCGGTGAGATGGGCAGGGCGGCGGACGCGGTCACGCTCCAGAGCCGAATGCTGAATTCAAGCAAGGGTCCCGCAGTCCGCTCAAAGCGTATTCAGGCAGACCGCGCGCTGTATCACACAATAATGAAGAAAACGCTCGAGCATCAGCCCGGACTGCGCCTTATTCAGGCGGAGATAGTAGACCTTCGCGTAGAGGACGGCACCGTACGCTCGGTAATAACCCGCCTCGGCGCCGAATGGCAGGTAAAGGCCGCTGTCATATCTACCGGCACATATCTGCGCGGCGAGGTCATAATCGGCGAGGTTCAGTACCCGTCGGGTCCCGACGGCATGCTTCCATCCGAGGGGCTTGAAAAGGCACTGCTGCGCGAGGGGATCACCCTGCAGCGCTTCAAGACCGGAACGCCGCCGCGCGTCGCGCGAGACAGCATAGATCTTTCTCGGCTCGAGGTGCAGGAGGGCGACGAATACATCGTCCCATTCTCGTCGCGCAGCGATGAGGACGAGCTGAACCGCACAGATCAGCTGTCCTGCCACATCGTTTACACAAACGCGCAGACACACGAGATAATCAGACAGAATCTCGACCGCTCGCCGATATACAGCGGCAGGATACACGGCACCGGACCGCGCTACTGCCCGTCCATCGAGGACAAGGTGGTGCGCTTTGCGGACAAGCCGAGACATCAGCTCTTTATAGAGCCGATGGGCAGGGACACCGAGGAAATGTACATTCAGGGCTTCTCCTCCTCTATGCCGGAGGAGGTGCAGCGGCAGATGCTGCGCTCGCTTCCCGGATTTGAAAACGCAGTGACAATGCGCTCAGCGTATGCTATCCAGTACGACTGCATCGACCCGCAGCAGCTCAAGCCGACACTTGAGTTCCGTGCGATATCCGGTCTGTACGGCGCAGGGCAGTTCAACGGCTCCTCCGGCTATGAGGAAGCGGCGGCGCAGGGGCTTGTCGCGGGCATCAATGCCGCACTGAAGATAAAGGGCGATGAGCCTATGATACTCACACGCGATTCGTCCTACATCGGCACACTGATAGACGACCTTGTGACTAAGGGAACGCACGAGCCGTACCGCATAATGACCTCGCGCTCCGAGTATCGGCTGCTGCTGCGTCAGGATAACGCCGATGCGCGCCTGACCGATATCGGGAGACGGGTCGGTCTCGTCGGCGACGAGCAGTACCGCATCTATACCGAAAAGAAGCGCATGATAGCCGATGAGGTAGAGAGGCTGCGTCATACGACGGTCAGCCCGAGCGCAGAAAACAACGCCGTGCTCGAATCGCTCGGAAGTGCACCTATCGCCTCCGGCGCTCCGCTCGACGCGCTGCTGCGCCGTCCCGAGCTTAACTATGACCTGACCGCGCCGCTCGACCCCGCCCGACCGGACCTGCCGCGCGCGGTACGTGAGGGCGCATGGATAGAGATAAAATACGAGGGCTACATAAAGCGCCAGCTCGCCGAGGCAAAGCGCTTCAAGAAATACGAGCGTCGACTGCTGCCTGCGGATATCGACTATCTCTCGGTGCGCGGACTGCGCCGCGAGGCAGCGGAAAAGCTCGATAGGCTTCGCCCCGAAAGCATCGGCAGAGCATCACGCATATCGGGCGTAAGCCCCGCAGATATTTCCGTGCTGCTCGTATGGCTCGGAGGCAGCGGCAGGAATGAGAACGACGAAGCATGACCGACATCATTCTTCCGTTCCTACATCAGGCAGTGCCGCACGAAACGCCGGCAAACCGAAAGGTGCAGCGTTCCCCGCACACGAGCAGCCGCATACGGCATTCGGAACGCAAAAAGCGATGCGCCCTCACCGGGCACAGGAGGATAGGTATATTCAAATTTCACTCTCGGAAGCGCCGCTTCCAAACACACGACAACGGAGATACATATGAGTACAGAAGAAAAAATAAGACAGCTGCCGCCGCTGCCCGACAGAGAGAGCTTTTTTGCGTCGCTGCGGAGGAGCTTTGACGAGGCAGGGCTCGGAGAGCTGCTCACGCAGGAGGCGGAGGAGCGTTTTTATATACTGCTCGGCTATATGCTCGACGAGGGCAGTCGGCTGAACGTCACCGCCATCCGCAGCCTTGATGAGATAATAGCAAAGCACTTCACCGATTCCGCAGCCGTCGCGCCGTATCTGCCGCAGGGCTGCGCCGTTTGCGACGTCGGGACCGGAGGAGGCTTTCCCGCCCTGCCGCTCGCGATAGTCCGTCCCGACCTGCGAATAACCGCACTCGACAGCACCGCAAAAAAGATAGCATATGTCGCTGAGGGCGCAGACCGTCTCGGGCTCGACGGATTTCGCGCTGTAAGCGGAAGAGCCGAGGAGCTCGGCGGTGAGGGGGGCGAGCTGCGCGAAGGTTTCGACACGGTCGTTTCCCGCGCGGTCGCGTCGCTGCCGGTGCTGTGTGAGCTATGCCTGCCGCTCGTTCGCGTAGGCGGGAGCTTTATTGCAATGAAAGGTCCGTCCGGCAGAGAGGAGCTTGCCGCCTCCGGCAGCGCAATAGAAAAGCTCGGAGGAGCATTCTCCGCAGAGCATGAGACGATAATCCGACTCGGAGAGGAGCACCTCTGCCATCCGCTGTTCGTCATAGAAAAATGCGGTCATACCCCGACGCAGTACCCGAGACAGTTCTCCAAGATAGCAAAAAGGCCGCTCTGAGCTGCTGTATATGACCCGGAAAGGGCAATGCCGCTGTGTAGAATCACCCGGGCACGATGCTGTAATCTCCCCCCTTTTATAATATAACCTTGTTACTCAGAACCTCAAATATACCGCACGATCATACGATGATCAACAAAAACGGCACATGCCGGGCTGCCAGCTCGACATGCGCTGTTTTTTATATAACACACCTAAAGCCCGATTTACCGTGTGCACAAGCAAACGCAAAAAATAAATGAGCTGTCCGATAACTTTGCTCTTTCAATAGCATGTAAAACCTTTAATCAGTAATTACATCGGTAGCTCTGCCCGTAAAGGAACTCCCTTTATAAAGTTTTCGCCAGGCCTTTTTCAAAAGGCCGCGTATTCCCCGCGTACTCCCCGCGTACTCCCCGCGTTCCCCGTGCCTCGCCGCAGGTGTGCATTGTTTTTCACATCACGACCGATTGCTACAAAACAAAATTTTATTTGCTCCCATATTTCCCGATAAACCACGGGCACTTTAGGCTATAATTTAAGCCCCTGCGGAAGAATCTGCGGGGGATCCATTGCGGTGTCGGGCTGCGCGCCCGGCACGGCAAACGAAAAAAACATATCCCGAACACCGAAAAAACGATAAAGGGGAGAGGAAAATATGCTATCGGTCACAAGGGAGTTTACGGAGACCGGACGGGGCACCTCGGCAGTGCCCGACGGGAGCAAAATATTCAGCATAAGGGCGGACAAGCTGGTACCGAACCGCGCACAGCCGCGCAGATGCTTTGACGAAAATGCCATAGGAAGTCTTGCAGACAGCATCTCAAGATACGGACTGCTTCAGCCGCTGTCGGTGCGCCGACTGCCTACGACGGCGGAGGGCGTCAAATATGAGATAATCGCGGGAGAGCGCCGATACCGAGCGGCAATGCAGGCGGGTATGGATCAGCTGCCGTGCATAATTATCAATGTCGACGACCGAACCTCGGCGGAGCTTGCGCTGATAGAGAACATACAGCGCGAGGGGCTGAACATGTTTGAGCAAGCGGGCGCGATAGCGGCGCTCATCGACCTATACGGAATGACGCAGGAGCAGATAGCCGCACACCTGTCTGCAAGCCAGTCGTATGTTGCAAACAAGCTGCGGCTGCTGCGTCTCTCGCCCGAGGAGAGGGAGACGGTTCTCTCGGCGCATCTGTCGGAGCGGCATGCCCGCGCGCTGCTGCGCATAAGCGACCGCGAGCTGCGCGCATCGATACTGGATCATATAATCGAAAATCGACTCAGCGTGAGCCGGACAGAGGATTACATAGATCGCAGGCTCGGACTCGTTTCGCGTCGGAGCGGCACAGCCGAGAATAACGGCACCGCAATACTGCTGAAGAGCACGTCAAGCGGCAGCAGAACAATATCAAAATGCACATCAACCGCCGACAGTACAGACGATACAGCGAGCAGCAACACATCCGCAGACGATGTATCGGCAGACTGTGACGACATCTCGGTGACCGCCATCTCGACAAATCGTAACGATGAAGCCGACAGAGCGGCAAGCGAAGCAGAGAGCGGCGAGCGCGGCAGGAGTCGGCACAGAAAGCTCGTGCTGCATGACCTGAGGCTCTTATACAACACCATCGACCGGGCGCTCGACCTCGTTCGTCAGTCCGGGGCGGCTGTCAGCAGCGAACGCAGCGTATCTCCGGGAAGCGGAAGCGTCGAAATAAGAATAATGATAACGCCGCCGGGCGCACCGTCCGCCGCAGCGGCGGGAACGTGCGAAAAGCATTGACAAGTACGACCGGGGCTGATATAATATATCGTGTGTAGCTGTGACGATCTCACGGCAAATAACGAACGGAAAGAGGAATCGAATTGGCAAAGATAATAGCCCTTGCCAACCAGAAAGGCGGCGTCGGAAAGACAACGAGTGCCGTCAACCTTGCAGCCTCGGTAGGTGCGCTCGGAAAAAAGGTGCTTCTTGTGGATTCGGATCCGCAGGGCAACGCCTCGAGCGGAGTTGGTATAAATAAAAAGAACATGAAGCTGTCGACCTACGACGTGCTTATCAACCGTGCAGGCGCGGACAGCGTAATAACCCCCACCGTTTACGAAAATCTCTCCATAATGCCCGCAAATATTTCGCTCGCGGGTGCGGAATTTGAGCTTGTAACGGCGGAGGATCGCGCCTTTCGTCTCAAGACCGGGCTCTCGCCTATCGGCGACATGTTCGACTACATACTCATCGACTGTCCCCCCTCGCTCGGCATTCTGACGATGAACGCGCTCGCCGCAAGCGACGGCGTTATCATCCCGATGCAGTGCGAATATTATGCGCTTGAAGGACTGTCGCAGCTCATGGTGACGATAAAGCAGGTAAAGCGTCTGTACAACCGCGGACTTGACATAACCGGCATACTCGTTACCATGTACAACGGCAGACTGAACCTCTCTCTTCAGGTCATGGACGAGCTGAAAAAATACTATGCGGGAAAGCTCTTCTCCACTACGATAATGCGAAACGTACGCCTGAGCGAGGCGCCCGGCTTCGGAATGCCCGTGCTCTACTTTGACAAGTATTCAAAGGGCTGCGCGGCATATCTGAGCGTGGCAAGAGAGCTGATCGAGCGTATATAAGCGACAGACGGGAGTTACCTATGGCAAAGAACAAGAATACCGGCCTCGGCAGAGGCCTTGACGCAATTTTTCTCGACAACACGACCGAGGAGAGCGGCAGAGGCGTTACAATGCTGCGCCTCTCGGACATCGAGCCCCGCCCCGATCAGCCGCGAAAGCAGTTTGAATCCGAGTCGCTCGCATCGCTCGCCGACTCCATCGCGGAAAACGGCGTGCTTCAGCCGCTGCTCGTTCGCGCGGAGGGCGACGGCTTTTATCAGATAATAGCAGGAGAGCGCCGCTGGCGCGCCTCCAAGATGGCGGGACTTACCGAGGTGCCCGCGATCATTACCGATGCTGACGACAAAAAGGCGTTCGAGCTGGCAATAATAGAGAATATCCAGCGTGAAAATCTGAATGCCATCGAGGAAGCGGCTGCTATCCGCGACCTGATGACCGAATACGGACTGACGCAGGAGGAGGTCTCAACAAGGATCTCCCGCAGCCGCAGCGCCGTTTCAAACGCTATCCGTCTGCTCGATCTGCCCGACTCGGTTATGAAGGCGGTCTCGGACGGCAAGCTCAGCGCGGGGCATGCACGCGCCCTGCTCGGTCTGCGCGACAGCGAGAAGATAATCTCCGCAGCCCAGACCGTTATCTCGCGCGGGCTGTCGGTCCGTGCTACCGAAGAGCTTGTCCGTTCGCTCAATCGCGCGCAGGAGGATGCAAAAAAGCCGCCCCGCGCAGAGTCCGAGGCGGACAGATATATGAACTGGCTGTGCAGGAAAATGTCGGACAGCCTCGAGCGCGGCGTTCGTATAGTCGGAGGCAAAAAGAAGCATATCGAGCTCGAGTACCGCGACAGCGACGACCTCGAGCGAATGATACGCAAGCTCTGCGGAGAGGACTTTTTCGACGGCACGGACGATGGTCCCGAGCAGTCCGGCAATGTCTGAGCGCAGGGTAGGAGAATAGCTGATGAACGGGATCCTCAAGGCGCTGTCCGCACTCACCTCCTCCGGCGCCGGACTGCTTGTCGTATGCCTATTCGCGGGCGCGCTCGCGGCGGCATGCGCATCCTCCTTTGTCAATGCCGCAGTAGGCTCGGCGGTGCGCGCCATGATATCACACGGTGCGAACGCCGAGGAAAAGGCACTCGGTCTCGATGAGCTCGGAGTGGGAAAGAACATATTCGTCCGTGCGGCTCTCAAGCGGCGGCGCGGGCTGCTCTCCCGCCTTGTCGGGCGGGTCGAGCGCGACGGCGCGGCGGCATACTGGCTGCCGGAGAGCAGCCGCGAAAAGGCAGAAGCAATATACGGCGGCAAAAAGCAGAATCCCCTGCTGCTGCCGCTATCGGTCATACTGCTCGCGGTAGCGGCGATCGCACTTGTTCGTCTGCTCCCTAAGCTGATAGAAATGCTCGCCGCGCTGCTGCCGTCAAAGTAAGAGGACGAAATTCCGCGCACAACGCATAAAATAAGTCTAAGTCAAAAGAGAGAATAGGGCTATGAAAGAGAAAGATAATAACGAAAAAAGCGAAAAGAGAGCCGCACGCAGCATCGGAGGCGGCAAAAAGAGCCTCTTCATTAAGATAGGCATCATAGCGGGTGCCGCAGTGCTCGTGCTCATCATAGTATACATATGTCTCTACCGCGCGGGCTTCCGTCCTTATATCAAGGTCGTTTCCGCCGCGGGCGACTCCATTAAGTTCAGCGGCATGGTAAACGCGGAGGGCACACCGATAAAGGGCAAGCTCTTCTTTGCCGACGGCTCGAGCGCCACCGTCAACAGCGAGACGGGCGAGATCGAGTATTCGGACGGCAGCGTTTACATCGGTGAGCTGCGCGACCTGCAGAAAAACGGCAAGGGCAAGCTCACCTATGCTAGCGGAGATGTTTACGAGGGTGACTTTGCAGCCGATGCGGTCACCGGAACCGGCGTTTTCACCTTTGCCAACGGCGACACCTACGAGGGACAGATGGTCGACGGCAAAAAGGAGGGCAAGGGCATCTACAAATGGGCAGACGGCTCGAGCTATGAGGGCGAATACAAGGACAACCGCAAGAACGGAACCGGCACCTACACATGGGCGGACGGCGCGACCTATACCGGCGAATACAAGGATGACCTGAAAAACGGCACCGGAACATATACCTACGCGAGCGGAGATGTTTACGAGGGCGAATACAAGGATGATGTCCGTTCCGGCACCGGCACCTTTACATGGGCAAACGGTGAAAAGTACGTAGGCGAATTTGCAAACAATCAGATGAACGGCAGCGGAACCTACACATGGCCGTCCGGCAGAACCTTCCGGGGCTACTTTGAAAACGGTGCGATCGTTGAAATAGATACATCAACGAGCAGCTCTTCTTCGGGCGACGCCTCTGCCGAAACAACGGCTGCGGAATAAATACCGCCGCATAAAACGCAATACAGGGGGCTGAAAGACACTGTTTTTTCAGCCTCTTTGCATAGCGCCGCGCGGTCTGTCTGCCATTTCGGCAATGCACGATGCACGGTACACTTCGTTTCCGTGCGGAGGTGCGAAAACGAAGTCGGGAAATAAGAGCTGCGGCGGTCAAATGTCAAAGCGGCATTCCTCGTGTCGATCATGATACGGCATAGATACAGCCGCGCCTATGGCAAAAATAACGGTGTCTCAGCCGACGCCGAAATACATCGGAGAATAATCATGAAAATATTGATGGTCACAATGGGACTCGGCATCGGCGGAGCGGAGACGCACATCGTCGAGCTGTCGCGCGCCCTCTCGCGTCTCGGGCACGAGATAACCGTTGCCTCTGCGGGCGGCATATATGTCGACGAGCTCGAGAGCTGCGGCGTTCGCCATGTTACATTGCCTCTGAACACAAAAAAGCCCGCCGCCCTGCGCCAATCCTATCGCGGTCTGTGCGAGCTCATCTCGAGCGGCGGCTTTGATATCGTTCACGGGCATGCTCGCATACCTAACTTTATTCTTTCGCGGGTGCGCAAAAAGATACCCTTTCGCTTCGTTACAACGGCGCACCTCGACTTTAAGGTCAATTTCATCTATCGCATGATAACAAGATGGGGAGAGCGTACACTCGCGGTATCCGAGGATATCCGCGACTATCTCGGGCGCGAGTACGGGATTCCGTCGTCGCAGGTCGATATTACGATAAACGGCATCGACATGGAGAAATTCTCACCCGACGTGGATCACAGCGCGGTCGAGCGCGAGCTCGGACTTGATCCGTCGCACCGTAAGATAGTGTACATCAGCCGCATAGATCACGACCGCAGCGCCCCCGCCTTTCACCTCTGCTCGATAGCGCAGTCGCTCGTACGCGACTACCCCGATACCGATATCGTCATAGTCGGAGCGGGAGATGACTTCGAGCGTCTGACCGATGCTGCTATAGAGGCAGATAAGCTCGCAGGCAGACGCGCCGTTGTGCTCGCGGGAGGACGCGCGGATATCAACCGCTTTACCGCCATGGCGGATATCTTTATCGCCGTTTCGCGCAGCGCGCTCGAGGCAATGTCGGCGGGCGTGCCGACCGTCGTAGCGGGAAATCAGGGCTACCTCGGAATCTTTTCGTCCGAAAAGCTCGAGACCGCACGCAGTACGAATTTCTGCTGCCGCGGCTGCCCCGACGCAACGCCGGAGCAGCTTGAGCGCGACCTGAGAGAGCTGCTTGCTATGTCGCCCGAGCAGCTCCGCGAGATCGGAGAATACGGCAGAAGCGTGGTGCGCGAGCATTATTCCGCCGCGCGCATGGCGCAGGATTATCTCGACTGCTACGCACGGCTCGACCCGCCGGTATCATAACACGCAAAATATTTAAGATAATATATATTCTTATGCTCTGCCGCACAAAAAATATTCACCGCCGCTATTGATTTATTCACGGTTTTATTGTATAATAGCGGGAGAATTCGTAATTCATTTTATAAAGCAAAGGAGTACATAAATTCTATGAGCGAGCTTGTATATTCAAACGAAGTAGCAGGCATGTGCTGCGTAGCTAAGGGTCCCCATCACGGTCCGGCTCCCATCCCGGAAGAGGGCAAGTGGGTACAGGCTAAGCAGATCACCGATATCTCCGGTTACACACACGGTGTGGGCTGGTGTGCACCTCAGCAGGGTGCCTGCAAGCTGTCCCTTAACGTAAAGGACGGCGTTATTGAGGAGGCACTCGTTGAGACCGTCGGATGCTCCGGTATGACACACTCCGCCGCTATGGCAGCAGAGATCCTGCCCGGCAAGACCATTCTCGAGGCACTCAACACAGACCTCGTCTGCGACGCTATAAACACGGCTATGCGTGAGCTCTTCCTCCAGATCGTATACGGCAGAACACAGAGCGCCTTCTCCGAGGGAGGCCTTGTTATCGGAGCCGGCATGGAGGACCTCGGCAAGGGTCAGAGAAGCATGGTAGGTACCATGTACGGAACCCGTGCTAAGGGCGTAAGATACCTCGAGATGACCGAGGGCTACTGCACGAGAATGGCTCTCGACGCAGACGATCAGGTTATCGGATATGAGTTCGTTTCTCTCGGCAAGATGACCGACTTTATCAAGGGCGGCATGGAGCCGAACGAGGCATACGAGAAGTCGAAGGGTACATACGGTCGCTTTGACGAGGCTGTCAAGTACATCGACCCGCGCAAAGACTGATAAAGAGAGGAGAGATAACAATGGCACAGTTTGAAGGTTATGAAAGACGCGAGGCTAAGATCCTCGACACACTGAAAAAATACGGTATCTCCTCTATCGACGAGTGCAAGCAGATCACCCTCGACAAGGGTATCAATTGCGATGATATCGTTCGCTCGACACAGCCTATCTGCTTCGAGAACGCAGTATGGGCATACACCGTAGGCGCAGCTATCGCAATCAAGAAGGGCTGCACCAAGGCAGCAGACGCTGCAGCCGCTATCGGCGAGGGACTCCAGTCCTTCTGCATTCCCGGCTCGGTTGCCGAGAACCGCAAGGTCGGTCTCGGTCACGGTAACCTCGGTAAGATGCTTCTCTCCGAGGAGACCGAGTGCTTCTGCTTCCTCGCAGGTCACGAGTCCTTTGCAGCTGCAGAGGGCGCTATCAAGATCGCTCTTAACGCAAACAAGGTCCGCGTAAAGCCCCTCCGCGTTATCCTCAACGGCCTCGGTAAGGATGCCGCTATGATCATTTCGCGCATCAACGGCTTTACCTATGTAAGAACCGAGTTTGATCCTTACTCCGAGACAGTAAAGGTCGTCTCCGAGACCGCATACTCCAAGGGTCCGCGCGCGGACGTTAAGTGCTACGGCGCAGATAACGTTCCCGAGGGCGTTGCTATCATGAAGCTCGAGAATGTCGGCGTTTCCATCACCGGTAACTCCACTAACCCGACCCGCTTCCAGCACCCCGTCGCAGGTACCTACAAGAAGTGGTGCGTAGAGAACGGCGTTAAGTACTTCTCTGTCGCTTCCGGCGGTGGAACAGGCCGTACCCTCCACCCCGACAACATGGCTGCAGGCCCTTCCTCTTACGGCATGACCGATACCATGGGTCGTATGCACTCCGATGCGCAGTTCGCAGGCTCGTCCTCCGTTCCCGCACACGTTGAGATGATGGGTCTTATCGGCATGGGCAATAACCCGATGGTAGGCGCTACCGTCGCTGTCGCTGTCGCTGTCGAAGAGGCTATGAAGAACGCGTAACATTGGGGCTTTACGGACTTTTAACAAGGTCTGATTTGTCCACCGAAAACACTGTAAAAACTAACATTGCCCACCGTCTGCCCACCGAAAATCAGGTGGTGGGCAAAAATTGAGGAGCAGGATTCACTTCCTGCTCCTCTTTTTTATTTAGACTGCAAATAAAAGCCCCTGTATAGCTGCCGGAGCAGTAATACAAGAGCTCTTTTCGTGTTTTTACGGAAAATCGGCGCACCGCCGACTGTCATACATAAAGTAATCGGCAGCTTATTACGCCTCAGACGGCTCAATGCTGACGATACGATAGTATATATGCCCATCGTCCTCGATGCGGTCAAAGGTATATTCGTATTTGAAGCTAACGGTCTCATCCGAGCCTATCTCGAACCACTGAACAACGGTCACATCGGCTTTTACGGTATCTCCGCTGCGGGTGAAGGTCATTTCGCTGTCATTATCGAGATAGAACATACCCCCTCCCCAATAATCGGTGCCGAGAAGAACGGTGACCGTATCGGTATCCGCATCATAATGAATATTTGTTCCGTCGTTAATATATTCTTCGAACGAAATATCATAATCACCGACGAGGTTATGAATTATCTTGAGCATATTCTCTCCGCTGACCGTATATTGATTCCCCTCATCAAGCTGAATAAAATCATATTCATCGGCATAGCGCAGCAGATACAACGCACTGAGATAGACGGGCGCACGCGACTTGATTTCATCGCCCTGCTTATACGGGCTGTTATAGTACTGCGCAAAGATGTGCAGATAAGCATGTATACGCTCCGCTTCCTCATCGGAAACCGCCTCAAACACCGGTTCGGTCTCTGCTGCGGTAGTCGCCTCGGTCGTCTCTGCGGTAGTTTCGGCGGTGGTCGATGTCGTCGTTACGGCAGTAGTTTCGCCCGCCCCGCCCTGCTCGCTCGAGCAGCCGGTCATGCCGAGTACCGCACCGGCAGCGATAAGAAGCAATATGACCGATAAAAAAGATTTTTTCATGTCGACCTCCATATATTAACATTTTCTAAGTAACAGATCCGCTGTTCGTGAAAATTCGACACCTTGCATCTAAATAATCTACCTATCCGAGATGCGTTGAAAGTATGTCTGCGGCATTGCTCGATCTTACTGCGGTACATGCAGAACGCCGCCGTCATTACCGATTCGAGTTTAACATATCAAAACACCCATGTCAATAGTATTTGCAGCGAATTATAACAACTTACGGCATATTATTGTCCCTTTTTGTATATATCGGGAGTTATCCGTCGCCGAGAAAAACCTCCGAAGTATTCATAACTGTCGGAAAAAATACATCACCGAGCCGAAAAAGGCATCCATACAGCCTATGCGCGGGCATCGGCACATGTGTTCGGTTACGCAGGCGGCGCACAAAACAAAAAGCAGCCGGACGGGGGGTGAACCCGTCCGGCTGCGCCGCATTTGCGGCATATATGCTCATGGAGGTGAGTTACATATCTGTGGTGTGGACTGCGTCAATCTGCAGCCTTGAGTGCCTCTACCATGTCTATCTTCTTGTTCTTGCGCGAGATGAGCAAGCCGACAAGCAGCGACATTCCGACCGTTATCACGACCGTAATGAAATACGACAGAGGCGAGATAACGAGACTGAGCTCGTATTCGCTTGCGAGCAGAACGATAAGCTCGCGCAGCAGGTAATATCCGGCAGGCAGACCGATGATAATACCGATCACGGTCAGTACGAGATTCTGCTGAATGAGCAGCAATCCGATACGCTTATCGCGGAAGCCGAGCACCTTGAGCGTAGCCATCTCGCGATAGCGTTCGGTATAGCTCATGGTACCGAGGTTATAGAGGACTATAACGCCGAGCAGCACCGCACCGCCGCAGATCAGCGCTATCATAAAATTCATGATAGCCATAAATATATCAAACGAGTCAATAATACTCTGCTTCGACTGTACCCCGGTGACAGCCTCGTCGGAGGCGATATCGGTCTGTGCGGTGTAGATGGTGTTGCAGTGATAGTCGATGCCTATCTTTTCCGCCGCAGTGCGGCTCATGACTATGCCCTCGGTCATCGAGCAGACCACACCGCGTACAAGGACGGTATAGGTATCGTCGGTGCCGTAGGGTGAAAACTCAAGCTCATCGCCGACATGGACATCATAGTCACGCTCGATGCGGGCACAGATATAAGCTCCGTCCTCCGGCAGCTCTACCATATTGTAATCGCTGTCGGGGAAACTGATATAGCCGCTCTTCAGATCATATACGGTCAGCGCCATTGCGTCGCCGTCAAGTTGAATGCTGACGGTGGAGGCACCGTCTCCGGAATAAAGCTCCCGCAGCTCCTCAGCGCGCTCGGGCGTTACGTTCTCCCCGTCAAGGCTGATGACCGACTCATAGCGAGCGGTATCATAATAAAACACCTGAATAAAGCGCGCCATGGTATCCTTCATACCGAGACCGGCAATGATGAGCACGACACAGCCGAGCACGCCGAACAGCGTCATAGCCGTTCTTGCCTTGTGCCGCAGCGTATCACGGGTATTCCACTTAAAGCCGAAGCCGAGCTTCTTCCATGCGCGGCAGTTCTCCCATGCCAGCGGCTTAAAGCGCTTTGGCGAATACGGACGCAGTGCGTCCGCAGCGGTGTCGCCGAGCGCCTGACGGACGGAGAGCCATCCGATAGCGGTAATGAAAAGATTGATAACGATGAGCACTATCCAAACGAATGCGGGACAGTAAAGCGACCAGTCGACAAAGTCGGTATATGTACCCATCGAGCCGTTCGGATTCATGATATACCATGCTATCAGAACGCCGAAGCCGATGCCGAACGCCGTTCCGATAAGGCAGATGGCGGTCGCATATGACGTGTAGTGCATCGCTATGCGGCGGTCACGGTAGCCGAGCGCTTTGAATGTACCTATCTGAGTTTTTTCCTTTGCCGTTATCCGATTCATGGTGGTGACCATGGTGAGAACGGCGATGGAAAGGAAGAGCACAGGCAGCACGAGTCCCATCGTTTTGCCCTCGTCCGACTCGCCGAGTGCCTGACTGTACGACAGGTTTTCGTCCTTCGAAAGCACGAGCAGAGTTTTTCCGAGCGCCTTTTCCGCGCGTTCGACGAGCTCGGGCTTATCGAGGTCGGAGATTATGTTCAGCTGGGTATAAAACTCGGTGCCGAGACAGCGGCGAAGCATTGCGGGTGAGATGTATGCAAAGCCGTGCGTTGTAAAATCGGGCATCAGCTGCGTATCATCCGCAACACAGATGAGATACTCAGCCGACTTGATAAGACCTACGACCTTACCGTCGAGCTTGACATTCTTATAAACAACGGTCAGCTCGTCGCCGAGCGATATGTCGTTTGCATCGGCATATTTATCCGAGAGCCAGATACCGTTCTCGGACTCGGCATCGTATTCCTCGCCGCTGATAAGCGAAAAGAAGGACACCGCCGGGTCGCTTGTGACCGACATTGCGAGCGTATTCGAGCTGCCGTCAACCGTTGCATTCACGGAGAGGTAGCGCGCGGCGGCATCAACGCCGTCAACCGCCTTTATGCAGTCGAGGGCAGCCTCATCAAAGCCGCTCTCGGAATAGATGCGGTAGTCGGCAAAGTTCGATGCGTCGAGCGAGGCATCAAGGTCGCGTTCGATAGTGTACCACTCCATGTTGAAGCCGACGAACATTCCTATACCGATGATTATCATCAGCACCATAGAGATGAACTGGACGCGATAGATTCCTATCGTTCTCCATAGCTTACGTCCGAGCATACTACCGATCCACCTCGTCTGCGCTCAGCGGATTCTCCTGCTCGACGCAGCTGCGGATCTTGCCGCTTCTGACCTCGATAACAACGTCCGCCATCTTCGCGATATTTTGGTTATGCGTAACTATGATGATCGTCTTGCCGTATTTTTTCGCCATCTCAAGCAGCAGCTTGAGCACCGTAACGCCCGTCTCCGAGTCGAGTGCACCGGTAGGCTCGTCGCAGAGCAGTATCTTGGCATTCTTGGCGAGCGCACGCGCGATGGAGACGCGCTGCTGCTCTCCGCCGGACAGCTCGGACGGGAAATTCTTCATATGATCCTCGAGTCCGACGGCGCGAAGCATGTCGTGCGAGCTGAGCGGATTCTCGGATATGTCCTTGACAAGCGCCACATTCTCGAGCACCGTGAGCGTAGGAACGAGATTGTACGACTGAAATACAAAGCCTACGGTCGATGCGCGATAGTCGGCAAGCTCGTCGCGGCTGAGCGCCTCGATATTCTGTCCGTCGACGATTATCGTGCCGCTTGTCGGGCTGTCAAGACCGCCTATCATGTTCAGCAGCGTGCTCTTGCCCGCGCCGGACGGTCCGAGTATAACGACGAATTTGCCCTCGTCAATTTCGAGATCGACCGAGTCGAGCGCGCGCTGCTCGTGTTCACCCTTTGAATACAGCTTGGTGACCCCTTTCATTGTGATGAGCTTCATGGTATCCCTTCTCTCGTTTGCTTCGGCGCCGTCGGTGCCGAATGATTTATATATTTATAGTTGAATTAGAAATCTAAATGGGAAAGCTCTTTCTAAACCTGCATCGGAGAACTACGGAATCTGTCTTACTATCTTAAAGTGCCGCATTTCTTTTTCACGCATGCCCGAGATCTAAGCCTCAGCCGCAGTGCCGATGCGTCTATATACGGCGCATTATGCCGAAAAACAATCACACCGCTGCCCGACGTACGTCGGTTACCCATACGACGGGCAGCGGCAAACAGGAGAAACCGCCGGATATTGGTTAGCCTACGCTAACGTCAACCCTTAAATTATCCCGTCCGTGCGGCGGTGCTCACGGGCGGCGAAAAAGTGGTGCAAAGTCGGTTAGCCTCTGCTAACTTATGATATCACATTATTCCCATGATTGCAATAGGTTTTTGAAATTTTTTTCGGTTTTTTTATAGCTTCATTTTGCAGTCAGTCTCGGACAATGAGAATGATAAGAAGTAAGTTTATAGATGGACTGGTTTATTAATCGCTGCCGCGGTCAAAGTATATGGATAGATATTTCAGTTGTTCGTTTTTTACCACTTTCTTTTTACGCGAAAAAGAAAGTGGCGGAAAGA
>ERZ824600.608-NODE-608-length-52678-cov-43.012143_pt1 | contig 52678 bp, 47 predicted proteins | sample MGYA00519933_ERZ824600 | MGnify/ENA primary metagenome ERZ824600 (study PRJEB31778, sample SAMEA3449178) | human gut metagenome | biome: human gut; feature: human-associated habitat; material: faeces | place: United Kingdom | collected 2010/2012 ...
GCAAAGTTAGGACATCTCAAAATCCTATTCAAGATGCTATCGCGGACGGCTATACCACTGATTTGACAACATTAGTAATTTCTGAAGGTGTGAAATCAATAAATGAACAGGCATTTGCCTATTGCTCATCGCTTAAAACCATACATCTTCCCGGCTCTCTCACCTCCATTAGTTCAGAAGCTTTTACTAATTCTTCCGATTCTCCTATTGAAAAAATATATTATAACACCACAAAACCCGTAAAAGGTGACAAAAATATATTCACGCAAAAGAGTTATGACAACACAACTCTTTATGTGCCTAAAGGATCTTCGGACAATTTCCTGCTTGTGTCGCCCTGGATGTATTTCCACAACATACAGGAGATAGATTTTGCGGGGATTGACGGGGTGAAGAGCGATGAGTACAGCGATGCCTCGGTGGAATACTACAATCTACAGGGCATCAGGGTTGAGAACCCTGAATCCGGCCTATACATCCGCCGCCAGGGCAACAAGTCCACAAAGGTGTATATACCATAAGCATCATTTTTTTGATAAATGTCAACCGCGCTCCCTGTGTGAGAGAGCGCGGTTGATGTATTTGGAGATAGTTTAAAGTTTCTGAAATCTGATATAGGCTGTCAACGCGAGAATTCTGCGAGGCGCGCCAGATATTTGCCTATAATGTCAAACTCAATATTCACTTCTGTTCCCGGCTCAATGGCATGGAAATTGGTGTGCTCATAGGTATAGGGTATTATTGCCACGCGAAACGAGCGGCGCTCGCTGTTGCACACCGTGAGGCTCACTCCATTCACCGTAACCGAACCTTTTTCCACCGTGACATACCCTTTGGCAGCCATTTCATCAGGGACATCATAGGTAAACTTATAGTAGATGCTGCCGTCCACATGCTCCACGTTTTCGCACACGGCGGTACAGTCCACATGGCCCTGCACGATATGTCCGTCAAGGCGCCCGTTCATCACCATTGAACGCTCCAGATTCACCTCGCTGCCCACGGTGAGCTTGCCGAGATTAGAGCGGTCAAGAGTCTCCTGAATGGCAGTGACAGTGTATGTGTTGTCGGGATGCAGCTCCACCACCGTGAGGCACACGCCGTTGTGGGCCACAGACTGGTCAATCTTCAGCTCGTCGGCAAACGAGCATTTCACGGTGAGGTGACGGTTGCCGCCTTCATCTTTCACAGCCACCACCTTGGCGGCCTCTTCCACTATTCCTGAAAACATAATGTATCCGTTAGGGGGTTAATGCTGCAAAGGTAACAATTTCCGCTTTCCCTGACAATACCGCTGCAGGCAGTAGGCTATCACAAAATATACGGCAGCGAGCACCCAAAGCATCAGATACTGATGAGCCTGTTCCCACAGCGGTGAGCCGTTGGAGTTCATGCGCACAAACGCTTCCACACCCCATGTGGCGGGAACGGCATCACCTACGAGCCTCCAAAAGCCATTCATGGCATATCGCGGCCAAGTAAGCCCGCTCAAGAAAAGGAACACAACGGAGGTGAACACTATCACGAGCAGCGAGGATTCCCTCTCCTTCACAAACCAGCTCAGACAGTAACCGAGGAAAGTAGATGCTATGAGCATGGGCAATATCAGGAGACAGCACTGGCCCAGACTGCCTACCTGAGGCAGCGAGAACATGAGCGGCACTATATGGAGTATATAAAGCACCATGGGTGTGTAGATACACAGATAGCACATCAGCTTGCCAAACATCTGCGCGCTTAGGGGAGCATCCACCGACATGGGGTCGATGCCGCCATTGGCACGCCGACGCTCTTTGGCACCGCCGGCAAGCATGGTGACGCCGAGTATCAGACTTTGCTGCAATATGAGAATCAGGATGCCGGGAATGATGAACGAGGCAAAACCCTGTGTGGGATCGCCGAGCATTATCGATTCGCTCTGCACCGGGGCGGCAACGCTGCTGAGCGACTCCATGCCGGTTTCTGAGATTTTCTGCGCCTGTATCTGTGTTCCCAGTTCCAGCTGAATGTCCGTGAGTGCGGCCACAAACGAGCGATAGCGCAGCAGCAAGCTCATTTCGCTGTAGAAATTCACTACCGTCTGCTCGCCACGACCCAGCTTCTTGTCATAGTCGTACGGAATATGCAGGATGCCGAAACAGTTATGGGAATTCATTATATCACGTGCAGCCGCCATGTCGGGAGCATAATCATATACCTCCATGGCCTGCGTGGCATCAACCATCCGGGCGAGATTGCGGCTTGATGCCGTGCGGCTGTCATCAACCACCACCACGGGCATATCGGTCACGATTTCGGGATTATATATTATGGTATATACAACCGGATAGACTGTAGGCAACGCGAAGAAAAACAACATCACCCCAGCGTCGTGAAACACAAGGTAAAACTCCCGACGCCACACCTTGAACAGTGCCACCAACCAATTTCTAATACTTTTCATAACTTACGGCACATAAACTGGGTTAAGACACTTCCGGCGAAGCCTCGGCAACCCGAGCAACGACACCAGCGGGAAGATAAGCAATGCCACATAATACCAGCGCGAATAAAATATCGGAATACCGTTAAGGGCCTGATCCACATAAATCAGGAAATAATAGCGCAACGGAACTATATAGCTGAACACGCCTACCGACCCGTACATGCTTTGAACCGGGAATGAGAAACCGGTGATAGAGAACGACAATATGCCGATGAGCGACAGAATACTAAGCGACAGCCTGAGGTTGGGCAGTATGCTGCAAATTATCACTGCCAATGACTGACACGCTATGACAAACAGCACCATGGCCATAATCATGTGCATGACATGATTGTTGAGCGGGAAATGGCAATAGCCGTAGAGTATGCTCTGAATGCCTATACCCACTGCCGAAAACACTATGGTCTGCGGAAGCAGCTTGCCCAGCAGGGCTATGAACATGGAGCCGCCGGCCGTGCGCAGCCATTGAGGTGACGACCCTGTCTTCATTTCATCACACACGGTGAAAGCGGTGACGAGCAACACCATCAGAGCCACCACTCCGGCCAAGAATGAATTGCTCAGGTAGATATTGTAGTTAAGCCACGGATTGTGCATGCCGAACTCGTTGATAACCACCGGCTGAAGCAATGCTCCCGCCGCCGATTCGTTGACACCCGACTGCACAAGTGTGGTTTGCACCACACCACCGGTCGTGGTCACGGCAGCGGTTTTGAACCCCTTGAATGCCAGCGTGCCGGGCACAAAGAAAGTCATATTGGAATAATAACTGAGTGTGGGCCCGCGGCCAGAAATCGCATCGCGCTGAAAATTTTCGGGGATGTAAAAAAATCCAAAAATTTTGCCCGCGCGCACATCGTCGATAGCCTCATGAAATGATTCGGCTTTGTAGTCCACCGCCAATGCCTGCGATGAAGCCAGATTGCGTGTCACCTTGCGCGATAACGCACTTTGATCCAGATCCACCACCGCAGCAGGCACTTTCATGGGCAAACCGGAATCCATCATGTTGATGAAAAACCATGTGATACCGAAAGGCACCAGCGCCATCAGCGTAACCACTACCCAGCGACGGCCAAGTGACAGCCATCCCCGACGCAGAGATTGTATGAGCGGAGTGAACTTCATGACTCGATTGGATTACGGATGATAAACAACTGTCATTCCGGGACGGAGATCAGCTATGGAGTCAACGGGATGGGCCTTCACCTCAAATGTACGGCTGTCCCATTCGCCGGTGGCTTTGGTGGCGCGCCATGTGGCATAATTGCCCATATCTCGCACATAATATATCTGAGCCTCCACTTCGCGTTTGTCAAGCGCAGGTATCATGACCTTTATTTTCTGACCGAGCTTCATGTTGTTAAGATACTCCTCGCGCACGTTGAATGTAACCCATTTATCACTTATTTTGAGCACATTCATGATAGGTGCGCCAAGAGCCACCAACTCACCGACCTCAGGGTATATCTGATCAATCTGACCGTCGCATGGAGCTGTAAGATACTGGTCCTCAAGCAGACTCTCAACCTCGGCTATGCCACCTTGGGCCACATTCACCATGGCTGCCGCACTTTCCTTGTCCTCTTTCTGCGCGCCGGCCTTGGCAAGTGCCAGCTGACTGCGGGCTGCACTTTCGGCAGCAGTGGCAGCATCATAAGCGGCCTTTGCCTCATCGCGTTTCTGCGCGGAAATCACGTTTTCCTTAAACAGGTTCTCCATTCTCTGATAGGTTTTGTACGCTATCTCCTTTGCGGCGGCGGCCTGCGCTACAAGCTGTTGGGCTGTCTGGATTATCTGTATTCTTGTGCCGGCATCCACTTTCTGGTTCTGAGCGGCGGCGGCCTGTTTCATGGCTTCGGCCTGCATGAGCTTAGCCTCGGCAAGTGATGAATGAATATGCACGAGGGTGTCTCCGGCATGTACCATGTCGCCCTCTTTCACATAAATGTCGGCGACTCTGCCGGGAAGCTTGCCTGACACCCTGACAGTAGTGGCATCGGCCTGCCCCTCGATGATTTCAGCCGGTTTTTTGAGAAATACAAATCCTATGATTGCAAGCACCACGGCTCCTATGGTAAGCAGCAGCAAAGCCATGAGCAGTGTGCGATTTTCACGCTTTTCAGCAGTGTTAGCGTTAATGTCAGCCATAACGGTATATTGAATTTACTGAATTAATAATCGGTGGGATAAGGAAGAGTGCCAAGCACTTTGGACAGATAAACCTCACATAGCTGCACTTCTATCTGAGCATCCACATGCTCGCTGTTGGCTTTGAGCCATGCGGTCTGGGCTTCCATCACATTGTCGGTGGTAAGTATACCCTCGCGAAATCCGAGAGTGGCGGTACGGAGATTTTCGTCTGCCTTGGCAAGATTTGTTGTGGTCATCTGCAAGGTTTTGAGCGCTTCCTGAGTTTTGTAGCTGCTCTGGTTGACCTGCAGCTCTATGAGATCACGGGCATTGGCAAGCTCAAACTCGGCTATTCTGGTCTGGCTCTTTGCAGCCCGGTATTTATTGTAATTGCCGCCCCAATGCCATATCGGGATAGAGAGCACGGCACCTACTGAAAATGCGCCGTCAAAACGCTTCTTGAACCCATTGAACATATTGGGATTGGAGAATGAATACGACCCGATCAGTGCCAGCTTGGGGAGCATGTCGCTCATAGCCACCTTCTCTTTTTGGCCCAAAGCTTTCACACCCATTTCCAAGGCGCGCAAATCCTGACGCCGGGCATAAACATCCTCCATATTATAATCCTTGGCCACAGGTGCGGCCGGCGCATTGAGGTCAGCACCTTCGTCCGCAAGCGTCATTTGGGTATTTACCGGAAGTCCGCACACTTGTGCAAGAGCCATTCGGCTAAGCGACAACCCGTTTTCCACCTTCACCAAGTCAACCTGAGCGGCATTAAGCTTCACATCCACGCTAAGCAGGTCGCTCTTGGTGGCTACGCCTTGCTGCACCATAGCCTTGACATTGCTTTGGAGAGTGTCAAGGAGTGCCACGTAGCTTGTGGCAAGTTCGTATTTGGCTTTGAGCGACACCACCTGCCAGTAAGCGGCATCCACGGCATAAATCACATTTTCGGCCTCCTGATTATGGAGTGCCTTGGCGGCCTCTTCGGCATAATGTGTGAGCCGGTTCATGGCTATGATCTTACCGCCCATGAATATGGGTTGAGTCAGAGTAACGGCACCGAAAAACACATTATGGATGTCATATGTCATTGCCTCCTTAGGTATCAGCGCCACGGTTTCAGGCACTGGGGTGCCGTCGGGGGTGGTTATGGGCTGTCCTGTAATGGGGTTTTTCACTACATTGAACTGATAGCTCTGCGTGGCCAGATCAAAGCTTTTTGTGGGAAGAAGCTGGTCGGAATCAAATATTGACAGTTCTTTTTGATTATACATGTAGCCACCCTCAAAATCAATGGCGGGAAGATAGGCTGCAAGGGCTTCTTTTTTCTGATAACCGGTCATGCGCACGGCTTCTGCACGCACCTTGAGCTGTTTGTTGTGTTGCAGCGCCATGCTGCGGCAAGAATCAAGACTGACGGCATCCGAAGCGCCCAACGCCACGGGTGCGGCCATAATTATGGCGGCAAGAGACTGGATTATGCGGCGATATATCATAAATAAATAGCTTTGGTTATGAATACAGGTTTGCAAATATAACTCATTTCAGGCTCATAATGTTTCGCACAAACAGCGTTTTCCCAAACACACCATTTTTATTCTTTTTACGCCAAAAAAAATGTACCTTTGCACCCTGAAAACAACCATAAGCCATGACACTTGAATCAATTCTTGCACGCGCCCTCAACGGTATAGGAGCCACAGTGGAGGAAGCCCTGCATCTCAACGATACCTGCACCACAGATACCCTGTGCGAGGCTGCTGACCGCGTGCGCCGCGAACGCTGCGGCAACCGCATTGACACCTGTTCTATTGTCAACGCCCGCAGCGGACGATGCTCGGAAGACTGCAAATGGTGCGCGCAAAGCCGCCATCACCACACCGGCATTGAGGAATATGACCTGATACCTGAGCCAACACTCATGGCGGCTGCCGACCAATGTGCCGCACGCGGGGTACACCGGTTTTCCATGGTCACCAGCGGACGCAGGATGCAAGGCGAGGCACTCAAAAAAGCATGCCGCATGTTCAAAAGCCTTAGCGCGAAACATCCGCAGCTGTTTTTGTGCGCATCAATGGGGCTGCTTGACGATGAGGCTATGCAGCAGCTCAAGGAGGCGGGCGTAAAACGGTATCACTGCAATCTTGAAACTGCATCATCATACTTTCCGCAACTCTGCACCACCCATACTCATGAAGACAAACTGCGCACCATAGCCGCAGCAAAGCGTGCCGGATTGCAAGTGTGCTCCGGCGGCATTATAGGAATGGGCGAAACCATGCGCCAGCGTCTGGAGCTATGTGCCGAGGCCCGCGATGCCGGTGCCATATCCATTCCGGTCAATATCCTCTCCCCGATTCCCGGCACGGCCCTTGAAAACACTCCGCTTATTGAGGAAGAAGAGATTGTGCGTACCGCAGCTCTGATGCGGCTTATCGCCCCCGATGCCGTGCTGAGATTTGCCGGCGGACGTGCGCGGCTAAGTGAGGCGGCCACTGAGCGTATGCTGCGTGGCGGCATCAACGGCGCACTTGTGGGCGACATGCTCACCACGGTAGGCAACAAGGTGGACAGCGATTACGAGCTGTTTGAACGTACCGGATATATCCGCTAAACACGCTTACGGCTATCAGTGCCTGGCTTCTATCGTCTTTCGGGGCTTGGAGCGCAATGGGTCAAATCCGTTGCCGTAAACGCTTTTGGCATCGGATTGAATTATGTATGCGCCCTCATCTATCCGGCGCACTATTTCATATATCAGGTCGGCATCAAACTGGCGGCACCACACTATAAGCATGGTGCGGTTCTCACCCGTCCAGAATCCGCGACTGTCGAAAGTGGTGACACCGCGCCCCGACTTGTGGGTTATGTTGTCGGCAATCTCCTGCCATTTCGGCGACAGGATAAGGAATTGTATCGTCTGCTTGTCGGCATTCACTATGTAGTTGGCCAAAAACGAGTAAACCGCGATTGACGCCCAACCGTAGATGATGGTTTCCACGCGGCTTTGAATACGGGCATCCATGTCACCGTCAAAAGGCAGGAAAAATGAGCATGTCACTATGGCCACATCTATCACCATCATTGTTCGCCCTATGCTCACATTGGATTTCTTATCAAAAATAGCAGCCACTATGTCAGTGCCGCCCGCCGAGCCTTTGTGTACATAGTACAGTCCTATGCCGCAGCCGCATATCACCGAGCCCATCAGCACACTCATAGTGGTGTCGGTGACAATGGGCGGATGAGATGTGAAGTATCCCTCGATGCTTCCTATCATAAGCGACAGGAGCGTGGCGCCGAACACCGTGCGCACCACAAACTTGCGCCCGAGCAGCTTGTACCAGCACACAAGCATCATTATGTTCACCACATACATCGTCACCGCTACGGGGATGGTCTGCGCACTCGCGAAATACACCAGCGTACTGAACCCCGCCATTCCGCCCACCACAATATCGTGCGGCAGGATAAAAGCAGTGAACCCTATGGCATACAATGCCATACCTATCACTATCATCAGATAGTCGCGCAAATCAACTTTTGAAAAACTGATTAAATCAGGCAATACCATCGGCAAAAGATTTAAGGCCTACAGCCACTGCAAATTTAATCACATCTTTTGAATATTTCATACAAATTACGCTATTCTTCGCATATAATTTCGCTTATAACATTGTGTCCCGGGCCATAGGAAATGGCAGAAAACCATGAACCCAAATCCCGGTCAAATTGTTTATTTATAGTAAAAAAATCAAATTCAATTATTTCCGGAATCCTTACTCATTAAATCCATCTACTAATTATTAAAATACATGATGACTGCAACGAAACTCCTGAGAGCCGGCATATTATTACTTGCCGCATTGCCGGCGGTGGCAGAAGACAGCATCCCTGCCACTGATGCGGGCAATTCCATTCATCTGCACCGCGCCACGGCAAGTGACCGTGAGCTGCTCAAATCCTCGCGTGCGGAAGAACCGGGCCGCGAGCCGGCACCGTCATTTGTCATAAAAACCGACAACAATAATTTCGTAATGACTATTGGGGGTGAAATCAACCCGATACTCGGCTGGGATATAGGCAATGACCTTTATAAACAGGATGGTGCGGGCATCAGCTTCGTTACTTCCTCAATTCCAGTACCCTCAATGCAAGGACACCGCAGCGATTACTTCATCAATCCGCTCAATGGGCATCTGTTTCTCCAGATTGTAGGATTCGCCAGCACGCCAAACCAAATTTCAGCATACCTGAAAGCAGGGACCAATGGTGAGGACTCCAAAATCGTGCTCAAGCGAGCCTATATGTCATGGCGCAACTTCACAGCGGGATTGAAACTGACCCTGTTTCAGGATGCCAACGCATGCCAGCCTCCGACCATTGACCCGCAAGGACCCTCAGGATGCGCCACAACTGCAGCCTATGAAATAGGCTACACTTCCAAATCCTACAACGGATTCCGTTTTGCCGTGGCTATTGACATGCCGTCTTACTACACATCCCAGGGATACTACCGTGGCAAAGACTATCCGATTTTTGACGGTCAACAGGTGCTCAACGGCAATGTTGAGGAAATGGTTCCGGACATACCGGCATGGGTGGAATATTCATGGTCAAAGATGAACCGAGTGCGACTGTCCGGACTCTTCCGCCATTATGCCTATCGCGACCTTGTGGCCGACAAACGCCGTGGTGTGATTGGATGGGGCGCGATGCTCTCCGGCAATCTCCAACCGGCCAAGCCCGTGACATTCTATTATCAGTTTGTTTATGGACATGGCATAGGCGCCTACATTCAGGACATTGCAGGCAAACCCATCTCCTTTGTTCCCGACAATGCTGCACCCGGCAAAATGAAAACCGCACCCATGATGGGCGCCAATATAGGGGTCAGCATCAATCCCACGCCCAAGCTTCAGTTCAACGCCATGTTCTCAGAGGCACGCATATGGGATGTGTCCGACTACTGCAATGCGCTTCCGGAGGACCAGAACTACAAATATGCACTTTACGGAGCTGTCAACTGCTTCTACAACATCACCTCTTATCTTCAGGTGGGCGTAGAATATCTTTATGGTCACCGCCAGACATGGAATATTGGAGGTGCTGACGACAGCCGAATCCAAACTCAGCTCGCTTTCACTTTCTGACCCCTCATAACTGACCGTCTCACCATCACCAATCCGGCTTAAGGATGGTGAGGCGGCTATCTTTTAAGGAACTTTTTACCCGGATTGCAGTAGATGCCCGGTGCAAGTGTTTCGGCATAATGCCCCACGGGAACGCCGAGCAGGGTGTGGATTGTGGCGGAGGGAGTCGGCGATACGGTAATACGGTCAATGCCGCTTAAGTGTGCGGCAAGCAGAAATTCCAATGGCACACTGCAATGCTGCTGCCAAAACCATTCATTGTGGCCGCTTTCCGGCCAGTATTTTACCATAAGCGTTCCCGCGCTTTGGGAGTAGCCTTTTGCCTCGGCCAATGTGGTCATCTGCTGGTTGTATTTCACATAAAGAGCATCCCACCCGCTGTCGCCTTCATCAAGATAAAGTATGTGCGCTCCCGGCTCCGGCAGGCTCTCACCGAAATATTTCAGTATAGCGGCGGCACATACCGGGTCGTCAAGCATCGTGTAACCGTTGGAGGCAGAAGAGGAAACGGAACCCACCCAGTGTGTTGACATGCACGCCGCGCCTCCCACTATGTCGGGATATTCGCACATTATGTACAGCGAAATCAGGGCGCCCATGCTGGAACCCATGGTGAAAGTGTGCTCGCGCTCCACCATAGTGCTGTAACGGCCGTCAACAAATTCTTTCACATCATGTGCCACGAAATAAGCATATTCATCACCACGGCATGTTTGACGGAAATCTGATGGCAAATGGGTCCGGCTCCACTCATCGGCAGGGATGTTGTCAAGCGCTTTTTCCGGGAAATAATCCTCCTCACGAAGATTCCGGGCACCACGGTTACCTATCCCCACCACTATGGCAGGTCCCGGAATCTTGCCGCCGGTAACCAGTTGCGTGATTTTCTGCTCCACTTCCCATGCAACACCGGCAAAAGAGTGATTTTTGTCAAAAAGATTCTGTCCGTCAGCCATATACACCACAGGATACCGACTGCCTGCATCATATCCTTCAGGCAACCAAACATCAATGGTGAACGGAACGGTCTCGCCCGTCATGCAGACGGAATATCGCTCTATAGAGCCAAATTCCACTGTTGGTACATTGGACATGACGCGCGTAAAATCCACGGCATAAACTTTCGGCACAACGACTGAGCACAATAATGCAAACAAAAATAAGGCACGATCCATACAAATACAGAATTTTATGGCGAACACACAAATTTAGCACTTATTTAACAATACTGTGCGTGTTTGTTGCCCATGCAGGATTATATATTTGCCATATCCAACGATAATTGCATTTAACATGAAAATATCCGACACTGTTAAAATTATTGCATGCATACTTGCTACCCTCGCTGTGGTAGTCCTTATTATCTGGATAATAAGCATGATAGCTCCCATACTTTTGGGCCTTGTAGTATTCGTTCCGTGGCTGTTTTCGGCCCTATCCGATGGAGCCAACATTTAGAAAAATCACGATTTTTGCTTATCAGAACTTGGACAGCACATCTTTTATTCAGGCTTCAGGGTAACCCAAGTGAAGTCATGGTTTGTTGCCGGAATAATTTTCTCAAGCAAATCAGATAGTGAAAGTACGATACTGGAGGTGTTGACGCACGGGTGACAGGCATATTTCACGCAATCGCGGAGATCATTGTCAATAATCAGTATCACCTTGCCTTCCGTGTCATGGATAAGCCCCATGGGTGATACAGCTCCGGGATGAATATGGAGATAGTCAGCCATATGCTGTTCATCGGCAAACGACAGCCTTGCGCAGCCCAGCTGAGAGCTGAGATATTTGGTTTTAAAAGGCTTGTCTGCCGGAATCATGAGCAGAAAAAACTGCGTTTGCTGCCTGTTGGTAAGAAATAGATTCTTGAATACTGGGGCTCCTGCACTACTTCTCACCGCTTCACATTCCTCCATTGTAAATGCAGCCGGGTGACATAGAGTGTCGTATTCAACACCAAGATTGTCAAGGAAGTCATATACGGCAAGTTCAGCTTCAGTACGGTTTTCATTCCCCTCTAAAGGACGACCGTGATAATGCTTTACATCAAATTCCATGTCACAAAAATAGTCCATCCACAGGAGTTATGCAAAACATGGATATGATTAAGGGCTATACAAACGCCTTTAGAACCGGTTAATCTGTCCGGTAATGAAACGCAAAAGCTCAGTGAAGCCCCACATGCCCCCGATGCCGATAACTATAGTAAATACCCAACTCCATAACGTAGAGTTGAGCTTTTCTTTCAACCACTTCTGAATAGGTCCGACCAAGAATGACCAAACAATTATTGCGACTATTGATTGCCAATCCATATAAATGTGCCTTTTCTTAATTGGACGCAAACCTGCGTAAAAATTACAACCTCGCGACAATAAATTTAAAAGCATATCAATGAATATGGTTACGGCCCTTGCTCAGAACCAATTTTATTGCAAATTTTGATAAGTTGCTATAAATTGCGATATTTGTTTTTGCCTGCTTATCGGCATCTTACTACCGTGAGAAAGTCTTAAAAACTGAATAATCCATATGACAAAAATAACCGTACTCATAGACAATCAGCCTGATCCGGAACGCCCCTCTCTGGAAACCGAGCATGGACTGAGCTTTTATATACAAACCGACAAGAGCAATATACTGCTTGATGTGGGAGCGTCTGACAAGTTTCTGAACAACGCCGGGCAGCTGGGCATTGACATTGCCGATGTGGACTGTCTCGTATTGTCGCACGCGCACAATGACCATACCGGCGGCCTCGCCTGCTTTCTGCAACACAACAGTAGGGCACAAATCTATCTTTCATCAAATATCAATGCTTATGGCTACTACTCCAACAGACGGAGACACATGCGTGATATATCAATTGACTATGGTTTGGTGCAGACAAATATGCATCGCATAGTGACTGTCACCGACAATATCCGACTGACTCCATCCGTGGAAATCATCAGCAGGATACCCGTAAGCCACAGCATTCCGCAAGCCAACCGCACACTGTTGGCCGGAGAAAAGCCTGACAATTTCAGTCACGAAATGGCCCTGCTGGTCCGTGAGGGCGACCGACATATCTTATTGTCATCCTGCACTCATTTGGGGCTGCTCAACACTCTGGAAGCATGTGCGCCGATTCGTCCCGTCGCATTTATCGGCGGATTGCACCTGATTGATTCTGACGACAACAATCAATTTGAAACAGATGAGGATTACACTGCATTGAGTGCCGCCATACGTTCGCAATATCCCGGCCTGCAAATCTATACCGGACACTGCACCGGAAGCAATGCCAAATCCACGCTGTCACACCTGCTGTCGGGACAGTTCCACACATTCCACACCTGTTCCCATTTCCAATTTTGATTGTTCAGCCTCAGCCTATAATCAGGAGCCGGCAATTAACGCAATAAAAGTTATGATGAGTGCGAAAATCAATATGTTTTAGCGCAAACTTATTAGAGGAAGCAGAGCACCAACAGCTGGGCTATGACAACACGGGCGAACATTGACAGCGGGTAGGTGGTGGCATAAGCCACAGGCGCCTCATCGCCCGGCGTGATTTCGTTAGCATAAGTCATTGACATGGGATTGGCCATAGCTCCACTCACCATTCCGGCAGCGGCACCGAAGTCAAGATGCCACCAGCGCATTGCTGCGATAGTCATAATCAATGACGGCACCAGTGTAATTATGAACCCGGCAACTATCCATGTCAGGCCGTCGCCACGCAGCAACGTGTCAACAAACTGCCCTCCGGCATCAAGACCCAGACAGGCAAGGAAGAGCGACAAACCTATGCCACGAAGCATCAGATTGGCACTCGTGGTGGTGTATGTGACCATATGAAACTGCGGTCCGAAGCGCCCTATGAGTATGCCCACCACTATCGGGCCTCCGGCGAGACCAAGTTTTATAGGCACAGAAATGCCGGGAATTGAGATAGGTATCGAACCGACAATGAGCGAGAGCACCATGCCGATGAATATGGCCGCCAGATTGGGGTCTTTGAGGTCTGTATCGGAATTGCCCAGAATGGTGCCCACTTTGCCTACGCCTTCGGGCGTGCCGACAATGGTCAGGCGGTCGCCGAGCTGCAATATAAGATCGGGACGCGCAAGCAGGCGCACGCCCGAGCGCGACACACGCGATATGTTGACTCCATAGAGCTTGCGGAGATTCAGAGAGCCGAGGCGCTTGCCGTTGAGTTGCGGCTTGCTTATGGCAATTGTGCGTGATATGAGGTTTTTGTCAAGCGTGTCCCAGTTGATGTCGGGCTTGTTCCAGTCGCGGTCGCTTTTCTCTCCGAAAAGCACCGTCAGCGTGGCTACCTCATCCTCGTTTGTGATAACCAGCACACGGTCGCCCTCAGAAAACACATCATCAGGCCCGGGCACCGACACTTCGCCTCCATGCCATATGCGCGACACCACAAAATGTGTTGCGCCAAGGGCATTGATTTCACGCAGCGACATACCGAAGATGCCGGGGTTGGTGACATGAAACTCTGCCACATACGTATGGTCGGAGTCATCCATATGCCGCGCCTCGAAATCCGACTTGCGGGCCACAAATTTCTTCACCACTATAAATGCCAGAATCACGCCGACTACTCCGAGCGGATATGTCACCGCACAACTCAGGGCTGCACCTTCGGCAGAAAGTCCCAGCTGGCTGATAGCCTGCTGTGCGGCACCGAGCGAGGGAGTGTTGGTTGTAGCACCGCTGAGAATGCCCACCATATCTGTCATAGGAATCAACATCAGATAGCTCAGCGCAATAGCCATCCCGGTACCGCCGAGCACCAATGCCAGCCCAAGCATATTGAGTTTGAGGCCGCCGGTGCGGAACGAGCTGAAAAAACCGGGACCCACTTTCAGTCCAAGCTCGTAAACAAACAACATGAGACCGAAATCTTCGGCATATTTAAGTATCTCGGGGTCAATAGACAAGCCTAAGTGTCCCGCAAGAATGCCCGTAAAAAACACAAACGTGACACCCAGTGAAATGCCGCACACGCGCAATTTGCCCAACCCCAGTCCAATAGCTATTATGACCGAGATTACGCAGACCGCCTGCAGCGCCGACTGCGTCCAAAACAGATTTTCAAACCAATCCATGCTGCAAATTTACGGAATATTTTGTGGATAACCTGTCTATATACGCAAATTCACACCCTTAGCACCGGTATTTGCTCCCCAACGAAACCTGATAACAAATGTGATTCAGCCTACAGTTACCCGTTGCCACAAGATACCATAGCAGACTTATGCCACGGCAAAGAAAGATTTTTCCGAGTTAGTCCAATCAGGTCTTTTGACTGAAATCAAACTTAATAAGCAGAAAAGCGGATATATCAAAGACCCCGACCTTGATAGCACAATCTACAATTGTCATCTAAAACGATAAAAGTCTATCAAACATTTTTATAGTCTGACAAGTGCCATCACAATCACAACGTCTTCGAAAGAGCATCCTTACCAATACTCGCAACCTTTAGCTCATCGAGGCTTGACAGAGATAAACCTCGGAATATGCTCGCATTTTAGCCAAACTAAAGATAAGTTTATTCAGCCTTGATTTTGTAATTACCTTAAAATCAATTACTGTTTTATTATAAGCTATCTATGCTAATTTCGTGGTTTAGTATTGTGGGGACTAACTTTCGGCTGCGTCGAGTGCGTACCGGCCTGTGGCCGACTTGCGCTAAGTTCCGACCCGCGAAATTAACAGAGAAGCTTCCGTAAGGGAGCTTCTCTGTTAATATTCGTCCTCGTTGAAAAGAGCTGGATCAATTGGAAATCAGCGCATTATGTCATATTGCCAATTGGTGCGCCAACAAACTTTGCTATAAAAGGCTTTTAAATGCGATTGCAAAGGATTATCTCAAGGATATTTCAAACAAATGTGCGGCCCAACACTTTCAATTTGGATGTCAGGGAAGAATTTTGCAATTTGCTCTTTTGTGAGAAGGACGGAAAACAAACTTAGAATGTTACTCCTAAAACTTCATAGTACTCCATGGTGTCTTTGAATCTTTAAAATTGATGCTGTCTTTCCCTAAAAGGAGACAGATAAAGGCCGGGGTGAAGGCAATTAATCTGACCACCGCCCTATTTGCTGCGATAGTTGCGGCACTGAGTTTGGTCGTATGCGCCGTTGAAGGGGCACTTATAGCCTTTGCTCTCATAAAGACAGACACCGCTACCACTGGCCTCATTGGCGCAACCGAGCCACGTACGGTCCTCCTTAGGCTCTGCGGATGAGGGAGATGCCGGCGTTGCTTTGGGGCGAGCCTGACGCGGTATCTCACGCCGCGATTCGGCTAATACCCTGCCGTCCTGCTCCGAGGTTAAATATGAATATCCACAGTGCGAACAGGTGCGACGGGTTTTGTAGCGTTCGTATGTGGTAGAAATGATGTAATTTCCTGAGGTTCGCTCTTTGGTCTTCTGACCGCAAACGATGGTTTCCACCTTTCGTATTTTACCCATTTTATGACATTTCGGACAACGCTCGCCGCGGTCGGGCACGGCAAATATGGGCAGGGCGAAAGCGCCTGTGGTGAGGAGTGCCGCCCACCATGTGCCCCATAACATGCCTCCTACCATCCACCCTACAAAGAGCAGCAGCACTTTTGCCAGCACAAACGGCGTTGTCACCTGTCCGTTGTCCAGTTCTTCATTATCCTCAAAACGTATGATGATCACGCGGAAATAATAGCACATCAGAAGGATAAACACCGCGCCGGCCACTGCGCCCGGTATGTCTCCGAAGAGGGTGCGCATGTTTTCCCACATCGCGTAGAATCCCACAATGGCAACCGGTCCGGCCAACCAGCCGCCGAGCAGCGCCTGACGGCGGAAATCCATATTTTTGTTCAGCAAAACATACAGCCCCAGTCCGAGACCCGTGAGAAGCAGAAGCAACCCGATACCGGTATTTCCCGCTTTGCCGGTGTTGATGTCCTGAAGCACATTTTCATATCCCTGCAACATGCGCTCTTCCCCGGCGGTCAGCGAATAGAAGTTTTCGCGCGTGATGATTGGCTCTGGACCCATGGTTTCCCCGCCGTATCCTTTGTGCAGTTCGGTCCAGTTGCCGTGGTCGTCAAGGTTTGTTCCGACGAGCATGTCAGAGTTGACGTAAAGATTGCAGTGGTGATTCCAGCGGAGAGTGCGCTCTTCGGCTTCATACACCATGTCATCTTTCGTCTGTCCGTTGACTTCTGATTTCAATACACTGCGGAATTGATTGCCTTCAGGGTCAAACATCAGAGAGTCCATCCTTTCTATGCCGCTCCTCGGGCAAAACGCCGCTTCCTCGGCCACACGGATTTGACTGTTCGCATCTGTAAAAATAGTAATCCGGTTGACGGCATTAGCGTCGGAGTAGTCATAAATAGCTTTCGCAGACGGAGCATTAAGATAGAATACGGAGTCTGGATTGACTTTCACAAATTTTCCGGGAATCCCAACGGGAGTGAATGCCCACACAATGCCGGCAATCATAATTGCAAAGACGGACAATATAATGCGCCGGAGTTGGGAAGTGTTCTCATTCATGGTGCTTAAAAGAATTATAAGGAATACCGTAATTGAAAGAAGGTTAGACATAAGGAAAAATCCACCCCATATGATACAAAATTAGCAAAATATCCTGAATTGGCAAAAGACGAGTGGAATTTATATCTATATTTCACGAAATCACAATTAAACGTATTTTTATCGCGAATTTTAATACACCCTCGTGTCGACGACCGCCCATGCCGCGTTTGGGAGCTGCCGGTCGGAACATCTTGTGGGATTGCATCATGCAGCGGTAGGCGAAACCGCTGTCGTCTTCATCAGGAGTGCGTCCCCGCGGTAGGTCGGAAGAGGTGCCTCCGCCACCGCATGACTGGGCGAATTGGGCTGCTCCATCGAGATAGCCGAGGAACAGATACATTGCACATTTCAATATCTCATGGGCTGCTCGGCTATTGCAGAGAGGAATACTGATAATATTACTTAAATAGTATATTCTACCAATTTAACAATTCGGGCTTGAGAAGAAAATCAATTAACCCGATTGTAACGATTCCTTCCTCGTTTCTTTTGGGCTTGATATAGTCCTTAACTACAATGATTTTCTTAAAAGAATCATCAATATTGAGCAATGAGGCTGATTCCTGACGCTCCTTGGCATCGGTTGGCATGATGAATGCAGACTGTATATAATATCGTTGACTGCCTTGGTTAGCTACAAAGTCCACCTCGTATTGCTTGCGAATTCTTTTGCCCTCATTATCTGTAGTGCGAAACTCTACTACTCCGACATCTACCTGAAACCCACGTATTTTTAATTCATTATAAATGACATTCTCCATAATGTGGTTTTCTTCCTGCTGTCTGAAATCGAGGATTGCATTACGCACGCCTACATCAGTAAAATAATACTTGGAAAGGGTGTTTATGTATTTCTTCCCTTTGATGTCATAACGAATTGCTTTCTCAGTTAAAAAAGCCTCACAGAGATATGTCAGGTAATTGTCAATAGTTTTATTGGTTAGAGATACGTTTTTAAGACTCTTGAAAGTGTTTGCCAACTTATTGGGATTAGTTGGAGATCCGATGGCAGAAGCTATTATCTGAATCAATTCCCTTAATTCAGCTTCACCCTTAATCTTATATCTTTCGATTACATCATTGATATAAACAGTTGAATATAATCTTTTAAGATAATCAATTTTCTTTTGGGGAGTTTCCAGCGTCAATATATGTGGAAGACCACCGTAGGTATAATAATCGCTCCACGCTTCAATAGGATGTCTGTCATCAACAGACATAAATTCGGCAAACGAGAGTGGATATACATGAATCTGATCTCCACGTCCTCTAAATTCTGTGACTATGTCTGTGGACAAAAAGCGAGAGTTACTCCCCGTAACATATACGTCGGCATTATCAATCTTAAGGTAGCTGTTGAGAACATCCTCAAACTCCGGCACATGCTGGACCTCATCAAGAAGTATGTAATACATATTATCATCCACCATTTGGGAGTCAATGTGAGCGAGTAATGCATCCGGATTCCGCAGAAGTGCATTACGTCTGTCTTCCAAATCTACTTTAATGATATGACTATCAGAAATTCCATGCCCTTTCAGGTAATCGCAGAATAAATGGAACAATAGATACGATTTACCGGATCGTCTTAACCCGGTAACAATTTTTATAAGCCCATTGTGACGGCTGGCAATGAGCTGGTTTAGATAATTGTCACGTTTAATAGTCATACTCTATTCCAAAATATCGGTCATTTGGCCAGATTACTGGAATGCAAAAATATTCATTTTATTTTAATCTTTCAAATATCAGTTCCCCAAAAACGGGCAGATGCCCGTTTTTGGGGAACGCCCACCCCTCTTTCCCCGAGCTATGAGTTAATCAATTCCATCTCATAGGAGACCATCTTGCGTCTTGTATCATGCAGCGGTAGGCGATACGGCGATCGTCTTCATCCGGATTGCGACCCCACGGGAGCTCGGAAGATGCGCCTATGCCACCGCGGGTCCGGGCGAACTGGGCCGCTCCGTCAAGATAGCCAAAGAACAGTTACATAGCACATTTCTTAATGCCGTTAGGCTGCTCGGCTTTTTGCAACTATCAAAAACTATGAAAATATTTGCAAAGTTTTCATAGTTCTGCTATCTTTGCAATTGAACAAACAACGATTTTATGATAGAGCAACCGCCTAAATATAATGCTGACACAAAATCAGTTTCAGAAGTTCTCGCTCCGGAGTCTTTGGAGGGAATTCGTAAATTTCAAGAAGAGTACCCTTACTGGAGCACGGTAAAATATAAGAAAGTCAAGGGCTTTGATTCTCCGGAAGCTATTTGGAACGCACTCAAACAATTGCGTTTGAGTAACCAAATCACAGTGAATCCAAATTACCGGATACATTTCAGCATGACAAACTCTATGGCCAGACTATGTCATAATTTCGACATGCAATTTGGCGGCTCTTGGGGTAGCGAATCTCTCATTCCACACGATAGCCGTAAAATATACTTGATGAACTCTGTGATTGATGAGGCCATTTCGTCAAGCCAAATGGAAGGAGCATCAACTACTCGAAAGGTGGCAAAGGAAATGCTCAGAAATAAGATTACACCTAAGGACAAATCACAATGGATGATATACAACAACTATCAAACCATCCGGTTTCTTTCGGAGAATCTTGACCAAATGATGACCCCCGAATTTCTTCTTCACATACATTCATTGATGACTTATAACACAATGGATAATCCGGAAGATGCCGGGCGATTCCGGTGGAACGACAATGTAGTTGTGGCAAACTCTGTCACCAATGAGATTGTGCATACGTCGCCATCATTCATAGAGATTCCGGCAGCCATTGATTGGTTCTGTCGGTTTGCCAATTCCAACGACATAACTGTATTCATTCATCCGATAATCAAAGGAGCTATCCTGCATTATTTTATTTCCTACCTCCATCCTTTTGTAGATGGCAATGGCCGTACAGCCAGAGCTATTTTCTATTGGTATCTTCTGAAAGAAGGCTATTGGCTTACCGAATACCTTTCGATTTCAAGGATCATATATAAGTCAAAGGCTTCATACGAGAAATCCTTTCTTCAGTCAGAAGCCGATGGTAATGATATCGGATACTTTATCACATATCATTTGAATGCACTTGAAAAAGCTTTCGACGAGCTTAAAGCATATATTGAACGAAAGGCTGCTCAGAAAAAAGATGAAGTGCAATTGCTAAAAATTGGAGGCATTACAAAGCGTCAGGCCTCAATCCTACACATGTTTATAAAAGACGCCAACCAGATTGTTACTGCCAAAGATATTGCCGGCAGAATGTTAATTACACAGCCAACGGCAAAGAAGGACCTTTCTGAATTAGTTCGATTAGGTCTTTTGACTGAAATCAAGCTTAACAAACAGAAAAGCGGTTATATCAAAGGACCAGACTTTGATAACACGATAGACAAAGTTATCTAAAAACTATAAAAATTTTTCAAACATTTTTATAGTTTTATAAAAGCCACAATTACATTCGCTCAGAGGGCAACTTTCCCGATATTCACAAACCTCGGAATATGACCGGATTTAAGCCAAACAAAAGCGAAATTTATTCAACAGCGAATTTGTAATTATCTGATATTCAATGATACATTTCTCAGCAAAAAGGCAATAAAAAACGATTGACAAGTTAATTTTTATGCTTGCCAATCGCTTGATTATTAGTATTATACTTTGATTTCTCGGCTTAATACTCGTCCTCGTTGAAGGAGATGCGAATAGATTGTTTTGCAGATAGTTAGCCTGATTATGCAGAAATTAGACAAGCAAACTTTGCTATAAAAAGCGATAAAATTCGATGAGTTCAGATTTAAATTATCTCGTCTATAATTTTAAGAACCTCCTTTTCTTCATTTCTTCTAATGAAAATTTTGGGATTTTATAGATTCGTAATTCGCGAAGCAGTTTATACTTGTATTCTTTTATCGCTTGTTCAGATAACTTATAAGGACCAACTGATGTATAGGCGGAATGAAAGTTAGTACGATATTGATACCTGATGATTTTATTTTCTTCATCTATTTCAGGCGTATTAAATAGCAATTCAGCCAAATATCGATCAACAAAGGGGAACCCGAATTTTAATTCGACAGTTATTTCATCCCAAAAATCATTATCTTTCCCGACATGATTAATACCGTTTTCAATTCCTGATACCACTATCGCTTCAACCGCATCGTATAATGACTCTTTTGAAGTTATATCATTTTCATATAAATTATAACATCTACCTTGTCCATTGGCATCACTGAATTCCCAATCTTTAACTTGCCATTGAATCCACTCCCAATTAAATTCATCTATTTTGTATCCTTCTCTTAAAAGAAGATTTATATATGGCAAAGTGTTTTTCAAAAAGCAAGCTAATCCAGAACACTCCATTGTTATCACTTCATACCGGCCAGTTAGCTCATAGGTATAAAAGCTGACTTCAAAATCATATTTTTTTCTATCAGGCAATCCCCAATATAATGGCTCTTGTCTGGTACATTTACATTGTATTCCGACAACTTCAACATATCCATAATTAAGCCCCTCTTCAGGGGATAACTCTCGTCCGAACTCTTTAACCTTAGCATAACCAATTTGATTAAAATCAAGTTCGGGAACCTCTATGATGAAATCTCCACTTTCAATAGAGTTATTCACATTGGGGTTATTTTGTGGATTGAAAAAATCCTTTTTACTTACGACTATCATTCAGTAATGATGAATATAATTATGAGACAAACTATTTTTAAATTTACTTAGAAGTATTTAATCTAAGTTTCTCCATTCGTTCATCCCAATAATGATCTGTATTAAGTTCAATAGATGTCTCACAAACAGTCCCAGGATGTTTACTTTCTACAAAGTTACGATATTCAATACCACGATAAGTAAGAGAAACTAAAATTCTTGGAACCATTTCTCTTTCCTCCCAATCAAGTAAACAGGCGTCAAAATTAACAACAGCTAAATTCTCACATGTAATGAATTTAATAAAGTCCCATAGAAACTCATACTCATTAGGCCCAATGTATATTATAGGCTGCTTCCCTCGTAAATCTATGAGATTTTTCAAAACTGAAATATCACAGAAAAGATCACTACACAAATTAGTTAGGCCGCCTATAAACATATCCATGAATGAGACATAGCTATCGTTTATAGTTATTTTAGTTTCATTCATTATGTCGTAAAGTTCTTGCGAGGTATGATATGTTGTACTAACCCCAGCAATACATCTAAAAATATCTTCTCGATGCTTAGACGACAATATTTGATTTTTGGGAATACATATTTTATTAGTCAGTTCTATACTATGGCGTTTGATTAAATGGAAATAGATGTTTCTGGTTTCAGGGTTATAAATACATAATATTATAGGAATCGGATATAATTTCCAATATCTGATATGAGATTCATCGGCATAAAATACATAATAGTCTCCTTGGTCATTTAGATACGACTTACCGGATTTAATTTGGACTGCCAATAACCGTCCGGTTGCCTCATTGTTGTGGTTGACTTCTTCGATGTATCCATCAATACCTGTATCAGAGTTTGATGTTTCTCTAAATATAAACCCCATCTCTGAGAATACGGATGCTACATGATGTACACCAAGTCTTTCGGTGGATGATGTGAGAGGGAATTTCGGAAGGCTCATATTTCATATTATGGATTAACATATTATATGTAATATAATAACTAATATTGATTATGATTTATTGTTGCCCGATGTTATTAAGTTCTGACGGGTTTATTATGTTTGAAAACGGCCGTGGATTTATCTCCTGATGCCCATGCCTCGTTTGGGCTGAGTTGGTTTCAGCATCTTGTGAGCTTGCATCATACAACGGTAGGCGAAGCGGCGGTCATCTTCATCTTCTTTGCGCTCCCAAGGAAGCGATGTGTCGCTGCCTCCGCCTCCGCATGACTGGGCGAACTGGGATGCGCCATCGAGATAGCCGAGGAACAGGTACATGGCGCACTTAAGAATCTCGTTGGGCCGCTCCGCGATTGCTGTGAGAAAGTCGCCGTCAATATCGGCTTTCTGTTCCGGAGGCATAGCGTCCAGCAGTGAACGGACATCGACAACCATCCTGGCAAAGACGGCATCGGTCAGCCTCATGCGCACCTGCTCCTGATTCTTTTCCGTGAATTCGCGAAAATTCTTTTGAGCATTATCGCGTTTCTCGCTGAGGGCATCAAGTTTATCCTGAAGTTCGGCAAGTTGCCGGTCGGCGAGTTTGAGTTTGTCGCGTTTGTCGGCGAGTTTCTGTCCGGTAGATTCAAGCTGGGCTTCAAGGGAAGCGATGCCGCAACGCAATTCGGAAACATCACCGGCACCATTCTCTATGTCTGACTTCAACTGAGCTATCTCGTCATTCAGTTCCAGTTCCTGCCTTTCAAGATTCGCAATCATGGTCGTCAACCCTTTGACACGTGTTTCAGCTTTCTTGATTTGGTCTTCAAGTTGGCTCAACTGCCCGGACTTGTCGCTTATAAGAGTTTCGAGTTTGGCGTTCTCACGGTGAAGGTCTCGGTTGTATTCAGCGGTCGAACGATGCCGTGCGCCGGTTTCATGGATGTCATCTCCACGGTCAAGGCCGTATTTGCGGTTCACTTCGGCAAGTCGGGTATGCAGGTCACGCATGTGCTGACGCGCCTCAATCTTGTTCTTGCCTCCGAGTATTTCCTTTGAGCAGAGGCGTCCGTCGGCGGTCAACGGCACGAACACACAATGCGCATGTGGTCCCGTCTCGTCAAGGTGAACGATGAACGAGGCTACGTTTTCCTCTCCGAATTCGCGGCACACGAAACCATAGATGTCCTTTGCCCATTGCTCGATTTCTGGTTGCCGGATAAGATGGCCGTTAGTCTCCTCATATTCGTTCAGCAGTTGAGAGCCGAAAGCCATCTCACGCATCCGTTCACGGTTGCCGCCGAATACAGCCATTACAGCCCGATTAGAGATAGCGGTAACTCTGGCATACGGTCGGAGATGTTTCTTGATTATCTCCTCGACCCTGTCGCCGATACGCCGCGATTTATCAACGGTGGTTATCACTCCTCCCGGCCCGACCTGAAAATTCAAGGCGATGCGTGAGCGGTCATAGTTGTGGTCGGGATTCTTGGCCTTGCGCTCGAAGAGTTCATCGCTCCAGTTGCGCTGATGTTCGTTGCTGACATTGGCATCGACTGATTTGACAGGCTTGAAGTCCATCATCTGTTTTGGTGAAGACATATAATTATTGGTGCTTTTGGTTATGGTTTGGTTGGAATTGATTATACAACAGAGGTGCTTGCACGGTCAGTCTCCGCATCGGAGCCGCCAACCTTCGCATGAAGGTATATTAGGCTATACCCTCATAGGTCTTATTGCAAGCAATCTTGCCCCAGCTTTCCGGATGCGGTTGAACCGTACATTCCGACTTACAGGAGGCAACTGCTTAAAAGTAAATATGGCTGATTTTTGATGAAATGATGAAAGTGCGTGTAACTTGCAGTATTACAGGTCAATTCAATTCATCATCAAATAATATTGAATGAAAGGGGAAGAATGGGAGGCTTTTCAACATCCACGAATCCATTTGATGAGGGCCTACACCACTGTAACTTGCTGACTTTCTTTCCCTTCATTTATTCTTTCATCATTTCATCAGAATAATGATAAATTCAGAATAAAATCTTTGGTAACGGTATAGTATCTGCCGACGGCGTTCTTAGCGGTGTACTTCGCCGGGAACATGCCGACTGCGTAAGCTCGATAGGTGAGTGAGTTTGATGCAGGCTTGAGGTGCCAATATATCTGTAACAGGCGGCGTATCTCGCTTGTGTCGGCACGGACATTCCGGTATGTGAGCAAAGTGGCTATGTCGTTAACAACGAAAGATACCGATGCCTCTCCCGTACTGTCCATTATATCCATGAGCAGTTCGGCAACCTCAAACTCTATCTTGGAGCGATTGGAGATTACAATGCGGTTGAGGGCGGCTGTGCGAAGTCTTTCCGGACTGAACCACATTCGGTTTTCGCATTGCACCGATAGTTCTCTCTGCATAAGGAAGTGGAGAAACGCCGGAATCTGTGCCACAAGTTTCTTCATGAAGAACGGGTCGTCTGTTTCCAGATAGTTGACCTTCCGTACCCAGTAGCGTACCTCCTCGCGGTCAATTACAATAGGAAAATGTTCGTTGTTGGAACAGAGGACGAACTTGCCGAAGAAGGCAATCTCGTTTCGGTCTTTGCCTTTGGACTCCATCTTGTAGGATGTTGCCGTACTGAGATTCTTCAGTCGCTCTGAGTCCTCGCGGCGCGACAGCAGAACTTCATCGACCATGATAAGCAGCTTACCCGCCCAGTCGGAATTGAACTTGCTGCGGAAGTCCTCGTTGGTGTTGAAGGTCGCGTTGTCCTGAAAGATCACCTTGAGAAGATTGAGGAAAGTGGTCTTGCCGGTGTTACGCTGCTCCGACACTAATATCAGTATCGGCAACTTTTGAAGCGGCATCTGATACAGCAACTGTATATAGTCGAGACCATACTCGTAATGCTCCCCGAAGATGTGGCGAAGCAAGCCGTCAATCGCGCTCCAGTCTCCCGGCATCGGCTTATGGGTGATTGGCTCATAAAGGTTGTAGGCGTTGCCGATTATCTTGTTATAGTCGGTATGGCTCGGAACGGTGCAAAAGCAGTCATACTTCGGCACATCGTTCAGATAGTCCTTCCCGTGGTCACCCTTGATAGTCGAAGCCTTCCAATAGACAAGACACTTGCAAGTGGTGCCGTTCGCCTGCGGACGCAACACCTCCCGGTAATAATCCGTGCCTACTCGGATATAGGGACATTCGCTTTCAATTTGATTTGACAGGTCATTTTGCTCAAATGCATTGTCAGCATACCCTACATCCTTTGCCTGCGTCTCATCATTTGATGCCGCATTGCAGTGAACGGGTTGATCGACATTAGCTGGAAGCAGCTTAATAGGGTCAGATGGCGTCAACATCCTGCACCCCCTCCACTGGCAAATGCTTCATACTTGAAGCGTTGAAGAAAGGTGTCAACATCATTCTGTGTGTACCAGAACTTATCCCCGTGTCTTGAATAGGAGAGGTAGCCATTATCACGTAGGTTTTTGAGATAACGGCTTTCCACACCGAGCAGCTTCATCAGCTCTTTGTTGGTGTAGATGCGGCACTCGTTTGAAGTGCCATTGCCCGAGGTGCTTCGTTCCTGCGATTCCTCAAGCAGATAGAGGATCCTTTTGAGCATGTCCTCCGCTGTGGTAATTGTGTTACTTGATTTTGGCATTTATGTTTTCGTTATTCTTTTTGCGCTGCGGATTTATCCGCCATCATTTTCAAATCGGTTGCAAAAGTATCTCATTAGCCATGGATTTAGAAATAATGCACACGAAATGCCCTGATTTTTAGCTTGGTATAACCAAATCACAAAATCGGCACTATATTCCGGCACTCTGACTCTATGATTCCGGCTCCAAAATTTGATACGGACATAAAAAAGGAGGCTCGTCACCTCCTTTAAATCTTATGAATGTGTTTAGTCCTCTAATCGTAGAGATTTACAGTTTAGACAATAGCTCTGTGCCGGTCATCGCTGTCATCTCAGAGAAAGCAAAAAGTTTCTTGCCAAGATCTTTGAGCGATGCACCGATGTGATACACCGTCTCGTCGATTATCAGAAAACGGTCATGGGCTCCATGATATACATGGATTGTGATTTCGGGATATTGCTGATTATGTCGCCGTAGATCCTGACGGAGTATGGACTTGATTTCCTGCGTGTAAATGGTGGCTTTGACTCCCGGCTTTCTTTTATCAAGCTGTGTCAAAACAGTCGCGTCTACATAATTATCAATCAGAGCTATGCGCGTATTGGCAGATTCAACGAGCTTTGATACTATCACATGGGCATCGAATATCTGACCTTGAAACAGAATTCCTTCCTTGGGTGGTAATGAAGTCCTTACGAAGAAATCTACCTTTTCATCCAACATCAACAGATGCCTGTCATGCTCAGATAATCGTCTGTCAATCCTATCTTCTATCTGCATCAGTCGCTGATTCACAGAATATCCGCGAAGAAGGTATTCTTTTAAGACTTGATTCGCCCATCGCCGGAACATTGTGGCATTGACGCTATTGACTCGATAACCAACTGAAAGAATTACGTCTAGGTTGTAATACTTTGTAGAATATGTTCTTGAGCCGTCAGCAGCCATATGTTCCAAAATGGAACATGTGCTTTCTTCTTCCAATTCTCCTGACTTGAAGATATTGGAAAGATGCTTGGTAATCGCTGGTCGTTTAGTGCCGAATAAATCGGCTATTTGCTGTTGTGTGAGCCAAACAGTCTCATTCTCGAGGCGAACCTCAAGTTTCATCGTTTCATTTTGCTGGTATAGGACTATTTCGTTGGTTTCCATATGCGAAAGTAATAAATATTTACGGCATTTCTTAAATTATTGACAATGAGTTGATGTCTCCTGAAAGGCGTGCGACTTCGGTGGAGAGTGTCTCTGGGAGGAAGCGTGCATATACTTTTTCGGTAATGTCGGTGCTTCCGTGCCCTAACAGGCGGCTGACAACTGACATTGAAAGCCCCTTATTGAGAGCGAAGACTGCGAATGTATGGCGCGCGACATGCATGGTCAGTGGGAATTTAAGACTGAGAGCTTCGCCGACTACCGTCAGTGATTGGTTAATGCACTTGGTGGCATTGTTCCTTGCCTTATACAATGCTTCGTCATTGTCTATATCAAGATTATCCTTGACCAAATCAAAAACATAGCGGCTGTCGCCTCTCTTCTCTTTCCAGATATTGAGAATACCGATGGCTGGATCCGTCAGGGGAATGATGTGCCGCTTACCAGTCTTAATCATTATCTTCCGCAACTCCTTACGATTGAAGTCAATATTTGACCATTGCAATGTCATTACATCCACGACACGGAGACCGCAGGCATGGAACGCGAACAAGAACATTTCGATAAATTCCCTGCGTCGAGGCTCGCGACACTCATTATAATAGGTGATGAGCTTTCCCATCTCTTCATGTGAAAGGCTCTTGCCGTCGAATTCTGCATCGTCCGATGAAAGCTGTATCTTTGGAACTATGCGCATATCTTGTATCCTGGCATTGATGGAAGCAGGAATAAGGTTGATGTCGGCGGCGTATGCACAAGCCTTCATTATAGGTGTCAGCGCATGGTTGATAGTGGCGTCCGAATTCTGTTTTACGAGTCTTCGCCATTTGATATAGTCCTCAATAAGCTCGACTGTGATTTCGCTTACATACAGGCCATCCTGTTTATATGTACCTTTACCCTCCGCCCGCAGAAACGACTTGAAAATATTCATGCCACTGACACCATTTTGGTAACGGCTTCGGCCTATTCGATTTCGGCTGTAGTCTGATTCAAGTCTTTCCAATGCAAGATCAATGAAGTCCTTACCATTATCCTTGCGGGTGATGGGTTTGTCTGCCAGAATATCGTTGATTACTTGTGCTGTAATCTGATTGGGATGATTTTGGTTGTACTCGGCGAGCAGGTTGTCTATTTTGGTCACACGGGCAAGGAGTAACGCATTGGTGCGTGCTGATTCCGGTCCGTATGAAACACGGACACCGCCTCTGCCTTGATGAAGAGATTGATTCCAGTCACATTCCCGGACAAGAATATTGGTGGTCTTCCTGAATATCTGCCGATTCCACGTGTATTCCAATACAACGGTACATGGTTTTGATTTGTCAGGATGTTTGCCCGCCCGCAGGCGATATTTTCCCAAAGGGTATTGTCTTTTCGGTCTGCCCATAATTGAGGAGGTTAAGTGAATACTCACAAACGTCTACAAAGATAATGAATTTGAGACAAACAAACTAATATTTCAACCGAAAATTCCGCATTTGAGGCAAACAAACTATGCTATAAAAGGCTATAAAAAGCAGCGAGACAAACAAATTACATTTGCTTATCTCGCTGATTATAAGGATAATAAATGTTTATATGCTTATCAATACTCATCCTCGTTGAAGAAGAAGTCTTCTTTGGAGGGATAGTCGGGCCAGATGTCCTCGATACATTCGTAGGTTTCGCCTTCGTCCTCCATCTCTTGGAGGTTTTCTATCACTTCAAGTGGGGCGCCGGAGCGCATGGCATAATCTATAAGTTCTTCTTTGGTTGCAGGCCAAGGTGCATCTTCAAGTTTTGATGCAAGTTCAAGTGTCCAGTACATAAAATAGATATGTGTTTGTTTTTAATTCAATATCAAGTATGCCTATAGGCAAAATGCGCGCAAAAGTAATGCTTTTATTTCAACTAACAATTTTTCTCCCAAAATATTTCATCACAATTGGTGCAAATATTTGCATAGCGCGCCAAAGCGAACAAAAAATCGCTCAGCCGGTTCATAAACACAACCACGCGGGCATTCACCGGAGTGGCCTCGGCCAGTGCGGTGATACGCCTTTCGGCTCTGCGGCACACCGTGCGCGCCACATGCAGCTGACCTGACTCTATGCATCCGCCCGGCAGCACGAAGCGATTAAGCGCCGGCAGCATGTTGTCAACCGTGTCAATCATCGATTCAAGTTTTATTATGTCCCCATCGCTTATCCCGGGAGCGGCGTCAGGATTGTCATTGGCCAGATACGCGCCCATGTCAAACAGCTTGTTCTGAATCCAGACAAGCATTTTTTTCTGCTCGGCGGGCAGTCCGGGGTAAGCCCCGGCAAGACCTAAATGTGAGTTAAGTTCGTCCACAGTGCCATAAGCCTCAATGCGCATGTGGTGTTTGGCGATACGGTGCCCGCTCACGAGTGATGTGGTGCCGCGGTCACCACCGCCGGTGTAAAGAATAGATTTTGGTACTGACATATCTGAAAAACATATCTGAAAAATTATATTTTATGCTTATAACAATCAAGACACAAAAATAGCGAAACACTTGCGCATTTCCTACATCCAGTCAGCCCAATCTGCTGTTTATTCAGGCATCAGCCTCCTTGGTAAAATCAAGGCGATTGATGTATTCTTCAAAAAAGTTTCGCTGAAGAACATTACTAATCCTCAGCAGCAGTTCTGTGTCAATGGTAGATCGGTTGAATATCTTATAGATATTTGTGCGATTGCAGTTGAGCTTGCGAGCTAGCCACACCACCGACCGCTCCTGGTTTCGGAGCTCGTACTCAATGGATTTGCCAATAAAAATTTGATTCATAGATACATGACATAAAAGGCGGAAAACCGGAGGGCTTACCTTGCATCTGAGGCACCGCCATGCGCCTTTGTCCACATCAATAAGCTGTCCCGACCCTCCGCCTCATTGCGAGGGAGAGAGGCTCCGAACTGCTTATCCTCCGGGACATTATGGAGTATTGGCGGTTTCCAGACGCTGAGAATAAGTGTCGGCATAAAAAGTTTTCTACAATGCTTGACTGCGGGCTAATGGAATCTCTATTCCTCCGGATCAAAACGTGTATTTGATGAAGTTCAGAAAATATTTGTCGGTCAGAAAAAATATCCCTTGTATTTCATACTTGCGACAAAGATATGCTATTTTTTGGTTCCCCACAAATATTTATGTCTTAACTTTTTACACACTTTTGATTTTTATCCTCGTTTTCTTACTGCCAAATCCTAAACTATGCTAATTTTTAACCATCCTTGCCCACTTTCTACCGTCTTGGTTTGTTATTGCTTTTGATAACATTGGAATAACAAAAAAACGTGTCGATGTTAAATATTATTAATAAGGAAAAATTTCTTTAATAAGGTTGCTATATCCGCAAAAAGTTACTACATTTGCACTCGGTAAACAAGAAAATGTATAACCAAACTAACATACTGTTAACAATATGAGTACAATTGATCTGTCACAGTACGGCATCACCGGTGCCAAAGTGATTCACAATCCCAGCTACGACCAGCTGTTCATTGACGAAACCAACCCCAACCTCACCGGCTATGAAAAAGGTCAGCTCACCGACCTCGGTGCTGTCAACGTGATGACCGGTATCTACACCGGACGTTCCCCCAAAGACAAGTTCTTTGTGATGGACGACACTTCCAAAAACACTATCTGGTGGACATCCGACGAATACAAGAATGACAACAAGCCCATCACTCCCGCCACTTGGGATGCCCTCAAGGCCATCGCCGACAAAGAGCTCTCTGATAAGACCCTCTATGTTGTTGACGCTTTCTGCGGCACAAACGCCGACACCCGTCTGGCTGTCCGCTTTGTGATGGAAGTAGCTTGGCAGGCTCACTTCGTGACCAACATGTTCATCCGTCCTACCGAAGACGAGCTCAAGAACTTCAAACCCGATTTCGTAGTTCTCAACGCTTCCAAAGCTAAAGTTGAAAACTGGAAAGAACTCGGCATCAACTCCGAGACATGTGTTGCTTTCAACCTCACTCAGCGCATGCAGCTCATCATCAACACATGGTACGGCGGCGAAATGAAGAAAGGTATGTTCTCCATCATGAACTACTACAATCCTCTTCGCGGCATCGCATCCATGCACTGCTCTGCCAACACCGACAAGAAAGGTGAAAACACCGCCATCTTCTTCGGTCTGTCCGGCACAGGCAAAACCACCCTTTCCACCGACCCCAAACGTCTCCTCATCGGTGACGACGAACACGGTTGGGACGACAACGGCGTTTTCAACTACGAAGGTGGCTGCTATGCAAAGGTTATCAACCTTGACAAAGAAAGCGAACCCGACATCTACAACGCTATCACTCGCGACGCTCTCCTTGAGAACGTAACCGTTGACAAAGACGGCAAAATCGACTTCACCGACAAGAGCGTTACCGAAAACACACGCGTTTCTTACCCCATCGACCACATCAAGAACATCGTTAAGCCGAGCCGTGGTCCTGCCGCCAAGAATGTAATCTTCCTTTCTGCCGATGCCTTTGGAGTACTTCCTCCCGTAAGCATCCTCACACCCGAGCAGACCAAATATTACTTCCTGAGCGGATTCACCAGCAAGCTCGCCGGTACCGAGCGTGGCATCACCGAGCCTACCCCCACATTCTCTGCTTGCTTCGGCGCAGCATTCCTCAGCCTCCATCCTACCAAATATGCTGAAGAGCTCGTTAAGCGCATGCAGGAAAGCGGCGCCAAGGCTTATCTCGTGAACACCGGTTGGAACGGCACAGGCAAGCGTATCTCCATCAAGGATACCCGTGGCATCATTGACGCCATCCTTGACGGCGCTATCCTGAAAGCCCCCACCAAGAAGCTCCCCATCTTCGATTTCACAATCCCCACCGAGCTTCCCGGCGTTGATCCCAAGATCCTTGATCCCCGCGACACCTACGCTAATCCCGCAGAGTGGACAGCCAAAGCCACCAAGCTTGCAGAAATGTTCATCAACAACTTCAAGAAGTTTGAGAACAATGCAGCCGGTAAGGCCCTCGTAGTTGCAGGTCCCCAGCTCTAATAGCCAACAACTTATTACCATAAGTCATCAAGAGTGTGCAGTTCATTTACTGCACACTCTTTTTTTGCCCTTACGCCCCGTCTTTCGCCAACAAGCTCATAGCTCGGCCACATTTCGGCGATAGTTCTTGCCTTCGGCTCTTTATTTGCCTTAATTTTCATTATCTTTGTGGCATTGATTACCACCCCCAACATGGCACAACCCATCTTCCTCATAGGATACATGGGGTGCGGCAAATCCACTCTTGCCCGCGCCCTTGCCAAATATACCGGACTGCAGTTCATTGACCTTGACAACTACATTGAGCGTAGATTCATGGCCAATGTACGCGACATATTCGCACGATACGGCGAAGAACGGTTTCGCGATATGGAGCACCGCATGCTGCTTGAAGTAGCCGATTTTGAAAATGTAATAATAGCCTGCGGCGGAGGCACGCCATGCTTTCACAACAACATGGAGATAATCAACACCCACGGCACAAGCATATGGCTTCAGGCCTCCGACAGCATTCTGCACCACCGGCTGGTGCGGGGACGGCACAAACGCCCGCTCCTTGCCGAAAAAACCGATGACGAGATAATGCAAATCATCCGCACCGGTCTTCAGCAGCGATTACCATTTTATTCCCGGGCACACCACACATTCTGCACCGACACACTTGAAACAGTGGAAGAGATACGTGCCACCACCCGACAGTTCATCCAACAATTCCTCCCACAATGAATCCACAGTTCTCAGCCATTCCACTTGAGCAGCCCACAGTCACCGCACGCTCCCGCCGTGCAGTAGCCATAGGCCTTCCGCGAGGCATAGACCCGAGCGAACGACGCTTCCCCTTGACCCCCGAAGGCGTAGCCATGCTCACAGAGCGCGGCTACACCATCAAGTTGGAGCAAGGAGCAGGCGCCCCCATCCACTACACCGACATGCAGTACTCACGTGCAGGTGCCATGATCGTAAACCGTTCTGAAGCCCTGAAATGCGACATGGTGATGCATCTCGCCCCACTCTCTGCCGCCGACATATCGCAAATGCGGCGCGGGGCAGTACTGTTCACCCTATTCAACCTATGCCGCCTGCCCTCCGATTCCGTACGCCAGTTGCTCCAGCGCGGCATTACCACCATAGCTGTGGACCTCGTCAAAGATACCGCCGGCAACAACCCGTTTGCCGACATACTTGCAGAAATCGATGGCCGCGCAGCCATTTCGCGTGCAGCCTCTCTTCTGGCCGATGCCGTACATGGCAAAGGGATTTTGCTTGGAGGAATAGCCGGCATAGTGCCTTGCGAGGTAACAGTAATAGGCAGCGGCATAGCGGCATGTGCCACGGCACGTTCTGCCATAGGAGCCGGGGCAGTAGTGAGAATGTTTGACCACGACCTGTACTCACTCCGCAACGCCACCCGTGAGCTTGGCCCGGGAGTGATAGGCTCATCAATGCATCCGCGCTCTCTTGCGGCAGCACTCACCACAGCCGATGTCGTAGTCTATACCGGCACTTCTCCTGCCCTGAGCGTTGATGCCGACACAGCATCAACCATGAAACGCGGCGTAATAGTATTTGATCTCACAAACAATTGCGGCAACGCCTTCGCATCCCTGCCCGTTGTTGATCTGGCCACAGCATCGCCCGTTGACATATCGCCGGTAAAGCCCACACGCGTTTGCTATGTCAATGCCGGCAGTTCGGTGCCCCGCACCGCAGCCATGGCACTCAGCAACTCATTCATCACTCTTCTCACCCAAATTGCCGGCTGCGAGGGAATGGCTAATGCACTCAAGCTCCTTCCCGGCCTCCGGGATGCCACGCTCACCTACGTAGGCAAAACCGTGCATCGCGACATCGCCGAAAAGCATGGAGAGCGCTATGTGGATATCAACATCTTCATCACCCTTTCGTGATCATGGCACAGAACAAAAAATACTATGTGGTGTGGCAAGGGCACGCTACCGGCGTGTTTGATTCCTGGCAGGAATGCAAACTGCAGGTCGAGAACTATCCCGGAGCGCATTACAAAAGTTTCAACTCCCAGCGTGAAGCAATCGAGGCATTTCGGGGCAATCCCGAAGAATACATTGGCATACTCAAGACTATTGCCTCACACAAACCGTCAGTGGTCAACTACAGCTCCATACCCGAAATTCCGAGAGGCGCGATAGCCGTGGATGCAGCTTGCAGCCGCAACCCGGGTCCTGTAGAATATCAAGGTGTGGACATTGACACCGGACGCAGACTCTTTCACGTGGGTCCGCTGGAAGGTGGAACAAACAATATCGGCGAGTTTCTCGCTATCGTTCACGCGCTGGCCATGCTTGAAAAGCTCGGGCGGGGTGATGTCACAATATTTTCCGACTCACGCACGGCTCAGGCATGGGTACGCAACCGTCATGCCCGCACCGCAATAACCCCCAATGCCCACAACGCCAAAATAATGGAGCTGGTGCGCAGAGCCGAGAATTGGCTCCAGACCCACAATCCCACCAACCGAATACTCAAATGGGACACTGACCGGTGGGGTGAGATTCCTGCTGATTTCGGCAGAAAATAAACAGTGCCGGCAACTTTTTCGTAGCCGGCACTGACCCATGCGCCACTTTCATGGCGTGTTATTATTTCTTCTGCTGCTCTTTCAAAAGATCGCGTATTTCAGTAAGAAGCACCTCTTCCTTGGTAGGTTCGGGCGCAGGAGCAGGCGCGGCAGCAACCTCTTCCTCCTTTTTCTTCCGGAGGTTCTGCATAAAGCGTATCATCACAAAGATACAAAACGCCACAATCAGGAAATTAACCACTGTCTGAACCCATGTCCCCCAGTTGAGCGACACAAGCGGAGTGATGATTTCTCCGGCAGCATCTTTCACCTCAGGCTGAATCACCCATTTGTAATCCGTAAAATTGATACCTCCCGTGGCCACACCTACCAGAGGCATGATTATATCATCTACCAGCGATGACACTATCTTACCGAAGGCTGCACCGATAATCACACCTACAGCCATATCAATCACATTGCCGCGCATGGCAAAATCGCGGAAATCTTTTAGAAATTTTGACATATCATTATCATTTAATTAGTTTACGCGCAAAGCTAATAAAAAACACCTTATCTACAAAACCATTAAACACCATTCATTGTTCCGCGCAACCTGCAAACTTCCTCAACATAGAATTTCAGGATAATCTTACCGACCCAACTCCTCAGCTTCTTTTTTGGCAATGGTCATTTTTTTATTGAAATCTTTCGTAGCATCTTTATATTTATTTTAAATTTTTAGGTATATAATCAAAATATATTTGCTAAATTTGTGGCGCTCAAAGGAGCAGGCTGTTTCCACAGTCCATGAAACTAATATTTATAACCCAATTTTTTATATAACATTATGACTAAAATAGGTATCAATGGCTTTGGCCGCATCGGACGTTTCGTGTTCCGTGCTTCCACCAAGAGAGACGACATCGAAGTAGTTGCTATCAACGACCTTCTTCCTGTTGATTACATGGCTTACATGCTCAAGTACGACACCATGCACGGTCACTTTGACGGCACCGTTGAGTGCGACATGGAAAAGAGCCTCCTTATTGTCAATGGCAAACCTATCCGCGTAACCGCTTGCAAGAATCCCGCTGAAATCGGTTGGGGTGAAGTTGGTGCTGAATACGTAGTTGAATCTACCGGTCTCTTCCTCACAAAGGAAAAAGCTCAGGCTCACATTGAAGCAGGTGCAAAATACGTGGTTATGTCTGCTCCTTCCAAGGACGACACCCCCATGTTTGTTTGCGGTGTTAACCAGGACAAATATGTTAAAGGCACACAGTTCGTTTCTAACGCTTCTTGCACTACCAACTGTCTCGCTCCTATCACCAAGGTGCTCAACGACAAGTTCGGCGTGGTTGAAGGCCTCATGACTACCGTTCACTCTACTACCGCTACTCAGAAAACTGTTGACGGTCCTTCTATGAAAGACTGGCGCGGTGGCCGTGCTGCTTCCGGCAACATCATCCCCTCAAGCACCGGCGCTGCCAAGGCTGTAGGTAAAGTTATCCCCGAACTCAACGGCAAGCTCACCGGCATGTCAATGCGTGTTCCCACCCTTGATGTTTCTGTTGTTGACCTCACCGTTAACCTTGCTAAACCCACCTCTTACGAGGAAATCTGCAAGGCCATGAAGGAAGCTTCTGAAGGCGAACTCAAAGGTGTACTCGGCTACACTGAAGATGCTGTTGTTTCCAGCGACTTCCTCGGTTGCCCCCTCACCTCTATCTTTGATGCCAAGGCTGGTATCCAGCTCACTCCCACTTTCGTGAAAGTGATTTCTTGGTACGACAACGAAATCGGTTACTCAAACAAAGTGCTCGATCTCATTGCTCACATGAAGAAAGTTAACGGCTAATCCATAGCCCCGACTTCATAATCTCATAGCGGAGAGTTGCACTGCAAGCGCAGCTCTCCGCTTCTTTTTTCCATAACCCATTACCCCGATGCACACCATGACACCACGGCTCTGTTATATCTCACGATGCTATCGCGACAAGGACTCGGCAGGCAACAAGGCAAAAACCGACTATGAGCAAATCCTTTTCGATATGGGGGCTATAAATCTCGGTCTTGCACAGCGCATTAGCTCAGGCAAGATTGCCACGTTTTTCCTGAATCTGGCAGGCGTTGTAAAATTCGCATTTGCCGTGCGCCGCAACGATGTGGTGATATTGCAATACCCCATAAAAAAATACTTCTCGCTTATATGCTTGGCAGCACGGATACGGGGAGCCAAAACCGTGGCATTTGTGCACGACCTCGGCTCTTGTCGCCGGCGTAAAATATCCGTAGCCACTGAAATGCACCGCCTCAACCGCGCCACATATGTCATTGCCGCCAACCGTGTAATGGAACAATGGCTCGTTGACCACGGCCTCAAAGCCATGCACTCCCATCTCGGGTTCCATGACTATCTCTGTAAAGCAACGCCCGAGCCACACGCCCATTGCGCGCCATGGCAACTGACCTATGCCGGGTCGCTAAACATGCGTAAAAACTCTTTCATGCTGAAGATGAACACGCTCAACGCTCCATTGTGCCTTTACGGATGGCTGGGTTGCTACGATAAATCCCAAAACGCCACTTCTCACATCACAGAATTAGGCTACGCTTCTCCCGAGCAATTCATATCTTCGGCACAAGGTGATTTCGGCCTCGTATGGGATGGTCCGTCATTGTCGGCATGTACCGGCGATTGGGGCGAATATCTCGCACTCAACACACCTCATAAATGCTCATTTTACTTGCGCGCCGGCCTGCCGCTGATAGTGTGGAGCAAATCGGCCATGGCACAGGAAGTAGAGCAGCGCGGCATTGGATTGTGTGTTGACTCCCTTGAACACCTTCCCGAAATACTTAAAGGCATTTCAGCCGAACAATATGCCGCGATGCAGGCTAATGTTGCAGTCTTAGCCGGTGAAATTGCCTCAGGGTGCCATATGCGTTCCGCCGTAAAACAAGCCGTCAGGAGCCTCAACGCTTAAATAAGGCGTACTTCACCACAGCTATCCAGTGCTTGACTTTAATCTCTATTCTCCTGCCAAATTTGCGCTTTCGCCAGCTGCCATACACCCTGTGTTGGCCCACAGTGTCTTTATCAATCTCATACCGCTTGCGAGGAGCTAAAAAGTGTGTGGGATACACAGTCAGTCCGTCAAGATGCTGCTCTTTGTCATCAGGCACATAACCGCGTGCATCAGCCTTGGCCCGCATGGTGAACGGCGATATCACATTGCACTGCGAACCATCAGGATTGATATAATGGCGTTCAGCATAATAATCTACCATCTCCTTGCAAAACTCATTTCCTTTCTCGCCCATAAAAAATGCTGCCTGCAGCCCGAAATTTTCATGCGCGGGATATATCTTTTCGTGAAAGGTAGAGAACCCCTCACCGCCCTTGGGCAAAAATTCATCAAACCGCTTGTATAAAAATATGTCGCTGTCCATATACACGCCGCCATATTTCCACACAGCATAAAATCGCACCACATCCCCGGCAAATGCCCACCTGCGGGCATCAAGTGCTTCATTTATAAACGGCAAGTCTATCTCCCTTGCCTCTTTCATGCCCCATAGCTTTATTTCATAATCGGGCAACACACGCTTCCATGAGTCAAGGCACACCTTGATTTCCACAGGATATGGATCATTGCTGAACCAGCACAGATGAATTATTTTCGGTATCATAACGCGAAAGTAACAATTTACCCACAATCATGAAAATTTTACGTTAAATATTCATTATAGCCGCATTATCTAATATTTATTACATAATTTTGTATTTATAAATCTGTTTTATGAAAACCTATCATATCATTACTCTTTCTGCTGCTTTATTTTCGGCATTATATGCTTCGGGGCGTCCGGCCCATACGGGCACACGCGCTTTCATCCAACCCGATGGCACTGAGATTTCATTACGGCTCATAGGTGACGAACATTCATCCATCACGGTCACTGCCGATGAACATGCACTTCCGCTTGTGCGCGAAGGCCAAACCTACTACTTTGCCACGCTATCCGATACCGGCTCACTTGTGAGCACAGGGCTGAAAGCCGTTCCCTATCAACAGCTCTCCACCGAGCAACGGCAGCTTCTTTTCTCACAGTCATCCGATGACATATTGCGCACATTGGCAAACCGCAGCACCAAGGCAAACCGCATCGGCACTCTTACCGACAATGTAACCGTGCCAAACACAGGCAACGTGAAATGCCTCGCTGTGCTGGTCAACTACACCGATGTAAAGTTCACCATATCCAACCCCAACGAATATTACACTGCCATACTCAATGCCCCTGATGTGAGCAGCTACAATACCAATGCCGTTGGTTCGGTCAACTCCTATTTCGTAAAACAAAGTTACGGCGCATTCAGTCCCGAATTTGATGTGTACGGACCTATAACTCTTGCCCATAACCGCGCTTATTACGGCACCAACAACAGTTACGGATCTGACCAGGCAGCACATGAAATGGCTCTTGAAGCTGCCGCACAACTCTATGCACAAGGTGTTGACCTTAAACAGTATGACAATGACGGCAATGGCGAAGTGGACAATATCCTTGTGATTTATGCCGGCGAAACCGCAGCCGTCGCCGGCAATCCTACTGAATATGTTTGGCCCCATTCGTGGAACATTTCCTATGGCGGCATTTCTGAAGCCAATCGCACTTTCGGCTCTACAAAAGTTGATCATTATATTTGTGCAAACGAGCTTGTGGGCGGCCTAAATGACGGTGTCGGCACAATAGTACACGAGTTTTCACATGCACTCGGCCTGCCCGACCTCTACAGTACCGACACATCCAATATGCACTACAACACCCCGTGCTGGTGGAGCGTAATGGATATAGGTTGCGACCTCGGCAACGGTTGGACACCACCACTGTATTCTACCTACGAGCGCTACGCACTTGGATGGGCCAACCCTCTTGAAATGAGTGAGAAGAAGTTCTACCTTCTAACCTCCATGAGTCAGGACGGACGGTCGCTGATGGTCTCTAATCCCGATAACGAAAACGAAAAATATTTCTTTGAATACCGCACGCTTACCGGTTGGGACGCAAACATTCCTGCCGCCGGTGTTCTGATTTGGCGTCTCCGCTATGAAGAAGAAGCCTTTGCGAGCAACGGACCCAACAACGATCCGTCGCGAATGCTTATTGACCTCATCGAGGCTAACCGCACCACTCCTGTCACCAGCGCAAATGTGAGCGACTTCTCATATTTCTACAGTGATCCTTGGCCGCAAGGCAGTGTCAACTCTTTCACTTCCACCACTTCTCCGGCTTTCCTCACTGACGAGGGAAAACCGTTTTGCCATAACGACGGCACCGAAAACCGCATCATCAACATTACTACCGGCATAAGCGGCAAAGCCGGTCTCGGAGCTTATTCCACTCCTAACCGTCCGGCCAATCATCTTGATGTCGGCAAGCATGAGATTTACAACGCCATCAGCGGAGTAACCGCCGACAACAACGATGCCTCCTATACCCTTTGTGGACATAAGCTGACCGTCACAGCCAATACCGCCACACAAGCTATGGTTTGCACTCCCACAGGCGCAGTAGTGACCATATGTCGCGTTGCGCCCGATCAGCCTGCTGTGATCACCCTTCCATCCAAGGGAATTTATCTGCTGCGCACCGGCAATACCGCTGCCAAGATTCTTGTTCGCTGATCCGGTTCCACCAATAACAATCGGGGATGCCTTGGAAACCCAGGACATCCCCGATTTGCTTTTACAAGTATCTGTCTTTACTTGAACTGTATTTTATCCATGCGGCAACCGCGCAACCAGTCGGCTGTTGCCATACGTTTCTTGCCCGGAGCCTGAATCTCCAGCAATTCCACTTTTCCACGGCCACACTCCACTATGATTGTGCCGGCAGTGCGGTCAACAGTCGCATGACCGGGAATACCTGTAGCATCCTCATCCACCACCTTGGTTGCATAAACCTTCATGGTCCCCTGCGGCTCATCGCCATCCATCAGTTCGCACCAAGCAGTGGGATAAGGCGACAGACCACGCACGTGATTATGCACCTGTCGGGCGTCTTTGCTCCAGTCTATGCGGCAAGTTTCCTTGAATATTTTAGGAGCTGCAGTAACCTCCACATCTCCGTCAACCTCACTTTGCGGTATAGGAGTCAAATCACCCTTTATTATATGCTCTATGGTATCTATGGTAAGGTCTGCACCGAGAGCCATAAGGCGGTCATGCACGCTCCCCACGTTTTCATCCTCACCTATGCTTATTTTTTCTCTGGCTATCACATCGCCGGTATCAATCTCGTGTTTGAGAAAGAATGTTGTCACACCCGTTTCGGTATCGCCATTCATCACCGCACGGTTTATGGGGGCAGCTCCGCGATAACGGGGCAATAAGGACGCATGCAGATTAAATGTGCCGAGACGGGGCATGCGCCATACTACTTCCGGAAGCATTCTGAACGCTATCACCACAAAAAGATCCGCATTCAGACTGCGAAGCTCCTCAACAAATGCCTCGTCCTTAAGCTTTTCAGGCTGCATCACTTTCAAACCGTGAGCCACTGCATACTCCTTTACCGGCGAAGCTGTCATGTGTTTGCCTCTGCCGGCCGGCTTATCGGGCATTGTAACCACACCTACCACATTGTAACCGCTTTCATGTATGCGGCGCAGACTTTCTACAGCAAAGTCAGGCGTGCCAAGAAACACTATCTTCAGATCTTCTTTTGTCATATCTCTGTTATCGCTTATTTTTATCGCAAAATTACACCATTTGCCACATTATTTACTATTTTTGTAGAAAATAACCTTAGATAGTTTTTCACCATAACCTTATATAAATGCATATGCGCCGATTCTTCACCAGCGTGATTGCCGTCATTGCAGCAGGAGCTTTGGCTTTGGCCTCCGAACCTGCATGGCAGCAGATTGATTCCTTCCGTGTGGGACAAATACCATCTCATGCACTTGTCGTACCCTACCGCACAAACGATGCTTCAGCCATCAGGCAGATGCAGTTTGACAAATCGCCATGGTACATGAGTCTTAACGGCAAATGGAAATTTTCTTGGGCCAAAGGTGTTGACAATCGCCCCATTGGCTTTCAGGACCCCTCCTATGATGTATCCTCATGGACAGAGATAAACGTGCCCGGCAACTGGGAACGACAAGGTTTCGGCACAGCTATATATGTAAACACCACTTACGAATTTGACTCCGAATGGGCCAACTTCAAAAAGCAATGGCCTAAAGTACCTGTGACAACCAACGAAGTTGGCAGCTATCGCCGCTCTTTCACCATACCTGCTGACTGGAAGTCTCGTCGTGTAGTGCTGTGCGTTGAAGGCGCCATATCATTCTACTACGCTTGGATCAACGGCAAGTACCTTGGCTGCAACATGGACTCCAAAACTCCTGCCGAATGGGACATAACACCTTATCTCACCGAGGGGGAGAACACCTTGGCTCTTGAAGTTTACCGCTGGAGTGCTGGCGCATACTTTGAATGTCAGGATTTTTGGCGTCTGAGCGGTATCGAGCGCGATGTTTACCTCTACTCCACTCCGCAAACATACATATCCGACTACACTGTTCATTCTCCGCTTGACAGCACATACACCAAGGGCCTGTTCAACGTGGATATTGACATAGACAACCTTCCTGTAGCACCCAAGGCTAAAAAGAAAACCAAACAGACTCCATACACTATCAATTATCGTCTTCTTGATGCCGCCAACCAACAGGTAGCACAGGGATCCTCAAATGCTGCCGCACAAGTCTCTCTTGGCACGGAGCTGCCTGATGTTCATTCATGGAATGCCGAGCACCCCTATCTATACACCCTACTCATTGATCTCGTTGACCCGCAAGGAACCGTAACCGAAACAGTAGGATGCAACGTGGGATTCCGCACCTCTGAAATCAAGGACGGGAAATGGCTTCTCAACGGCATGCCGGTAAAAATCAAGGGTGCTGACCGCCACGCTCATTCTCAGATGGGGCGCACTGTGCCGCATGAACTTGCCGAGCTTGATGTCAAGATCATGAAACAGAACAATATCAATGCCGTACGCAACTCTCACTATCCTCAGGATCGCTATTGGTACTATCTCTGCGACAAATATGGTCTTTACCTCATTGATGAGGCTAATGCCGAATCTCATGGCTACGGTTATGGTCCTGAATCACTGGCCAAACAGCCTGAATGGATTTCGGCAATCATTGACCGTCAGAACCGTATGTGGAACAAATCCAAAAACAATCCTTCTGTAATAATCTATTCTCTTGGCAATGAATGTGGCAATGGCATCGTGTTTGAGGAAGCTTACAAATGGTTCAAACAGCGCGACAATTCACGCCCCATACATAATGAACGTGCCCTTTATGACTGGAATGCCGACATGTTCTCCGAAATGTACGGCTGGCACGAAGGTGTTCGTGCTTACGGCAACGATCCTAAACAGACTCGCCCGTACATGCTTTGTGAATACGCTCACGCTATGGGCAACTCCGTTGGTGGACTCAAGGATTATTGGGATATTTTTGAGGCAAACGACAAACTCTTTGGCGGTTGCATTTGGGACTGGGTGGATCAGGCTTTTGAGGCCACCGACTCTCTCGGTCGCAAATATTGGGCTTATGGTGGTGACTTCGGGCCTGCAAATGTGCCCAGCGACGGGTCTTTCAACTGCAATGGACTGGTTCGCGCTGACCGCTCACCTCACCCCGCGTTGGCAGAGGTAAAGCGTGTGTATCAATATGTCAAGAGCAAACTTATTGATCCTGCCACCATGTCTGTAAGCATCAAGAACTGGCACGAATTTACTCCTCTTCAGGACTATACCTTACGCTATACTGTTTCCAAGCCCGACAACACTGTGCTCATTTCCGACACAATGACCGTGCAACTTGAACCTCGCGGAGAAAAAACAGTGTCACTGGGCAACTTCACCCCCGGCAACGAACCTGAATATTATCTCACTCTTGAATGGCTTACCAAAAACGCCACCGAATTTGTGCCTGCAGGCTCGGTTATGGCGGTTGACCAATTCATTCTCCCGGGCAATACCTCTGCTCCCGCCGTGGCAAAAGAGCTTAAGCTAAAAAAGAAAGGCAATGATTACACTGCTTCCGGCATAACACTCTCTGTATCGCCTGTGTCCGGTGAAATATCCGCTATTTCTGTCAACAAAAAGCAGCTGCTTGAGCAGCCTCTCGCCCTTTCGCTTTATCGTCCTGCTACCGAAAACGATCTCGCTTGGGGTGGCAAAGCCCGCTTATGGTTTGACGCCGGACTTGATTCCACTTATCAGCATGCTGCCGCCATTACTGCCTCCAAACAGCAAGTGCTGGTCAATGCCGACATCTACGGTCGCAAAGGCACCAAAATAGGCACAGCAGCCTATACCTACTCCATTCTTGCCGACAGTACACTCGCAATCAACTGCCATTTCGTGCCCGACACCGCCGCAATAAAGAATCTGCCGCGCATCGGCCTCGTCACCCGCATTCAGCAGCCCTCATCTCCCATGGTCTCCTTCCTTGGACGAGGCCCTGAAGAAACTTACGTTGATCGTTGCTCTGCCGGCCTTATGGGCACCCACACAGTATTCCCCCAGCAGGATTTCCATATCTACAATGTACCTTCCACTGCCGGCAACCACACCGATGTGCGCTGGTTCAGTATTCCGGGTGCCGGTATAAACGTGAGCATGGCTCGTCCGTTCCAATTCAGTGTTTATCCCTATAACGACACAGATGTGGACCGCGCCAAACACACTTCCGACCTGCAGCCCGACGGAATGCTTACTATCCATATCGATGCCGAACAGACCGGTGTCGGCACCGCTACCTGTGGCGAGGATGTCCTTCCCCAGTACCTCATTCCCGTGCAGCCGATTGACTTCACAACCTATATTAAATTGAAATAGCACTATATTCCAAACTACCCTCGGGGGCGCTTACAGGCGCCCCCGTCATATATATTACCATATGACACGAAAAGATTTTGAAATAATGGCACCTGTTGGCAGCTACGAGTCGCTCAACGCCGCCATTCAGGCAGGAGCCGACGCCGTGTATTTCGGCATTGAGGGCCTCAACATGCGCGCACGCTCTTCTGTCAACTTCACTATCCACGACCTTCACGCCATTGCCCGCCAATGTGCCGAAGTGGGAGTAAAAACCTATTTAACTGTCAACACCATAATTTACGATGACGACATCACCCTGATGCAACAGGTCATCAATGCGGCCAAAGAAGCCCATATCACGGCAATCATAGCTTCCGACATCGCAGCAATCACCTATGCCCGCTCCATAGGCGTGGAAGTGCACATCTCCACTCAGGTCAACATATCCAATACCGAAGCTCTCCGCTTCTACTCACAATGGGCCGATGTGGTAGTGCTCGCACGCGAACTGTCAATGGACCAAGTCAGCCATATCCATCAGGCCATTGAAAACGAAAACATCACCGGACCGCACGGCGAAAAAATACGTATTGAGATGTTCTGCCACGGTGCTCTTTGCATGGCTGTGTCCGGCAAATGCTATCTTAGCCTTCATGAGCTCAACTCATCGGCCAACAGAGGTGCCTGCACACAGATATGTCGCCGTTCATACACTGTTCGCGACCGCGAAACCAACGAGGAACTTGCCGTTGAAAACAAATACATAATGTCACCCAAAGACCTCAAGACCATTCATTTCCTGAACAAGATGGTTGATGCAGGGGTAAGAGTGTTCAAAATTGAAGGACGCGCACGCGGCCCTGAATACGTTTACACCGCCGTGCAATGCTACAGCCAGGCTCTTGAAGCAATTTGTAACGGCTCTTACTCTGAAGAAAAAATTCATGAATGGGACACAAGACTTGAAAAAATATTCAACCGCGGCTTCTGGAACGGCTATTATCTCGGCCAACGGCTCGGTGAATGGAGCCACAAATATGGGTCCTCGGCCACACGCACCAAACGCTATGCGGCAAAAGGTGTGAGATATTTTTCCAACATCGGGGTCGGAGAATTTATCATGGAGAGCGGTGAACTCAATGTGGGCGATGAAATAGTCATCACAGGGCCAACCACGGGCGTAATAATAACCACGGTCGAGGAACTGCGGGTAAACCTCAAAAGTGTGCCTAAAGCCGTGAAAGGCGATGCTTTCTCAATAAAGCTTGACCAAAAGATCCGACCGTCTGACAAGCTTTATATATGGGAACCCACCGCTAACTGATTTCTCCCAACCGGATTGCTCTTATATCGGATTATGAGCGTTGAAACTCTGTAGGAGACATCCCTGTGAGATGCTTGAAATATTTGCCGAACGAGGACTGATTGGAGAAATTAAGCTCATAGGCTATCTGCTGCACATTCTTGCCTGAAAACCGAAGCAAATTTTTTGCCTCGAGTATCACATATTGGTCAATCCACTCCGCCGCACTGCGTCCGGTGCTCTGCTTTATTATAAGCGACAGATATTTGGGTGAAATAAACAGCTTGGAAGCATAGAAAGCCACTCCGCGCTCTGTTCGGTGGTGAGTATGGACAAGTTGCAGAAAATCGCGCACATAATTGCTCCGGCGTGACCCGGGCTCTACTTGCTCCAGATTGCGTGTACGGGCGCGCATGCACTGAATCATTTGGTATGCCACAGCCGCCAAAAGACAACGTGTAATACTGCGCACATATATGCCATCCGGATTGTCTATAGTGTTGAAATGAATCAAGTCAAAATATCTTGTCATAAGGTTCATCTCTTCCGTGTTAAGAGCGAGAATCGGATTTTGCGACGGCTTGAACCTGACCGAGTTCATTATATTCAGATCAAGGTTGATGTCACGCACAAAGTCAAGTGATATCACAAACATATATGCATCAAGTTTGTCCCACTCAAGCTTTCGCACATCCACTATACTTTCAGGGCCGATCATCAGCAGTGAGCCGCACTCCATTCTGTACGGCGTCAGATTGACATTAAGCTCTATATGCCCGGACCGACACAGAATGGTACTGAGTCCCGAAATTTTCATAGGCCCCTCGGTAAACACAGGGCTTTTGTTGTCCGATGTTATGTGAGCAAACACATAGTCACTCCCATAACTGCTGTACTGAGATGAAAATTTCTGCACACCTGCCACCTGAGCCATGGATATTTCACGATGATCTTTCATATCTGTTTTAAGTATTATTATTCGCAAAATTACACATTTACTCCAATTTTCAAACTATATTTAATCAAAATAAGTCTTTTCAGCCAATTAAGCCGCTTATTTTACATAATACCTTGGCAATTAATTTCTGAAAATGTTTTGCAAGATAAAAAAGATTCCGTAATTTTGCCCCGCTAAACTCATATACGCAAATAATCACAAAAAATAATCTTCTAAAAACATGATCATCGTACAAGTAAAAGAGGGCGAAAATATTGAAAGAGCTCTGAAGAAATTCAAACGTAAATTTGAAAAAACCGGCATCGTTAAAGAGCTGCGCGCCCGTCAGGCTTTCGTTAAGCCTTCGGTTAGCAACCGCAAGAAAATGATGAAGGCTATTTACGTGCAGAAACTTCGCAGCGTAGAAGAATAATCCACGCCGCTTTTATTGCCAAAAATATTGAGAAGCCCGGATTGGAAACGGTCATGGCTTCTCTTTTGTCGTATCTCTTAGCCTCGTAACATACCAATGCAGAACTTTTCGTTTACCACACCCACCAAATATATTTTCGGACACGATGCCGAGCTTAATGCCGGTGCTATGGCTGCCGATGAAGGCATGACCACTGTACTGCTGGTTTATGGCGGCGGATCTGCCGTCCGCTCCGGATTGTTGGACCGCGTCACCAAATCACTTGATGAAGCCGGTATCCGGCATGTGAATCTTGGAGGCGTACAACCCAATCCTGTGGACACTCTCGTGCGCAAAGGCATTGACCTCTGCCGCAAGAATGTGGTGAACGGTCTGATTGCTGTAGGGGGCGGTTCGGTTATCGACACGGCCAAAGCCATAGCTGCCGGTGTTCCTTATCCGGGCGATTTCTGGGATTTCTGGGCCGGGAAAGCTGTGATTCAGCATGCACTGCCGGTTGGTGTGATATTGACTATTCCGGCTGCAGGATCCGAAGGCTCCGGCAATTCTGTCATCACTCTTACTCCTGAAATGCGCAAAATAAGCCTGCGCACCGTTTTTGCTCTACGCCCCAAATGGGCATTAATGAATCCCGAACTAACCTACACACTCCCCCCGTATCAAACCGCATGCGGCATAGTGGACATGATGGCTCATATATATGAGCGTTATTTCACCACAACCACGGGCGTGGAAATCACTGACCGTGTGGCCGAAGGCATCTTGCAGACTATTGTGGAACAAGGAGCACGCGTAATAGCATCCCCACGTGATTATGACGCAAGAGCCAACATAATGTGGAGTGGCACTCTTGCCCACAATGGCATTTGCGGCACCGGACGACGCGAGGACTGGACCTCGCATGCCATGGAGCATGAGATTTCGGCACGTCACCCCAATGTGGCGCACGGAGCCGGACTCGCAGTCATAATGCCGGCATGGATGACATTTATGGCACAACACGCACCTGAAAAGGGCGCACAGATGGCTCGCAGGGTGTTTAACGTAACCACCGCCGACAACACTGCCGCCGCCCTTGAAGGCATCGCCCTGCTTCGCAAGTTCTTCGCATCTATCGGCATGCCCCTTACCTTGGGCGAGCTCGGAGTGACTGAAGATGAAATTCCGGCCATGGTACAGCGCTTGCATGAAAACAAGGGCACTACCATAGGAGGCTATTACCCCCTGACAGCTACCGAAACCACAGAAATTTATCGTCTCGCACTTTGACATGCTGAACATCTCTTGCGTCACTCCACAAATTTTTGAGAACAGGTTCCCCTTGCCGGCTCACCTGTATAACACTGTTGAGTTCTCCGAACTCAACAGGTTCAAGTGCGATGATGGAGATGTGCGTTACCTCTTGCTTGGCGACAGCAAAGTGCGAGGAGGGATTATCCTTGGACGACACGGCAACACCCTACACTCGCCATTTTCGGCTCCGTTTGGAGGTTTGCTCACCAACCGCAACCAGCATATTGAGATAGTGGATGAAATATGGTACAAAATTGTTGAATATGTTCGCAACGAGGGCTTGTCACTTCGCGTCACACTGCCGCCGCTCTTCTATGATCCTGCCATCACCACAAAAACCATAAGCGCATTGCACCGTTTAGGATTAAAATCTGTGATAGATCTCAATTTCCATCTTGAGCCACAGTTTGCGCAATTTTCGTCAAGCTTCAAAAACCAACTAAGCCAAGCATTGGCCTCAGGAGCATCCGTTAGACTAATAGAACCCACCGGTGCAAATATTGAGCGTGTTTATCGAATCATCGAGGCAAACCATCACGCCAAAAACAGGCCCGTAAGAATGAGCCTTGACAATGTAATGGATACCGCTGCAATGGCAAATGCAGATTTTTTTCTGCTGACTCATGATGGCTGCGATATCGCAGGAGCAATGGCCTACCATGTTTCCCAAGATATTGCTCAGGCCATATATTGGGGAGATGTGCCCGGACATGCCTCATTACGCCCTATGAATCTGCTTGCATCATGTATGATAGAGCATTATAAACGCCATAACGTAAAAATTTTGGACTTCGGTCCATCTACCGAAGATGGCAAACCCAATGTGGGACTATGCTCATTTAAGGAAGATTTTGGCTGTATGGCTACGCCAAAATACACTTTCACCATTTAGCAGTCAGGTTCCAGGCCTGCTGCTACCATAGCATCGTGGCGTTCGCGGCACGTACCGCACTTGCCGCAATGCTTCTCTCCTCCCTTATAACAGGAATAAGTTATACTATAGTCAACGCCGAGTTTCACACCCTTGCGGGCAATATCAGCCTTGGAAATATTTGTGTATGGGGCAAATAGCTCTATATGCTCGTATGTCCCCTCGGCAATAGCACCGGTCATAGCACGAATGAAACCGCCGCGACAATCCGGATAAATGGCATGATCGCCGCCATGATTGGCTATCATCACGGTTTTTAGCCCTCGGCTTTCAGCCAGCCCGGCAGCCACTGACAGCATTATGCCGTTGCGAAACGGCACCACTGTCGATTTCATGTTCTCGTCATCATAATTGCCCTCAGGAATAGCATCGCCACCATTAAGCAAAGAACTTTCAAAAAGCCTGCCCATAAACGATAGATCTATCTCCACCAGCTCCACACCGGTCCGGCGGCAATTCTCGCGTGCGCACATCGCCTCGCGCTCATTGTGGTTCGCCCCATAATGGAAGTTTACAGCGAGCGCAATGCGTTCTCTGTATTCCCAAAGCATAGTCGTACTGTCCATACCGCCCGACAGCACTATCAGACAATCCTTTTTCATCTTTATATTTCGTTTACAAACGATGCCGCAAGACGCGTCTTCACAAGTTCCTGATGATTTTCATCTCCCCAGTTGGCAAACGGATATATGCTGATACCGCCTCGTGGCGTGAATATCCCTTTTACCTCAATATACAGCGGATTCATAAGTTCCTTCAAGTCATTGAGAATTATGTTTACGCAATCTTCATGAAAATCACCATGATTGCGAAAACTGAACAGATACAGCTTGAGGCTCTTGCTCTCCACCATTCGCTCACGGGGGATATAATTGATAATTATCTTTGCAAAATCAGGCTGACCCGTCTTGGGACACAGACTTGTGAATTCCGGGCATATGAATGTCACAAGATATTCACGTTCGGGATGTTTATTGACAAAAGTTTCAAGAATTTCGGGGGAATATTCCGTAGGATATTTCACACCGGTATTTCCCAAAAGGCTCACGCCTTGCAGTTCACTGTCATTTCTCATATCACGACTACATGTTATATTCAAGCATCTGGCGATATACACGCATTATGCTCACGGCATATTGTTTATTGGCAGCCCAGCGTCCGCTAAGTTCTTTCCAGCTTGTAGCCACACCGCGTTTCACGAGATTAAATCTCGGATCCACTATTTTTTCCCCGTGCGGCAATGATTTTTTGCTTGCATAGGCATAAAGATGCTGCAACTGCGCACGCACCCCCAGCTCTATTGAATCAAACGAATGGCCCTTCATGCCAAGCTTGGTCACACCGAGTCCGCAATAATTATGCTGGTCAGGAGTTACCGCCGTACCGCCTGTAAACAGGAACCATCCCGTTTCAATCAGGCTTTGGCATAACGCCACGTCGCCGCGTATGCCATACACCTTGCCAAGCTCATAAAAAGCCTCTGCAATGGCCCTGTCGAAATTTGGATTGCGGGTAAGTACAAACCTGTACATGCGCTCCACATTCGCCACAGAAGCCCCCAGAATGCTCATATCCTCAGTTATTTCTTCCACTTCCGAGGCAAGCACGGTATTTGGCAAAGAATGCAATTCTTCCTCCTCCTTGTGCTCCATTATTGAATCCACATTCACCTCTATGGGCAGCAACATCAACGTAGGCGCTATCGTATCGTCAACAGATGTGATTTGCAAAGTGTCCGTCTCAACCGGTTCGGCACGAAGCACAACCTTTTTTCGTCCCCAGACCGAAAAAACCGTCAGCAAACATGCCGCAACTATCATCAACAAACTTCGCATACCACAAAAACAATAAAGAAATAAAGCCAAACAAAAAAGGGTAAGCTTACTACATCGCACCGCTACAACCCGGTACCGCTGCTTCGGTCAAGATCTGACGGAGTTCCCGGGGAGCTGGTCGTGTAGGACTTACCCGGCCACAAAAGTATAAAAAATACCCAACCCCACCAAACATTCTTCCCCAAAATCTGCGTTTTAATCAAAATTATATTAGTCGTTTTATAGCGAATTTTATGGTCACAGGCTTAAACATTCTCATTTATGGTGGCATAGGAATAAACATCATGGGCGCACTGCTTTTGATAGCCTATGCCGTTAAATATGCCTACACTTTCCACAGATTAAAAAATGAGCCTGTCAAAACCAATGTCATGAAATCACAATGGAATAAAAAAAGAGCCATGTGTTTTGGCTTAATAATCCTCGGTTCGCTCGTCACAATTCTCGGGTGCATTGTCTGAACGAAATACCCGGACAGTGACAACCCCGCTGTGCACAAATATACGCATAAAAACGGCTCAGAGAGCGCACTCGTAGATCACATGTTCACGACTCCCGCATCGCGCACCGGCACATACCGGACACGTATACACAAAAAAAGGCCGCGGCAGGATGTCCTGTCGCGGCCGGTAAGGGGCGGTTACCTACT
>ERZ824600.617-NODE-617-length-52033-cov-3.656470_pt1 | contig 52033 bp, 53 predicted proteins | sample MGYA00519933_ERZ824600 | MGnify/ENA primary metagenome ERZ824600 (study PRJEB31778, sample SAMEA3449178) | human gut metagenome | biome: human gut; feature: human-associated habitat; material: faeces | place: United Kingdom | collected 2010/2012 ...
CTATCAGGATACTCATGTGCAAATTTTTCAGCTTTGGTAATAGCATTGATAAAATGCTGGACTATTTCAGGTTTTTCATCGATAGTCTTTTTACTTGTTGTGATACCTGTGAAGGTAAAATCCGGATATTTATCAGCAAAAGAATAAACGACCTTTGCTCCATTGGCTACCGCTATTGAAACATTCGGTTCCAATTCAAGGGCGATATCAGCATTGCCGGTATCAAGCATAGGTAATAAAGTTCCAAATGCACCTTGTCTGATATTTGTAGGCAAATTAGCTTCTTTGAACTGTATATGCTGTAGAAGGAGCAGAGAAAGTAGCTACGCTGTAAGGAGCTAACATCGCGGCATTCGTAATTTGAGGAACATTGGGATTTTTTGTCAGAGCCCAAAAGGGAACACTGTTGACAATACTTCCTATCACACATCCATCTATTCCTTGTTCCTTAGCAATAGCAACAAAAGTAGGATCTGCAATACCAAATAAAGCGGAACCACCAATTACCGCTGCATAGGTTTTATCGTCCCCTCCAGTGTTTATCAGATCAACTTTCAAACCTTCTTCTTTGAAAAATCCTTTGGTATTTGCCAAATATAGAGGTATATATATGAATACAGTAACAGTAGTAGGCAGAGTTGGAAGAGATGCTTCTGAAAACTTCAATTCTTACGATTCCGGAAAAACCAAAGCAACCTTTTCTGTTGCCGTAAACAGATGGGATTCTAAAACAAAATCTGAAGTAACCGACTGGTTTAACATTGAAGTCTGGGGTAATCAAGCAGAATTTGCCGCTGAGTATGTAAAAAAAGGAAGATTAGTTGCAGTTGATGGTAGAATTGCCAACAGACGCTGGGTTGATAAAGTTACCAATAACGAAAGAGAATCTTTTTACGTTGTTGCAAATACAATAAGACTTTTAGGTTCTAGAAAAGACGCGGAAACAGAAGCTGTATTATGATAGGAAACTCTGATATTGTCGGAATTATTGCAGACGATTTGACAGGTGCAAATGACACTGCACTACAATTCAAATTGAATGGTGCCGACACAAACATATTGTTAAATAAAAACATTGAGTCCAGACAAACAAGTGATTCTCAAGCCTGGGCAATCTCGACAGAATCAAGAAATGTTTCTCCTCAAGAAGCTTTTGAGAAAGTCAAAGATGCAACTCAACTGCTTGTAGACGAAATAAACCCTGACTTTTTCTACAAAAAAATAGATTCTACAGTCAGAGGAAATATTGCTGTTGAAATTCTTTCTATGCTTGAAATTCTGAAATGGGATACTGCAATAGTTATGCCTGCTTTTCCTCAAGAGGGAAGAATAACCGTAGGCGGTTACCATTTATTAAAAGGTATACCAATTGAACGAACTGAAATAGCAAGAGATCCGCATTCTCCCATTATGGAATCACATCTGCCGACTCTTCTAAAGTCCCAACTTGGAGAAAACTTAGAAAGCCTGGTTGGCTGCATAGAACTAAAAACAATCTTAGATGGAGCCGGTCCAATTCTTATTGCTTTAAATACTCTGATTGAAGAAGGCAAAAAAATTATAATAGCTGATTGCGTATCAACAACAAATTTAGAACAAATTATTCTTGCAATGCAAAAATCAAATTACAAAATTCTACCGGTTGGAACCGCAGCAGCTGCAAATGTGCTTAGTAATGAATGGTTTCCGAAAAAAGAATTAGAAGATGTTTTACCGGTAAAATTACCTAAACTTCCAAAATTCATTGTATCTGGCAGCGCTACTCAAATTACGGCTAATCAGATTGATAAACTTGAACAAAGTGAAGAATTTGAAGAAAATACATTGATTATTGAACTGGATACAAAAACAATATTAGCAGGAGTCCAAGAAGAACTTGTTGAAAGAATTGTCTCCAATCTTGGTTCTTCTAACATTGTACTGGTTCATACATCCAAACTGCTAATAAACTTTGACGGATTTTCTGATGTCGCCATAAATACAGATTTGACAAAATCAGGACTTGCCAGCGAAATTACAAATTTCCTTGCAGATTTAACAAAACGTGTTCTTGAAAAGAAAAAAGCAATTCTTATAACTCTTGGCGGTGAAACATCTTACAAATGCTGCAATGCTATTGATGCAAACCAATTACAGCTTATAGATGAAGTTTTACCTGCAATTGCATTAAGTAAAAGCGTAAATTCGGATCAGTGGATTGTTACAAAATCAGGAAACTTAGGCGGAGTAAATACATTACTCGAAATTCTGGATTACTTTAATAAACATGAATAAAATAGCAATTACAACAGGCGATCCAAATGGAATTGGCGCAGAAATAACTATTAAAGCTCTAAGACAACTTGATTTATCAGAAGATAAAGTTGTTCTAATTTCTAATAAAAAAATCTTGGATTTTTATGGAACACTGGATAAAAATTATGAAATTATTGAAATCCCATATAACGAAAACATCGAACCAGGAAAAACTACAAAATTCGCAGGAGAATTTTCATTTCAGTCTTTAAAAAAGGTATGCGAATTAAAACCTAAAGCAATAGTGACAGCACCTGTTGCCAAAAATGCACTTCACCTTGCAGGTCATCATTTTAACGGTCAGACAGAAATTTTGCAAAAATACTTATCGCATGATAACCAGCTTGCAGAAATGCTTTTTGTTGCAAAGAATTTTAGAGTATTACTTTTGACAAGACACTGTGCGTTAAAAGACATAAACATAACAAAAGATATTGTTATAACAAAAATTCAAAATTTAGTTAAAACGTTTGAAAAACATTTTGGAATATCTAATCCTAAATTTGCACTTTGCGGATTCAATCCTCACTCCGGCGAAGACGGTATTTTAGGCACTGAAGAAATTGATATTCTTATTCCTGCAGTGAAAGAATTACAAAATCAGGGTATAAATATATCAATGCCGCTTCCTGCAGATACATTGTTTGTAAAAGCAGCCAAACACTACTATAAAAATGAAAAAGACGAAATTGACTGCTATATTGCAAATTATCACGATCAAGGTTTAATACCAATAAAAACAGTAGCAGGTGATAAAACTGTTAACACAACAATTGGATTGGATATCATAAGAACTTCACCGGGACATGGCACCGCATTTGATATTGCAGGAAAAAACATTGCATCACCTGAGGGAATGATTGCAGCCATAAAACAAGTTCTGTAAACCTATTTAAGAGGATATCCGCCAGGAATTTTCCAACCATTTGCCCTAATAACCGCGGCACAATACATACCTGCTCCCTGAAAAGAACAATCTCTATTTATAGAGCTTTGAGGCAAATGCGCTCCATAAGGAATAATAGAGTCTTCTTCCTCAATCCTGTATAAAAAGAAAACATCCTGTCCAAATATATTAGGTTTTTCAGAAGCATTAATATCTATAATAATTACTTTATCATTATCTGTCAGAATAACATCAGGATTATACGCAAATGTATACAAAATTCCATCCATTGAAATAAAAGGCACTCTGCCATTATTAAAAGGAGAATTATATGCACCACCGGTAGTTCCATTCAAGTATTTCCACGGAGAAGAATCATACCCGCATGAGCGCTGTTTTTCACAAATTTGCATGATTTTTATATATGGACGAAAATATTTATCAATAAATTCGACTTTTGATAAGGATTTATCCCACGTTTCCATTTCACCATTTTCAACCTCTGATAATTTAACAGCCTGATTTATAGTTGAAACAGCCTTTTCTAGTTTGGTAGCAATTCTATGCTTTTTATAAGCAGTCATCAAACCCGGGATAGTTAATGCTGCGACAATACCAATTATGCCAAGGGTTATTAGAACTTCTGCAAGGGTGAAGGCTGCTTTATTATGCATACGGTCATTCTGAGCGAATGCGAAGAATCTTTTGGTATGACTACTTATTTTAGATCCTGAAACAAGTTCAGCATGACATGGCGGTTCAGGATGACGGTGCGGGATTTCATTAGGACGGAAATTTAAAACAAATAAATTTAAAGACCTTAGAATACTGTCAGAGTAAAGCTTTAAGAGGTCACCCCCCCCGATTTTCAAGCTATGATTAAGTTTCAACATATTCACATCTCCTATATATAATATAACAATTCAAGAATACCATACATTAACAATAAGTCAAATTAAGCATTCTATTTTGAATATTAAGAACAAATTTTTAAAAACTCACAACGTTTACAACTATCAAAATTAGGAAGATATAAACTATCTGATGATAATTGAGAACAGATTTGAATAATTCTTTGTTCATAATACTGTTTCATCTTTTCATCAAATTTAATAACATGATTTTGTTTATCCTTAAGGTTTATATAAACAAAAGAAAGTGATTCATAATGTTTTAAATACCTGTCCAAACATAAAAGATAAATCATTGTTTGATAGTCATACTCAGGATTTTTTGGAATAGAACCGGTCTTATAATCAAGAATATAATACTCATCCCCATCATGCACAACAGCATCTAATCTTCCACCTACCCAAAAATCCCCTATTTTTGTACTTAAATAGAATTCTGATTTCAAGCAGTCTTTCTTGTAAAAAGGATTGTTGAGCAAAAGATTCCAGATAATACGCTCATCCTCTGTCAATGCAGTTTCTATTCTTGAAATATTTATTCCTTGCAAATAGTAATTTGCAAGAGCATGGATTTTCTTACCTTTCTCAAACGGAAGAGAGGACATTGGAACTCTTAATCCCTCAACATACTGATAGTAAAATTTTTTAGGACAAGTTTTGTATGTTTTTAGCATATTTGGAGAAATATTAGTCAACATATTCAACCTCCAGCAAATCTTTAAATATTACACTCTCCGCATTTGGCTGTAATTTACCAAAACGGGTTTTAGTTTTTTTACTTGATGAAAAAATCAACTGATTTTTTGCCCGCGTAATTGCAACATACAATAATCTCAAATTTTCAGCCAAGATTTCCTGCTTAAGCTCAAACTCGGACTTTTTCTTATATTGAGGATTTAAAGACTTAATCAATTCTATAAAATCGGCAGACTTCAAATTTATTGAATCAAGAGTTAACGGGAATAATTTTTCTGACATTTCAGGGATAAAGACAAGATTAAATTCATCCCCTTTAGACTTATGCATCGTCATAATTTGCACCTTGCCTTGCAATGATTTTTTATCCTCTTCATCTTCTTCTGAAAAGAATTTAAATCCGCTCAAGTTTGGTTTTTTAGCTAAATCGGCAAGTCGTGCAACCGCATATTCCAAGGAATTATTTTTAATACAAATACGTTTAATTAAAGTTGAAATCAAATAAATGTTAGACTTTTCAATTTCGCTGTTAAAAATATGTAAATCCGCAGCAATCTTCACAGCGAGTTCATTTGGCGGAAGATAACACAGAGAAATCCAATAATTTATATCCCAGTAAAACTGTTCTAAACTCATATTATTAATGTTATCTGCACAAATTTGAATGAAAGGATTCTCATATTTTTTTATTTCAGAACCAAGGCCTCGTCTATACACACCCAATTCCGCAAGAACATCATAGTTATCACCAAGATTTTCATTGTCAAAAGGGTGAAGAATTATTTTCATAACCGCAAAAATAGCTTTAAAAATTGCTTTTTGTTCAAGACATTGATTTCTTGTTATAGCCTTTAATCCGCTGTTCTCTATTAAATCCTGCCACGCAGCAACCTGATAGTTATACCTCAATAAAATCCCTACCGTATAATCAGGATTTTTAGCAAGAGTATTTTTTATAACTTTCAATATATAGTTTTTCTCATCAATTGAAGTTTCAAAAACCATAGCATTAACAGCATTGTTTTGTTTTGGATTTTTGCCTTCCACTGGAGCCATAAACATTTTAAAGAAAGCATTATCACTATCTTTCTTTTCAAGAGAAGTCTCAACTAGCTTGTTTGCACATTCCCAAACATCTTGTGTACAACGTTGAGAACAATTCATACTAACATTGTTATTTTCGGTAATAAATCTTCTAAAACCTTCAACATCCGCATTTGAAAACGTGCCTGTTATAGACTGGTTAACATCCCCGCACCTTATAATATTTTTATGCTTTCCAGATAATAAAGAAATTAATTCCTGTTGTATACAGGAAGAATCTTGAGCTTCATCTTCTATTATATATTCGCAAATTTCTTGATAATGAGCCAAAATATCAGGATTTTCCTTAAGAATTTTCACTGAACCAATGAGCATATCATCATAATCTATCAAATTATATTCCTTAAGATTAGCCTGATAACCCGCATAAAACTGCTTGAACTTTTTCAATTTTACATCTGCTACAAACTCCTGAAAAACTCCGCCGCCCATTTTGAACACAGAAACAGCTCTATCAAATTCTTCTGCCATTTTCTGCTCAATATGCAATTTTGTAGAAATTTCTCTTAAAATTCTTCCGCGTTGTGAATCGTCACAAATCTCAAAATCACCGGACAATCCGAGTTTTTCATAATTCCCGTTTTCTTTCAATATTCTCAAAGCAAGCCCGTGAATAGTACTTATATTAGGAAGTCTTGAAGAATTTTTTCTGACATTTTTTATTCGTTCTCTAAAATTTCTTGCCGCTGAATCCATATAAGTCAAAACAAAAATATGCTCAGGATTTATTCCTCTTTCTAGCAATTTTATAATCAACGCAAGCAGAATAGTGGTTTTTCCAGCACCCGGCACAGCAGAAATTCCCATATAACCGTTTTTATAATCTAAAACCGGCTGTTGATCTGGCCGCGGAATGATTCTAAATCCTTGCTGTACAGCTTGTGTCAAATCTTCTTCAGCACGGCACAGAATAAAATCTTCAATTGCGCCATAATTTTCAACTCCGTTTGAATCAAACAAGCTTGAATAACAAAAAACATTTTCTTCACAGCAAAGAGCAAGTTTACGCAAGACCCTTGCATTTTTATCCTTAGATAATTCTATATTATCTTCAATTGTATAGCTTGTTTTATCCCAGTATTTTTGAAATACCCACGCATTATACAACGGACCGGTATCAGACTTTATCCATTCAGAATTTGATACATCCAGCCATATTTGATATTTTGTTTTTATCTGGTTATCAATAATTTTTTGAGGGGTTGCTATAATCAAATCATTTCTGTCGATTTCCAATACCGAATACGGATTTTCAGAAATTATTGAGTTTTCTATCTGCAAAATTATATCAACTTTCCTTGAATTAAAGGAAGAACCAAAAACATTTTCAAAATCAATAATCTGTTTTAAAAAGAAATTAAATTTATTAATTTCCTGCTTATCAAATGTCGCAAAACTAAAAAACTCATTATAAATATCTACAATCTGCTCGGATATTTTTTTTGAAGATTTTGATAAACTTTCAATAAGGGCTAAAAATTGTGAATATTTTTGATTATACTCATCATCTGCAAAATTATACGGAATTAATTCTTTAGATTTGTTGAACGAATACAATATCTCCGCACAATATTTCAACGGGATATGTAAAAATTCATATAACAGAACCCTTATATCAAATTCTGAGAGTGCATTTTTCAGCTCTGTATTTAATTTCAAAATAGTTATAACAGCAAGAACAAGCCTGTTTTGTATAAGTTTTTCACTACCTGATAAATATAAAAGATTTATATTATTCTTGATATTTTCTCTTAGTGTAAACTTTAACATATCATCAATAACCGGAGAAATTACAGAAATCTCACACGGCATAACTTTAGCCTCTATAAGCTTTTTAATACGTTTTATAGCCTCATCCGCCATTGAAGATCTTTTTGAAAACGACTCAAGCGTAAAATTATTTAAAATATTAGATTCCGAATTATACACATTTTTATATAAATTATTTGCATCAGAAGTCAATTTTGAATTATCAGCAACATGTAAAATTTCTGAATTAAATATATTTTTTAGCTTTGCAAGATTATTTTTATCTGCACTTAAATATCCGCATCTTGATGAGCCCAAAGAATCCGCAGTAATATAAACATCTTCCAGCTGCTTTGACAAAAACTCAATAAAATCAATACAAATAGGAGTGCATTCATCAGCATCATCCACAAATAAATACTTTATATTTTTAAAATAATCAGTATTTTTGTAGACAAAATTGAACATCAAACACTGTCTCAAATAATCAAAATCTCTGAGTTCCAGAGTTTTTTTGAGCAGTTTTTTTATAGCAAGCGAGGCCTCGTCTGAAAAACCTTCCTTTAGTATTTCTGCCCGCTCATCAACTTCTTTTTGAGACAAGTTATTTTGAACAATAAGAGAATATCTTCTAAAAATTTGATGCAAAAGAGACATTCTGGAATTGTAACCTCTGAATTGAACATCTTTCAAAATATCTTTTAATAAAAACTGGGAAACCTCCAACCCTGCAAGATTAGGCAGAATCACCGGATTATCAAAAATATTCCTGTCCTCTAAAAATGCCCAGTTGTCAGAAATTGTATTATACACGAGTGAAAAAAAAGAATGTATCTGTAATTTTTCAACACAATCAACAGAGAGCAATTCAAAAACTCTTTCCTGAAACTTGTTTTTCAATGTTGAATTTTGTACAATAACAAGGATAGATGAAGCAGGTACGCCATTATTAATCAACTCAGCGTACTTATGAATCAAAATATCAGTTTTTTCTGATGCTATGCTACCCTCAATCAGCAAAATCAATACTCCTTATAATGTATTTTAGCATAAAATAGCCTTAAATTTACATTATTAAAATGATGTTTCAAATTTGAAAATAAATTATTATTTGAATATCGAAAAAGTGTTGTACGAACAATAATTACATTATGGAGGAAAGAATCATGGCAACAAAAAGAGTAACATTATCACAAGAAGAACAAATCGGATTTGCAGCTGGAGAAATCTACAACTACTTAAACCAAAACGGAACAACTTCATTTGCTAAAATGAAAAAAGAATTAGATCTTAAAGGAAACTTTGCAGATTTAGGTCTTGGCTGGTTAGCTAGAGAAAACAAAGTTGAAATTTCTCAAAAAGGACCTGCTGTAAAAGTTAGCTTAAGATAGTAACAGATTTACATTATTTAAATAATACACAAAAAGGTATTTACAATTTGTAATACCTTTTTTGTTTTTAGCAATTCTGCTATAACAAATTACTTTATATACATACAGGGGATAATAAACTAAAAGGGAATGTTATGAATATTGCAAAAGCAATAACATCTGTTGCTAAAAAAGGAGAACAACTCGCTATAGGCTTTGGAAAATCAAAAGTTAAGCCTAATATTTTAGTCAATGGAGAATTTGTAAATTTCAAAACAGGTAAAAAATTGCTTAATTTTAAAAGCAATAATTTTGAATTACAAGTAAAACCGGATATATCAATTCCAATCTCCCCGTGGACAATCAAGCAAACTAAACCAGAAGTTAGAATTTTTAAAAATCTTAAAACAGGTAAAATTAATCAAGACGGGCAAGCTGAACTTGGCAATGTATCAGTACGCCTTGCCGAGCAATATGCAAACGTTATTAAAACTGCAAAAACAGAAATTGGCGGGATTTTTAAAGGCTATGAATTGAGTGTTCGTTCCAAAGGTGCAAACTCTATTTATTCAAAACTTGAAAAGAAAGTTCTTGAAAAAGGAAAAGTCATCAGATCAGATTCAGCTGCATCTAAGATGATTGGAGATGCAATTGGCGGAAGAGTTCTTATGCCTGACTTAACAGCTAAAGACATTTTAGAAACCTTAAAAACATTACAAATTAAAGGGAAAAACTTAACAACAAATGAACAAAAAGTTATGCAAAAATTCTTTGCAAATGAAAAATTAACAGCAGAAGAATTAAAAATTGCTCAAACTTATTCAAGACCTGTAAAATTGGCATTAGCAGAAAAACAATCCGCTCCGGTTGTTAATCAAATATTGGTTTCATCTTTAAAATCCGCATTAGATAGAGGTGTTACAACTATGGAGCAAATCGAAAAAAGCGGAATTAACAAAGAAGTTATTGCTCAATTAAAAGCAGGTAAAGATATTACACCTCTAAGAATGACAGAATTAAACAACTATACCGGCAAAAACGGTATTCCATATTTTACAGATTCTCAAATTGCCCAATTAAGAGAATTGCAAATTGTTACAGGTGAATCATTCGATATAATTACAAGACCGGAAATAGCTCGTTTTAAAGACGCATTACTACCGCTGGAAACTAAAGCCATTAAAGAATCCGGATATACAACAGCTCAATTCAACGCAGTTTTAAAAGACGGAACACTAGCGGAAATTCAAATTAGAGGTAAAGGTCCTTTTGGAGAAGTTGAGCATATTGCATACGATTCAAGACAAGGTAAAAATACGTTAAGCAAAGTTTATGATGAGTACAAAGAGGCAGTCGGAAAATTAACAGATTCTGAATATAAAGAATACAACGAATACTTAAGTGCCTGTTATGATTACTATAGAGATATTGAACTTGGTATCAAGTCGATAAAACCGAAATTGCCTGCAAAATTCAAAAGCATTTTGAGCGAAGATAGTATGATAAATCTTCATTCTATTGATGAAGCTGAACAAGCTTTAAAAAAAGCTACATTTCAGCCACACTTAAAATTAACAGCATAACAATAGATTAATTGGAGAAAATATGATAAAATACAATAATAATATGAAATTTCCAACAACAATGAGCATCATAAAAACTCAGAAAGTAAAAAAAATGGATTTTGATGAAGAAGTTACAAAATTAATTCAAAAAATTACAGAAGAAGCCAAAAATTATATTTCTGACACAAATCAATATAGAAACATTAATGTAAGTGTAAGAAATACTTTCAATAATATTTATGGAAAAGCATTTGGATTAACAATTGAGCAAACTCCAGATAAAACAAACAGACATTTTTTATCAATGAATTTGCTGCACCCGTCTATGGAATTGCAATCAACAAGAACTATCGCTGCAGGAGATAAAGCTGAAATTATAAAAACTTTAGAAAATAAAGACTTTATCAAAGCCTTTAAAAACAATTTACAGCAAATGAGCGAAAAGATGGAAGAAAGATAATCTTATTAATTCATTAAAAAATAATTAAAAAACACTAAAAATCTTCTATTTTATATTATCATTAGAGTAGGAGATTTTAACATTATGAAGTACAAAGATTATTATGAAACACTGGGTGTAAAAAGAGAAGCAACAGACGCTGAAATCAAATCAGCCTATAGAAAACTGGCAAGAAAATTTCACCCTGACGTAAATAAAACAAAAGAAGCAGAAGAAAAATTTAAAGAAATAAATGAAGCCTACGAAGTTCTTGGCGATAAACAAAAACGCCAAAGATACGACAGCCTTGGCGCAAACTGGCAGGGAGGAGCAGATTACACTCCACCTCCAGGATTTGAAAACTTCAACTTTGGCGGAGGGCAAGGCTATCAGCAATTTAACTTTAACGGACAGGATATGGGCGGATTTTCCGACTTTTTCAGCTCTTTATTTGGCGATATGATGGGTGCCGGAGCCACTGGCAGTGGAGCTAGAGGCGGATTTTCGGGTTTTGATTTTAACGACCTTGGCACAATGGGAGGTGCTCAACAAGGATACTCAAGACAAAGCTCAAGAGGGAAACGTCAAGCTGCAAATAAAGCAGAAGATTTAGATGTAACAAAAACTCTCAATGTAACAGCCAAAGACTTATTCTCTGACTCTCCGATTACGGTTAAGTTTACAGACATGCGCAAATGCACTCAATGCCCGGGCGGAGGAGGATATTGCAGTGCCTGCGGAGGAACAGGAATTATCAATGACAACAAATCCATAAAAGTAAAACTTCCAAAAGAAATCAAAGAAGGACAAAAAATCAGACTAAAAGGCGAGGGAAAAACAGATGCCTACGGACAAAAAGGAGATTTATACCTTGTAATAACTCCTAAAGATTCTGAATATGAAATCAAAGGTTCTGATTTAACTAAAGAAATAGAAATAACACCTCCGGAGGCCGTTCTTGGATGCAAAAAAGATATCGAAACCCTTCATGGAAACATTGGAATCAAAGTTCCGCCGATGACCTCAAGTGGTAAAATGCTTAGACTGAAAAATCTGGGTTTACCTAAAAAAGCAGGTGGATATGGAAATTTAAATGCAAAAATCAAAATTGTTCTCCCTGAAAAATTATCTCAAAAAGAAATAGATTTATATAAACAAATGATATAAATAAAAACTAAGACCACAGACAATGCCTGCGGTCTTAGTTTTTATATCCTAACTCAAAAAATTTCAGAATTAAACTATTAACCATTTTCTTGAATATCAAATTTATAACCAAGAATTTCAAATATCAACAATGCTTCGTTTTTATTTGTCTTTTCCTATGAAAATGGAGGAATAAGACCTCTCGGAGCTCCAAATTCAGATTCTCCATATACAAAAAGCTGCACAAAAAACGGAAATGGCTGGGGGTGCGCTTATTATGTCTTGCTTAACAGTAACATGAATTATCTCCACTAAAAATTTAAACTATCTAAATATATCATTGACAAACCCAGTGATAACGTGAAAAAATAAAAATATAGAGGGGATTATTATGGTTAAAGAAACTTACTTGCACGAAAAACACGTTAATCTAGGGGCTAAAATGGTTGATTTTGCAGGCTGGCACATGCCTGTACAATATTCATCCATTATTGAAGAACACAAAACAGTAAGAGAAAATGTAGGTTTATTTGATGTCTCCCATATGGGAGAAGTTTTTGTATCAGGAAAAGATGCAACTGCATTTTTAAATAAAATTGTACCGCAAGATATTACAAAACTTGATTACGAAAAAGCGGTGTACTGCCAGCTTCCTAACGCAGATGGCGGATTAATCGATGATCTAATTATTTATAAATTAGGAATCGAGTCATACCTAGTTATTTGTAACGCATCCCGAATTGACGAAGACTTAAATTGGATTGTAAGAAATAAACGAGGTCTGGATGTAAAAATAGATAATCAGTCTCACAATTACTCACTGCTTGCAATTCAAGGCCCCCGCGCAATAGATGTAATGAAAAAAATGGGTTACAACATCTCCAACCAGAAATCATTTACAATTAAACCGGCAATTATCAGTGGAATAAAACTACTTGCATCAAGAACAGGTTATACAGGAGAAGACGGATTTGAACTACTGGTAGAAAATGAATATTCAGAATATCTATGGGATAAAATTTTGGAAGAAGGAAAAGAATTCGGAATCAAACCTATTGGACTCGGAGCCAGAGATACACTAAGACTTGAAGCTGCCCTCCATCTTTACGGAAATGATTTAGATGAAAAAACAACTCCTGTTGAAGCAGGGCTTTCCTGGTCTATTCCAAAAGATAAAGCTGAAAACTACAACGGAAAAGAAATTATAATGAATCAACTGTCAAACGGGGTGTCCAAGAAACTTATCGGACTGGAAATGCTTGACAAAAACATAGCACGCCACGGTTACGAAGTTTATTATAATGGAGAAAAGGTTGGACACATAACCAGCGGATGTGTTTCCCCTAGCACGGGTAAAAATATTGCTTTAGCCTATGTAAAAAACCTTTCTGAAATTTGCATTGGCACAACCATTCAGGTTATGATAAGAGAAAAACTACACGATGCTAAAATTGTTAAGCGTCCGTTTATAGAAAAAAGAAATAGAGTACTATAATAAAATAAATGCTGATACAAAATATGAAAAGGAGAAATAAAAATGGGTTATAAAGAAGAAATGCTATGTTCAAAATCACATGAATATATTGTAAAAGAAGACGGAAACTATGTTATAGGTCTTACTGATTACGCAATAGAACAGCTTGGAGATATTGTATTTTTAGAACTTCCTACTGTTGGTGATGAATTTTCAAAAGGCGACACATTTGCTAATATCGAATCTGTTAAAGCTGCATCAGAGATTTATATGCCAATCAGCGGTAAAGTTATAGAAGTAAACGAAGCCTTGGTTGATGCTCCGGAAATGCTCAACGAAGATTCTTACGAAAATGGATGGCTAATTAAAGTATCTTCAGAATCTTTCGACTCTGATAAATCAGATTTATTGTCATACTCAGATTATAAAGAAGAATTGGAATAATAATGAAAAATTTTTTAGTACATAACAAAGATTCAATAAAACAAATGTGTGAGGAAATTGGAATAAATTCTGTAGAAGATTTATTTAAACAAATTCCTGAAACTGTTAGAATGAAAAAATTAGATTTGCCAGACGGCTTGAGCGAATTGGAAACACAACGCACAGTAAAAAAACTTGCAAAAGAAAACAAATCAGATTATATAAGTTTTCTTGGCGGCGGAATATACAACAAATTTATACCAGCATGCATAGCTCAAGTGGCAAACAGATTTGAGTTCAATACAGCATACACCCCGTATCAGCCTGAAATTTCTCAGGGAACTCTTCAAGTTATGTACGAATTTCAAACAATGATTTGCCGATTAACAGGAATGGACGTTGCAAATGCTACAGTATATGACGGCGGTACAGCCTGTGCAGAAGCAATACTAATGGCTTGCAGAATAACTAAAAAATATAAAGTTTGTGTACTTAATTCTTTGAATCCTGAATATAAAAAGGTTATAAAAACATATACAAACGCACAATCTATCGAAGTTGACTGGGGGGACGAAATTCCACAGGATACAAATGATTACGCTTGTGTACTTGTTCAAACACCAAACTACTATGGAGAAATCCTTGAACCGTCAAAACCTGAATGTTTGCTTGTTGTATGCACCGATCCGTCTACATTATCAATACTAAAACCTCCGTCTGAATACGGGGCAGATATTGTCGTAGGAGATATACAGACACTTGGTATTCCAATGAACTTTGGCGGGCCTACTGCAGGATTTATGGCTTGCCGTGAAAAATTCATGAGACAATTACCAGGCAGACTTGCAGGAAAAACTGTTGACAAAAACGGAGAACAGGCATTTTGTTTAACAATCCAAACAAGAGAACAGCACATAAAAAGAGAAAAAGCTACCAGCAACATCTGTTCTAATCAGGCTCTTATCGGACTCTGTGCAACACTTTATCTTTCTGTTATGGGAGAAAAAGGGTTCCGTCAAGCAGGTTATTTATCTGCAAAAAATGCACACTCTTTATCTGAAAAACTTGCAGATAAAGGAATTAAAACATTAAATAAGAATTTCTTTAATGAATTTGTTATTGAAGTAGAAAATTCCGACAAATTTTTAGCTAAATTAAAAGAAAACAATATTTTAGGCGGTATAAAATTAGATAACACTAAGATTCTTGTAGCCGTAACCGAAATGAATTCAGAAGAAGAAATTAAAAAATACATATCAATAGTATAAGTGCAATTGAAAAATTATATCCAAAAGTTCAACATACGATGTTGAAAAATTTGACATAATAATATTTACCCCTGTTCACTTTTTAGCCTTTTTAAGTTATAATAGCTCCAGAGAGTTTAATTTATTATTTTGAAAGGTTATTTTATATGAACAAAAGTCAATCAATGGGTATGTATGTAATATTAGCTATTGTAGTGCTTGTATTTATTTCAACAATATTTATGTCAGGCCCGACAACCAGCACTTCAGAAATTTCATACACTAATTTTTTACAGAAATTAGAAAACAAAGAATTTTCAAAAATTGAAAAATATGAAGACATGATTATTGCAGTTCCAACAGAACAGCCTAACCAACAGAATACAACAGGAAAAGCTTCGAACAAAAATGTTGTTTCACCATTTTTGACACCTGATTCAAAAAATACGCAAGCTCCATTATTCCAATATAAAGTACAAATTCCTGCAAATGACAATGAGTTAATGGATAAATTAAATAACTCTCAAGCTGATATCACTGTAAAAAAAGCTCCGGAAACTAATCAATTGGCCGGAAATATCGGAACATTTATAATAATATTATTCGCAGTTATCTCACTTGGTTTGATGATAAAAGCTATTCAAGCCGGTGGTTCTCAAGCCATGTCATTTGGAAAAAGTAAAGCAAAAATGCTTCTTGATTCTAAAGTAAAAACAACATTTAAAGATGTTGCAGGCATTGATGAAGAGAAAAAAGAACTTGAAGAAATCGTTGACTTTTTGAAAAATGGTGAAAAATACATGAAATTGGGAGCAAAAATTCCAAAAGGAGTCCTTCTTGTAGGGCCTCCGGGAACAGGTAAAACTCTTATGGCTAAAGCTGTAGCCGGAGAAGCCAGCGTTCCATTCTTCTCAATTTCAGGTTCTGACTTTGTAGAAATGTTTGTCGGTGTAGGCGCCAGCCGTGTTAGAGACTTGTTTGAACAGGCAAAAAAACACCAGCCGTGTATAATCTTTATTGACGAAATTGATGCTGTAGGACGTCAACGTGGAGCTGGTCTTGGCGGCGGTCACGATGAAAGAGAACAAACACTTAACCAACTATTAGTTGAAATGGATGGTTTTGATGTTAACACAAATATAATTGTAATTGCAGCCACAAACAGACCTGATATCTTAGATAACGCACTTTTAAGACCCGGTAGATTTGACAGACAAATATATATAAACGCACCTGACGTTAAAGGCAGAGAACAAATATTAGAAGTTCATGCTAAAAATAAAAAACTAGATAAAGATGTTGATTTAAAAGTACTAGCAAAAAGAACACCTGGATTTACCGGTGCAGATTTGCAAAACTTGTTAAACGAATCAGCATTACTTGCTGCTAGAAACGGCGAAGACAAAATATCAATGAAAGATATTGACTGTTCTATCGACCGTGTAATTGCAGGGGTTGAAAAGAAAAGCCGTGTGCTTACAGATGAAGATAAAGAATTAACATCTTATCATGAAGTTGGTCACGCTCTTATTGATAAATTATTACCTGATGCAAACGAACTTCACAAAGTTTCAATTATACCAAGAGGAATGGCACTTGGTGTAACCTGGACAAGACCAAAAGATGAAAAAGTACACGTAAGCAAAGCTAAATTGCTTGCTAAAATTGCAGTTTCACTTGGCGGTCGAGCTGCCGAAGAAATTGTTTACGGTAAAAATAACGTAAGCACAGGCGCTTCTCAAGACTTGATTAATGTTACTGATATTGCACGTAAAATGGTTACTGCATGGGGCATGTCTGACAAGTTAGGTAACATGGCTTACGGTAAGAATCAAGAAAACGTATTCATGGGCAGAGATTTCGGACATCAAAGAGATTACTCAGAACAAGTCGCATACGAAATCGACCAAGAAATTAAAAATATTGTTGACGAACGTTATGAACTCGCAAAAAGATTACTTACCGAAAATAGGGATATGTTAGAAGAAATTTCTAAAGAATTACTAGATAAAGAAACAATTGACGATAAAGAATTTGAACAAATAATGGACAGAGTTAGAAGTGGAAGACAAGTTTAGTATAACAACAGAATCAAAACTTTTTGCACTTGAAATAAATATATTTAATCCGAAGGAAAATTTTGAAATAACAAAAAATTATTTTAAATCCGAAAATCCTTCGGATTTGATTAAACAGGCGCAAAATACAAGCTGTGATATTCTTGCTTTAAAATTCAACATTGAAAGTATTGACCAAATTTCACAGGCAGCAGAATTATTAAAACAAAATTTACCAGAAATAAAAAAACCGCTTATGATATGCGGAAGCGAAAAAAATGAACTGGATGAATTATTATTACCAGAATTAATCAAAATTTTAGACAGACCCAATTGCATTATTTCGTATGCAACAGAACAAACATATAAAAAGATTATACCACCAATAATAAATGGAAATCACTATATTGTGCTAAAAAGCCCTATTGATATAAATTTAGCAAAAGAACTAAATATTTTATCTATGGATATGGGACTAGAGAAAAATAAAATTATAATGAATACTGATATAGGCGGACTTGGCTACGGTTTTGAATACGGGTACAGTATTATGGAAAAAGTACGGCAAGAAGGACAAAAAGGCGATATGTACTTAGATTTACCGTTACTTTCAGATGCGCCGTTAGAATCTTTGAAAACTAAAGAAGCTAAATCTGACAAATTCCCTGCAAGCTGGGGAGAATTAGAAGACAGAGCAAAAATGATAGAACTCAGCTCTGCTTCCAGCATATTAGCAGCAGGCGCCAATGTTATAGTAATGGCAAATCCTGACAACATATCAACTATGAAAGGGCTTTTTTAAATCAATGGAAATGACAGGCTTACAAATTTTTAAATATCTTCCTGCAGCAAAAAAAGAAGAACATTCTAACTGTAAACAATGCGGGTGTCCGACCTGTATGGCATTTGCATTAAAATTAGCAAAACAAAATATAGATATAGAAAAATGTCCGTATATTCCACAAGAATTAGAAGAAAAATATTCTCACAGTATAAAACATGCGCAAAAAACAATCACAATTGGAGATTTAAAAATCGGTGGTGAAAATGTGCTCTTTAGACACGAAAAAACATTCATAAACAGACCACCTCTTGCTGTAATTATAGACTGCAATTCTGAATACTACCAGAACCAAATTCAACGGGTCAACGAGTTTGAAATAAAAAGAGTGAACGAAAACTTAAAAGTAGATTTAATCATCCTAAAAAATTTTAATAATAAAACAATTGAATCTCCAAATATAAATACAATTACTTACGAAGAATTTCAAAAACTGGAACTTGATTTTATTATTAATTCTGAGTTCAAAAAAACAAAAGATTATTTAATTACAACACGTACCAAAGCTATACTTGAAAAAGATGATAAATATTCAACACCAGTCTGTGTTTATATGAAAAAGCTAACTGATATATTCACGACCTGCGCGCAAGCAAGCTTTTTTATATGCAAATATGCCAACATGATTATATTTGAAGAGTTTGATGAGGCAATGTTTTCTACCTTACTAACACTACGTCAAAATATCTTTACAGATCCTCAAAAATCACTACAGGTTGAATCAAACTTATATGAATTTAATAATCCAGACAAAAATTCTATAGTATTTCTTACAACAAACTTTGCCCTGACATTTTTTGCTGTAGCAAATGAATTAGAAGATTTAGACGTCCCATCATATTTAATAGTTATACCGGCAGATGGAATGAGTGTTTTAACAGCGTGGTCTGCCGAAAAATTTACAGCAAATATAGTCGCCAAAACCCTTTCAAACTTAAAAATAAGAGAAAAACTAAACACACGAAAAATTATAATACCGGGCTTGTTAGCTCATATTAAAGATGAATTAAAAGAAGCCTGCCCCGATTTTGAATTTATCATAGGGACACACGAAGCCTCAGCAATCAATGAATTTGTGAGAAATTTACAATAAAACTATTTTGGGAGATTTTTAAAATAGTTCTCATCATTTATAGCTTTAACAGTGCATGCAATCCCTTGTTCTGCCTCGGGCTTACCTGGACATTTATCATAAAAATCATATCCACTATTTTCTCCGCTTGAAAACACACCTGGTCCCAGCGCGACAACTGCCTGTTTATCAAAATCATAATACCAGAAAAAAACATCGTGACCGTATCTATTAGAGCCAAATTTCCATCCGTCAATATCCACAGCAAATAAAACTCCAGAATTAAACCAATGAAATTCACAAAACCATAATATCATCCCATCAAATAGACAATAAGGATGAACTAAACTTTGAGCTGAAGCCTCATAAGCATTACGTGTACCTGAATAATTCTTATAACCCGCTTCTTTTGCATTTTTAGGCAATTCACAATTACCATTTTTAAAATAAGATTCAAAAACTTCATATTTTTTATTACTAATAGCATCTCCTAAATCTATATCATCTGCTTTCATAAACATTGCAGCCTGACTAATTATAGAATTTGCTTTCATAAGTTTTGTATGCAAGACTTTAGCTCTATAATTATGAATTAACAACGGAATTGTTATTGCTGCAATAATACCAATAATGCCTAAGACTAACAATACTTCAGCCAATGTAAATGCATTATTTGATTTTAAATTTTTATGAAACACAGTACCTACTTTCTATAAAATAAATAAATATTAAGGTAAATTACCTAATTAAATAATATATTATCTAAAAAGGTAATATTAGTCAATAGATAGGGAATATTTAATATAATTTATATATGATTACAATTAGGCTAAGAGAACTTCTTTGGGAAAAAAATATCTCAGGAATGGAATTACATAAAGCAACAGGTATAAGCAGAGCAAAAATTTCTGAAATTATCAGAGGGAAACGAACAAATATAACGCTTGATACTGTAGAAAAAATCTGCCTATATTTAGACTGCAAAATAGAACAGCTAATCTCTATAACAAAATAAACATTTATAATTACAATAACTCATGCACTATCAATACAACTATCTCACCCGGCTGTAGAGTCAATGAAACCTTTCCTCGCTTATTGACATCCGGCATTGATGAAATTTTTATAGGCAAAACATTATATCGTTTATTATATTTTGGAATTTTGACCGTTGTTTTTACTGGAGTTTCAAAATCTAAATTTCCTATAGTTACAACTCGTTTTACATTATTCCCAAATGTATATGCAAACACTTTTTGATTATTTGTTTTTATTGGAGTAAATACACCATCATTCAATACCGGCAGCAAACTTTTTTTAACATTATTCGCAAGTAAAAAATCATTTCTCAGTATATTATTATTACCTCCAGGCTTTCTTGAAAAATTAAAGATGTCGATCTTACCTCTGTGCGTAAAATATGTATTATCATCAGTATTTGAATGTTCCGCTAACCTATTACCTTTCCTGTAGGAATAATCGTCACCTGTTTGAAAACCATCAACAAAATAAGAATCAACAGGTAACGTTGCATTAAGCCATATTATCATATCACTCATTGCTGGACCTTTTAACAAAATAGGACTAACTTCATCATGAGTCGTGAAAGCTCCAATTGAAGATTTTGCCTCTTTGAATTTTTTAACCTCATTCAGCGTTAAAGAAACATCCCTATATAAATCTTTGGCATTTTTCCAGTCTTTTATATTAAAGAATGAGCCATAATATCCGTCAAAACCAGCTTCCAATAACTTATTATACGGTGTAAAAACCCCATAAGAAGACACTGCATCATGCCAAGATTCAGAAGATTCAGCAAGCCACAAGAATTCAGGGTCTTTTGTTCTTGAATATGCAATCAATTCTTTCCAGAATGCAGCAGTTTTGCAGTGTGCAACATCAGCCCTGATACCATCTGCACCCAAATTAATTACATATTTTACAAAATCCTTATATAAACTATAAACATTGGTATCAATATTATCTTCCGTACCCACTGATAAAAGTCTTACATCAGTCCAATCCGCAGGAACAACAGGTTCTCCAAGCTGATTTGTTACAAACAAATCAGGTCTTTGCAAATACAAATCATAAGAACCACAAGCCGGAACATCTACAATTACCCGAATATTTCTTTTATGTGCTTCTTCAATAAACTTTTTTGCCTGTTCTTCTACTGACAAATCTGAAGTTTTATCTTTCAAATCCTCACTTATTGAACTAAAATCTGACGCCGCATACAAACTTCCTGCAGTCCCTAGAGCTTTGAGTTTTCCAGTCGGTGTTACTGGCAGAATATGAATCGTATTGATACCTAAACTTTTCAATTCATCAAGACGCTCTATAGCATTTAAAAAATTGCCCTTTACCTCCAGATTTTCTTCCTGAATAAACCCATCACCATTCAAATCCTGAGAATTAAATGAGCGGATATTTATCTCCATAATAACAGCTTCGTTTTCTAAAAATTTGGTTCTTAAATCATTTTTCCAGACATCAGCATTTGCACCAAGAGTAGAAAAACAACACATGATTAGCGCTAAAGAAAGAATTTTATTACATAATTTCATAACAACACCGCCAAATTTTTAAAATAAAACACTATTCAACCGGAATAATTATTTCTTGTCCAATATTAATTCTATCAAGATTTTTCAAATTATTTGCTTTCATAATTAATTCGGCTTTTTCAGGAGAGTAAGAACCAAAATAATGTTTAATTATACTTTCTCCGGTATCGCCTTCTTTTACTATATAGACTTTAGAATTTTTCAAATCAACATTGGATGTATTATCAGAAGAATTTTGAACTGAAGATTCTAAAACATTATTTTGAGAAGTTTCATCTTCAGACGGAACAGAAACTTTTGCATTAACCGATTTTTCTGCATTATCAGCTTGCTGTTCAAGAGTTGGAACAGGAGTTTTTTGCGGGAATACAGCTGATTTCATTTGAGTTAAAACAGAATTTTTAGAATTATTAACATTAACATCAGATTTAACAACAAAAATTCCTAACCCGCCTAACAGCAAAAATGTAAAGACAGCCCCGCAAACAAAACCAATAGAGATATAAGCCGCAGGTGATTTTGTATTAAATTGAGAATTTTTAAAAGTTTGCCACAATAAATCTATCTCCTGAGCTTTTTCCTGTGCCATTGAAGAAAAACTATCAGACGAAGAAGATTCTACATCCTCCGGTCTAACATATTCGTTTAATCCATTCGGATCCTGCTCTTTTGCAAGATTCTCAATTACTTCCATTGTTTCTCTTGATAAAGTAGATCGTCTTATTGTAGAACTTTTCATTTAATACCTCACTACCCAAAATTCCTTACAAATAGATAATAACACGAGAAATAGCATTATTCAAGCAATTGTAACAGGGACTTATATACAATTTTCCACAAACACGCGTAAAACATAGTCATAATATCACTCGGGATTTATTTCGAAATTTATTTTATCAATTAGATGCTGAAACAAGTTCAGCATGACAAAAACGTAACACTCTATTCCTACTTAACAGTTCAGAATTTGATAAATTTTGGGATTCTGAACAATGTTCAGCATGACTAATTTAACTATATGGAGAAAACGAAAAGACAAACTATCTTCCTATGGGCATTCCGAACTGGCTAGAAAATTAGTTGAGTTTACGAAACGTAATTTTCTGTTCCTACTCGGTGGTTCGGAATCTATTTGGCTGAGTTGAATAATAAAACAAATTCAGTTCCAGGTGTTAATTATAAATACTACTACAAAAGATAAAAAATGAGCCGTAAATATTATATATTTACGGCTCTAAACTTATTTATATAATCAAGAAAATTACTTAACAAGTTCTTTGAATTTTTTACCAGCTGAAAATGCAGGAACAGTTTTAGCTGCGATTTTCAAAGTTGCACCTGTTTGAGGGTTTCTGCCTGTTCTAGCAGCTCTTTTGCGAGCTTCAAAAGTACCAAAACCAACTAGAGTAACTTTTTTACCTTTAGAAACTGTTTTTTGGATTGTTTCTAATGTAGCTGATAAAATATCAGCAGTTGCTTTTTGTGAAACTTTTGCTTTTTTAGACACTTCTTTTACTAATTCTTCTTTGTTCATTACGAACCTCCTTCTTCCTTTCCCACGGAGTTATAAACCACCATCCGCAGTTGTATAATCGACAAATTTATTATATCACTTTCTTCAATACTGTCAAGGGTTTTCAAGATTAATTTTCTACAAATTAAGAGTATAATAGATATTTCATTGCATATACCTGCAAATATCCAATTATAGTAACACTTTTCACTAATTATTTAACTTTGCAAATTTTATATCCTGATAAAAATATTGCAATATTTGATAAGCATTATACCCTTGCTTTGCTAAATTATTTGCACCATGCTGCGACATCCCGACACCATGCCCGTTTTTCTTAACATCATCATCAAAAGACGGCACTGAACGAACATAAGGAACATAGCCGCCCCAAACTGAAGTATTGGTCATTCCACCTGCCGAAGCGCAATAATATGCAGATATTATTTTCATATCATATGTCAAAACCAGTCCTGACGTCTCATCAATAGCCTTATTGGTTCTGTTGGTTTCCACAGAAGCACCGCCATATGCCTGATCTTCAGTATTATCTTTCAAATCATAACCGTATTTAGACTGTTTACCCAAATTTGCAAGAGCAAAACTTCTGGCAGCAATAGCTTGAGCTTTCAAAGCTTCATACTCCCAGCTTGGCGGCATTTCAGAAGGTACAACCCCTCTCAAATAATCCTCCAGACCAACATCATTAATAACAATTAATTTACCATTTGAATTTTTTACAAGAAGAGTGCCGCGGTACCATTTTCCCTTTGTACTTACATACCCCTCAGTATCAGGCTTTAGAACTATTGTATCTGCACCAAGAGTATAATAATGACCGCCGCTTTTTACAGCAATTTCATTTTTATAAGGTACCAGTTCATACCCTTTCATTGCATCCAGGGTACAAACAGTTTTATTTGTTCTTACATCTATCATTCGACCATTTACATTTGTACCGACACCTGCCTGTTCGACTTCTGTCAGCAACCCTATTTTTATTGCATAACCTGGATTGGCAATAATTAAATTCATTAAAAATATAGTTAGTATAATTAAAATCTTTTTCATAGTCTTATTTTATCACTTTATCAAATAATGTAATATATCAAATGAATGATTTTTCTAGTGCTGGTAAATCCTTATATAGTTCCAATAGCTTTTAAATACTTTCTTCACATAATTCTTTGTTTCTTCATATGGTATTTGCTCGATAAATTCATCAGTATCCGAATATTTTAAAGTAGATTTCCATCTTGTTACTGAACCTATACCGCCATTATACGCAGCTATAGATGAAACATCTTTATTATTAAGCATTCCTCTTATTGTAGAATAATACAAATTGCCAAGCTTTATATTCAATTCAGGATTAAACAAATAACTTGTATTGAAAGATATTCCATGTTTAGCACCAATATCATGCGCAGTGGACGGCATTAATTGCATTAACCCTATAGCACCTACACCGCTCTGCGCTTCAGAATTAAAATGACTTTCTTCTCTTACTATTGCCATCATTAAAGCAGAATCATTCTTATACTGCTGTGCATATTTTTTAACCTGCATATAATAGTTTTGCGGATAAACAAGACGCCACCTTAAATCATTTTTTGGTGGTTTTAACGACAACTTATCCATTGCTTCCTGAGCCAAATAAGCAGAAGTTGAATAATTTCCCTGCTGATATTCCACCCAGCTTTTTATAAAATCATCCTGAGTATATTTTTCAACCATATCATAGTCTTTAACTTCCAGAAGACTGTATAAAGCAGAAGAACTTGCCGGATATCTATAAGGATAAACTACAGGTTTATAATCAATATTTGCAGATATAGTTGCAGTATCAAGCCCGTTGAGCAGCCAGAATGCTCTATATGCGTAATATGAATCAGGATATTTATTTATAATTGTCTGATAATATTTTATAGAATTTGAGTTATTATAATAACGCTGTTCTATCTTTCCCAGCCAATACATTATCATAGGCGCCTGTTCTGCCTCCGGAAATCCTGCAACAAAATCCAGACCTATTTTCTTCGCATTCAAATAATCTTTTTGCCGAATTCTATCAAAAAAGATATTCAATAACGCTACCCTTGCATATTCACCTGACGGATAATTAGCATATAAATCATTGTAGCATGCAGCCTTGCTTGATACCGGCGAATTATCACATTTCAAATTCCAAATATAATCTTTACCTTTCCCCTTTGCGGTACTAAACAATTTTAAAATTGCAGGAAAAGCATTATCATATATTTTTAAATATACATCAACGGCTTTTTTATAATCATCAGCATTAACATTTGCAGAATATTTTGCAACTCCCTGTTCGGTTATTGTTTTTACCCTGGCGTAATCACCTTTTTGATATAAATTTGCAGCCTGAACAGCCCAGTTATCGTGGAGCTTCGATTTTGCAAATACTGATGAAGCATCGTCATACAATCCTGCAAGATAATAAGCTCTAGCTACCAGTACTGCATCCTGTGACTTCATATTTGGATTAAATTTCAGCCATGTATTTGCTGCATTAACAGCAAGTCTTCCATCCGGAGCTTCTTCTAAATATTTTCTAAAAGATACTTCAACTCCCTCGATTTTTGATTTTGAAAAAATCTTATTGGAATATCTAATTTTTGAAGCAGCTATTCTAGCTTTGTAGTACTCTGATGCAATTTTATAATCAGAATCTACAGTTGTTCTTGAAACAAAATCAAAATATCTTCGAGCAAGAGACGGATCTGTATCAACCAGCAATTGTGCAGCCTGATATTTTGCCTCTAAACTCAATTTATTTGACGGGTAAATTCTAAATAATAATTTATATCTGTTCAGCTCTGATTTTTTATCTCCCAGAGCTCTTGCACAAAGCGCCTGCCGATATATTGCAAACGGTTTTAACTGAGAGGTATAGCCAATTTTTGAAAAAAGAAAATAAGAATTTGAATAATTTCCATTATCATAGTCTCTTAAAGCTTGTTGATAAATCTTATATGATTTATGTTTTGGTTGAAAAAATTTTGCAGAATAAATTCCACCGAGAAGACATACTAGAAAAATGATAAATATTATTATATTTTTATTATTCTTTTTTTTACAAAAAACAGGCATAACATTTATAGTTTAACAAATCAGTATAAAAAGGTAAAAATTTTTATAAAATATTTACATATTATTTTTTTTATCAGTTCATTGCATATAATAATATAAGCACAGGGAGTAAGAATATGCCAAATTGGGAAAAAGGACTTATTGCTTTAGGAATCAACTTAATACTATTAATTATACTTTTCAAAATTATAGATATTGTTGATTCTAAAATCAGAATAAAAATAAAAAATGAAGAATCAAATTCTCCACTTTTACGATTCGTACCGATAATAATGAAATTATTAAAGGCTATACTTTTATTTATTGCCGGTACCGGATTGCTGCAAAGTCAGGGTTATTCAATTGCTTCCATCCTTGCCGGTTTTGGTATCGGCGGTATCGCAGTTGGTATGGCTGCAAAAGATGCACTTGCAAACATTTTTGGAAGCATTGAACTATTATCTGATCACGTATACAAAATTGGAGATTATGTAAAAGTTAACGGCATAGAAGGTTATGTAGAAGACATAAATATCCGTTCTACAAAAATACGTGATTTAGACAATTTTTTAATTAGTGTCCCTAACAACATTGCAGCAAATGCTATTATAATAAATGTATCTCGAGCTCATAAACGATTTATTAATATTACATTCGGAGTTACATACTCAACAGAGAATGATAATATAGTTTTAGCCCAAGAAATTTTAAAACAAATAGCAATTAATCATAGAGAAATCCACAATGAATTTACCGTAGCTGTTCATGACCTTGGAGACAGTTCTATCAATATCAGATTCCGCGGATATGTAAAATCGGGATCCTATGATAAATTTTTAAAAGTCCGAGGAGAATTTTTAGAAGAAGTTATCCAAAAATTCAGAGCTGCAAATATTGACTTTGCTTTCCCATCTCGCTCTGTATACATAGAAAATGGAAGTACATCAATTGAAAATTAAAATTATTGCACTTGGAAAAATTAAAGAAAAATTTTTGAAAGATGGTATTGACGAATTTTTGAAACGTCTCACACCATATACTTCAATCTCAATTCAAGAACTCTCACCTATTGAAATTAAAGACGAAAACCTGACTGAAAAAGTTTTAACAGAAGAAGGTGACAAAATTCTCTCATACATAAAACCTCTGGATTACGTTATCACCATGGAAATAAATGGAAAGCAATTTTCTAGTGAAGAATTTGCACAACAGATTACAACACTTACAAACGACGGTGTCCAGGAAATTGTTTTCGTAATTGGATCATCTTGCGGAATTGGTAAAAACGTATCTGCACGAGCGAATTTAAAAATGAGTATGTCAAAAATGACGTTTCTCCATCAATTTGCAAGACTTATTCTTGTTGAGCAAATTTATCGAGCTTTTAAAATTATTAAAGGTGAAACTTACCATAAGTAACATTGCAAAACTAATGAATACAGTTGGTCAAAAATTTTCTAAAGTTGGGTAAATTATTTAAAATAAATCAATTTTAAATAATAGCGAATAGGAAATTACCTTTCGCTATTTAATTTGTCAGAGTAGGAACATATTGCATAATCAACCATCACCATTTTTAGGGAGAAGGTTTTGATTTATTTTTACTTCAAAATAATTTCCTCCACAAAGTTTATTGCGTAACAAATAAAATGTGCTATATTAAATTTATAAAAAGTATAATAATATAGGAGAGCTTTATAATGTCAAAATTTGAACTTAATCTATCTATTGAAGAACTTGAAAAAAGAACGCATAAAGATTATTTAATAACAAAAAAATTCTTAAAATGCGACGCACCTGAATATTTAGCACTAAATGACGGTGACAAAAAAGCTCTTCAACATTTATGCAGAGCCGCTCAAATTTTAGAAAAAATCAACATGCAAATAGATTGCAAACACAACCTTGATGTAAAAGAATTCTTAGAAAATGAAACAAAAAAAGGTAATAAACAAGCAAAGTTAACAAAAATTCTTTTTGATGCCCAAAAAGGTGTAAATGCAATTGACACAATGTCAAATCCGATAAGATTAATCAAAGGTATTGATGAAAAACCCGGCAAAGGCGTTTATCCGGAAGATTTGTCTAAAGAAGAATTCCACATGATTCTAATAAGAATGATAAAAGAAGGTCTAATTGAAGAAGTAAAAGAAATCCTTACACAACGTTCAATTGTTTTAAGAGATGGTGAAAACTTAAAAGGAATTGACTATATCGATTATTTTAAAGAAGACTTTGCTCAAATGGCTGATGAATTAGATGCTGCAAGTAAAGTTTCAACAAATCACGATTTTAACGAATACTTACAATTACAAGCAAAAGCTCTAAGAACAGCGGACCCTATGCTTGATGCCTATGCAGACAAAAAATGGGCGACACTCCAAGATACACCTTTAGAATTCACAATTACACGTGAAAACTACGAAGATGAAATGACAGGTACAATTGTAGAAAACGAAGAATTATCAAACTTACTAAAAGAACACGATATATCGCCTATTCCAAAAGATTTCCTCGGAGGGCGTGTTGGGATAATAAATAAAAAAGGTACAGAAGACCTTATGGCTATAAAAAAATATCTTCCAACTCTGGCTGAAAATATGCCATATTCAAGCGAATATGAACAAACAATTTCATCAGATGAAGATGCAAAACAAACAATGGTAGACGTTGATATGGTTATGGCTTCAGGTGACGTTGGTGAATATAGAGGCGGAATAACGTTAGCTGAAAACTTGCCAAATTCAGACAAATTATCATTAACTATAGGCGGTGGTCGACGTAATGTTTATCATAGACAAATAAGATTTATAAGTGATATGAAAAAATTACAGGAACGTCTTGATGCTATCTTAGATAAAGAACAACACAAGTATTATTTAGATGAAGCTGATCACTGGTTTACAATAGGTCACGAAAACGCACATTCTCTAGGACCAAAAGAAAGCAGCGAAAGCTTAGGAAAATACAGAAATATCATCGAAGAAAATAAAGCAGATATGGGCGCCCTGGCATTTGTAGATTTGCTAACTGAACAGGGAATGTACACTCAAGATCAAAGACTTCAAATTATAGTAACAACAATGGCTGATAATTTCTTAAAATCTAAACCTACTCTATCTCAAGCTCATAGAGTAAGAACAGTTATGCAGAATAAATATTTTGCAGAAAGAGGCGGTTATGAAATCACACCTGAGGGTAAAATACACATAAATATTGATAAAGTTGTACCTATAGCTAAAGAAATGTTAGCTGAAATAATCCGAATTCAGATTGATGGGGATTTTAATAAAGCTGAAAAATACGTAAATGATAATTTTGTATGGACAGATAATATGGAACTGATTGCACAAAAACTTCAAAAGGTTTCTAAAGCTCTAAATGGAACGCTTGAAACCGAATTAGCAAACAAATTACTTTCCGAATAGTTAAATTATTTATAAACATTGGGCGATTTTACAAAATGTAAAATCGCCCTTTAGTTATGACAATTTTTAGCATTTTAAAAACTTTATATAAGTACGGGGAAATAACAGGGAAATAATATGCCATTAGATGTAACAACAAAAATTACAGCTCAAACATTTCAGCAATGCGATGGAACAAATTTTTCAACTACAGGTATAGATAATAGCTACAAAGTAGGTAAAGGAAGCTTTGGAACTTATACTGGCATTGGTTTGACATTTGACGGCAAAAATTCAAGTGCTATTGTTGATATAAAAGGTTCGACACCATATGGAAACAGTCCGGTGTCAGGAGGCTTCCGGGTCAGACATAATGTTAATGAAGATTCTCAAAGTGTGCAGCTACGAATACAACCTGCTACGGTGACACTTCCAATAACAAAGAAAACAAGCATTTATACAACTCCATATGTTGCGGCAAAACACACTTACGGCAAAAAAGGATTTGATACAACGGTAGGAAATTTCACTGGTCTATCCACAAAAATAGGAAAAGCTAGTGTTTTTGTCGAAGGACAAATTTATGATATCTCAAAAATAAATGCTGAAAACACCAGCATAAATGTAGGTGTATCATTCTCTATTTAAGGTCAAAACTTATTATGAATATAAATAATTATCTCAAAATAATTGGGAAAAAAAATTTAATAGAAACAAAACCTTTTAAGATTCATGGAATAAATCCAAAGCTCACATTAACATATACAGGGAAAGAAATCGAATTACCAAGATTTGCTTCCCCTGAAATGAAACTGGCTCAAGAAATGAACAAAATCAGCCACAACCAAATAATAAACCCGATAAAAAGGGTATATTCTAAAGCCACAAAAAAAGATTTATCAAGATTAACATCAACAACTATCAAAGATTCATACTCCAGAGCCGAATGGACAAATCCTAAAGATGGAAAAATATATAATTTATTAAAAACAAAAGAAAATTCCGATGGAACTATATCAATAAGGATACTGGATCAAGAAGGTCTTTTTATAAAAGAAGCCCAAATAAAACCAAAAACAATACTTATTCCTGATAATTATACAGGAAAAAAATTCCCTTTTAATTTGTCACATGGGGAACAAGTTTTAGCCTTTGCAAGAAGAAACAATCCTTTTGCAAAATATATCCAATTACCAATTTCAAAAGATGAAATAATTAATAACAAAACAACAGAAATAATTTCCAAATATTTAAAACAAAATAACAATGTTGATTACATATCTTTATCAATTGGTAGAGAAGTAAATTTTAACAAAAAAATAGATTTTATAGAAAAAATTTCCACAAATTACGATTATTATCTAGATTCAGCTCTAAAACCAAATCAAAGAATGCTAATCAGTGCAGGTAATGGAAATCCTGAAGAAAAATGGAATATCGAAAAACTTTCAAACAGATATCTTTGCTTTAACCAAAGAGTTGAAGGGGTTGGCTCCCTAAATTCTTATAATGGAACCATAGCCGGATTTTCTCAATCCAGAAATTCGCAACTCACACAGCACTATGAACTTGGAGAATTCACTCCAAAACTTACAAAATATGGACTGAATATAACCGGATTACCCGGAACGGATTTGCCACTACCTCAAAAAATACTTAAACGATATACAACAAATCCTCTACTTGGAATACCTATTCCTCGCGTAGAAAAATTACTAAAAAATATTGACAATAATATAAGTTATATAAAAAATAAACAAAAACAAATATTAAAAGAAGAAAAAAATATTTTAAAACGAACTCAAGATTATTTAAAACTAGAAAAACAAAAACTCATTTACAAAGCCAGAAAACTTAAAATAAAATATTATGCAGAACAATTCCACAGAATTGATGGAGAATATAATATTGCAATAGAAACGAGCTACGGAACAAGCTTTTCATCCCCAATTCGGACAGCAAAACTTGCGTTAAATGACATGATGGAAAACATTCTTTAGACTATTACTTAAAATTGCGAATTAAAACTTTAAAATAATCAGAATCAGTTTTTGCTTTTTGAGCACAAGCTATACCGTTTAATTTATTATTTGATTTGTTACTACAATATATTTCCTCATTGACATATGTTGTGCCTGAATCTCCCATTGTTCTCAATTCACCCTCCTTAAATTGAAAAGTAAACAAATCATAACCATACCTGTTTGGTTTAGATTTAAACCCGTTTATATCAACAGAAACCAGCCACCCATAACCATCGGCGTTAAATAATAACAATGTACCATCCTGTAATAACAATTGACCACCATCAAACAGTGACCATTCAACCTTTTCACTATTATTGTAATTCATATAATATCTATCTGGATTATTATATTTATAGCAAGGATAATCTTTTAACGCACTATATGCACTTCCACAATCTAAAGGTGCCTGTAAATAATTTTTAAAAGTCAAATAAAACGAGGTTTTAGCACCACTAGGATAACTTGCAGGGGCTAGTGACACGTCATCAGCTTCCATTTGCTTAAATGCCTGCTGAACAGTTGAATATGCTTTTAAAAAACCTGCTCGCATCTGATGTGCTTTATAAGCTGTCATCAATCCTGGAATAGTTAAAGCTGCAACAACTCCAATAATACCTAAAGTAATTAATATTTCAGCAAGTGTGAATGCATTATTTTTCATAAATCCTCCTCGGACAAATAGGTCACTGACAATAACATCAATTTAGGTCAAAATAGGTCACATGTCAAGACTTAAATTACTCGGACAAAATATTGCAAAATACAGACAAATGAGAAAACTTTCACAAGAAAAATTAGCTGAAATGGTAGATTTGTCTAGAGAATATATAACCAGAGTAGAAAACGGACAAAAAAATATAAGTCTGAAAAAATTATTCGCAATTGCTGACGCGCTCGATGTAGGATTCAACCAACTAACAAATTTTAAATAAAAATAAACACTATAAATTAACAAGTCAATTTGATTTTTTAATATTTTGATGAGAATATTATGTTATGATATACCAGAAAGAAGAAAGAAAACCCCAGATTTGGTTCAGCGGAGCTCATTTTATCAATGACATTTATACTGGATTTTTGAATCCTATTATGCCATTTATCGCAGAACAGGTAAAAATATCCATGCCTGTTGCTACTATTATTTTAAGCTGCTCTCACATTTTTTCTTCACTAATGCAGCCGTATTTTGGCTTTTTTGCGGATAAAATAAAAAAAAGAGCTTTAATTTTCTGGGGATTAATTTTTACATCCATTTTTATTTCTCTAGCTCCTGCAGCTAAAAATATCCCGTTTATGATACTTTTTATTATTTTAGGAAGTATAGGTTCAAGTTTATTTCATCCGCAATCCCTTGGATTAATTTCAAAATTTTCAAAATCAGAAGTTGCCAGAAACATGGGAATATTCATCGCTATGGGGACATTAGGCTTCTCAATGGGCCCATTATTATCATCAACAATTGCACAATACTTCGGACTTGCAAAAATGCCTGTACTATCTATACTTGGAATTTCTTGGGCATTACTAATGTTTAAGATGGTACCAAAATTTTCATGCGAACCATCACCAGAAAAAACTTTTAAACTAAAACAAGCATTCATTGATATTTTATCAAACAGAAAACTGAATATTCTAAACTTAATTGCAATGTTAAAATCATTAATAACAACTTCGTGTTCAATATTACTGCCTTTCTTATGGAAAGCGCAAGGATATTCAAAATTTCAAATCGGGCTTGCTTTATTTTTCTTTCTATTTCTCGGAGGAATCGGTTCATTACTAAGTCCGAAATTAGAAAAAAAGATTGGAACAGCAAATGTATTTTATATTTCTATGATAACAACTTTCCCATTAATGGTAATATTCATGCTCACGTATAAAAGCATGCCTGTTGTGTCATTTATAATATTTGCCATCATGGGATTTATAACAATGTTTGCAACACCTATAACAATGAGTATGGCTCAAAATGTACTGCCTCAATACAAAAGCATTATAGGAGGCTTTATCAACGGATTTTCATGGGGCGTTGTAGCAATTACAATGTCTATTATAGGCTACATAGCGCAAGCAACAAGCATCGTACCGGTACTGGTCATATTATCTACTATCCCTGCATTATGCTCAATACTTGTAAAATACTTATTCAATGATAAAAATACAAATGCTTAAGCAATTAAAGATAAGTATTTTTTGGAAACAGACTCGGATTTATTTGAAAACATAGACTGTAAAGTTTTTACAAAGTTATCAAACTGGCTAGTCCGTCTATTTATTGTTGACTTAGAAATAAAATTCCCATCAACATTACCAAAACCCTCTCCTAAAGTATTCTTTGAATTTTGAGACTTTGCTTGTTCTACCCCATACAAGCTCTTTGAATTAGAATGTAAGTATCCAATTTCTGAAACTAGCATTAAATTTAACCCCAACTAATCTCTTCGCTTTTAAATATTACTATAAAAAATATATAAAATCAAGACAACAAAAACGGGAATTATACTCAACTGTCATTCCAAATTTCCATAGGAATCAAAAACAACTGCTTCATAAGCACATTGTCCAGTTAGCCTCTCCTTATGGCTAACAAAGATTAACTAGTTGTATAATTGTACAAACAACACTTTTTATATTAAATACATAATATAAATTAAAAATCTTTTTCATACTTCCAGCTATTCTTAAATTAATGAGTCTCGCATCCGGGGCTCTTTTTATTCTTAAAATATACTTATTTAGTTTCTTTTTGATACGCCCAGGCTGAATGATTATGAATACTTTCAAAAGCTTCACAATCAACTTCAAAGTCGTTAATAACAGAATACTCGCGAAGCTTAACAACAACTTCTCTTAAAACATCTTCTACAAATCTTGGATTTTCCCAGGCTTTTTCTGTGACAAATTTTTCATCCTGACGTTTCAAAAGGGGATAAACAGGACAAGAAGCACAAGACTCAATAAGCTCAATCAAATCTTCTAACCACACATGCTCTGTCTCTTCATAAGAAACTTTTACAGAAATTATCGCTCTTTGATTATGTGCTCCATACTCTGAAATTTCTTTAGAACAAGGGCAAAGAGTTGTTACCGGAACTTTTACTCCCAAATAAAACTTATACTCATCCCCATCCATAATCCCTTCAAAAGAACAATCATAACACATCGGCGCAGATAAACCTGTAACCGGAGACTTCTTATCAACAAAATACTTAAAATTAAACTCCAATTCCCCACTTTGAGCATGAAGTTTTTTTATAATTTTTTCAAGACAACCTTTTATATCTACTCCAAGAAGATCTTTGGTTCTCCATTCATTTAAAACTTCTACAAAACGGCTCATATGAGTTCCTTTGTAATCTTTAGGTAAAGACACACAGACTCTGGCTTCAGCATAAACTACCTTATTCGAAGCATTTTTTCTCTGAATAATTAACGGTAATTCAACATGCTTAATTCCAACTTTTTGAATATCTACATTTCTATTATCTTGAGTATTTTGTACGTCTTTCATTATTTTAAATTCTCCAGCTCTGATTTAGCTTTCTTCCATAAATTATCAAATTCTTCAAATGAATATTCTGTTAAAGGTTTTTCTGCCAAATCTTCCATTTTTCTAAAACGTTTTTCGAACTTTTTATTGGCTTTCAATAATGCCTGCTCTGCATCAATTTTATTCCAACGAGCTAAATTCACGGTAGCAAATAAAATATCTCCAAATTCTTCTTCCATATGAACTTTATCATTCTCATTTTTAGCTTGTTTAAATTCTTCAAATTCAGAATAAATACATTCATATAAAGATTCTTCACTAGGCCATTCAAAACCTGTTTTTACAGCTTTTTTTGAAATTTTTTGAGCAGAAATCAATGCCGCCTGACTTCTTGAAATTCCATCCATAGCAGACTTTCTATGAGTTTTTTCTTCTGCCTTTAACTTGTCCCAAGCTTCTTTAACATCATCCGGAGTTGTTAAATTAGCATTTCCAAAAACATGTGGATGACGATGAATCAATTTATCTTTCAATTCTTTTGCGACATCATCAAGATTAAAATCACCATTTTCAGAAGCAATTTGAGAATGCAAAAGAACCTGTAAAAGAACATCACCCAATTCTTCTCTAAGATGCTTCATATCATTATCATCAATTGCATCCACGGCTTCATAAGCTTCTTCAATCATATTTGGGCGCAAACTGGCATGGGTTTGTGCTCTATCCCATGGACACCCATCAGGTGCCCTTAGTTTTGCAACTACAGCTATTAATTCTTCTAAATTTTTATATTCCATATTACTATTCTAACACAAATCATACAAAAGGTGGATTTAAAAACCACACACTATGGTAGACTAGGTACGTGGATAGTCAAGAAAGAGGTTAAACATGTCAACAGTACAAAAACTTACACAGTTAAGCCATCGTATCTTCAATACGAGCGTAACAGAAAAATCAGTAGCTAGACATTCTAATCCTTTTGCAGCATCTAACTTTCAAAAAAACATTTTAACAGAAGATGTATTCGAATCAAGTGCCAGCAAAAGCAAATTAAATTTAAATGATAAAATTACAGCTAGCTCAAAAAGAATTTACTCTACATTTGTAGGTTCAATCAACGATTTTGGAAACAAATTTTATGAAGGTATTGAATCAATCAAAGCTTTCGGTATGAGAATGAAAGATAGTATTGTAAATACCTGGAACAAAATCCATGAAATCGGAAACAGAGAAGTTAGCTTTGATGGAGCTAGAGAAGTTCTATCTAAAGATATTACATCTTTCTTTATAAACAAACACGATAGAGAAATTAATAAACTATCCAAAATGGATCCTCATATGGAAGTAAAACCAATGTTAAAAGAAGCATTATCAGCATTAGAAGCTGATATGGCAGCGTAGGAGGCAAATAAATGATGGATAGCAAATTTAAAAATAATAAAAACTTCAATAAAGTAAGCAACATTATAGAATCATTAACAATTAATCCAAGCCCTGATTCTGTTGCTGTTTTAGAAGAAATAGGCACAAATTCTTCTATTGACGAAGTTAGAGAAATGACATCCCGTGCGTTAGTAAAAAGAAACGAACATGAATCTTTATCAGTAGTTATAAGCAATAGAGGCAAAGGTATCAATGATATGTCTACTATTGTTGCAATGAGTACTATCAATGAACTTCTTTCTCTGGAAAACAAAGAAGAAGCAATGAAAATTTTAGAAAGTACTATATCATCAGAAGGATTTGATGAAGAAGTAAAAGAAAATGCTCGTTCAGTAAAAGCTTTAATGGCACTAAGCTAATTTGGATGATGAATTAAAATATAACTTATACAAAAGGGTTTCAAATTATGAAACCCTTTTTCGATATAAAAATATTTATAACTATGAATTAAGTTTTGCAATCTTTAAACCAAAAATTTCTTCAACACTGACTTTATTTAAAATATCAGCAATCAAAGTTTCCGGAGCAAGCTGCCTAACGCTATCATAATGAGGAATCAATCCCAGAATATTCACATCTGTATATTCCTTGATTAGTTGAGGAAAATATTTTTCTTCAAGATTTTCAGAATTATCATCATAGTCATTTACAATAACCCCGAGAAGATTTACTTTTTCAGTCTTTACAAAATTAATTCCGGCAATCACATCGCCTATAGCAGACATCTTCGGATTAACAACCAGCAGTAAAGGAAGCCCTAAAGCTTTTATAATATCAGCCTCTGTTCTATGCTCATCCACAGGAGAGAATACACTATTTGCTCCCTCTACAATGTGACATTCAGTCATTGCTATATTTAATTGAAAATCATTATAAATCTTAGAAACATCTATTTTTGAATTATCAACATATGCAGCAACCAATGGAGTCAATGGACTTTGAAAAACATAACTTGCACTGGTTTTTATATTTGAATCAATGTTATTAATTGCCTGTAAATCCTGACTAACAGGGATATCATTAACAACAACAGCATTTGTTTGAACAGGTTTATACACAGATGTAGAATAGCACAGGCTCTGCATTGTTCCGGCAAGCCCTGCAGTTACCAAAGTTTTCCCTGATTGCTTAACTAAACCTGATATAAATATACTTAGCATAACCTAATACTATCATGAGCCATTATTTATTGCAAAATAAACCTCTTTAAGCCGTTTCTTTGTAATATGCGTATATAATTGAGTGGTAGAAACATCACTATGCCCGAGCAGCTCTTGTACAACCCTCAAATCCGCACCATTTTCCAGCAGGTGAGTAGCAAAACTATGTCTCAGGGTATGAGGTGAGATATGTTTGTGAATTTTTTCGCCCTGCCCTCTTATAAAACTATATACATCCTGTCTGGTCAAAAATTTACCATTATCTTTTATTAATAAAACTTTAGTATCTGAAAGTTTATTTTTTAAAATTATCATATCTCTGACTTTCAGATAATGTTTAAGTGCAGTTTGAGCCTTTTTACCAAAAGGTACAATCCTTTCCTTTGAACCTTTTCCGTAACACTGAATATATTTTGAATTTATATCGATATTATTCATCTTTAAATTCACAAGTTCGGAAACCCTTAGCCCGCATCCATATAAAAGTTCAACCACAAGCAGTTCTAATTTAGTCAAACCTGAATTTAAAATTGCAGAGATTTCATCAACAGTCATAACTTTTGGCAAACGTTTCGGTAATTTAGGCTGTTCTATAGTTTGAGCAGGATTACTGATTATATATTCATTTGCACTTAACCATTTGAAAAAACCTCTTATTGAAGCAATTTTACGAACAACACTACGTGGATTGAAATTATTTTCCCGCAAATTCAATATAAAAGAATTTATTTGAGTCCTTTTAATTTCGTTAAAACTGGAAATTTCGCTTTCCACACAGAAATCAATAAAAGAAGCCAAATCTCTTCGATACGCCTCTAAAGTATTAACAGATAAGCCTTTTTCGACTTCAAGATAATCCAGATATTCAGATAACAATTGTATATCCATAAAATTGATTATACTCTTTATTTTTAAATTATCAATCTCTTATATTTGCAAGTTTGAATAAATAATCATCTCTTGTTCCACATTTTAAACCCATAGGTATAAAATTTTCTTTAAACTTTTCTACAGCGTACCTGTCAGTCATCCCCGAAATATAATCAGTAACAATTCTAACAATTTTTTCCGGTGGACATATTGGTTTTAGCATTTCAACATATAAATAAAATAATTCCTTGATAACTCTGCGAGCTTTTTTCTCTTCAAGTTTAGCTGGAGAATCAATATAAACATTTTCAAACATCCAATCTCGTAATTTTGTTGTATAAGCCCAGCCCTCTTCACTCATTGAAATATCATTTTTACCTATAGAATTATTTACAACTTCATGTATCATTTTGCTCAACCGCTTACTCTGATTAGATGTAAAGTATTCAATACAATCTTTGGGTAAATCACTTTCAGAAATAACCCCTGCTCTGATGGAATCTTCAATATCATGATTTATATAAGCAATTTTATCTGCAAGCTGAACAACCTTTCCCTCCGGAGTAATAGGATTGAAGCCCCATGTGTGAGTTAAAATTCCATCCACAGTTTCTCTGCAAAGATTCAAATGTTCTAAAACTTCCACAACTCTTACACTTTGAATATTATGATGAAAACCGCCATCAACAAGTTCGTTTAATACCCCCTCGCCGCAATGACCAAAAGGTGTATGTCCCAAATCATGTCCAAGAGAAATAGCTTCAACAAGATCTTCATTTAAATTAAGGGCTCTTGCAATGGTTCTGCCAATTTGAGAAACCTCAAGTGTATGAGTCAAACGGGTTCTAAAATGATCATCAAACGGTGATAAAAAGACCTGCGTTTTGTGCTTCAATCTTCTAAATGCCTTTGAATGAAGTATTCTATCTCTATCTCGCTGAAAATCAGTCCTTAAATCAGATTTGTCTTCAGGGACATTGCGCCCTTTTGTTTCTGCTGATTTTGTAGCAAATTCACTTAAATATTCATATTCTCTTTTTTCTAAATTTTCTCTAATGGTTAATGTCATAATTCTCCCCTTAATTGTGATTTTAACAAAAAATTAAAATATCACTATACTTTTTTTAGGGGATATTAAACAGTTTTTGCCATTTCTTGCCTAAACATTTCCAAATTTTGAGAATCAGTTAAATCTAATACTCCTAAATTATCGGAATTAGAAGATGTAATATTTGAATCAACTGCTTGATTTCGAGTTGCAACCTTCTCTTCTTTTTTCTTTTGTCTAAAATTTTTTAACAGGTCATCTGCCCAAACACCTATTTTATTTAAAACTACAGTTGAAAGACCGCCGACAAGTAAAGATTTAGTTCCTGCATAGAGTTTAGCATTGCAATATAAAGTTACACCAATACCTGCAAGTGTTGGAATACCATATTTCAAGGAAATTGAAGTTCTTTGTTCATTATCTTCGGATTTACCAATATTATAGCCCAGTGTTGCTAAAGAGCCTAAAATAGTAAGAATATCTGTCGGTGCTCCACCCAAAGCCAAATCCCTGACTTTGCTGACAAATTCTTCGGTTTCTATATTTATTGACTTATCTAATGATTTTACTGAATTTTTATATGATTTTTCTAAAACATTATATTCTTCCTCTGACAGAAGTTTTTTGTAAATATCCAGCATATCTTCAATCTTACCCTGTTTAAAGTTAACAAATGAGTTTTTCAAACCTGAAATTCCATTTAATAAATCATTTGCAACATTCTCATCAATTGTTTTATCTTTCACAGAATTAGAAACTGACATTTTAAAATTATCAATGCCGGCAATTATTTTTGATTTTAGTTCAAGAGTTGAATTGTCACTAACTCCTTTTGCCTTAATAGTTTTCACCAAGCTTTTTATATCCTGGCGGATTGTTCTAAGCATATCAATTTTTGCAACATCTTTAAAACTTAAGGCTCTGGACATTTTTATAATCTGTTCATCTGAATCCTTTGCTAAATCTACAATTGAATATGATAATTCTTTTCTAAAACCTTTCACTGATTGCTGCAGCGCAATTTTTTCTTTTGAGATAACATTTTCAGCCATAAAAGAATTAACAAGATCTTTTGACCAAAAAGCTTTTAAAGAATCAAATTTATCATTTAAACCTGACAATGCTTTTTTTATTCTCAAATAACGACTTGTTAAAACATTTCTTCCAAAATATGTATCGTAGGCACCAACAAGGTCATCATTCATTTTATCAAGCTGAGAAACCCACTGAGCTTTAGTTTGACGAACACCATTAATTTCTATAATCTTATAACTGTCTTTTGATAACAAATTTCTGCCAAGATTTAATCTGATTGCCTTTGCTTCTGCAACACTACCAGCAGTTCTGCTATATGAATTTATTACAGCTTGACGTCCAATTTTTTCAAACATTCTGGTAATGCTATTATGAATTTTTGCTCCAATTTCAGTTGTACTCATTAAAAACTTAAATGACACATCCTTAACAGTTGCAAAATTATTAACTGCTTCAAATTTTTGTTGAGCCTTATCTAGAGATTTGATAATAAAAGTATACGATTTAATTAAATTTTCATGACCTACATTATTCAATTTTAACTTTTGAACTTTTCGATCTAAATAATCTCTAAGCCTTTGGAAATTCTTTGATAACCCTTTTGGACCACCCTTTAAAAGTAAAAACAATGCAGCTGCAGTCAAAACAGTTGCCCCTGCAATAGACATACCTAACACCTTAAAGTTATTACTTTTTCGAGCCTCATCTGGAGTTACAATTTTAATTTTATATTTATCTTTATTCTGTTCTTGATTGATATATGTATCCTGAGTAGGATAGTTTTGACGCAGCCAATAATCACTCGGATTTTGCCTTATTGTCATATTACCGAATGGTTTATTACTTTTATTATCAATTGTTGGAATAGAATTTATCATAAAATCACTAACCTACAATTATATTAAATTGCTAAAAACAACAAAATTGCTCAATTTAACCACATATTTAAAGATATGTTACGAAAACAATTCGGTGTCAATTACCTTAGCAGCTTCCAAGGCAGAATTTTTATCAGATAATAAACTTTTTACATTTGCCAATTCTTCTATTGTTTTTGACCTTTTTTCAGAATTATAAAGAAGTTCTTCAATTTCATAAGTTATATTTATTGGAGTAACTTTATCCTGAATAATTTCGGGCACAATTTCTTTATCAGCAATAATATTAGGTAAAGATACCCTCTTTATGCATCTTACCAACAAATAAATCCAATAAAACAATTTTGGACCTCGATAAGCAATAATCATAGGAGTCTTATACAGACAAGCCTCCAATGCTACAGTACCTGAGGCTAAAATTAAAGCATCAGAAGCACTCAATAAAGCCTGATTTTCACCTTTAATAACCTTTATATCAAAATCTCCAAGATATTTTTTATAAATATCATCAGATAAATTTGGAGCCTGCGACATACAGAATTGTAAATCCGGATGTTTTTCTTTCAGTCTTATAACTGATTCTTTAAAAACACTCATCAGTTCTTTCAACTCAAAAATTCTTGAACCAGGAAAAACAGAAACCAGTTTTTTTTCAGGGTCAAAACCGTGCTTTTGCAAAAACTCTTTTCTATAAACAGCAGGAGGCAATTGAGCAACAAGAGGATGACCGCAATAATGAGTATCAATTCCATATTGTGCATAAAGAGGTTTTTCAAATGGAAAAATACAAAGGACTTTATCTACAAATTTTTTAATAAGCCTTATTCTATATTTTCTACTTGCCCAAACTTGCGGTGGAATATAATAAAAAATTTTAATCCCGGCAGCATGCAAAAACTTTGCAACGGATAAGTTAAATGCGCCATAATCAATTAAAAGCACTAAATCCGGCTTAAAATCATTTTTCAAATAGTCAACTAATGACTTTCCCAGTTTATAATGGTCAATTAAAATTTTTGGAGAAATCCCAACCGCTGACATTTTATCCTGATTTGCAAAAAGTTTAACACCCTGAGCGGCTAAATTATCACCGCCGATGCCTTCAATTGCCACATCAGAATTCAACGCTTTTAGTTCTCTTACAACATTGGAAGCATGTATATCTCCAGAATATTCACCTGTTATAATAAATATCTTTTTCATCTAAACTGCCATTATAACTATATTATGCTCATCAGCATACTTTACTACTTTTTCCTGATCAACGATAATTGTTTCATTAGCCTCTACAGCAATTAAATTTGCATGTTTATAACTCATTGTTCTTAATGTTTTCATACCAATAGCAGGAATATCAAACCTTTTATCCTGTTTAGGCTTTGCAACTTTTACAACAACTGCTCCATCCTTAGCAAGTTTGGCACCGCGTTTTATACACATGTCAGTACCCTCGATAGCTTCTACAGCCATTATCATCTTATCCTTAATAACAACGGACTGCCCAACATCGAGCTTACCCATTTCTTTTGCAAGCCAGAAGCCATAATTAACATCCTCCATTTGCGCTTCTGTTGGTTTATGCTTACCCAGCACACCTGCAGGAATCATCAGATTCTTAATAAAAATTGTCTGATCTAAAACTTCTACCCCGATTTTTTGAAGCTCTTCAACTATCATCAACATAACTTGATCGTCATTCAATCTTGAAGCTTCTTTTATCAAATCAATTGCTTTTTTATCAAATTTGTGAAGTTGCAACAAAACCTTCTTATGAACTTTTCCTAAAAAAGTTAATTGCTTAATTTGTTCGTCTTTTAAAATTTGTTCAATTTTATTAACCTCGCCAGGATGGCAAGAATAAACCTTAGAACAATACTTTTTTAAATCTCTAACATTATCTTTTGCAAGAGAAATACAAACAACTTCAAATCCGTTTTCTTTTGCATACTGCGCCATTCTAACCGGTAAAATACCATCTCCTGCGATTAAACCCTGTTTATTTTCTAATGTTATTGTCACAATAATTTTCCTCTTTTACTTATTTCTCAATGAATAAATTTTTTCAACTTCTTCCTCTGGTAATATTTTAGCACCTCCAAGAATTTTTGAACAGACTAGAGTTTTTGCATAAGCTTCACATAATTCTAATTTCAAATAAGCCTGTTCTACATCTCGGTCTCCAACAATAACCCCGTGATTTTCCATCAAAACTACATCATAATCTTTAAAATATAATGAAGTATTTTCAACAAGGTCAACGGAACCTGGAAGTGCATATTTTGCCAGCGGAATCTTTCCGAAACAATAGACTATTTCTGCTAGCACATTTTCATTCATTTCCATACCTGATGCCGCAAATGAAGTTAAATATGGTGAATGAACATGAAATATATAATTTATTTCAGGTCGAAGCTCATAAAATTTTACGTGCAGCATTTTTTCACTTGATGGTCTTTTACTACCCTCAACCACGTTTCCTTCAAAATCTATAACTGCAAAATCATCCTCTTTTAAATATCCATTTGCCGTTCCCGTTGCTGTAATAATTATTTTATCACCGCATCTTGCAGACAAATTCCCCGAAAAGCCAGGAGTAAAGCCTTTGACTCCCGCTAATTTTCCATATTCAATTAATTTTGATTTTAATTCGTTCAACATATTAATCAATTGTTTCCTTATCCGGATCTTCTATATCAATAACCTGAGCATATTTTAAAACTGCAGGAGCTGTTTTAACATCTTTTTTGCCCCATCTGCTATTATTTACCGGAACCTCTTCAACTTTTTTGGCAGGTGCAAAAGCTAATTGACGTTCTTCTTCACTTTTCTTTTTCTGACCAAGCCTTTCCGGATTTTTTATTTCCATTTTTTTGTAATTAATTGTAGTTCCTTTTGTATCAAACGCCACATTAAAGCCAAAATAGGTAGTTTGTCTTACAAAGTCGTAGCCCAAACTAATCTTACAATCATCCGGTCCAAATGCCACAATAAATCTGTTTTCCTGGAACATTTTACCATTAGGAGCATCATCAGAAAGATTAATATTACCAGACCAGCCGACTGAAATATACTTATTAATTCTAAAAGCCTCAGTTAAATATACACTCTGATGCCCGTATCTATACATATCATATCTTGGCAAAGGAGTATTATCAGAATATCCGGCAATAAAATATCCTAAATCCTGCATCCAATTTTTATATTGAACATGGAATCTTGGACCAACTCTAGCAACAAATTGAGTATCTCCAGTACCATATACTGCTGCAGAACCCTGCATTGCCATACTAAAATCAAAAGAAATTCTTTCTTCTTCATTGGTATAGTTATAAATAGACTGTCTTACTTCTGCCATATATCTTAATCTTGTTGTAGAAATACCATTGGAATTAATTTTTTCGCCATAGAAGTTTCTATCATTATCTTCCATGATACCAAGCCCGAATCTATGACGAAATTGCATATCTTTTCCCTCTGCTAAGAAATTTTTATTTACAAATTTCTTATCATAGTAAACCTCAGCTAAATACTTTGGCATTCTTGCGCCTAAAAACCATTCATCCATATATGAATTAGCCGCATATTGCAAGAATAAATTATCATCAAGTCTTTGTCTACCACGCATGAAAAAAATTTCATTTGCAGAACCATAACCCAATTCAGTACTATTGTATGTATTTCTATACTTCAATGCACCACCAAAACCAAACCCGTGGTTATAGTTTAAAAATGGAATAACCTTAATAACAGACCCTGCCGGACCTCCAAAAACAAATCCCGGACCAATAAACATACCTAGCTTTCTACGAGAACCGAACTCCGGATAATTTGCCTCAAAATAATCCCTATCTTTATTCGTGTAAGCTGTTAAACTTGGCCACGTAAATAAATATTTATCCTTATGATAAACTTCAATATGTTTTGCCTTTATTACGTCATGATTTTTCCTAGCATCAATATACAACTCTGCAATATTAAATGTCAGATTATTACCTGTTGGAGTCCCGAAAATCAAAGATTTTGCATCTTCATCAACTATCATATTATGAAAACGAGGGCCTATCATTCTTGACGTTAACCTATATATTTCAGATTTATCTGAATGAAAGTTTCCATCATGCAAAATCAAAAGGCCATCACGTTGAATAACTTTTTTTGCAACGGTATCCATTGTTTGGGTTTTTGTCAAAACATTATCCATTACCATTGTTTCTTCATTCATATCAATTTCAAGATAATCACCCATCGTAGGCATACCGTCTTTTATAACAACAACATTACCAATCCCTTTCAATATATTTGATTCGTCATTGTATGTCATTTTATCTGCAATAATTTTTGTTTTTTGAGGCGGAAAATATAATACTGGATTACCTGTAGCAACCATATCACCGGTATCTTCATCAAAAGTAACATTTTCAGCATCCAACATCATTTGCTTTTCTGTTTGCTGCTTATTAATTCCCCCCTCTAAAGATATTGTTTCCTCCGGAATTTGAATATTCGAAGCAGTTTCAGACTGTATTGAATTAGTTAATGCACTTTCTCTATCAAGAATAACCTCTTCTTCTGCAGATTTTTTAGCAGATTTCTTTTTCCAGAATTTAAACCTATCAACATTAGTTTCCCGAGAACCATCATCAGAAATCTCATCCTCTGAATCCGAACCAATATTTATAATAGCATTCGTCGCCCGCAATCTCATTTGCTTGAAAAATGGCATATTATCGGGGTCAATTTCCTTGTAAGTTCTACCATTATCATCAAAAGAATAACTATCATAACCAGAATAAGAATTACCATCTTCATCTGGAACCAAATCAGTTAATGAAGATCTAAAAACAGCATTTTCTACATTTGCCACAGGAGATTGAGTAATATCTTCTGCAAAAGAAGAATTTGAAAATGAGAATATTACAAGTGCTGCAATTAAATATCTTTTCAATGTTTTAATTCCTTATCTTAAATGTAACTCAACGGATTGGTAGGTTTACCATTGACACGAACTTCAAAGTGACAATGCGGTCCGGTACTATAACCTGTAGAACCCTCGCGTCCTATAGTCTGACCTTTCTTAACATTTTGCCCATTTGAAACATTGATAGCGGACATATGTCCATACAGGGTTGTAATCGGCTGCCCATTAACAACACCGTGGTCCAAAATTACAACTTTCCCATATCCGCCATACCATCCGGCATAGATTACACGACCATCATTGGAAGCTGCAATCGCTCCGCCGTTAGGCCCGCCAATATCAATTCCTGAATGGAATATACGACTCTTAAATATAGGATGAGTCCTCCAACCAAACGGAGAAGTTATTGGTCCGGATATAGGTTTTATAAATCCGGATGAAGAAACTTTTACCTGTGAAGATGTTCCTCCACTCTTACGTGTCATATTTTCAATCATTGATTGAATACTTGCAGATTGCCTTGCCAATTCTCGTTCAGAACGCTCATAATAATTTTTATCTTTCTGTAAACGAGTAATCATAGTTTTATTTTCAGCAATTGAGTTTTGAATAGAGGCACGCTGATTATTAATATCCCTTATTGATGCTTCTACCATTCTTCTTTGACTCTCCACCTGTGCTTTCAACTGAGAAATTTCATTTGCCTTATTCTTTACAGCCTGCATTCTTTTATAATCATCTTTTATAACAATTTTTTCAAAATAAAACGTATCCATCAATGTATTCACATCTTTTGCAGACATTATAAGCTCAAACATTCCGGTACGCTGATGTTTGTATACCTGCCTTATTCTTTCTTTCATTGCAGAATCAATACTTCTAAACTCAGCAATAGCCGCATTCAGTTGTTGTTCCATAGATGATAAATTAGCAAGCAAAGAATTATATCGAACTGTTGTGGTTTGAAGTTCATGATGAGCCCGTTCTAATCGCTGCTGGTTATTATTAAGCTTGTTACGTTCGTTTCTAAGCTTCAAATCAGCTTGCTGTTTTTTCTGCTGAAAATAATAACGTTTATTATTTGTTTGCTTCAACTTTTGATTCAAAGATTGGGCTGCAAACGCATTACAATGGACTCCCAGCATTCCGGAGATTCCAAAAACAATCCAGCATATACATATATCTTTTAAAACATTTCTAATCTTCATCATTAATATTATTTATTTTACAAGCAGCGGCAATAACATCAAGCCAACAGTCCAGGCAACAAAAGTAACAGCTATTATACCAACTATCAGTTTTTGATGTTTTCTGAAAAATTCCATAATTTCTCCCCTTATATATTTGACATTCTACTATCAAAAAAATCTTTGTGCAAGGAATTGATAAATATTTTAACTTATATAAACACAATAGATGTTACAAAAAATAATATTTACAATATTTAAATACAAAAATGAACTTTTTTATTTTAAAATCGTTATAAGAGTATAGAGGTTAATATATTATGAATAACAAATGCACAAAATACGAAGCTCTATTTACTTTTAGAAGTGAAGAAGAATTAGAACAGCATATTCTTGAATGCGAAGACTGCAGAAAAGAACATGAAAAAATGCTGAAGATTTCTGAACTTATCAAAGAAGCTAAACCTTATTACAGAGAAAAGCGTAAAAATTTTGCTAAAGTAAAAATAGCCTGTGCGTTGTGTATGATAATGCTTAGCGGTACAACTTTAGGCATAATAAACCTCAACACTGATGTGTCTGATACTCTAAAATACGGCACTACTTTAAGTTCGGAAGATCTTGGATTACCTGTAGATTCTTACGGACTGATTTCGGTTGAATAGATGGATTTAAAAAAAGTAATACTTGAAAATAAACATAATATTAAAAACATTATACGACTTATTACAAAAGAAGAAAATGATGACCTGGAACAGGAAGTATATGTAAAAATATGGAAAAATTCAGATAAATACAAAGAACAAGGTTCTATAAAAAGCTGGATAGCATCTATTACAAAAAACACATCCCTTGATTATTTAAAATCTTCTTATAAAAAAATGTCAGAGGCTTCATCTTCAGATGATTTAATTTTAACAAACATTAAAGACAAAAAATCCTCTCCGGAATCAAATGTTATAAAACAGGAAAGACAAAAACGCATAGTTGATGCAATAAATCATTTAAAACCAAAATTTAAAGAAGTGATAATGATTTGCGAAATTAACGGATATTCATATGAAGAATGCGCACAAAAATTAAAATGTCCGCTTGGTACTGTTAAATCAAGAATTTATAATGCAAAAAAAGAATTAGCTCAAGCATTACAAGATTTACTATAAAAAAGAAAGGGTACAATAGAAAAATGAAAAAAATATTTTCATTAATCTTAACATCAATAATAATAAGCCTAGGCTGTAACTATAACCAGGTATTTGCAAATTGTGATACACACCGCCAAGACCGACCATCAAAAGAACAAATGAGACGTGAATTTGAAAAAAGGCTAAACCTATCAGAAAAACAAAAAGCAAAAGCTAAAGCTATTCACCAGCAAGGAAGAGAACAAATGAAGCCTATTATCTTGCAAATAGAATTTAAAAGGCAAGAAATAGAAGCTGTAAGACGCTCAAGATTAGCTGAACGTGCTCAAATAGAAAAAATTACAAAACTTGAAGACGAAATTAAAAAACTAGAAAAACAAGCCAGAGAAATCCGCAAGAAAAACACTCACGATTTTGAAAAAATATTAAACAAAGAACAAAAAACTGAGTTAGAAAAAATGAAAGCCGAAGGTCGCGCAAGATTCGAAAGAAATCATCCGGCAAGACCTCCATTTAACGGACTTGGAACCCCTGGTTTTTTAATGCCTAAACCATTATTTCCTACCTTGCCGCCGCCGCAACATCCTGACTTTGAAAAATAAATAAATAACAAAAATAGGACTTATATAGTGGCCAAAACACCGGATAAATTCAGTCATTCCGAACTCGTTTAGGAATCTGTATTGTTGATAAGCTACTGAAAGAATTTATTTAATTATCATTTAAATTATTTTTACGAACCTCTTCATCTTTAACAAAATTACAAAGTTCTTCCAGACGCGTATCTTCCATTGCATCCATAAGTGATTGAATATCATTAAATTTTCCAAGTGCAAAACCTGTTTCAGCAAGCAGCACACAGTCATTACAGAGCCTATAGTCTCCATACTGTATTGAACCTGCAAGACATTTATTTTTTCCGCAACAGTCACAATCAAAATATTCATTGACTAAATCCGGATTTTCTTCCAAATCGTCCACAACCATTTGATTAACTACTTGCTGCATTTCTTCGATAATTTCTTCATTCGATTTATTCATAATTTACCTATTTTACAAGTGCTGCCATTTCTTGTACAGCTTTATCTATCCCAACAAATACGGCTCTTGATATAATACTATGACCTATATTTAATTCATGAATATCATAAATTTGACGCATCCTATAAACATTTTCATAGTTCAACCCATGACCTGCATTAACTTTTAACCCGTAAGAATGAGCTAATTCGGTTGCATCTTTAAGCTTTTCAAATTCTTCAGCCTCTTCAGGAGTTCCAAAAGCTAAAGAATATTGACCGGTATGAAGTTCTATAAATTGAGCACCTGATTTTGCGGCAGCATCAACCTGTTCTTTTGACGGGTCGATAAATAAACTTACTAAAATTCCGGCTTCTTTTAAAGGAGTAACAAAATCACAAATTTTATTTAATCTGCCAACAACATCAAGTCCCCCCTCTGTTGTTACCTCCTGGCGTTTTTCAGGAACAAGACAAACTGAGTGCGGTTTTATTTTTAATGCAATTTGCTGCATTTCAGATGTCACAGCCATTTCCAAATTCAAATTAGTTTTTATTACTTTTTTTAAGGCAATAAGGTCTTTATCTTTGATATGTCGTCTATCTTCACGCAAATGAGCAGTAATAGATGTGGCACCGTTAGCTTCACACACAAGAGCCGCCTGCACAGGATCCGGATGTTCTCCTCCTCTGGCATTTCTCAATGTTGCAACATGGTCAATATTTACACCTAAAAGCATAGTTATATCCTTTCTAAAACTTCATTTTACTAATTTTCAACAAAGCTGTATATGATGGCAGGATGGTTATCCTTTCTTCTATATTATCAGATTTTGCAGCAATTTCAATAGCAGATTTAATATTCTCTTCCACAATAATTCTATCCTGAGGAATCCCCGCATATTTCAGCCTCAATGCCATATCATTTGCTCTGGAGCCTGAGGTAATAACCAGTCCTTTTGCGTTTTTCAACTGTTCAAAATCACTATCCCATAACCATGAGATATCTCGCCCGTCTGCATAGTTATCATTTATTGCGATAACAATATTTGATGATAAATCTACAGTTTTCAGAACTTCACTTGCACCTGTCGGGTTTTTTATAAGTTGTATAAGGGTATCATGTCCATTAATAACCCTTTTTTCAGCTCTGCCAAAAATTGATTGATAAGATGATACAGCATCTTTAATTGTATAATAATCTATTCCATTTTCAAAAGCGCATGCTATTGCGGCGAGGGCATTATAAGCATTATACAACCCTACCAGATTTAATTTAAATTCATAAGATTTACAATCTGATACTGAATATACTTTTAGTACGGAATAATCAGCATAAACTTTTACATAACCTTTATAAGTAAGTTCCGGACGCTTATAGCCGCATGATTTACAAAAATAATGCCCCTGCTGCGCAAAAAACTGTTTTGAATATTGCAAAGGTTCTCCGCAAATACAGTTAAAAACTTCCATTGGAGCGTTGGAAGTTGAATTATGAACATCAGAACAAAATTCGACTTCTTCAAAGCCATAATAAACTGCATCCCTTCCTTTTCCAAAATTTGTAACTAAAGGATCATCAGCATTCAAAATAAGCTTTGCTTGACTTTTATCAATAGCATTCTGAATAAAACTTGCAGTTGTAGATAATTCCCCGTATCTGTCCAGTTGATCTCTAAAAAGATTTGTAACTACAAGAAAATCAGACTCAAAATAATCATACAATTTTGTTAAATATGCTTCATCAGATTCCAGAACAGCATAATCGAACTTTTTAAAAGGCAAAACATTAAGAGCAAATACATTCGCAATCCCAGTAAGCATATTTGCCCCCTTAACATTATGTATTATTCTGCATTTATCAAATTCAAAAATATGAGAAATCAAACCGGATGTTGTAGTAGTTGACCTCAATCACCCGTTGGCCGGTGCCGACCTGATTTTTGAAG
>ERZ824600.621-NODE-621-length-51968-cov-3.260031_pt1 | contig 51968 bp, 67 predicted proteins | sample MGYA00519933_ERZ824600 | MGnify/ENA primary metagenome ERZ824600 (study PRJEB31778, sample SAMEA3449178) | human gut metagenome | biome: human gut; feature: human-associated habitat; material: faeces | place: United Kingdom | collected 2010/2012 ...
TCCTATAGCGCCCCCTGCGCAGACTGCAGCCATAGGTTTCTTCAGTGGAAGATTCACACCAAACATCGCAGGCTCTGTCACACCAAATACGGCAGATATCACAGCGGACAGGATACGGCTTTTACATGCAGAGTCCTGTACCCGGAAGGCGACAGCCAATGCTGCCCCTCCCTGTGCCATGGCTGCCGCCCCAATGAAAGGAAGTATGGTATCTTCTCCATATAATGCAATATTCAACATAACGATTGGAACCAGACTCCAGTGGAAGCCAAATATTACCATGATCTGTATCAGTCCTCCAAGGAAGAAGCCTGATACATAAGGATTCCAGTCATAGACATAGGTATATCCAGATGCCAGAATGTCTCCAAACCAGGTGCCCATCGGGCCAAATAAAGTCAGAGTCACTACACCGGTCACAATGATTGATAATAATGGAACAAGAAATCCACTGATTATCTCAGGTATAACCCGCTTCCAGAACCTCTCTATAAAATGCAGAAAGCCTACTGCCATCAGTATAGGCAAAACACTGGATGGATACGTTGCCTTTGTCACAGGAATCCCTGCAAAGTTAATCTTCTGCGCTGCATCAAAAGCCTGTGTCAATTGCGGATACAGAAGAACCCCTGCAACAACCACCGCTGTAAATTTATCGCATTTGAACTGCTCTGCTGCCGTAAAGGCAATAAAAACAGGCAAAAAATAGAAAAATGCATCTGCGATGGCATTACAGATCAGATACGTGCCACTATCCTGTGCTATCCATCCAAGACTTACAAACAATGCCAAAAATCCTTTCGTAATCCCCGCTGCAGTCATGATATTGATAATCGGCATAAAAATGGCTGAAATCGCCGCAATAATCCGATTAAGCACTGAATTTCTCATACAGGCTCCTCTTATACGTATTTCGCAAGTGTAGCTTCTACAGCACCTTTACCAGCCAACATTTCCACAAAATACTGCTCTGTCAGTTCTCCAAGACCTGCCTCATACAGATTCACGCCAAATATCTTCTCATTTGACAGAATCGGTGCTACCTTCTCATGAACCTGTGTATCTCCAAACTTCAAGTCAGCTACATAAGGGCATACGGTGTCCAGCATAGGATCTGCACTCAGTGTAAAAGCCTCTCCCTTATCATCTATGCCACACAGATACCGCAGCCAGCCAGCAAAGACAAGTGGGATTCTCTTTAAGCTGCTTACAGACAGTTCCCCTGAACGCTGATATGCCTTAATCGTCTCACCAAAACGGATTCCCAGCTTCTGAGAAGTATCTGTAGCGATACGCTGTGGCGTATCAGGCATGAAAGGATTCGGGATTCTGATATTTACCACTTCATCTATGAATTTCTTGGGGGCAATTACTCCTGGATTTACTACTACAGGAAGTCCCTCTTCATAGCCTATTACCTCTACCAGCTTCTTCAATACCGGGTTATCCATTTCCTTGGATATCAAGGTATAGCCAAGCAGACAGCCAAATACAGCAAGCGCAGTATGTAACGGGTTCAGGCATGTGCAGACTTTCATCTTCTCGACACGGTCTACCGTTTCTCTTGTAGTGAAGATTACACCGCCTTCTTCCAGTGCAGGTCTTCCATTGGGGAAATTATCCTCAATAACCAGATACTGGCATTCCTCTGCATTGACAAAAGGCGCTACATAAGTATTCTTGCCGGTAATTACAGGCTCCAGATCTTCTACCCCTGCCATCCGAAGCATATCTTCTACAGAAGCGTCCGGTCTTGGGGTAATCTTATCAATCATGGACCAGGGGAAGCTGACCTTATGTGCATCCTCTACATAAGCCTGAAAGCCTTTCTCTACCAGTCCTCTCTGTTCCCAGCCCTGTGCAAAAGCATGGATTGCCTGATATAACTTGTCTCCATTGTGAGAACAGTTATCCATGCTCACCATTGCGATGGGCAATGCGCCTGCCTGATAACGGGCATATAGAAGTGCTGCTACTTTGCCAATATAGCTGACAGGTCTTTCTGTTCCCTGCTCCATATCCTGAGCAGCTGCCGGTAATATACTGCCCTTGCCATCCACCAGACTGTATCCCTTCTCAGTAATTGTAAAGCTTGCCATCTGTAGACTTGGATTGGTGAATATTTGTGACAGTCGTGTCATGTTCTGTGTATTATCACTGTCCAGTGTCAGCGCTTCCATAATACTTCCTACTACTGTCTTATCTACATTTCCATCGGCTTTTAAAGTAGCCAGGATTCCCAGATTATCATGAGGCTGATACATTTTATCAATGATCTCATAATCATATCCTTCTACTGCAATCAGTCCGGTCTTCATTTTTCCTGCATTCAGCAGCTCCTGTACTACATTTGCCTGAAAAGCACGGAAAATATTGCCGGCTCCAAAATGCACCCAGACAGGATGTTCTGCTGTCTCTTTACGTACCTGTTCCATTGAAAATGCAGGAAGGACAAAGCCTGCCTTCTCCCACTCCTGTCTATGTTCAAATACACCATCATAAGATAATTTCATATTGCTTTAACCCCGCTTTGCATTTTTATCAATTGCTTCCCATAAGCCATTCAGATATGCCGCACCAAGTGCTCTGTCATACAGACCATATCCCGGCATAGCCACCTCGCCCCAGATCATACGTCCATGGTCAGGTCTGATAGGTCCGTCAAAGCCGATTTCATAGAGTGCTTTCATGATCTCGTACATATCAAAGCTTCCATCACTGGATAAATGGGCGGACTCTTCAAAGTCTGTCGGAGAATTAAATTTCAGGTTTCTCACATGAGCGAAATGAATTCTGCCCTTGAGGGAACGGATCATATCCGGCAGATTGTTCTCCAGATTGGTTCCATAGGAGCCTGAGCAGAAGGTCACACCATTGTGTGGGTTATCTACCATATGCATCATGCGTAGTATATTTTCTTTATTGATAATGATCCGCGGCAGGCCAAATACGCTCCATGCGGGATCATCCGGGTGAATTGCCATATTGATATCATATTTATCACAGGTCGGCATGATACGCTCCAGGAAGTATTTCAGATTTGCAAAAAGCTTCTCATTGTCAACATCCTGATACATCTCAAAGAGTTCTTTCACTCTCGCCATACGCTCAGGCTCCCAGCCAGGCATAACGAAACCATTAGAATCAGAATCAATGGATGCAAACATCTCTTCCGGCTTCAATGCATCCACTGCTGCCTGATTGTATGCCAGCACGGTAGAACCATCCGGTCTTTTTCTTGCCAGTTCTGTTCTTGTCCAGTCAAATACAGGCATGAAGTTATAACATACCATATGAATATCTTCCTGTCCCAGGCGTTCCAGTATTGTAATATAATTCTCTATGTACTGCTCTCTGTCGGGAGAACCAATCTTAATTGCATCATGAATATTCACACTTTCAATTCCTGCAATCGTGAGCCCTGCTGCCTCTACTTCTTTCTTCATGGCACGGATATCTTCCAAAGACCATGCCTCTCCTGGAACAGAATCATACAGTGTCGTAATCACACTCTTCACCCCAGGAATCTGACGAATCTGCTCCAGTGTAACAGAATCATGTTTACTGCCATACCATCTTAATGTCATCTGCATAGGAATAACCTCCATATTCTCATAAATAAAAAATACCTATCCAGGACGATTCTTGCCGTCTCCGGATAGGTATATTGTATCGGATTATTGCAGTTATTTCATTGTAATATTTGTTGTGTAGTTTGCAAAAATTGCTGTTCCTGATACATTATAAAATCATATTCCCATACGCCATATACCTTATGACTTGTTCTACGAGTCTTCATAATCTCCTCCAAGGACTTTATCCGCATAATCTACCAACAGGCGAAGCCGGCTGATCTCCTCGTTCAGGACCGTCCTGCCTTCCTGTGTCAACTGATAAAGTCTCTTCCTCTTATCTTCAGGATCATCACTTTCTATCTCGATAATCCATCCCTTCTTCAACATATTACTGACAGCGCCATACATCGTTCCTGAGCCGATCTTCACATTGCCATCTGATATCGCAGCCACCTTCTGCATGATTCCATAACCATGTCTGGGTCTGTCATACAGACATAATAATATATAAAAATAGCTCTCTGTTAACGGTTCCTGCTTCTTCATTCTGTTTCCCACACCTTTCAGTGGTTGATTTTACGCTGATACCTTACCTGCACGCATCCCCTTCGTGAGAGGATATAACACTGCTGCACTGATTACTATGATGATAATTGCTACCGGCACTGTCGGTACACTTTCCGGTAATACTGCCAGCAATGATGGCATAAAGTTATTGACCATATGCATCAGAATACATGGATATACGGATTTCGTTCTGTATGCTGTATACCCAAGTGCAAGTGCCAGAGGAAGTACATACAGTCCCTGCATGATATTCATATGATAGATTCCAAACAGAACCGCCTGAATGATAATCGCTGCCACAACCGGTAAATTCTTCTCAAGCAATCTGAAGATAATACCTCTGAAGATCAATTCCTCTCCAATCGGAGCGATGATCACTACTGTCAAGGCTGCTATCAAAGCACTGCCACTCAGAGAAAATCCCATTAATTCCTGATATGTTTCCATGGCACCCGGAACCAGCGCACCGATGATCTGGGACAGTAATAAAGCAATTCCGTAACATCCAATTGCTGTAACCACTACAGTAGCAATATTCCTTCCATTGATAAGCTCCTTAAAATCCTGCTTCTGCTGCCGGGTATACTTCTTCACAATGCCAAAGCGATACCATAACAGTGCTGCTACAGCACAGATTATTGTCGTAATCATAAGCAGATCCGTCATAAAACCGGACTCTGAAATCTGCTGCATATAAAGTTCCTGACTCATCTCAATATCTCCGCCAGTCTGCGCCATGCACTTCACCATATACACACCCGCACCAACACCACTGACCGTCACCTGAATCGCCAGAAAAGCCAATAATGTCAGAAGCGCCAAAACCATACCCTTGACCGGCTTCTTCTTAACCTGCACAGCCTGCTGTTCCTGCTGCACTGCTACATTCATATTATTCGTATCCATACTACCACTCCTCATTTCCGCGTACTCACCTTGCGCATTGCAACCCATGTCCTGTACGCCCAGACACAGATTCCATGTGTGAAACTCCCTCACATCATGCCTCTCTCTATAATGTATCGTCACCTGATATGTCGTTCAACGATATATCAGATATTGGATATATCATAGCACGACATATGTCGAGTGTCAACATATTATTTTTAAATTCAGATAACTATTCCCAATCTATACGCAAAATCCCATCTTTGATGCCCTACTTTTACACACAGGGTTACTTCGCCATGCAAAATGTGCTACACTATTCTTAACTAAAAAAGCTTCTCCACTCAGTGTACTACTCTCGGAGTCTTCTAAATGAAGCATTCTGAGATAGATTTTTGATATACCATGACATTTTCGCAGTACGTACATAGTATGTACGACGCGAAAATAGAAGCAGTATCTTTCACGCAATTACAGATGCAGAATCGAACAGATTCAACAATGCAGAAGCAGGCACTCTGCAGCCGTCGGTACTTAGTGCGCACAGCCGCAGGCGCATGCACACTTACGTACCCGCTACGAGCTGCAGCGTAGCGAGAGCGTGCCTGTGTTGCATTGTTCAATCTGTCCGATTCGTCCCACTCCATAATCCCAGAAAGGACACCCCATGCACAAGAAAGACCTCCAGACCACCTTTAGTACAAGGCAATTCATGTATTCCGAGGACTTTGAAGTCTATTATTACAGTGACCTGCCCCTGAAAGCAGTCAGTCCACATACACATAATTATTATGAATTCTACTTCTTTTTGGAAGGAAATGTAGATATTCATGTAGAGGATAAGACATACCATATCAAAAATGGTGATTTTCTGCTGATTCCCCCACATGTGACCCACTATCCGGTATTTCTTGATCATACAACACCATACCGCCGTTTTATTCTTTGGATCAGTACCGATTACTGCAACCGGCTCATGGAGTCTTCATTAGATTATGGTTATCTCTTACAGAATGTGACTACGACACATAATTATTCCTTTTCCAATGATGTCATCACCTTTAACCGCATCCAGTCCCAGATATTCGAACTGATCGAAGAGGTAAAAAGCAACCGTTTCGGCAGAGATGCCAAAATTGCCCTTCAGGTCAACTCTCTGCTTCTGTATCTGAACCGACTGATCTACGAACGCAGCCACATGGCTGGAGCTTCTTCTGAGAAAGAATTACATCTGGCTATCTGTGATTTTATTAACAATCACCTGGAAGAAGACTTATCCCTGGAGCGCCTGGAAAAAGAGTTTTTTGTAAGTAAATATTATATTTCCCACACCTTCAAAGATAAGATTGGACTCTCTCTCCATCAATATATCAGCAAAAAAAGATTGCAGGCCTGTCGGTCTGCAATCGCAAGCGGAGCCTCTATCAGCTCTACATATGAACTATATGGTTTCAGTGACTATTCTGCATTCTTTCGTGCTTTTAAAAAAGAATACGGACTGTCACCCAAGGAATACCGGGATATGACTACTCTTCTGTCTTGATAATTCCTGTTACATCACTTATTGTATTGTTGTCAATTCTGTTGCGGATCTGCTGCATACGCTTATCCAGCTGGCAGATAAGGTCCGCACAGTATTTTAACTCTTCTGAAATGCTCTCTGCATTCTCAACGTCTTTCTTGTATTTCATCTTATGCTCAAGGCTTGCCCAGAAATCCATCGCAATCGTACGGAACTGTACCTCTACACGCATATGCTTCTTCTCACCGGTAAGGAATATGGGAATATCCAGTATCAGGTGCAGACTTCTATATCCATTTGGCTTTGGATTCTTAATGTAATCCTTCATCTCAATCAATATGATATCATCTTGCTTCAACAGGCATTCCACCAGCTTATAGATATCTTCCGGGAAAGAGCAGATTACGCGGATTCCTGCAATATCAGTCAGATTCTTTTCTATATTTTCTATGGAAAAAGGTATCCCCTTTCGCTGCATTTTGCCATAAATACTCTCAGGACTTTTTAATCTGGCTTTGATGGATTCAAAGGGATTGCGGCTGTTCACCAGTGCAAGCTCCTTATTCAGTACCTCCAGCTTCGTCTGTACCTCCAGCATCGCACATTCATACTGCATCATAAGATGCATGAACGGCTCCAGATATTCTTCCTTTAATTCTTTGATTGCCCCTAATTCTGTCTTCGTATCCAATCTGCTTACCATGCCCTTCTGTCTTATTTACTTGTAATAATAACTATTTAGAACCCATTCGCTAAATCGCTGTTACACATACCCGAATCCCAGTATGGTAAATTTCTTCTCTACGTCTCCTGCTGCCATGCGGATTTCTACCGTATGCTCTTCTGCCTGTTCTTCACTGAATACCAGCAGCGGATTACAATGCGTCCATCCATTCTTATGCGGATCAGCAGTCAGCTTATATTTACCATCCACATACACATCTGCCTTTCCTACATCAATGGCAGCAGAATCCTTATTGATCAGGAATAATGCCCTACAGGTTATTTTCATGACAAACGTGTCATTTTCTGTACTTTCTTTATACCAGTTATTTGGAAACTGTGCCACAGGCTCCAGTCTGTCATCCATCTCCACTCTCTGAAGATCTGTATCTATGCTGTCATATGCACCACAGCTTATGCTGACTCCCTGGGGAATCTGCTTCCTGTCAAGAAGCTTCACCTGTTCAAAGTCACTGCCCTTTCCCCATTGGTTCCTGATTGCAATACGACTGTCTAACAATTCATCTGTATGGTCCGTTCCCGCATATGCTGCTGCCTTGTTCCACAGGTTCATGAGGCAGTCTGCCATGATACGATGTCCCATATTGCTGGGATGATATATATCATAAAAGAACTGATTCTTCGACAATACTCTGCCTTCTTCTCTGGTCAGGCGAAACTGCGGTGTAACCGCATTTTTAATGCTGACCATGGGCAATTCATAGGTCTCACCCACAATCGCAAGCCGATCCTGTAAATTCCAGTCATATGCAAATACTGCAAAAAGCAATACCACCGCCGGATGCCACGGCAATGTAAGAATCTTACGGACCAGACTTTCATAACATACGCCTTTTGTCTCATCGCCTTCATCATTCACAGCGAATTCTACCACTACAATATCCGGCTTAACAGTGCCATCTCTCAATACATCCCTGTCAAAACGCAGCATTCCAAGCTCTGAGGGTGTGCCACCGACCCCTGCTTTTACAAAATGTACATTCCTGCCTGTACCAAAATGTTCTGCAAAAGACTGATATGACCGATATGCATAGCTCTGGTGGTCAATGGGGATTGCACCTGCTCCCTGTGTAATAGAGCCTCCAATGTAGGCAAGTGTCACATCCTCTCCCTGCTTCGCCCTATGGATTGCCGCCGCAAGCCTAGACATATTGCCGGTCTGCATCAGGGAACGTTCTATCATCTGGCTGTACGCAGGGCTGTCTGTGTCTACTGCTTCATCTTCCATAACCGGTGGCGCTGTATAGCCATCCTGCAGATAGAATCTGACACTGACTCTTGCCTGTAATCCACTCTGCGGAAATTCAAAACGGATCTGTCCAGGTTCTTTATCATCCTCTGACCATACTGCATCATCCAGTTTCAGGATACGCTCTGCACCGTCTCCCCAGGTATCCAGATAAAGCGTTGTTCCCGATACATAAGGATCCGTCTTTCCATACATCTGAAATGCAAAACGTACCTTCTGTATTTGTGACACTGGTGTCACAATATCAACTGTTACACCAATACTGTGCACCAGTTTGCGAAATCCTTCAGTTGTCTTTAGAAGCTCCAGTATCTCTTCATCTGTCACATTTCCTGCTATCTGCGCACTGTTGATGAGCCTGTTATCATTCTCATAAATAAACTGAATGCCTCTGCCGTCTGTCTGTTTTGCACCGAATATCTCCTTCTCCTGCATAATATAGAAGAAGGGTCTCTTTCTGGTCGGATCCTTGGGTGCTGCCGGTCCCTGTATTGTCGTCATATCTATTGCCTCCTGTCGTTTCGTTCTAATCACTGCTGTAGCAGTCTGTTACTTATCTACAGCTTATCACGATTGTCTTCAGGCTGCTTCTTACATATTGCCATCTTCTTATCAAAATACGTAATTCTATCTCTTCACTGCCCAGCGCATCTTCGTAGATCTGGCTCTGCCATTGTTACGGCATTCCTCTGCGCTTGGACGAATCACATCCTCTGCAATCTCACGAAAGATTCCTTCCTTATAATATTGCTTGAATGCTTTCTTTACCATCCTATCCTCTCCAGAGTGAAAAGTCAATATTGCAACTCTGCCATTGGGCGCCAGCACATCCGGGAGACTGTATAAGAATTGATCCAACACCTCAAATTCGCTGTTCACATCAATACGCAGCGCCTGAAAAACACGCTGGCAGCTCTTCTTTACAATATCCTTCTTTTCTTTATTCTCCGGTAAAAAAGCCAGTGCTGTCTCGATGGTTTCCCTAAGCTTCGTCGTTGTATCAATCCTATGCCCTTTCTTCATTTCTTTCATAATGGCAGATGCAATCTGTTTCGCATAGGGTTCATCCGAATTCTCAATGAACATACCAATCAGTTCATCTTCTGACACCTGTGTCAGTCTCTCGGCTGCACTTACACCTTTCTGGGGATTCAGTCTCAAGTCCAGTGGTCCATCCAGCTTATAGGAAAAGCCACGCTCCGGGTTATCAATCTGCATAGAAGAGACACCCAGATCAGCCAGCATAAAATCAAAAGGTCCATACTCCTGTGCCACTTTGGCAATATTGGCGAAATTCTCCTGTATAGAAGTGAAGATATCCTCTCCAAATCCTGCATCCCGCAGTCTCTGCGTGGTCTTCACGATCTCAATAGGGTCTACATCCAGCCCATATAGGTGTCCCTGTCCCTGCAACTGTTCCAGCATCTTTCTGGTATGTCCGCCATATCCCAGGGTGGCATCCAGTCCCTTCTGCCCAGGCTGTATCTGCAGGAAATCAAGGATTTCCTTCACCATAATGGAGATGTGCATTCCTGCCGGTGTTGATCCCTTGCTGATTACCTTCGCCACTGTATCCGCATATTTCTCCGGGTTCAGTTCCTTATATTTCTCCTCGAACTTACGAGGGTGTGTTCCTTTATATCGTGGTCTTCTTTTATGTTCTTCCATATTAATAACCATGCCTTTCTGTAACCTGCATACTTTGGACTGCAGACACAAAGTTTCCGTGTGCAAAAACTACCATATATGGTTTTTTCAAATTCACTACTGGAAATATACCATATGGCTCTCAATATTACAACCGGCACAATTGGCATGTAGTTGTAATTTTCAAAAAACAATTGCCCACTTCCTGAAATAGTGTATAATTATATATATACTGTCTACTAATCAACAAGAGGATTACATATGACTTACAAAAAAATATCCAAACATACTTTTATCATTCTGATTTTCGCCTTGTCTATGGTCATACTGGCGGTATTCCGGTGTTCTTTCCTCATCCGTGATACACTGACCCTGGAAGTACAAAAGAACCTCAAAGATGTAACTGCCCAGAATGCATTGACCGTAACCCAGGAGCTGACAGATAAGTTCAATCTGCTCAATAGTCTCAGCAATGGAATAACAGATGTCTCCAATGACAGCGAAGAATACATTCAATATTTAAAAGTTTATACAGATACCTACCGTTTCAAGCGTATCGGGATTATCGACAGACAAGGCATTACAACGACTACAGACGGATACAGGCAGGACTTGTCTTTCCGGGATTTCTATCAGGACGGCATGAAAGGAATATCCGGAATAACCAACAATATAACCGATGCTGTCGGAGATGTCCATGAATCCATTAATGTATTCAGTGTTCCTATCTATAATGCTCAGAATGAGATTGATGGCGTTCTCTATGCCACATACTGTACAGAGAATTTCAGCGAGCTTGTAAGTATCCCTTCCTTTGATAATCTGGGGATAAGCTGTATCATCAATCAGGACGCAGATTTTATCGCCATCTCGGACACTGCTCCCGATGACCTTCGCAATGCAGTTAATCTAATGGATTATCTGCGTCAGTACAACGAAGGCCATGAAACAACAATTTCTGTTGTACGCCAACACATGGATGATGCTTCTGAACATGTTGGTTCTTATACCAATCAGGATCAGCGCTATTATTATTGCATGGTTCCACTGCATAACCTCCGTTCAGACAGGCAATGGTTTCTTTTAACGATTGTGCCGGAACAGGTTCTGTGGAATATGGCAAAGCCCATTAATTTCTATGTCACCAGACTCATGCTTATCATATTTGCCATTTCAGCCTGCAGCATCATCCTTTTCCTGTATTTCTACCGTAAACAGAAGAAGGAACTGTTGGAACTGGCTTATAGTGATTCCCTGACAGGTGGGGACAACTTTGCTGCATTCCAGGAGAAACTGGCTAGGAACAACTATGGCAGGATTTACTATGTAGCCCTTGATATGCAGAACTTCAAGATTATCAACACTACCTGTGGTGTTACCAAAGGTGATGAAACTCTTCGTGAGATATGGAAGGTGCTTTGCAATAATCTGCATTCTAATGAGCTCTGTGCGAGAATCAATGCTGACCGTTTCTTCTTCCTGGTCTGTGAGCCGGATAAACCCAGTGTCGAGGTGAGACTTAATAAGCTGAATTCCGATCTGGAAGCAATTTCTTCCAGGTTAAATATCCCAAGGCTCTTCCCATTGATGGGTATATACGAAACCTCTGACCATAAGGATCCAGAGCAGATATACGGTAAAGCGATTCAAGCAAAGTCCTTGATTAAGGGACTTCGTACCAGACATTATGCATTTTATGATGATCTTGATATCGACCAGATCTCTGAAAACCACAAAATTGAAGATGATTTTGAAAGTGGTATCCAGAATAAAGAGTTTCAGGTCTGGTATCAGCCCAAGGTCGATCCGTACACTGGAAATCTTCTGGGCGCAGAAGCATTGATCCGCTGGATCAAACAGGACGGCAGCCTGCTTCCACCCAGCAAATTCATTCCACTTTTTGAGAAAAATGGTAATATTGCTGCATTGGATGAATATGTATTCCGTGCTGTATGTGAGCAGCAGCAGAAATGGCAGCATGACGGTATTCCGCTCTATCCTATTTCTGTAAATATTTCCCGTATCAGTCTCTATTTTGGAGATATAGTACAGAAATACAAGGATATCATTGACAGCTATCATCTGGATGCCAGATATCTGCCCTTGGAGATTACAGAAAGTGCAACGGTCAACAATTCAGAAATATCCAGTCTGATCGATCAGTTCCACAATGCAGGCTTCACCCTGTTACTGGATGATTTCGGAAGTGGTTACTCTTCCCTGTCTTCTCTGAACGTCATGCATTTTGATACGATCAAGCTTGACAAGAGCCTGATAGATTATATCGGGGATTCCAATGGGGAGAAGCTGTTACATTCCATTACCCATCTGGCTCAGAGCCTTGGCATGAACATTACTGCCGAAGGTGTCGAGACAGCCAAACAGGTAGAATTCCTGAAAGTAGAACATTGTACAGACATTCAGGGCTATTATTTCTCCAAGCCACTACCGGTTGAACAATTTGTACAATTTATGAAAGAACATGGAGAGGCACGTTAGGAATCCTAATGTGCCTCTTTCTATCCTGATCATCCAATCAGCTTTTGTTTCAATGCAGTGAACTCTTCCTGTGTAATAGCACCGGAATCCAGCAATGCCTTGTACTTGGCTATCTGTCCTGCAACATCAGGTACTGCGTCAGACTGTGCCTTTTCCTGCTTATCATATGTAACCTTCGCATCCGGGTTCGCAATTCTCATCAGATGTTCTGCCAGATCACGCATTTTATCCACGCTGGTCTCGTAATCAATCAAATAGGAATCCGTACTTGGATGCTCTTTGTCAAAGGATGGAGCCTTGACCTTCCACTTTTTAGAACCCCAGTAAGCGTGTTTTAACACAATCTCTACTTCAAAGTTCTGGAATGGTCCTGCTGTGTTAAATCTTGGCTCTGACATTCTTACAGTAGAGCCTGAATCAGAATTAAGCACCGGCGGCAGTGCCTGATTAGGTCTGCTGGCATTCTGCTGCCTCTCCATCTCTTCCCGTCTTTCTTCTCTCCACTCATAGTCGCGCCGCTCTCTCATGAAATGCTCGATCTGTGGTTCCATCTCTTTTACACGTTCAGGTACTTTGCTCGTATGGCATTTCAGTCCATTCGCATCTCCCTCAAACAGAGGCGCGTTATCTTCCAGAATCCTGAAATTCTTCAGATTATTGGATTCCATGACCAGGGATGTATCTATGCCGCTTAAACGAAACAGCCTGTGTGCAGTGTCCAGTACCAGTGCTCCGCTAAGAAACCCGAAATCATAACGGTAATCCTCCTTGAACACATCCCGCAATACCTGATTATCATCATAGTAATTCACATACTGCACAAAACTCTTAACGTCCATCTTATCCAATAACCCTGAAGGCAGGTCAACCTTGGCTGCACATTCCTTGCAGATAGGCATACCTTCTACAGTTGTCGCCAGAAGACGCGGGGTAGGCTTTCCACATACAGGACAAAGCTTCTTATTATTCGTAAATAAACCCATAATGCTTCTTCTCCTTTAATCTATTAAAGTAGAACCGAATACAGAATTCAGATACAGACAGCCACAATATCCATCCTCATTCAACAGATCCATTACCGGGTAGCCGGCTGGAATCACTGTCTGATATGTATTGCCGTTCCATTTATATATTATAACATATGTTATATCTGTTCTGTTACTGAATGCCGCAAAAGTCTTACGATTAAAGCTGATCAGATCATCTGCCTCCAGAATGCAGACACCATTCTGTGGAATTGTATTAACTACCTGCTGGAACTCCTGCTGTTTCGTAGAATACCAGGTCTGTGGAATTACCACGATTTCTGTATCCTCTGCAACTGTCAGTATGGATGTTTGCTGTGAAGCTGACGGTGTTACTGTACCAGGTGTTGGTGTCGGATTCGGGGTTGGTGTTGGATCCGTGGTCTGATCCTGCTTAATTGACTTGAAAATCGCAGAGATATTGACACCGCCACCCTTTGGTACTGTTATCGAATAAGTACCATTGTCGTTTTTGATTACAGGTATATTTTCTCCGCCTGCACTTACACTATCAACCTCATAGCCATCATTTGCCACAACACTGAATGTCAATGTCTGACCTTCCTTTGCTTTGGTTAATTCGTCTGCAATATTTATCTTACCATTGGAGGTATCCTGTTTTCTAATGGCATATTGGAGCTTTTCCATTAAGATCTTTTCAACTAAATTACTCGCTTCTTTTAAACTAAGCCCTTCACTTTCTGTATACAGACGCAGTAAAGTATCTGCATTCATTTTGTAAACTGTCATTTCAGGTAGCGCCGCCAGGATTTTATCTATATCTTTATATTCTCCATAATTAATACTAATAGCAGTCTGGGCATCTATTGTACCAAGTTCAAGTTCGCCTGTTCCCTGGTCACCATATAGACTAAGAAGGATACCTACATCATTTGAGCTGATTTTTCCTAATGCCTGAAGCTTGGAACTGTTATCCATCCAGATTGCCAGTTTATTTCCTGATACATCACCCTTTACAGTTGCTTCTGCCTGCTCCAATATATCCATAGCACAGCCTTTTGTGGAATAGACATTACCATCTACTACAATCAATGCATCCTTGCCTGCAATATAAACAGCTTCTTTTTCAGATGATATATTACCGCCTACTTCTATATCCGCTTCTGACCCTGCTAATATCCCCCAAGCGTTCTTAGCTGTAACGTCCTTGGTAATTTTAATAGTACTTTCAGTCGTTTCTATTATGCCACCTAATGTTATTCCAGCATTGGAAGACACGCTTCCATCAATTGTGATGGTACTGCCTTTTCTTGCATTGATTGCTGACCCTTTCTCAGAATGTACATCACCATTTACAGTCACATCTGATCCATGGGAATCAATAGCCCAGCCTTTTTGGGAAGTAACATTTCCATCTACGGTTACTTTGGAACCATTATCTGCCTCTACTCCATCTGCCCACTTATCAATATAAGTACCACCTGTTTGTCCTTCATGAGTCTGGTTATCACCTTTTGCTTCCACATTGCCAGTAACTTCTACTGTGGCATTGTTATTGGCACTGACTCCGGCACTTCCTGTACCACTTACGGTTACATTGCCCTTCACTGTCACTTTTGTATTACTACCATCAGCTGTAACACCATCGGATGTCTCACCTGTTGTTGTTACATCACCCGTAACTGTAGTATTTTTCCCTGTTTCACCTACTATTCCTTCATTACTGACTGTTGCTATATTTCTATTTTCTGCTGCCCCATCTTTTGCATCACTTTCTTTATTACTGTTATCATCAACCTGGGATTCTTCATAATCTCCACTTCCAACAGTCTCATATGTACCATTACTTTCCTGTGCATATACATCTGTAACCGGTGACATAACAATTGCAACAATAAGTCCTAACGTCAACCATTTTTCTCTTTTCATGTTTACCTTATCCCTTCTATTCATCTCATTCCGGTATCTGCGAAATGCAATTTTATGTATACAGAATTGTATAGCTTTCACAAATGCATAAGCAGGCACTGTGCAGCCGTCAGTACTTAGGCGCTGTATTTTAGCGTCTTATGTACTGCTACGAGCTGCAGCGTAGCGAGAGCGGCCTGTGTTGCATTGTAAAAGCTGTACAATTCGTGCCACGCTTTATACCCGTTTCGCAATTACTTACATCTGATATTTTCCAGATAACTGCACTGTTGGAATCCCATGATGCCCGCAATCAGTTTTGCAGGTATCATACAGACAGCTCTGTTGAATTTGGTAACAGAATCATTATAGATGAGAGTACTGGTCTGCAGCATCCGTCCATAGCTGTCTACAGCTTCCATGAATTTGCTGTAGTCCTTATTCTCATTTATCTCGGGATGCTGTCTGACCATTTTCTCCAGCTCCTCCAGTACAGATTGAATCATCTTTTCCTGCTCCATGACTTCACCTGTTGTAGATACTGATGTAATGACGCATCTGTGAAAGTTCACCTTGGCAATCAGATTACATGCCGTACGGACATCATAGTCTTTTGCCTGATTCAAAGCAGCTGCCAACATATCATAGCGTGAAGAAAGCTGTACCCCAATCTGATTTATGGCACTTTCAACATTTTCATTCATTACTGTCAGTCTGCGCCGGGTTGAAACCACCCAAAAAGAAAACAATGCAATCAGCAGAATAACAATAATCAGAATTTCCATGCAGTGCTCCTTTCAATTACTGCTGTACGAAATAAACTCCATTATTCCCTGAATCATCAGAAAGAGCTATCATCGTCAATCCATCCATATCTGTGAAGAAGCAGGCATATATCAGGTCACTTCCATTATTATCGAAAACTACCGCTACAAGTCCGTCATCTCTGACCTCATAGGTTCCATTGAGAGAACCTCCGCCCTGTACCATCTGTGCATTTCCATTTCCATCAAATACAAAGGAAAGCTGTCCACCATAAGTTGATGACAATGCTGTATTAAACTCATCCTCTGTCATCTCTGTACCATCAATCATACCGCCTGCAAAATCCCAGGTCGTATCTGCCAGATCAGGTATCTCCTCCATTGTCAGGTGGTACAGGATTCCATCACTGTCTGCTGCTTCACTGTCTGTTGAATCATTAACTGTTACTTCTTCTGTCGTTACTGCTTCTTGCACAGTATCTGACGTTGTGCTGACCTCTGTCTGTGTAGATACAGTTGCGCTGTCTGCTGCTGCATCATCGCCGCCACAAGCTGCTAATGACAATACTGTATGCTGACGGCAAAAATGACATTTTTCTACACTAAGAATGACATTTACATTTTAAGAGGTATTTTCTTTTGTAAATCACATGCAAAATATCTTTTAAAATATAAATTATTATCTTTTAAACACAATTTTAAATATAGTTAAAAAGCCCCGATATTCTTTTTAAATACCGGAGCTTTTTGTTTAACATACTTTTTTAAATACTTCTCTATCCACTTCTGTAACAATTCCAGTTGCAGGTAATCCCAACCGTGACTGCGCTATACTGATTGCATTCTCTGACTTACTTCCAATAATACCATCAATTTGTGTAACATCTGCCTGTCCATTTTGGGTAAGTAAACCAAACTTCCATAAATACCACTGCACCCACTTAGCCCCTTCTCCTTTGCTACCTTTTGTAATAATCTCTGTAGGTTCAGTAAACGGATTGTGATCAATTGTAATAGGCTTGTCCTTCATACATAAATCATACTGTGTCAGATTGTATTTATTAATGATATTCATGATTGTGTTAATGTAGGTCGGACTGGTAGCATAGCCACCGTTTTTTATTGCTGTTATACACTGCTTGGCATCTGTCATGCCGATACACTTTTCATATCTGGAGCAACTGCCAAGCATATCATAATAATCGCCTACAGCATCAACCACGGTATCATAGGATCGGAACATATCAGTTATGCTGATATATGTCTTGCCATCATAACACTCTTTGGTTTTTGTACTGTATGCCTTACCGTTCCAATGTCTACCAAAATGCACCTTATTTTTTCCAACTTTAATACCAAATAAAGCATTTGCATCTTTCATCCGTCTACATGTTCCCCAGTTACTTTCACACGCTGCCTGCGCAATACAAACAGAAGGAAGGACTTTTCTTTCCCTCAGATTGCATGCTGCAATAGCAATAGGAGCAATCATGTTTATAAACTTTCTAACTTGTTTTGTACTAGCCATATTTTTTGCCTTTCATATTATTGTTTTAAAGCTAAAACAGCAGATTCAATTAAACTATCCAATTGTTCATCAGAAATACTTATATTCTTTTGAATGAGAATATTATGAAGCATCTTGGTAACAAGTGCTTTTTTCTCTGCTCCATCTAATTTAATTGTCTGTTCTGCAGCTCTAACCGCATCATTGGCAATTCCTGCCACGTAAGCTATTTTCGTATCTTCCATCTTAATTTTTAGATAAGGGATAATATACCTTGAAAATACGATTAAAATAGTTGTGATTACAAGTTTTAATATAGTGAGTGTCATGTCATCCATTATTGTTCTTCCTCCTTCAACAGCTTTTCAACTTGTTTTCTCCATAAGCTAGGGACTTCATCGAGTTTCATCAGTCCTGCATTGATTCTTTTTACATAAATTTTTGCCATCCTATTCACCTCCCCTCAAATCATTTACTGTTTGTGCCAACTCTGTAAGTGCATCCATCATATCACTTACATTGTTTCCAAGCTCTATGACAGCATCTGCCAAATCCATATTAGACGGTGTAGCTTCTGCCTCTGCCTTAGTTTTTTCAGCTTCTGCCTCTGCTGCAGCAATTTGTTCTTGTATTTCAGCTTCTTTTTCAGCATCATAAATCCACTTTTTTTCTTCTGAATCCCAATAACAAGAACGTGCTTTGTTCACATCTGCATACGGAGGTAATTCCTCACAGGTAATGTTTCCCTGTGTTTCATCATCAGAAATTATGTAGCCCTGATAATAGCTTCTGTTCCTGGATGAATCCAGGATAATAATGACTTGATACTTCATTTTTATCTGTCCTTTCTTTAAATAAAATAAGACCTGTTAGGTCTTGTTAATAGTTACATATGAAAATTCTGTTTAGGTACTTACTATTTTGATGATAGTAATTTAAGTGGTAAAAGCTTAAAAATAGTACATTTTGAAACAGGAGGAAGCGGTAATTATAAAACTGCAAACATCATTTTTGATGTTTCCAATTTTTCAACACTACATTTTGACGGAACTGGTGGAATAGGTAGTGGCGGTTTTGCTGTTTTGGGAGGAAGTGGTGTTAATATACCATATGGCACTAGGCAATGTAGTCTTACTAATTCAGTTACATTGGAATCAATCGGTGATGGTGGATCTAGTAAAAAAGAATATGATATATCTAAGTATTCTTATATAAGACTATATATGAGAGGAACTCCTGAAGGATATGATTATATAAAATACTTTAGTAATATTTCATTTTCATAATGTTTTTTAACATATCATGTTGCTTATTCAATTCCAAATATCATAGTTGCACCATTGTTATGATAGCGGCAAGATATATTTACACTATTCTTATCACCAACATTAATTATATATGCAGAACAAGCACCTGCGACGCTTGTTCTGCTACTTCTTTGTTGACCTAATTGTACTGTAGTACCTCTACTGGTAGAACATCCCCAATCTAGTGGATTATCATTATTGGAACCATAGCACATTACTAATAGATATTGACTATATCCAGATACCGACACGTTGGTTATACCATTATTTTGTGCAGATGAACGCAGGTTTTTAAACGAAATTTGTTTACTTAAATTACTATTTGCAGTAGCGATTTTACTATTTTTATCATAGTAAGCGGCTTCTGGAACAGCAAAATATGTGTTGTCATCGTCCTGTGTTACAGCTGCTGCCTGCACTGTAGTTCCAGCTCTGTTTACCATAGTACCTGTTACTACGTTTCCTTTTACTCCTGCCTTTTTCCCACTCAAAATCTGTGCTGCTGCCGCATCACAACCGGAAGTGTCCATGTTACTGCTGTTTCCGGTTATTCCAAGCACCGTATTATTTTTTACAAGTTTTGATGCTGTCAGCCCGATCAGGCTGGCGATATTAGAAAACGACTGGTATAAATAGTTCTTCGTGCCGTACTTTCCATCCGCAGGCACCTGCATTTTTATCTTCTTATTTGTATTGTCTATACTAGCCGTTGCAGCATATTCAGATGTCCCTGTCTTGTCTGCTATAGTTCCTGTTATAAGAGTCGTTCCATTATAAGCCGTCTTTGGGGCTACGATATCAGATGCAGATGCAGTGGCCTCACCAGATGTCTTAAATAGGTTCTGCACAGCATTTACAGCAGTCAGGATTTCTTCCTTATCCTGTTTGTTCTTGCGTCTTAACCATAAGACCGAATCCCATAGAGATTTCATTTTAGTGTACCTCCGTTTCTGTAATTGTGTTTTCATTTGTTATCTTGGTCGTATAAGTGATTTTAAGAATGCCAGATGAATCATATTGCTTTTCTGTCACAGTATCCACTCCATCAGCAGAACTTATCTCTATTATGGACTTGCTTCCATCAGAATAGGTTCTGGTAATTGTACTGTCATCGTCTGTGATCACAGTACTGGATACCTTAAACTTTATTTCATCATTTAACATATTATATGCATTGGCTACAGCATTTTGGGATGCTGCTGTTTTTCCATTTGCATTTGCTCCATCAATAACTGTTTTGAATTCATCACTCAAAATATGTCCAGAACTGTAACTGGATGGGTCTGTGTAACCATCCTTTATCATGGTGTATTCTGTACCTGCAACAATAACATGCTGCCCTTTGCTGACAGCTACGCCCGATGCAATGAATTCTTCCAGATTTCCAGCATCTGAAATAATAGGAGAAATTTCAGAGAACTTCTTATTAATATCAGTTATGGCTGCATTAAAAGTCTTTTTAAGCACAAAGTCTGTATCATTCACATCAACAACAACATTGGTGGTGCTTGATACTTTCAATCTGACTACATATCTGTATTCTACACGTCCATCGCTTTCCTTCGGTATTTTATCACCAGACAAATCCTGTCCAATAATAAAGAGCAATTCATTGCCGGTCTCATCGTCGATGGCAAATATGCCTAACTGTTTTATTTTGTACTCTTCCGCTAATCCTTCGTTGTTTATCAGCACTGTTAATACAGCTGTAGAACCTTCCACGGTCGCATCAGCTATTTGCACGCTGTTCTTCTCGTCAACCACATCTGTAAGATATTCAGGATTGTTACTATATCCAGATCCTGTTTTAGCCTGGGATAAATGTAAGCTGTTCTTATTGGTCGTAAGCTTGGTCAATAAGTCCGCACCATTTTCAGTCAGAATGTATTCCATGTTACCTCTCCTTCTATTGTTTTCACAGTCCTGCCAACTACTGCAACGTACAATCGTTTATTATTTTGCCGTATAAGGCTATTAATAAATTCATATCCAAGGTGTGCTGGTCTTGCTTTCTTAATTGCATCATCAGCAATATTCATATTTTCGACCAGGTACTTGGATTGTACATAAACAATAAATCGGTACTCTGTAGGAATTTCAACTATCTGTACAAAATCCGCATTCAATGTCTGCTTTACCAGATTTTCAAGCATTTTTATGGATGCCGGAGTCCTGGTATTAAGCTTAGCCAGAATCTGTGCACGACGTTGTACATCTGTAAGCATACTGTTCTTTTCTATGCCAAATTCCTTTTCCCAGTCATCCAGGGAATACGTTGCTGACGCAACATAAAATTGAGATACCATATCCTCTATATTACTTATCATCCTATCTATCTCAATCTGACTTGTATTAAGAAGATCCGCAAGCTCCTTCATCTCTGACACGAACTTTGGTAAGCTGTCCTTCAGCATATCGTCACTCCTCTACTGTTATCACCGGCATCACTGCTTTCGGGAAATACCTGTTCTCTACAGTTATGCTTATTTTTCCACCATTCAAAGTATAATCAGTAACATCTTCCACACCCTCACAGGAAAATATGATATCAGCCATTTTAATATAGGATATCAATGGATTATTTCCACTCAGCTTTGCCAGATAATCATTCAGTAATGTATATAATGTACTGGATATGAAATCTCCTGAGTAACCACTTTTAGCCTTTACAGAAGCTGTAATTGTTATTTCAAGAGCTATTGCTGCGCTTACCTTTACATCAGCTCCAATCGGTCTCTTGTCTTCTATGTAGTCAGCAACCTTATTTAAGAGTTGTTGGGTTGCCACTGTACTTCCATCCGCAATTATTACCACGTCAACAGTTCCGTTTCCTCTTGCCAAATCGTAAATCTGTGCAGCTTCCACTCCACTTACTTCTAATGACCATTGCTTATAATTGGCTATATTGCCGCTTGTTGGCGGCTCATTAATATACTCTAATGTTCTTTCTCTCAATGAATCATCAGTCTCAGCCTCATATCCCTCGGATGTTGGCGTTTCATTGATTACCTTAGAGATCTGATAATTAGTTGGAATTACTGTGTCAATAGACTCTGCCTGGACATTCCCAACTGTTCCAGGCTCAGTACATACACATCTTACTGTTACTTCACCATTTTCAGGAATTACAACTTCATCTGGTAAAGTAAAAATAATATTGTCAGCTGCTACTTTCAGATTTTGATAAGTTCCTGGTGTCCCAATAAGCTTTACATTGCCCTCTGCATAAGTAGCTTTTGTTCTTTCTACTCCATAATCAGCACAGCATCTATCAAGGTCATTACCAGATGCTGTCGTCACAAACGCTTTTTTATATGCAGGCTCAATATCCATGCTATAGGTCCGTGCCATTTCATTTGCTACTGCCTGCAACAGATCAGCGGTCCATGTTCCTTCCAAAGCCAAGGTCTCATCACTTATATTATTTTTTAGACGTTTTAATATCTCTGAAAAAGAATTATCACTACTCATTGTAGACCTCACTTTTCCACGTAAATCTGCCATATATCGTTGTTACATCAAAAGTAACTGTTGTCTTTTCGCCATGTTCAAATTTAAAATTGCTTACCTCCTGAATATAAGGATTTACTATCAGGCATTCTGTAATATATCTCTTGGCTTCACTTTCAAAAATCCCACGGTCAGTAAGTTTTCCAATTATATTATCAATTTCATTACCATAAGCGTGGGTATATGCTGTATAAACGAATCGTTTCGTTTTCAAAGCCTTATATACCCAAATCTTGATTGCTTCATCCTTATAAACTTTGTATGTCTTTCCTGCTCTTCGGAGCAGACAGTTATTTTCAAAGTCATATGCCATCTCGCTGTACAATGCCAGTTCTTTTACATTTTCTGTACCCTGCGAAGTAAATGGAAAAACGCTCATTTTACATCATGCCTTTCCCAATACATAAAGAATATTATTCACTTTCTGTACCATAACTTTATCCCCAACATCCAAGTTAAAAGCCTTGTTAAACTCTGTTAAATAGGTCTTTAATCCACTGGAAATATTTTCTTCTTTATTGATCTCTTCCATAACTTTTTTATCCATATGTGGTAATGTGCATCTAACACTATCGGTAGCTGTAACACCATTGAACATTATAGATAAAGGCTCTGTAGAAACTACGGTCCCTGTAGTCAGCTCCAGGGGATTTTGTTTTGCCCCCTGACGTTCCATTGTTTTCAGTATCCTGCTGTATGGATTTCCTTTCATCAGATCACCTTCGTAAAATCAAGTGTAATTGTTGTCGTGTGCTGTCCATTGGTAATGGAATGGCTGTCCGAAGTTATTTTGAAAAGCCCCTGTATTCTGGAATTTACCTTTTCCACGATAATTGACGTTCCTGCAGTTACACTGTAATCACCATTAATTGTAATGCTGCCAGAATTTTCAACAGACTTCATAAGTTTCCTGGCTTCATCAATCGCATTCTTTTTTTCATCATCATGCTTGTATACTTCCTGGATCACTCCATATATTAAGTCATCCTCATTACTGGTCCTGTTGACCAGCCTTGAATTACCGTCAATAATGGCTACAGTATTGACCATATTCTCTATGGAGCTTTTATACTTTGCAGATGTCACAACGTCATCACCGGTATATGTTCCCACGCAGATAGTTCCTATCTTCTCAATATTCAGGGTTGTTCCTGTCATTTTAATATACACGCCATCTGCTTCCGCACCATAGGCTTCCTCAATGATCTGGTATATGGTCTTATCCCCTGCTGCCAATATGTTAATATCTCCGGCTGCTTCCAAGATTTCACCAGCAGGAATATCAAACATAGATAGGACTTTTCTTACTACCTGTGCTGGTTTTCCCTTAAATTCCCCATACACTTTATTTTTCAGGTAAAAAGCATAATCTGCAGCAGTGATGCTTTTCTTTATATCTGTCTCTTCGAATTCTTCTGTAATTACAATCCCATCAAAGATCAGATAACCGCTATCGTCATATGCCAATATACGGTTGCCGATATTAATTTCAACAGCCTCAATATCTGTACTCAAATTAGTATATAGATATGTGAAAGCCAGTTTTCTTGCCATCTGTGTCACATCACCACTCCAGGTAACTGTCCCTATAAAATTGCTCACATCTATTCCATTTGCTTCAATTCTCATTTTGGTATCTCCAGTACAGTCCCTATTTTCAGTTTCTTTGGATCTGTTACCCCATTAGCTTCCGCTATCCTTTTCCACTGGCTTCCATCGCCATAATATTTCACTGCAATATCCCACAAAGTATCCCCTTTTACTACCGTTACATTCTTAGGTGTATCATTTTCCCCCGGTCTGCTATTAAGACCGGTATCTGTATCTGTCATCTTAGACTCTGATGCAACTGCTTTTATAGATGACATTCTATCCTCTGTCAATCCCCATGTTACTGACACATCCCTCTGACCCTCCGTGTAGGTATTCGATGTGGAATTGATAATAAATTTATGATTGATGTCAGTTCCAGATACGATCATCCTGATCGGGCGCTGTCCATCCTTTGCCTTATCAATCATGGATATAATTTTCTCAGGAGATGTCCCTTTATAAAAAGGGGAATCAGGGGCTGGCAAAAATGTCTGAAGCGTAACTTTCATAGGATTCCTATGCCCTGGAACCATCACTGTACCCAGATTCAATAACTCCATGGTCTTATCACCATTATCTCCTGATATAACCAGTTGCTTAGGATTGACGGCCAGTTCAAACTGACCGTCATCCGTAATGATCAATATATTTCTTGTCTTCATTACTTATTGTCCTCTGCTTCCTCCAGCTTCTTAGCAAGGGCTTCTGCTACCTTGTCAATATCACCATCATCCCTGACTTCCATCTTTTCAATCGTGATATTTATGCTAGGTGAACTGTTCTTAATCATATTCTGACTTTCGCTGTTTGATTTAATCTGTGTACCAGACGGAAGGTTCATAAGTTCAGGTCCATGCTCGCCTACAGTTGTCCATCCGCCACCAAAGTAATTTGTTCCTGTTGCATTTGCACTTACAGAAGAAGACTGGCTTCCACCCTTTGCAGATGCTGCAGCCTCAGAATTGGCTGTTCCAAACAAGCTGCGGATTTTACTGGTTATACTGGTTAATCCTTCAACAAAACCTACAATAATAGGTTCAATTACGTTCCATACACTTTCAATTGCAGATTGAATATAAGGGAAAGCAAAACCTATTGCATCACTTAAAAGTCCTATACCTTCAATTGCAAGATCCATAATAGGAGATGCCACATCCCATACCGCTGATAGCACGGATGCTATGATAGGGCCAGCCTTTTCGAAGATACCCTTCAGTGTGCCTGTTTCCCCACCAATGCGTTGGAACACCGCCTGAAGCTTATTCCCTATATCAGTTGCTATTTCTGCAACTACAGGGAATACAGATGATGCAACTGAACTTATGCCTGAAAAAACACTGCTCACAACAGGAAGCATTGCGGCCAGTGTAGAGCTGACTGATGTAACGATTGGCTGTATATAAGGAACAATCGTACTAAAATTTACAAGCATTGCGTCAACGCTTGGCTTAACTGCGTCAAACGCCGATGTAAAGCTTGTCCGGATCTGTGATATGGTAGGCTGCCACTGTGTCCATAAATCTGATAGGATACTTCCTAGTTTTTCAATCCCTGGTCCTACCTTATCTACAACTTTTCCTATTGCTGATTCAAATTCCGGGAATTTATCAATTACCTTATCTAAAGCAGATTGAATATAGGGAAGTGCCTTTTCCCCTACAGAAGTAAGAATATTTTGTCCGAAGTTCTTTATCTTTTCTGACATTGCCTTTACAGAATTTGTCTGTGTAGCAAATGCTTTCTCCGTAGCCCCTGAAGCATCAGCCATGGCAGCTGTTTTTTCATGCCATGTATCCGCAAGATCACCTGTCAACCCCAACACAGCCTGCTTTGCAGATTTGTCAGAAAACAGGTTTGCCAGATCAAGGGAGCTGCCCCCTACCTGGTCTTTTAATTTCAGAATAACTCCCTCTAGGCCTTCTGCTTCCAATGCTGCTGCACCGGAAGAATACCCCATTTTTTTAAGGGCTTTGCTTAAACTGTCTGTTGGTGCCAGGAATCCCGAAAGTACACCTTCCAGCTGGGTACTTACCTCTGCTGTATTGCCGGTAACGCCTGTAAGCGTAGCCATGACACCATATAACTCTTCCTGGCTCGCTCCCAACTGGGAACCCATCGCAATAGCACCGCCCATACTTGCTGCCAGTTCCGGGAAGGATGTCTGCCCCAGCTTGACAGTCAGGAACGCAAGATCTGCTGCCTTTTCCATTGCGGCTGCCGATGTATCACCGTAAGCTTTTGTTACGGATGACAGCATATTAACAGAATCTGTAGTTGTTGCGTTACCTGCCTTTGCTGCTTTAGCCGCAATTTCAAGCTGTTTAACATTGTCTTCTGACTCACCAAATGCCGAAACAACCTGATATAATCCATCTGTCAGATCACTGGTAGCAATACCTGTATCATTTGATACACCACGTAACTGTTTACTGTAGTTCTGTAGTTTGGTATTTACGTCACCATCTAACAGGGTTCCGACATTCTGCATCTGTGATTGGAAATCAATGGCAGATGTTACAGCAGATGCCGAAGCAACAGTAACAGCAGTAAAAGCCGCAGCCGTTCCTACCAGCGCAGCCTTTCCTATGGCTTTTGTGGCAGATGCCACCCCGCTTCCAACTTTCTTGCCTACAGCAGAAGCTCCCTTGACTGTCATATTGATAACCTTATTATCTTTAATCTTGTCCAGTGAGCCTGATACTTTCTTGATTTTTTCCCATGCAAGCTCTGTTTTAGCCGTTACCGTTATGACTTTTTTTGTCAATGGCCGTAATTTCTGTTTTACCTGATCTATTTTTTTGTACGCCTGAGTATTTTTAAGCTTTATTTCATGCTGTTTCATTTTCTGCTTGTTATACTCATTGATTTTTTTCTTGGTCTTATCTACTTCACTTGAAAACCCCTTTGAAGAATTCCGTGCCTGTTTCAGGACTCCGGACACGTTATCCTTTATAGCAATGGTAGCGCCGAATACATCAGACACAGAATCACCCCTTCATTTTCCCCATAATAAAAGCAGCCGCTTCTAGGACTGCCTTTTTCAAATTCTCCTGTTGTTCTTCCTGGTTTAGTCTTGCAACTGCTGCCAGCATGATCTTATCCTCTCTGGGAAGTGTTGCTAAGTACTCTGGAGTATACCCCTTGTCCATCCAGTACCCAATTGTCCACATTTCCCAGGAGGAGCTTATTAGTTTTTTGCTTCTTCGATCTCATCAACCGGTTTAATTGTGCATTTATCGTTAATACCGCTCAGTGTAAAGATCTCCTCTGCAATAGCACGGCGGTCAGCATATTTAAACATATTGGCAATCTTATAATGCTGATCTATCACGCCTGCCTTCACAAGGCTGTCTGCCTCTTCCTGTAATTCCCTGCAAGCCATGTAGATAAGATACTTGTCACATTCCAAAGTATCTTCGCTGAATGCGTTCACATCATTGATTTCCTGCTCTGTCAGACCACTTATGGTAATTGTCACATCACAATCACCAATATAGAGCTTCTTGGTCTTCATCTTTTTTCTGGCTTCTATCTTTTCTTTTGCACGTCTTGCAAAATCATGAAAAATAATATTCTGTTCCATCTGTATGTCCTCCTTAATTATCCTTAATCTGGTCTAACAGGATCATGTCGCTTGGTGTAAAAGTAAATGGGATTTCTTCTTTTACGACAGCCCCTGTTTCCCATGTCTTAGTAAATTCACTTAACGCCACATTGCTGATCTGATAGCGTTCCGTCTGACCGCCTACGGCATCCGGGTCTTGCAGTTTTGTCGTAATGGTGCCCCTTGGGTCTTTGCCCTTGCTGATAGCCTGTCGTACATCATCAAATCTCGTATACACCTTATTAACGCTAAGAGTACCCTCACCCTTCTGGCCTGTTATCTTGGTGTCCACATCAATACCCATCTGTACATCTTCACGGTTTACAGTTACCTTGGTCTCAATTTTATTAAGCTCTGCAATCTTAAAACCGTTATACCAGACTTCTGCCCATGTACCTGACAGTGTCTTGTTTCCTTTGATATCGCCCATTGTACCGCCACCTCCTATAATCTGATCAGCAGGTCAAGGTCTTCCATTGCATCCAGAAGTTTCACTTTCCCTGCAAGGAAAATATTGCTTCCAGTGTTAGCTTCCTTGATCTGCTGCTCTGTCAAATCATCTGTATCAATTCCATCCGCTTTCAGGTAGTTAAGGATTGCAGTTGTATTAAGTTCCACGTAATGATCATTTTCCTTGTCAACAACCGTGTCCTCCAGATTCTTCAGATACTGGTTGACAGCCCCGATAAAATTCTGCTTGTTGTCATATGTGTTATTGAGCTTACCGACAAAGTTCTCCTTAAATGTGGAGTAGATGTCATATCTGATAATATCAGCACCCTCCAGCACCTTAATCTTTTTGAAGTCCTTAGGATGGTTGTCAGATACAGTTATAAGGCTTGTAACACCTCTACCAATCTTAAAAGCATCACCATCATAAATAATGATCAGCCTGCCTTCATCAGCCTCTTTGTCAGGATCTTCAAACGTTGTCGTATCCACAATTTCCGGCAATTCATAATATGTAGAAGACTGTGTTAATGGAATAGCTGCCAATACACCTGCCAGTCTGCAGCAGTATTCCTGTGCACTGTATTCCGTTACTTCATCCTGGTCATTCAGTACTGAGACTTTTTCATTGCCGAAATTGATCATTGCCTCATAATCAGCCTCATACCCTGCAAGCAGCACCTTTACTTTCTTTCCTGCATCCCGCCTTTTCTTCAGCCATGCTTTTACCACATCACCATCAGCCTTCTTAAATTCCGGGCTTGTAAGGTAATCCACATTGATGTCATTCAGTAATGCAAGGCTTTCAGCTATATTCACATTTTCCTCAGACAGTCTTGCCCTTACGCATAGTACCTTGTCAGGCTCTGCGCCAAAAGCCATCTTAATGTATTCATAGTTCTTGCTTGTCCAGTCATCTTCCGCCACCTCATCAATTCCACGGTAAGGTGTCATGACCTGTGTTTTGGTACTGTCTTTCAGGATCAGTACTACTACCCCCCTGCCACTCCTGTTGATCAGCGTGGCAGCCTTTTTTTCAAAAATGATATTAATTACTGGTAAACCCACCTTTATACCTCCTTATATTCAAACTCCAGATTGTCCGCAACAGGTTCTTCCACATGTTCAGGGATTCCATCCGTGAATCTGATGTAAAAAATGTAGTGACCAACATTGTCCGTTATATTACTGTCAGCACCTTCAATCGTAAAATGTCTGTCTTCCACGCTGAGAACCGGACGGAGCAATCCGTCAATCTGTTCTAGGACCCTCTGTATGTCACTGCGCTTCGTATTGATGCCGCACAGATATGCGACATCCACAAGAATGCTTTTTACAGTCAATTGTGCAGACTGTGTCGTATATCCATTCGGTTCTATCAGTACCTGAAGAATTTCACGGTCTTCCCCTTGTCCACTATTAACAGCTTCCTCATAGTCCCGGCTCTGGGAAAGATCTTCCCCTGTAATATATTGGATTCCTGTCCCCCTAAGCCGGGAACAGATTGCCTTGCGGATGTCAGCCACCGTAATCATTTCATAGCTCCCTTCAATTCCTGAAGCATCTTGTTTACATCGTCCTTCATGTAATGAACCCTGTAATTCTCAATTCCATGCTCCAGCCATCTTTTTCCTGCCATATATCCCACTACCTTCTTGGCTCTCACTATCCGATGTCCATTGTTGACATATGGAGCATATTCCATAGGATTGGATAACCATATGACTATCTCACCCTTCTTATGGTCTATGCGGAAAAACCAGCTCTTTTTCATGCTTCCTGTCCTGGTCTGGGTCAGTTTCTTGCACTCATCACGGGCACCGGTTCCCATCCTGTTCGCCCCACGCATAACGATTTTGTTCTCCCACTCGCTGGCAGCCTTATCAAATAGCTGTTCCAGTTCGTCCAAATCCCGCATCTTACCCATCAGACCACCATCTCAATCATAAGGGCTGTTTCTGTATGGGATTCATATGAAAAGCTCTTGCCAACAGTACCCCTATAAGTCTGCCCCTGAAGTGTAGTGATTACTGCGCTGTCCCCCGGCTGGCACATAATATCCGGTGCTGTAAATATGGTATAGCTTTCATTTGCCGTATACCGGTTATGGTTCGTGTCCTTGGATGGGGCAGATGCACCCGAATGACTGAGTGCACACTTAACATTCTCATGGATCACGACATCCTGCAGTACCGTCTCCTGTGCCGCTTCATCAGTCACCGGCTGCTTCCGTGTTACTGTCAGTATGTCTTTATACGTCTGTTCCAGTATCCTTGCCTCCAGATTCAACTGCTTTCACTTCCTTCTTTTTTGACATCTTCTTGTCAGTAGTCTGGGACTTTTCAGCAGCATTCTGTCCCTTATATTTTAATTTTCTAAACTTGTTCATCTTAGCAATTCCTCCAATAAAAAAAAGACGCCTGAGCATCTAATGAATTCTTAACATCCGGAATCCGTTCATAGCCTTGATCTGCTTATCGGTAAAACCATCTATCGTAATCGTAGTATCATAATTGATCTGTGTATCACCACGCTTTATCGCCGAAACATTACCAGCATTGTCAAGTGCAATCGTTTTATTCACAATCTCACGGACCAGATATTCAAGCCTGTCAGGGCATTGCCCCCGGTGACAGTAATTACAGATTGACTGCATTGTATCCTGAATCATCAGGGTCATAACAGCATCACTTTCTGTATTCTCTTCCGGGATGCCCTGCTTTAATTTAATCTTCTTCAATGTATCTGTAATTTCTATCACTGGAGAACCCCCTTTAAATCCCTGTTAAACCTTCTTTTTACTTACCTTTTTTTCCTCTTTTACATCCGTATCGGAAAGCTCTTCTGCCTGCTCTTCTACAGGAGTTTCTGCTTCTTTGGATGTTTCAGGTGCTGTTTCCTCTTTCTTTACTGGAGTCACATCCACATATCCAGCCAGAAGCAGTACATTACGCTCCTCTTCAGTAGCTGCTTTCTTTTCTCTGTTCATTTTCTTCATAATATACAACATAACCGAAATCCCCCCCCCCTATGCCTGCTTGCTTACACGGATCTGATTTTTCTTATTTGCCTTTACCCACAATTCATGGTATCTGCGGTAGCCAAGGAACCATGCATCTCCACCCTGGTATGTGTCAGGGTCAATGATCTTCATTTTGTCCTGCTTAGTTACTGCAATAGGAACACTTCTCGGCACAATGATCCAATTCATCTGTTTTGCGGAAACACCTGCTGCAAATCCACCGTTTTCCTCCCCGCTGGACTTGCCATCATTGAATGTGTAAGTATCTTTCATTCTGGAAGATGGAACCGGCAAGAGAGAACACTCATTGATGGATTTTACTTTTAACGTTACATCGCCTTTTTTGAAATCCATAACATCCACTGCTTTTCTGAAGGAATCCATCAGATCAAGCTGCGCTTTTACCCTGCTATTCATAACTGCTACAAGCGGCACATTCTCACCTACGATATCTTTCACAGCTGCAATATCATACATAAGCTGTTTTAAAATATCCTTTTCATCCGGTGTGTAAGTAACGACATTCTCACTTTCTGCATATGCAGCCAGTTTGGAATATCTATATGCGTCAATTTCCGGGACAACCTGATCTTTCTGGAATTCACTGGTAACATTTGCAGCAGATACCATAAAGTTGCTTTCATCAACATCCATGGCATCCAGTAAGAAGCTTGTACCTCTGTCCATAGACATCTCCAATGTCTCATAGCCCAGTGTAACACTTCCCTGAGGATACCCATTATCCCTGTCGTAATCCTTCAGACCAGTTGTGCTTATTGTCGGGACCTTGATACTCTTGCCACCGGTATAAATAACCTGGCCTGCGTTTTCATCCATCCAGCCGGATGTAGCGTCAATGACTGCCTTTTGGTCCAGACCAGTCTGTAATTTACTTGCATACTCAATTGTATTTAATGCCATAATCTTCAATCCTCCTACTTATAACCCTAAAGCCTTGTTAATAATATCCTGCATTTCATCAGATTCTGATGACTGACCCGAACCGCTTCCGGTCTTAGGTGTCTTTCCCTTAAATCTGGCTTCTACCTGTGCCTGTACTGCCTTATCAAAAGCATCCTTTAATGTATCTACTTTTTCCTGCGTTGACTCAGCATCTGAACCCAGTACAAAATCAACGAAATTAGCTGGCAGGTTTGCCTTTGACAGCATCACCGCTGTATCCGCTTTAAGCTCACGCAGGTTGATCTCCTGTTCCCTTTTGGTAATAGCAGCTTCCCTCTGTTCTGTTTCATACTTTGTCTTTTCTTCAGCAGACATGCGCTCCTTCTTTACAGCCTCTTCTACGGCTGCTTTTACGGCTGCATCCCTTTCAGCATTATATTTCTGCTGTAAGCCAGCAACATAAGCCTCATCATAGGTCTTTGTGTCTGTAGCAGATGCCTGTGCTTCTGCTGCCTGTTTTTCAGTGTTTGTCTCCTGTGTTGCAGTCTCAGCAGATGCTGCAGCGTCTGTTGTATTGATTGTGTTCTCCATGGATATACCTCCTATAAAATTTTGTAATTAAAAAGAGACCACACATTTCTGTGCAATCCCTTAGTTACCTATAGTATACTATTTTTTGTTCTCCTGTTCTTTCATCCATTTTTTATCCCGTTCAATCAGTTCTTCTAACTTTTTTCTGGATTCATTTCTTTCCTCTTCTGAAAAAGTCACATGTCCTGTCACTGTTGGCACAGGGATATCATTCCACCGTGGAGCTGAAAACGGTTCTTTCTTATCTTTATCCATTATTCTCCTCCATTAAAATATATGTTACACCATCCTGCTCAATTATTTCTTTTACCACAAATGAGCTGTTACGTTTATATAATACCTCACTCTCATCAGGATTGTAAGCCATAATATTTTTTCCAGTAGAACTATTTATGTATATTTTTATATTTGAACCAGGATTATACCCTTCCTTATTGGATGATGACAGATATTCTTTATATGTTACAGTGTTTCCAACCTGATGTTCCTCCATGAATTTATTCATGGCATCTTTGTCTTCAATATTAAGGACTCGAACTACATTTCCTATATAATTGTTCATTCTGTCAAGGGCTGAATCCAAATCTTTTATCATTTTCTTATCATACGCCGTAAGTGGACGGTCATATCTCAATTTATCATTAATTTTGTATGAATCGAAACTGATATACTGATTGATTGCATATTGCTCATCGTTATCAAGCTGGGGTCCACCTGACACATATCTGGCTCTCCATTCTTTATAGGTCATATTGGACGGAACCGTGTAACCAGTACCATCATCCCTCCTGGCAGCTCTTTCTGTAACGCTTTCCTTTTCGTGTACAGCTACCGTAGTGCTTCTACAGTTTGGATGCATTGGTGGATAATTTACACCCGGTACTGCGTCTTTAACATAGAATTCCTTACCATCAAGTTCCCTGCATATTGAACTGGTTTTATTATCCAAGGTTGCCATGAAACGGTACTTTTCTATGCCGCACTCTGCGTAAGAATCCAGGGTAGCCTGTTCAAAGGCGTACCCTGTCTCCGTCCTTACCAGTCGTTTGGCATTGCTGTAAGAGACATCTATCCTCTGTTGTACCCGCTTGGCAAGCTTATCAACGCTCTCCCCCCTGATCATACCAACTGAAAGACAATCCCTGATTTCCCTGGTCAGGTTCTTCTGATGCTTATACAGGGTCTTGGAGAAATTGTCCCTTTTCTTCTGGCTGAGTATTACTTTTTCTACAGCCCTGGTATGTACCTGTGCGAAATTCTTGCCAAAGCCTATACCCTGTTGAATATTGAAGATTCCCTTATAATATCCATCCTCATATTCTTTCCTAAGGTAGTCATAGACCGTTACCTGGTTCTGGTTATAGGTTTTCAGGATAGTCTTTTCAATGTCCTGCTGCAGTAATTCCAGTCTTGTAATATTCCCTTTTACTGCAAGCGCCTGAATATTTTTCTCATGTTCCTGTTTGCTTTTTTCCAATGCCGCAACGAAATCTCCCGGCAGGCTGTCTCTGACATTTTCTAATTCCTGTCCAAGCTCCATGCCCTCCTGACAATAAGCTTCCCAGTCTATATCCCTGAATTCAGCATTGCTTATCCGCTTCTTGGCTTCCGATAAAGATACCTTATTTTCCTTGGCATACTTCGCATAGAATTTCTCAATATCATCAAGAATTTCTTTACTTGCCTGTTCATAATATTTCTTCTGGTTATTCCTTATTAATTTCTCAGCCTTATTGACTGACAGTGCTTTATCCCGGAGATATCTCTTTCTCCAGTAATCCTGACCGGGCATATGTTATACCTCCGTAGGTGCAAGGGGAAGTTTCTCTTCCCTGATCCGTTCAGCTTCCATTCTATCCAGTTCTTCCTGTGCATTATCAACAATAGTTTGTGGCAGCATGTTAAGCTGTGTCTCTTTGGACACCACATTCTCCAACTGGGTAACATTGCTGATGATTTCTGACTCATTATCAATGAAATTTCTGGTATACTTCTGTGTCACCTGCTCCGGGTCATATTCCTTATTCTGTATCGTATTCAGATAATCCGTTATAAGCTTGATCATTTTATGCTGTGCTGCCTGGAAGTTATTTTCCTTCATGATTGCCAGCTCTTCCAGCCCGGTAAGCTTATAGCGGATAGCAACGCCTGTCAGGTTCCCGGAAAAATTCTCATCCGTCAGCGCCGGCACCTGGCTTAAAAAGAACAGGTCCTTGAATAACCGGTTCTTATAGTTCTCAGTAGCCGTATCGTTTGGGTTCTTCTCAATAAAGAAAGCCTGTCCTCCTTCATCCAGAAAGAGCAGCTTGTGCTCCTTCAGATTCTTGGCAGCCCTGTTTCCATCCTCATCCGGTTCCTCACTTCCTATACTTTCAAGCCCCCCGCCTGCGCCAACAAGCGCAAGGTAGGAATCAGCGAAATAATCAACATCATTGCCGGTATTGCTTTGTCCCTTGTCATATCCGTCTATAATGGAATATTGTGGTTCATAATCACCAATCATTTCTTCATTATTCTTGATCACGATCGCAGGAACATCACTCAATAAGTGAGGTTCATCACTTACAAATTCAAAATCGGCAGCCCTGTTTGTCCTCTCGTAATGATATATTCTTTCTTTATCGTAGATATCTGCACCCTCTTTTAGGAATTTGCCATCAATGTCATATTCTTCTGACAGGCGGACAGCACACTCCAGATATTCCCCAAGGGACGTTGAAAATACAGGAATGATTTCCTCAGCATCACACTTCTTTATTTTAAGTTTGCCTTCTTCATTTATGTATATAAGCAGAAACCCGATTCCTTTCTTTGAAGCTTCCTTACTTACTTCAAAGTTGAGCATGTTAATGTAGTTCTTGTTGAGAACATCATCAAGTGCTTTCTGATAAGCTTCATCATCCACAGAATACCGTACTGGTTTCCCGATAAAATAAGCTGTAGCCATATTGGTTATATATCTTGCAAACCCATGGGCGATCTTATTATTTTCTTTCAGATCACTCATTTTTCTGGCATATATATCATTCTTGACCTCATAATATCTCTGTGCCTTATTAAATCTCCTGCGTTCCTTTGCCTTGAATTTCTTGACCAGTTTTGTCAGGATCACAGGGTCTTTGACCTGCTCGATGGAAAATTTATACATTCTATACACCTAACCTTTTCTTGCTTCCTACCCTGGCTTTCTTCTTGCCCTTTACGTCCCCATTGATAAATTCCACGATTCCAGTAGTCGCATCTGGACCATCATCATGCTCATTCTTGCCCTTACGCTGGAACTTCTTCATGTCCTTTGCGTATCTTGGCCAACGCTGTTCCCAGTCTTCCGGCATGATAAGCTGGTCCATGACATTACTTGCATTGGTCAAAATCCTTGTTTTTTTATTCTTGCTGTTATGGAACCATGTAACAGAACACTTAAAGCATCTGAGCAGTTTCAAATGTCTGATCACATTTCTGGAAAATCCACGTCCACCATTATTGGATTCTATCAATGCCTCTCTTACCCCTGCAATCTGTAATCTTCTTGCTGTCTCAGGTTCAGTGACTTCCATTCCTTCATCTGTGTAATAAATATCCAGTACATAGCCATACCTGCCAATGACTCCAGCGGATATAGAGCATAGGTTATCTGTACCCTCATCAGCCGTATCTGTATAATTCAGTACACGCTCAAACTTATCTGGGTCAACCGCTGCATATGTCTTGAACTCACCATACAATGCACCCTTCTTATCAATCGGTGTCTGCATATAGTTAGCGCCCCATATATCATCATCCAGTGACCTCCGCTTGAACTGCAGGTCTTCTGTTGGATAAAGATCTTCACAGGTAGACTTGCCATTCTCTGAGTCCTCATCCAGTGCAGTCAGCTTCAATACATATGTCTCATCCGGATATTTTTCAATTACCCTGCCAGCCAGATCGTCGCTTGCCCATCTGGTTTGGATGATAATGATCAAGGCTCCCGGAAGCATTCTTGACATGAATGTATTCTTGAAAAAATCCCAGTGACCATCTTTTACATTATCATTTGCTGCTTCCTTAGCTGACTTGATAGGATCATCAATGATTCCGATATTTCCACGCATACCTGTCAGCGTACCATCAAAGGATGTAGCCAGGTAGCTTGTATAGCTTCCTTCCAGGCTCCACTTCATAACGGAGCTGTCTCCATATTTCAGTTTCACATCCGGGAAGAAGGTGTTCACTACATAACAGTCATCTGTACCGGCTTCCTCTTCATCCTGGATCATATCCCGCACCATCTTGGAAAACTCCGGTGCAATATTTCCATTATAGGAAACGGTTATGATCTTATTCTTTATATCCTGCCCATAACACCATGTAGCAAAATTGCCTACTGTATAGGACTTACCATAGCCGGGAGGCATATTGATCACCAGGAACTTATATGGTTTGCCAATCTTCTCATTTACAAGCTTCTTCTCATACGCAGCCTGCAGGGTATTGCACAGTACATCCTGGTACTCCCTTTCCGGTTTAAAGAAATCCGGCTTTCTGAGATTACAATAAGTACGAAAATCAGAACGCCCTGCTGCAATCTTTTTGTTCCTGTCTGTATCCTGTTCTTCAATTTTCTTCCTGTAATCCTGTACAATCCCCATTGTTGAACCCCTTTTTAAACATTTAAAAAAGAGCTTTTAAACGCCCTTTAAAAATCAATGATATATTTCATGGGAAAGCTCCAATGCTGCCAGATCATGCTCCCGCCGCATGGATTCTGCTGTCACAGGTGTCTGTGCTGCACTCCTGTATTCCCGGTTCTTTTCTTTTTTATACTCTTTGCGTCTGCCCTGATTCTCCGATTTACGCTTTTCTTTTTCCTTTTTGAACTCAGGAAGCGTTTTCAGATACCCGGATATGCTCTGTCTGGATACCCCAGTCAGCGCTGCTATATCATTTATGGATAAATGGCTTTCAAAATAATATTCCTTAGCCAGTTCCTGCCATGTTTTCATATGCCACCTCTTTACATTTTTGTCCTCATATTTCTGGGCATGGGAATACTACTGCACCCCCATGTCCAGACCATGTTAAAAACATGTTTAACTCGCTTCATTTTAGTTTAACTTTTTTCACCCGACCAATCGGGCGCAAATGGATTAAAATGCCTTAGAGAGCCTTCTGTGAGGTCACTGCATTTTCTGCATTTCCGTCTCCGTCTCCCTGGCAAGCTCCATAAGCTTGTCTGCCACATCAGGATACTTCTCGCCAAGCTCTTCAAATATCTTATCCTGCAACAGCTCCATAGCGATATGCACAGCCCCCTGCTCTTTTCTTACAGTGATTTTAAGCTTCTCATTACTTACCTGTGCACGCTGCAGGCTGGCAATGCTCTTGGCTGCTGCTGCCCTTTCCTTGGCATCCATATCATCATCAATCATTGCCTCCATGATAAGCTGGCTTGCCAACAGGTTGTTCGCCTCATGCAGTTCGGTAGCCGGCCTGTCAACATTGTCCTCTGCCAGCAGCTTCGCAAATTCCTTGGCAATCCGGACAGACTCAAATTTTTTCAGGAATCCCTTGCTGTAGCGTGCCACACTGGATAAATGGACATCTTCACCCTGCTCTTTCAGATACCCAGATATGCTCTCATAGGTCTCACCATTCAGGAGCCGGTTTTCCACTTCCTGTTTCAGTGGTGCAGGAAGCTTGTCAATCTTCCCATGGCTTCGGTTCTTCTCATCCATATCATTCACCTATCCCGGGGTTATCCGCAGTATTACCTTCCAGATAATCCATACCATACGCAGTAACAGATACTATCGTCCTGGATATCCCCAGCCTGCTGTTCCCTATCTCTCTGGTCTCTACCAGTCCCTTCTGCCTCAGATACACTACTTCACGGCTTATAGCCGTTTCATCCAGGTCATATCCAAGATGTTTTACTGCTGTTTTTAAGACTTTCGTATCTGCCCCATTAGGGGCTGCCATGTTGCAGGTACTTAATATCTCCTGCCTTATCACTTCTTTTTCAGATGTATCTAACAGACTACTCATCCAGATTTACCCCCTTGTCCTCAATATCACGCTCTGCCAGGTTGACTCCCATCGGGGTCAGCCAGATCACGCTGTCCATCCAGTTCTCATTATTTACTTCTACATGGATGTAACGTTTGCCATCACCGCCAAGGTAAAAGATAGCTTTCTTGATCTCATCATCATTGACATACCCTTTTACCCGCAGTGCACTCTTTAGCACTGTGATCCTGATGTCCTGACCATAATACAGATATAATTTCTCAATGATATCCCCCCGGAGATTCTTAGCTTCAATTATTTTTACCAGATCCACCTACTGCACCCTCCTCAATCTTATATTCAATGTTCTCAAGCCTCTTCTCTATACCGGAAAAAGCACTTTCCATCCTATCCATGGTCTTAGTCATGGATGTCATGGAATCTGTTATTTTCTCCATGTTCAGCATCAGGATGCTCTCACGCTTCTCCGCTTCCTTACGAAGCATGTTCTCACGCCGTTCCGCTTCCTGCCTTAACATTTCCTCACGCTTGGCGCTCTCTGCCAGCATGGACTCCTCATGCTCCCTGGATGCCTTTAGTGTCTCATCAATCTTGGAACTCGCATTCTGGTTGGCGTCTTCCACTCTCTTATCATCCGTTTTGGACTTGTTAATAAAGTAAAATACAAATACCAGTAAAAGTACCGGTGTGATCCCTACGTCAATGATCTGTTTGATAACATCAATTGTATCCATGCCTGCCTGTGCCTCCATAATAGCTTCGCCTGTCTGAATTACGGTGGTAGCCATAAGCAGCAATGCCGTTATGTTCATTCCCTTTTTATTCTTATCCATCTCCCTGTTTCCCCTTATGAGTAAAAAAATAACCACCGTAAAGTTTACCTTTACAATGGTTATTGTAATCCTATATTAAATTATTGTAGTTTCCATGATGGAATGATCAAATAATCACAGGTTTAAGTCCGCAATGGACATTTGCCCGGGAAGCTGTCGTGACGACCCTTTTAATATTTTATCACGTACTATATTATACACAGTAGACTTGCTCACATTATATTTTACAGTCAATTCCTTTAGATTGGAACCGTCAAACTCTTCATAGATTTCTTCATAAATCTTATTCTTTATCAGTTCCTTGGATTGTGGAATATAAATGTTGTTTCCACCATATGTCTTACTTAGTTTTACCATGGCTTCTACGCCTATGACTTCTGCAATCTCTCTGTGACTTTCCTGCAAGTCATTCAGGGTAAGACTTTCCAGAATTTTCTGTTCCTGCCTCCTCATTATATTCCACCCTCCCATCTCTGTCCATTAAATTATGCAGGCTGTCTATCCAGCATTGCTTTAAGCGCCTCTATCACCTGGCTTGCGCCCGCCCTGGTAAGCCACCTTATATTGTCTACCTTGGCACACTGCCTGCACATGCCATTGACACGGCCCATATCCACATTTCCATCCTGGTCTACCCAGCCTAAGTCTTTAGCAAGCCCCTTTATGTAATGGATCTGTTTGGATGTTGCTGCATCTTCCTTAGGGCAGCTCTGCCTGCCCTCCAGACTGTCAATTAATAATATAGCCTCATGGATGGTCAGCTCCCGCAGGGAACTTTTCTTTAGCAATGCCGCCATATGGCAGTGCAGCAGGTCATCATCCATCCCATTCTGCCTTGCTGCCATATGTATCTTGCGCATCTGTGCCGGTGTTATTTTTTGCATAATATCACGCATCCTTTGTCAGTGAATCCTCTTTCCTCGTCTCATACCAGAATGTATCTTCTTTTTTCAGGGATGCCCCTACCTTTATGATATCCTTCTCATCATAGGTCTTGAGGACATCTTTATTCACAGTTTCCTTAACAATAATACAGTCCTCCATTGCATTCTTACGGAGCAGCTTGATAATTTTCTCCACGTTTTTAGGAAGGGATACCTTTGTAGAAAACCGGAAACCGACACGTCCAAATGTAAGCTCCCTGCTCTTGCCTTTTAGGTCACCCTTATTCTCAGATACAAATTCCTTGATCATGGCTTCCAGTTTCTTGATTTCTTCCCTATATGGAGTAGCCTTATCATTGAAACCTTCCTTGATCGCATCAATCTGGATGTTCATGCTGGATTCCAGGATTGCCATCTGGTTCTCGCATTCTGAAATCTGCTTTAATGTTGCATCTACTTCATCCCAATTCTTTAATACAGGATCTTCCATTCTTTTTCTCATATACTTATTTCCCTCCATTTCTACGGTTCAGGAATAAAACTACCTCTGAAACCGAATTGAACCTTAATTGAAACTGATTGTGATATATAAATTCTGCCAAAGCCTTAGGAGATTCCGTTATATCTTCAAAGACCGTCCTCATCTGTACATACGGCGCCTGTATGTAATAAGGTCTCTCATGATATACTGCTACTGCATTCTCATCGGGATACATCTGCATCTCGTCATATATGTTTTTCTTGTACCTCTTCTCTTTTTTTGTGTGATATGCTCTTACCATGCTTTCGTATCCCCCTTTGAAAATCTCCCCTTAAAGCCTCCTCTGCATTTACACGGGCTTGGAACCGTCCACGGCTGCATTAAGCTTCCCTTCCCCTTCAGGAAGGGATATATAAGACTACAACAGAGTTATTGGTCGTTTCCTGCATAAGAACTCAGGAACTTTAATCTCTTTCAATTCCTGTTCTCTGATTGCTGGAATACGGTTAATCTGGAGGTCATTCGTATGTATCTCATTTGCTGTCAGAATCTCCATGATTCCCTTGCTTACTATATCTTCCTTTTTCGGATCATCATTAATCCACAATTCAACCTTTAACATTTCTGCTCCTTATTAAAAAAAATTTTTGTTCCATTATTTCCGTAAAACACAGCACCATTATTGATTTCACCTTGTCCCAGTACCATATGGTTTTCATAAAAAATATATCCATAATCATTAATTCGAATATATTTGGCTTTACAAGTATAATTACTTTTACTATCTACAAACATACCATCAATACCTCTAGTAAGTATCAATCCTGCAAGGATACATTCATCAACTGTATATACCCCATCTTTAATTCCATCTAACATATATACTATCTGTTCAACACTTTGGGACACCTGTTTTAAATCTTTGTATGCATCAATGATATTTGACTTTAAAATATCTCCCCTTCCTTTAGAATATATAAGTCGTATATTCAGTTTTTCATTATTAATACATTCCGTTATCATTTTTCGTTCTCCTAAATCTCAGTTTGATACCAAATCATCATTCTTCGTTTTTTATAACATTCTTTAAGAAAAAGTTTTAAATGTTCATAATCTTTTCCATCTGAATATGCTGCATACGTAAATATTTTACCAGTAAAATCAATGTCTTTGATAAGGTTATATATCTTTTCACAAGTCTTATATCCGCACTTTCCTTCACAATCAGATTGAAATAGAAAGTCAGCAATATCTTCATCCTCATTTTTAAAGCGATCATCTGCTAAAATACTATTTATTTGATCGTTGTATTTTTTTGAATCTAATATAGCCATGCTCGTATTGGCATACACTTCTCCTAATTCTTTATCCCAAGCACTTGCGATATTGGCTCTTAAATTCTTATTTAGTCTCTACATTGACCTGCAAGCTCTTTCACTTTTTCAACCCCTACTTGCTTTATTGCCTTCTGAAAAGCTTTTGCAAAATCTGTTACTGCCATATGAAGATTAAAGAATGCAAAATTCGTTGTTGCTAATATCTCAGGATGATATTGTTTTACGTATTCTGCAATAATGTCATTTCTACTCAAAATATCACGCTCCTTATACCTGTCTATCGTCAATGGCTGTCCGGCTGTCTCTTGTATCCCTATCCATTGCTCTGCCTACAGCCACATACATTCCTGCAGCAGTTAATCCGGCTATGCCGGCTAATATTGTTCCTACAATCCAAACCATATACTCACGCTCCTTCATCAGTTTACCAGAAGTCCCTTTTCCAGGGCTTCAAAGTCATAGTCATTTCTTTGCCCGCCCTGGTTGAACTGGTTCTTCTTTGCCCCGGTTATATCATGTCCGGCTTCTTTCTGCCTCTGTAAGTTACGCATTATCCCAACTGTGTAATTTTCCTTGTAAGTGGGGTATCTGCTGATATGGATGCGCAGCGCCTCGCTGATCACATCCTCATCAAAGCGCTGCCATGATGCTTCCACACGTTCCTTCACGCTGGGACTGATTCTCCCGGATATCCTGGTCCTTGATACCACTTTCCAGTAGTTATCCTTTAATTCGTTATCCATATGCCAGCCCCCCTTATGCCCCTATATTCATATCCCGCATGATCTTGGTCAGGTTCTCTGCTGTAATCCTCTCAAAGACGGCTGCGGTATTCACATATACATTGACAGCTCCACGGAGTCCGTAATTGCTCTGACAGATATGGTACAGAATGTTCAGGGAATCCTGATCAATGTCATAATCACCGAACACATTGTTCACATCAGCCTGTGTCAGATTGATCGTCATAACAGGTTTTGCCATTCCCAGCCTAGAGAAGAGCTGTGCAAAATCAGCCTTACCAGTTCCCTTTAATCTGGTATAAACTTCCAGATTACCAATCAGGCAAAGACCAACTCCCGATTCATCTGACAGGCATCTAAGGTGATTCAGTGTTCTGGTAGTCAGAAGCTGCGCTTCATCAATGATAATGACTCTTCCACTACCTTTGAGTTTCGTGACAATCTCTTTAGTAATCTTCCTTGCCACACGTTCCCGGACTCCCAACTGCTCACCCAGCAACTCATTAACACCTGTAATACTTGCGTATGTAGGGGATATCGTGATTCCAACTGCAAGGCTGTTCTCTTTAAGATACTGGTTAAATGCCATTGTCTTACCAATTCCTGCATCTCCATACACTACGCCAACCTTGCCCTGCACATGGCAATACTTTATTGTATTAAGTACTGTCCTGCTGATGCTGGTCTCCCTGTATTCCGGTTCCTTGGGTGCTACCTTCTTCTTTTCCCGCATCTGTAGCAGTTCCTGCACCTTTGGGATTACTGTGTGTGGAGTTTTATATGTTCCACTCAGAAAAGAACTCATCCTACTAGAGCTGATATCAAGCTCTTTTGCTACAGTTGTCTGATTCTTTCCAGTATCTTCCATATATTTACGCAGCCCTTCTATAGCTTCCTGCTCAGTCATCATTACTACTATATTCTCATCCATTAATGTTCCTCCTTTGCCCGGCGCATCCTCTCGATCGCCTGTGTATAATCAATCTGGTCATTCCCACCAATCGCCATTGCAGTGGGTTCCATGGCATCAGTACTCCTGATCGGTATGATTACCTTAGGGTCTAACTGCTCTCCCAGTGCCATCTTACGTGCTGCTTCCGTCATGATCAGTTCAAGCTCACTGTCTGTCTCGATACCCTTATTCTTCTTATAAGCCCGAACCATCTTCTCAAAGCTCCTGATCTTCTGCATTTCACGCTGTACTTCTTCCTTGTTTGCAAAATAACTCAGTGTAGCGATCTGCTGTGCTGTACCGATAAACCTGTCAAGCTCATCATAGACACGGACCTCTTTCAGGTCATCCGGATTGAATCGGTAGTATACCGGTTCACCGATATGATGATAGAGCAGGTCAGCAGATATATAGTAGATATCCTTACCTGCAATGCTCAGTTTCAGTCCGTTCCTGCTTACCTTGCATGGTCTTGAATTACGCAGCATCATCAGATTAAGCTCATCTGTAGTCGCTACCCGCTTCTCTACCAGACATTCTGCGTAGACATCATCCCTGGTCCTTCCGTCCATGCCTTCGCCAAAGTGGCTGCGCTTGTTGAAATAGCCCTGAATGAAGATATCAACATACTTTACGAATTCCTCTCTTAATATGAAGTTCTCCGCATCTTTTCCGGTCTTTTTCAGTCGTTCCGGTCTTTCCAGTATTGTTCCACCGGTATAGCCCTCAAACAGCTTGGAAAAGTCATTTTTAACATCCAGAAAAGCCCTTTCAATTATCTTAGCCCTTGCATTTCTAACCAGTGCTGTCCTGAATTCAATACCCAGATGCTGCAAGATAGTTGGTGGCTCATGCTCAGTCCGTGCTGATTTACGGAACCCACGACCACCAATATCATGTGTCAGGAATTCTCGACCATTATCAGAATAAATGACCTTTGGGATTCCATACCTCTCAATGCCTCTCCGAAGCGCAATCAATGTAGCGTCTGAGCTTGGAGAAGTCGTTACATACCAGCCGACCATCTTCCGGCTTCTGACATCCAGGAATCCTGTGAGGTATACCCTCGCCGGCTTCTTGACTCCTTCATCATGGATAAATACGTCAAAGGTATGGTTATCGCAGACCCATATATCATTGCTGTTAAGATCCCTGTAGGATCTCCTGATATACATACTGCACTTATCACGCATTGCCTTATCTCCCAATCTGTAGAACTGCAATACTGGGACTGGAATACTTCTCTCAATCTCCCTTGCAAAGGTAGTCTCACTTGCAAGTGGCAGCAGGTCTTCCATTTCCCGCTTTCTAAGCTGCAGCTCTGTCAGTTCCATGCACTTGCGTATACTCTTCTGGCTCTCATCAAGGTAGAAATTCTCAAAGATTCCAAATACATACTCATCTATCGCCTTGTGGTGGCTGTCATGCTTGCCTCTGCCATCAACCAAAGCACCTTCCCCACGTTCCCTTAAAGCCTGGTCTTTTCTCTGTAATCCCCGGCGTGTAAATTTCATGTCCGGGTATTTGTTGCCTAAAAAAACAACGTACAAATCATCCGCTTCTTTCATGTTCTTTTTGCCAGAATCATCACGGTAGTCATTGCGGTATTTGTTCCATTCACCCAGGATGTCCTTCCACCTTGCTATCTCTGCACGCTCATCTTCCGTATAGTCCTCCAGCTTTACCGGAACAGGACCACGGGTATCCTTCTCTTCCTGTGCAGTCTGTTCCTTAGCCAGCTTCCTCATATATTTTCTCTGTAATGCAGGTTCAATATCAGCGAGCAGGATCTGATAACTAAGACCATTCTTGCCACCGGCCCCGAATACCTCTGTAGCCTTTATTTTTCCTTCCATTATTAACTTTCGTGCGTATTGTACCGTACAGCCTCTTAATCCTGCGTACTCCTTTGCTGTCAATGTCTCCACATTATCATCCCCTTCCCTTACATTGCTACATAATGTCTGAATGTATCATATACCTGAGTCTCATCCGTACTGATATAATGCTGTGCTGTCACACCCTTAGGAGCATGTCCCAGATATGCCCCTGCCTGGTCATTGCTTCCACCCCTCTTGACTATCTGCGTAGCGCAGCTCTTTCTGAAAAGGTGTGGATATACGCCTCTGCCCAGCTGACCTTCTGGCTATCGCCTTAATGCTCGCATATATGCCTACCGCATCAAGACCAATGCTCGTATCGCCATGTAAATGGGTAAACAGTGGCTCTTTGCTGTTGACTGATACCCCTCTCTCATTCAGGTAATCCCTTAAATACTTCAAGGCGACAGCATCAAGATATACCGTCCTGTACCGTGAGGTCTTATGCCCATAGACTAGAATCTTACCCATGTGGAAATCCACATCTGACACCTTAATCTGGGGGATTTCTCCCCTTCGGAGGGCAGTACACCTCATGAATTCGATCAATGCCCTGTCCCGCTTATGCCTGCATCCGCCTTTTAGTACTTCTGAGTCAACTGCTTCAAGGTGGTCTACCGGCTTCACGACCTGCTTATATGGTTCGATTCCCTCACAGGGATTCTCAATGATAAGCTTCGCTTTGCGCATCCAGGTGTAGAATGCTGACAGGTTACGTCTGTGATTATTCAGCGCCACATTACTGTTATTGTTCTGCTGCTTCATCATCAGATAGTACTCAATGTCAGATTCTGTCATCTGTGTCAATGGCTTATCTATCAGTGTGATAAGTTCCCTCACCGTACTAAGATAAAAACCTACTGTCTTCTCAGATAACTTCGGGGCTTTCCTCACCATGAACAGGTTCAGGATGTACTGGTTGGTGTTATCTACTGTAGCCGGAAGAGTATCCAGCTCCACCACATCAATCCCCTGTACTGCCTGTATTATTACAGCCTCCAGAATGTTCATTGTGTTTGCATCCAGGTATAATCTCATCCCGATCAGGATGTCGTTCTTTAGTTTGTCCAATCTAGTCATCTAGCAAAAATCCTCCAGTCGTATTGCCTAGAGTGCGATTTTATGCTATAATGCCTCTAGACTTAGTAATTAAGTGTTTGTGGTAAGTAACTTTGGTCGGTGGCTTACCACTCTTTTTTTATGTTTATTTTTTCTAAGATCATCTCTTTCCTGACTACAGCCAGACGTTTGCGGACCATCTTGGTCTTATCGCTTTCCTGTGCCAGAACCTGCCAGAATTCAGCCTCTTTCAATTTGCCGTTTTTATGTAAAATAATGGCATTATTCACTACTTCGTTGCTGTCACGGAGCAGATTCAGCAGCTCTTCATATTCACCCCTTAGCTTCGTCATTACCTAACCACCTCCTTATTATTATCATTTTTGTTACATTACTTCATCTGTTATGTAATCTTGATTTTATATGACGTACTCACTATACTGTTCTTACAGGTTGTTGCAGCAACCGAGTAAAAAAGAAAGGAGACGAAATACTTATGAATGATATTGATCTCTCTACATTTCCAAGCAATAAATTTGAAGCTCTCACTATGCTCTATCTTAGAAATCAGGATTTAACAGGTTTTACTCCCGAAGAACTTCTTGATAAGTATTATGAAGTTTACAGTAAGATTCGCAATCACAACAAAGATGCAAGCAATACTTATCGTCAAAAGCGTTTTTCTAATTAGCGTATTATGAACTTCACACATAGCAGTAGATAAAGCTGTAATTTCTGATAAATCTACTGCTTCTTTGGATTGCTCTGCCAGTAGATTCATCTGCTTGCAGAGCATTTCTGTTTCTTTTTCGTAATTTTTCATTATCTCATTTTCTCCCTCGATATTTTCCTTTTTAATGATAGTATCTACTGATTAGTACTTCCTGTAGCTACACTTTCTTCCTTAGAATAAACCTTATCTTTCATCCACTTTCCACCTCCTGTCTGATGTCCAAGATCCGGTTGATCTCTTCCCTGTACTTCCTTCCGTTCTTTTTCCCATTCAGTATCTGTGTAATGTACTGAGTACGGCATCCGAGCTGACCTGCCAGCTCCACTTGCGTCATATTTTTATCTATTAGTCTCTTACAGACTTTTTTGCCATATGGCGTAAGCTCATTTTTTCTCATATACTCACCTCACAACCTTCTTACAGCCCAGATCTGGGCGATTTGTCTTTTCCAGAAACAGACATGCTATATTGAGATTTGATAATAAAGATGATAGAATCAGATTTATAAATAAATCTTATAGTTACATTATATTGCGATATTTTCGCAATGTCAATATGTTTATGCGTAATTTTCGCATTTTAGGGAGAGATTATGTCTACATTGTATGAACGAATATTTATCTGCAGTACACAGCTTGGAATAACCGGAAATAAGCTTGGAGAGCTACTAGGCTTAAAAAAAAGCCCCTTAACAGATTGGAAAAATGGGAAGTCTAAACCTACATTAGATCAACTTGAAAAGATGTGCGATATTTTCGCAACATCTGCTGACTACCTATTATTTGGTCATGAAATTAGAAAGAGTACAGAGACTGAAAATAAATTCTATAATCTATTTGATATGCTATCAGACGCTGATCAGGAAGAAATTGCAGAAATTATGAAGTTAAAAATTAGACTGCATAATGTAAAGAATTCTTTCTATGACATTTCTAATCAGTCTTCATATGTTGCTGAAAACACAACTCAATATCAAACCTCTCGTTCAGCCAAGACTATTCCCATTCTCGGATATGTTGCTGCTGGAGCACCTATTTCATCTTATGAAAATGAAATTAATACTATTGTTCCTGAAAATTCAAAAGCAGCGTATGCACTTATTGCAAAGGGAAATAGCATGGAACCAGTTATTATGAACGGTGAAAACATTGAGGTCATCTCTCAATGTGAACTTGAAAATGGAGAAATAGGCATTATTAAGCTTAATGGAGAAATAACTTGCAAGTGCTTCTATATTGAAGGCAATCAATATGAACTACGTTCTCTCAATCCAGATATAGCTCCTATTAGTGTTTCAAAAGAATCACAACCAGAACTGCAAATTGTTGGAAAAGTAGCCCTCACAAACATCCAGCAAAAACGATATAACGCTCTTTAAACGGAGGATTTTATGTCAATAAATGAACGTTTATTTTTTTTATTAGACACCAAAGAAATATCTCAGGCAGAGTTATCCTGTGCAACAGGTATCCCATCCCAAACTATAAGTGGATGGAAAAACAGAAAAACAGATCCTCCTGCATATTTAATACCTGTCATTGCTGATTTTCTTAAAATATCTTGTGATTTTTTATTAAAAGGAGACTCCTGTGAAAATATTCCTGAATTTTTGAAGTGTGATGCGACCTCAAGTATTGGAAAACGAATCAGGGAACTTAGGAAATCAGTTAATATGTCTCAAGATGCTCTTGGATATATTGTGAAAAAGAATGGTACTACTGTCGGTAGATATGAAAAGGATGAACTTCCAGTTCCATCCGATGTATTAGAAATCTTATCAAATCATTTCAATGTATCTATTGACTACATTGTTCTCGGAAAAACCAAAGGCATACAGGAATTGGACAAATCTTTTGATAGGACTACTTTTGATGCTCTGACCCTTTTGGAACATCTTTCTGTTTCCGATCAGCAGGAAATAATAGAAATTATGCAATTTAAACTTTACAAGAGAGGACAAGAATGGGATGTTTTAAAACTGCTATAAGTTTAAAATTAATTTTACCTTTTTAAATATTTGTTTAACATCTTTTAAATTACAGAAATACAACCATTAAATCTCCAATCTTTTTACTATTTTGAAATACAGCCTTTTGATTTTTCCTTTCAATCAAATATTGGGAAACTAATGTATGCTATATTAAAATAAGTAGATTTGCATTTGTATTATAGTTTCCCAATACTTACGTTTTTTTCTATTCAAAGTCTCAGAAGCCTTGATTTTACTGAAAAAAATATTGGGAAACTAAAATTCCTTTGATTTGCCTTAGTTTCCCAATATTACGTATCTCTGTTTTCAACACTTTTTAAATTTTTCTTTAACTATTCTTCAAAATCCAGTAAAATCAATGTTTTCAAGGTTTTAAACTTTTTAAAGATTTTAAACATAAAAAAAGCAGGTCATTTTTTCCTGCTTTAACACCTATTTTTTTTGCTCCACCAAGAATGACATTTTTTTCAGTTGCTTAGTGACAAAATGTTGAGTTTTCGGACTTTCTCGGTATTTTTCGTCTTTTCTCATTTTTTTGTTTTTATGTCATTCTTAGTGAATAATCACAAATACCAGCATACCACTTAACATCAAACCAACTAATTTCTTCTTCATAATTTACCTCTCCTTCCCCTTTTCGGGTTTTCTTTATTTGTATGAGTGTATTGTAACGCACTTTGACAGATAATTGTGGACTCTGTCATGAATCGACCGCAAAATGCATTGAATCGACAGGCAAATTATGTTTACTGCATAAAAAAAACAGGTTTTACCCTGTTTTTATAATGAAACCCTTAAAATAAACTGTCCATTCTCGGCGCTGAAAGAATAAAGACCCCCATAACGCTCTACTACTGCACATATACTGCGTACACCAATCCCATGTCCCGCCCGTCTGGTCACTGGAATTTCATTTACAAATTCCACCTTATCCTCACAGGAATTCCTGATCTGGATGAAAAATGTATCTTTCTGCTGATATGCCATAACATCTATGGCTGCCGACAATCCCTTTGCCTGCACCTGCATACAGGCATGTAATGCATTTTCCAGCGCATTGGACAATAACACACACAAATCACTCTCTGATACAGCGAGCATGGTTGGAATCTGCGCCTTTATCTCCATTGATATGTCCTGCTTATGTGCTTTGTCAGCAAAAGCCGACAAAATCAGATTGGCTGTTTCATTCTCACAATAATTCTGAACTTTGTAAGCATCAATTTCCGAGCAGACTTCATGAATATAATTCTTTGCCTGATCCAGTCTGTCATTTTCCATGCAGGCTGACAGATATTGCATATGATGACGCAGATCATGACGATAGGTACTGGCACTCTTCTGTGATTCCCGCAAGGAGTCTATCTCCCTGACTGCCTGTGCGACCTGTAGATTCAATATTCCCTGCGTCTGTTCCAGCTCATTGCGGATTTTCTTCTCCCTGGAGGTACGCAGTACAAAGAACAGATACGCCCCGCTGCATACAAAGGGCATAAATTCTACTGCAAGAGTCGTGCCCTTTGACAAGGAATCCGTATAAACACGTGTCAGGTAATCAAATCCATATCCTAACAGGGGAATCACTCCAAATTGAAGCTGAAGCCTCTTCGTTTCCCGGGCAAGTATACGCACCGCTGGCGATACGAACCATATCAGGAACAGTAATAAAGGAAAAGTCACGATTAATTCAGCCATGTCCTGCCCTGCATAGATTTCCGGAATCACCGCTACGATTGCCAGTGCAATCCATCTTCTTAGCTGACAGCACAGATACGCTGTCAGGACTGAAATGGTCGGCCACAGCCATTCACGATTCATAATACAAAGCACTACTGCCAATGGCGCATGTGTAACAAGCGGATACAGATACCTGACCATATCAGAGCTTGTCTGCCGATAGATGATTGCCTGAATCAGCAGAATCATAAACATACTAACCACAAGACTGATACGTTTGCGCTTCGTCCAGACAATATCACAAAAAGATGCAGATAATATCATGCCAAAGATTCCTACCGAAGCACTGTTCAATAAATAAATAACATCTGTCATGATATAACAACCTGCTTTCTGTCAAATACGTACTCCAGATATACATTCTTGATATCAGAGCATTTTCCGTGTGGAACAGGAATCTGTACATGACTTGTCATTGTGATTGCCCTGTTTGATATGTTCTGTATGTATTCCATATTGATCAGAAATGATCTGTGCGGGCGGAGAAAATTATG
>ERZ824600.625-NODE-625-length-51774-cov-3.269243_pt1 | contig 51774 bp, 37 predicted proteins | sample MGYA00519933_ERZ824600 | MGnify/ENA primary metagenome ERZ824600 (study PRJEB31778, sample SAMEA3449178) | human gut metagenome | biome: human gut; feature: human-associated habitat; material: faeces | place: United Kingdom | collected 2010/2012 ...
CGGCTGCACCACCACCGGATAGGGGCAGTGATGCGCAAACTTCTCATACGCCTCCAGCATGCCCTCCGGTCCGGATCCGCAGTTGATTCCGAACGCATCCGGCTGCAGCGGTGCGGAGGCAAGAAAACCGAGAATCGCCGAGACATCATCTCCGCTCAACGTTCTCGCATTATGATCCACCTGCACGCTGACCATGAACGGCATGCGGGGAGCCGCAATCTCCAGAGCCGCCAGCGCAATCTCGACATCATACAGGGAGCGGAGAGTTTCAAACAGAATGAAATCCGGCTCCTCCGCGGCAAGAGCACGAATCTGACCGGCGATGATGGCGACGGCCTTGTCTTTCGGACAGCTCACGCCTTTCGGAATCTCGCCGATCGGCCCGACCGATGCCCCGACCAGCGCCTTTCCATCCGCGACCTTCCGCGCAATCCGGACCGCCGCCCGGTTGATCTCCTCCAGGCGTTCCGCAAGACCGAATTTTGCCAGCTTGTTGAAATTGGCTCCGTAGGAGTTGGTTGTGAGCACTTCGGCCCCGGCATCCAGATAGCTTTGGTGAATCGCCTCGATCACGCCCGGATTGCTCAAGCAGAGGTTCTCGTAGGAGGTATTGACGAAAAAATTCCTCCGATAGATTTCCGTTCCCATTGCGCCGTCGAAAACAAGGACTTTCTTTTCGAGCGCATCCTTCAGTTTGCTCTGCATCCGCAGCATCCTTTCTTCCGGAGGGAGTTTTTTCCGTTCTCCGTTCCGTATCTAGCAGTCAGACTCTTACTTTTTTTCGACGAATTCCCGGTGCAGAACGATCTGCGCGTTTTTGAAATCGTCCCGATTCAGCATGAACTGGATGTTGACCTGGCGCATGGTCTGGTCGAGAGCCAGCACATTGATTTTCGCATCGTACAGCGATTTCGCCGCGCGGGTCAGGAATCCGGGAGCGCGCATGTTCGTGCCGATCACGGAAATGATGCCGATCTTGCAGGTTTCAACCTTGGATTCCGGGAAGGTCGCCCGGATCTCTTCCAGGCAGGCTTCCAGAGTCGGATTGCGTTCCGGAACAAAATGGGTGATCGTATTGGCATTCGTCGTTTTGGCGATATAGCTGATGTGATGGTTTTTCAGGCATTCGGTCAGGTGGTAATCGTATCCGCATTCGCCGACCATTTTCGGATCGTGAACCTCGATGGCGATGATGTCGTTGCGTCCGCAGATCATCTCGACCCGGGGCACGGGGGAGATGTAGTCACGGCTGATCAGCGTTCCCGGATGCTCCGGATCAAACGCATTCTTCACCCGGATCGGGATATTCTGAATTTCCATCTGTTTGGCGGCCTTCGGATGGATGGCCTCCATGCCCATGTCGGAGAGCTGGTCGGCAATATCGAAATTGGTGTTGCCGATCACCTGCACCTTGTCTTCGCCGATCAGTTTCGGATCGCCGGTGGAAAGGTGGAACTCCTTGTGGATCACCCCTTCCCGCGCATGGGTCAGAACGGCGATTTTGCTGAAGGTGATTTCACTGTATCCGCGGTCAAAGGTTTTCATGATTCCCTGATCGCACTTCACGTAGCCGGTGACGATCGGCATTTCGTGGGCGAAATCCATTCCCTCGAATGCCGTGAGGATGGCGTTGTCGAGATCCCGGCTCTCCATGGACTTCCATCCGGAGAGATCCACGAAGCGGGCGTTGACGCCGTTTGCGCGCAGAATCAGAGTGGAATTGAAAGCGCTGTGCGCCTCTCCCACGGCGGCGAGAAACTCCCGCGCGGCCGGCAGATACTCTTTCGGGCGGAAGTGCCCGAACGTCCGCAGCGACATGATGTTTTCCAGCGACACAATCAGTCCGTCCAGCCTCTGATTGACAAAATCATCCGCCTCCGCCACATCCAGTCCGACCCCTTCGAAGGTCCGGTTGAGCCGGAGCATCTCTTCACGGGTCTTTTCCAGAGCGGCTCTCCACTCGGCGGAGTCCTTGGCAAAGAATCCGTAGATTCCCGGCTCTCCGGTCTTTTTGTTCTCCAGCAGCAGATTGGTGATTCCGCCGTAGGCCGAAACCACGAAAATCCGGTTGTACAGCTCTTCTCCGCTCCGGTTCCCGATAATGACATTCTTCATCACATCGGCAAAACGGGTCATCGACGTTCCGCCGATCTTCTCCACCGTATGGAATCCGCTCATACTCACAAATCCTCAATTCGAATGAATTTCACATTGTTCCGCACTTCCGCAAGCGCGTTGATTTCGACGATTGCCGCCTTCATATTCTTCTCTTCGCAGAGATGGGTCAGAATCACCAGCGTCACATTTTCCGTTCCCTTGCGCTCCTTCTGCACCACGCTGGAGATGCTGATGTTGTATGCGGCCAGGATATTGGTGATCTTGGCGAGCACTCCCGGCTCGTCCGCCACCTGCAGACTCAGATAATAGCGCGACCACACGTTGTCGATCGGCAGCACCTTCTTGTAGAGATTTCCCGCCACGAATCCGGGGATCCGGCGTGACGATCCGGCGGTCAGATTCAGACACACATCCGTAATATCCGCCACCACCGCGCTGGCAGTTGCATTGCGTCCGGCTCCCCGTCCGTAGAACAGCGCATCGTCCACGAAATCCCCGTTCACCAGAACCGCATTGAACACGTCGTCCACCTTTGCCAGCATCGAGTGCTTTGGAATCAGCGTGGGATGAACGCGGATTTCCACATTGCCCTCGTTCTGCTTGATGATGGCAAGAAGCTTGATTTTGTATCCGAGTTCCTTCGTGAGTTTGATTTCATCGAGTGTGATTCCGGTGATGCCTTCCACGTAGACCGGATCCATGCCGAACCAGTCGCCGTAGGCCAGCGACGCCGCGATGGTCGCCTTGTGCGCCGTGTCGAATCCATCCACATCCAGCGACGGATTGGCTTCGGCGTATCCGAGTTTCTGCGCATCGGCCAGCACCTCTTTGAAGTCCGCCTGATCGCGTTCCATCCGGGTGAGAATGTAGTTGCACGTTCCGTTGAGGATGCCGTAGATCCGGTTGATCCGGTTCCCGACCAGTCCTTCGCGCAGGCTCTTGATAATCGGAATGCCGCCGCCGACGCTGGCTTCATAGAAAATATCCGCGCCGGATTTTTCGGCTGCGGCGAACAGTTCCTCTCCGAACTTTGCGAGCAGCGCCTTGTTTGCGGTGACCACCGGCTTGCCCCGTTTGAGCGCTTCAAGAATAATCGTCTTGGCAAACGTGGTTCCGCCGACCAGTTCCACGATGACCTGACAGCTTTCGATCGCCTCCATCGCGTCGGTTGTCAGCACGCCGTCCGGGACTTTGACGCCGCGGTCCCGCACGATATCCAGATCGGCGATTTTCCGGATCACCGGTTTCACGCCGGTGCGTTTTGCGATGACTTCTCCGTTTTTCAGGAGGCAGTCGGCCACGCCGGCCCCCACGGTTCCGAATCCGATGATTCCAATTCCAAGCTCCTTCACGGGGAACTCCTTGTTTACGGTTAAATTTTGAATGATAACCGTTTAATATAGCACGTCCGCTCTCCGATTTCAAAATGAAAATCCAATTATATGGTGCTTTTTCATTCGAACGGGAGCGCGGAAGAAACGGGGGAGAAAACACGGGCGTCTCCGGCGGATTCCCGAATCGGCCGGAGACGCGAGAAAAAACAGGACCGCTCGACGCTTCCGCGCCGGATTATCCCTCCGGTTCCAGAAGATCCCGGACAAAGCGGGGCGGACGGGTTGGTCTTCCGGTTTTCATATCCACGCAGGCATGAACGGTGTGTCCTTCGACGAGCAGCTGTCCGGCGCGGTAGATCCGGCAGACGATTTTCACTTTCACGCCGCTGGCCTCCGCAAAGAATCCGGTAATATCCAGCTCATCGTCGTAACGGGCGGAGGCCTTGTAGCGGCAGACCGCCTCGATCACCGGCATGGCGATCCCCTCCTGCTCCAGAACCCGGTACGGATGACCGCAGGCGCGGAGAAGCTCGTTGCGGAAGCGCTCGAAATATTCAAAGTAATTGGCGTAGTACACGACCCCCATCTGATCGGTGTCCGCATACGGAACCCGGTACGGAAGGACCACTTTCCGGCGGATCTTCTCACAGAGAAGTGAAATGGTTTCGGGAAGCGTCAGTTTGCTGTTGTCGATCAGCACGGCATCCTCCGCCCGGCGGAGCGGACTGACCGGACGGCTGGAATCCGCCTTGTCGCGGGCGGCGATCTCCGCGGCGACGCGGGCGATCTCCTCTTCCGACGGATTCCCTCCATCCTGAACGAGCCTGCGGCGGGCACGCTCCTCCGGCGAGGCCGTCAGGAAGAATTTATATTTCGCATCCGGGAACACCACCGTTCCGATATCGCGTCCCTCCATGACGATCTGATTTCCCTCCGCCATCTTGCGCTGCCACTGAACGAGCTTCTCCCGAACGGCGGGAATTGCCGCGACCGCCGACGCGCCTGCGGAAATATCCTCCGTCCGCAGCTCCGCGCCGGGGAGGACTCCGTCGACCTCCAGTTCGCGTCCGGTCGGGGTCGGGACAAAGCGCATCTCTGTCGTCTCCAGCATGGACGCCAGTTTTTCCGGATCCGGATGCAGCGGATCCAGTCCGCATTTCCGCGCCTTCCACGCCACCGCCCGGTACATGGAGCCCGTGTTCACATATACGCTTCCGGGAGTCGCCTCCGCCAGAAGACGGGCGGCGGAACTTTTTCCCGATGCAGCGGGTCCGTCGATTGCAATCACATTTACAGCCATCTTTTCATCCTCCCTGTTCCTGAATCTGATCCGCATACTGCTGAAAATCCGCCGGGAACGGAGCTTCAAACGAGAGCATCTCCCCCGTAAACGGATGCGGAAACGACACCTTCCACGCATGAAGCATCTGCCGCGGAGCCGGAATACGTCCGTTTCCACCATACACGGCGTCCCCGATCACCGGCGAGCCGTAATACGACATATGAACCCGGATCTGATGGGTCCTCCCCGTCAGGATCCGCACCTGCAGAAGCGCGGCGGACACCGATCCGATCCGTCCTTTCCGCAGCACGGTGAACCGGGTCAGCGCCTCTTTTCCGCCCCGCTGCACCACCGCCATTTTCTTCCGGTTGACCGGGTGGCGTCCGATCTGCGTCCGGATCTCCGCCGCAGCCACCTTCGGACAGGGTGCGACAATCGCCGCATACGTTTTCATCACTTTCCGTTCCGCGAACATCCGGCAGAGCCGGTCCATCGCCCGGGCGCTCTTCGCCACCAGCAGACATCCCGACGTATCCTTGTCGAGCCGGTGCACGATTCCCGGACGGGACGGATCGCCGGTCTCCTCGAACTCCTCCGCAATCTCCCGGCTCCGTCCGAGCAGGGCGTTCACGACGGTTCCGGTATAGTTTCCCGCCGCCGGATGAACCACCATTCCCGCAGGTTTGTCGATCACCATCAGCGCCTCGTCCTCGTAGAGAATGTTCAGCGGGATCCGTTCGGGCGTCACATGTTCCGGAGCCGGTTCTTCCGGGATTTCGAAAACGAGTTCATCTCCTTCCGCCACGACCGTCCGGGGCACCGTGCAGACCACGCCGTTGAGCGTCATGTTTCCCGATGCGATCGCCCGCTGGATCCGGGTCCGCGAAATTCCGTCCGCGAGCGCGGCCGCGCACTGGTCCAGACGCATTCCCGCCTGTTCCGGGAGCACTCTTCTCCGAAAGGATTCACTTTCCGGCGGCATTCCGGTACCTCCACCCCGTGTACCAGTACAGCAGCGCCGCCGCAGGGAGCATCAGAAACAGCGCCACCGCCTGCGACGGTGTAAAAATTCCGATGTGATCCGTATGATCTCCCCGCAGGAACTCCAGCGAGAAGCGCATCACGGCGTACGCGACCAGATACACCACGCCGACCCGTCCCGGACACTTCAGCTTCCGGAGCAGCCAGATCAGCAGAATCCCGATCACCAGATTGCACAGCGACTCATACAGCTGAACCGGCACCAGCGGCATCGACTCGGAAACACACTTCGTTCCCGCGCTGTAAATATCCGCCGGATTCGCCGGATAGAACGCCGCCGGCGCCGATCCCGCGGGAAACACCACGGACGGCCAGATCGAACCGGATTCGACCGGTCTTCCGAAGCAGCACCCCTGCAGGAAACACCCGATCCGTCCGAAGACATGGCCGAACGCCACCGCCGGCGCATAGATGTCGAGCACCTTGAGCATCTGCAGTTTCTTCCATCGGCAGTAGAGGATCACCACGATCAGAGCGATGATGAATCCGCCGTAAAAGACCAGTCCGCCCTTGTCGATCCGGATCACGTCGATCCAATGCCCCTGGAACTGCCGGTGGAACTGCACCACATAGAAGAGGCGCGCGCCGAACACGCCGCCGAAGATGGCGATCAGCGCCAGATCGAACACGTTGTCCGCCGTGATTCCCGCGCGTCTGCGTTCCACCAGAAGCGTGCTCATTGCAACAAAGAATGCCAGGGCCACGAACACCCCGTACCAGTGAATGGAGAGTTTTCCTATTGTAAATGCGATCTCGTGCATGGTTTCTTCCGCTCTTTCATTATTTTTTCGTCATACAAAGTAGACTTTTCCGAAAGTCGCTGTACTTTACACCATCAAACAACAAAACGCAACAGTCAGGGAGAGATTTTTTATGACGGAAACCATTGCCGCCCATCTGGACGCCATCACCCAGTATGCCCCGATGTGGGGCTTCCTTCTGATCTTCATTTTCATGACGATTGAAAGCTCCTTCATCCCCTTCCCGAGCGAAGTGGTGATGATTCCGGCCGGCTTTCTGGCCTTCAAGCATCAGCTGACGACGGGCAATCCGTGGATCGACTCCGCCATTGCGATTCTGGTCGGAATCGCCGGGTCGCTTGCCGGAGCCTACATCAACTACTATCTGGCGCTGAAGCTCGGAAGGACTTTCCTCCACCGGTACGGGAAATACTTTTTCCTGAAGGAGGAGACTCTGGACCGGGCGGAGGAAATCTTCCGGGAATACGGGGAACTGGCGACGTTTGTCTGCCGTCTTCTTCCCGCGATCCGTCAGCTGATCTCGATCCCCGCCGGACTGGCCCGGATGAATCTGAAGAGTTTCACGTTCTACACCGGTCTCGGTGCGGGAATCTGGATTCTGATCCTGACGGCGATCGGCGCCTATTTCGGCCATCTGACACAGGATATGACCTATGTGCAGATGATCGAACAGGGAAAGGAGCTGATCGCGAAAAACTACGGATGGATCCTGCTGGGACTGGTGCTCTTCGTGATCGCCTACCTTTACGTTCACCGCAAAGTGATGACGCGGAAGAAGGCCTGATCCGCCGGATGACTGCTCCGATCCGGGAGCGAAACAGAAAAACGCCGTCTTTTCAGGACGGCGTTTTCTGTTTTCAAATGGGATGAAGAAGCAAGAGAAGTTTTTTTACCAGGTATCGTATTCGTCTTCCGGTTCCTGGTCGAGGAGTTCGAAAATTTTTTCGAAGACCTGACGTTTCACTTCATCGCTGGCTTCGTTGCGGAAGTTCTCCGGGACGTCGCTGTCAACGATCTCCGGCGGAAGATCCTTCAGGAACACCGACGGAAACTGCCGTGCGAACTCCCGGAACTTGAACCGTTCGCCCGCATAGGTGATATAGAGCAGTTCCCGCGCGCGGGTGATCGCCACATAGAAGAGCCTTCGCTCCTCGTCGAGACTGTTTTCCCGGATCGCGCGTTCGTGCGGGAAGAGGTTGTGCTCCATGCCGACAATAAAGACGCAGGGCCACTCCAGCCCCTTGGCGGCATGCACGGTGGACATGACCGGCGCATCGGATTCCTCTTCCTCCCCGGTCCGGTCGTTTTCGTCCATCAGCGAGTAGTTTTCAATGAATTCGGTCAGCGAGGGACGGCGCTGATGCTCGTCCAGGAACGTGAATTCAAACTGCCCGATGTAGCTGATGAATTCCAGAACGTTTTCGAGGCGTTTTTCGGCATCTTCGCGGTCCTTGTAGATCCGCTGGAGGCCATGGAGATAGCCGACCTCGTCGAGATACTCCCGGACCGTTCCGGCCAGAGAGGAGGACTCCTCGAAATTCTTCCGGAACGCGGCGATGGTCCCGGCGAGATTGCGGGCACCGGAGGCCGCGGCCGAAGAGACCGAATCCAGAAATTCCGATGATCCCAGCAGCTCCGCCAGAGGCTTCTGGAGGGAGGTTTTCTGGAGATCGCGGAGCTTCAGGACCGCCTTGTCGCCGATGCCGCGCGGAGGGATGCCGAGGATCCGCAGCAGACTCTGGTCGTCGCGGGGATTGACGATCAGTTTGAGATAGGCGGCGGCGTCCTTGACCTCTTTCCGCTGGAAGAACTCCTGTCCGCCGACAATGTGCGGACGGATTCCGTAGCGCCGGAAATGCTGTTCGAAGGTCCGGGAAAGATGGTTGGAACGGTAGAGGATGGCGCAGTCGCGGTAATTGTATTCGCCGCGGGCGACGAGGTTGCAGATCGTGTTGACGACGAACTCAGCTTCCGCCTCCCCGTCCTTCGCCTGCACGAGCCGGATATTCTCTCCGTGCCCTTTGGCGGACCAGAGATTCTTGTCGTAGCGGCTTCCGTTCCTAGAGATGACGGCGTTGGCGGCGTCGAGAATCTTGTTGGTGGAGCGGTAGTTCTGCTCCAGTTTGATGGTTTTCGCACCGGGGAAGAGTTTGGGGAAGTCCAGGATGTTGGAAACGTCGGCTCCGCGCCAGGCGTAGATGCTCTGATCGTCGTCGCCGACCACGCAGAGATTCATGCGGTCGCCGGCGAGAAGACGGAGAATGCGGAACTGGGCGGCGTTCGTGTCCTGATACTCGTCCACCAGGAGATAGCGGTAGATGTCGCGGTAATGTTCGAGCGTATCCGGATGCTGTTCGAAGATGCGGAGGGTCAGCAGGAGCATGTCGTCGAAATCGACGACGTTCTGCAGTTCCAGCAGTTTCTGGTAGCGGTCGTAGATTTCCGCCAGACGCATCCGGGCGGGATAGTTGAGCTTGGCGTCCTGATAGGCCTCTTCGGGGTCGAGCATGCGGTTTTTCGCCTGGGAGATGAAGCTGGCGGCCTCGTCGGTGGGGGCGTCGTCCTTGGAATATCCGAGTTCGGCGGCGGCCTGACGGAGGATGCTTTTCTGGTCGCTGTCGTCGGCGATGCTGAAGCTGGCGTTGAAGTGTCCGGCGAGGTGGATGTCGCGCCGGAGCACGCGGGCGCAGAAGGAGTGAAAGGTCCCGAGCGTCACTTTGCGCGCCTCTTCCACGGGAACGATCTTGTTGAGACGCTCCCGCATCTCCCGGGCGGCCTTGTTGGTGAACGTCACTCCGAGAATCGACGACGGCAGAACGCCGCTTTCGATCATGAAGGCGATCCGGCTTGTGATTACGCTCGTCTTTCCGGTTCCGGCCCCGGCGAGGACCAGAAGCGGCCCCTCAATGGTGGTCGCGGCCTCGCGCTGGGGCGCGTTGAGTCTGTCCAGAGGAGATCCCATCGGCTCTTACGCGTCTTTGACAGCCAGATGGTATCCTTCGCCGGTCCAGACCGCCGCCGCGGAGCAGACCGGATTCTCGAAATCGGCAAACACTCCCTGTCCGATCACATACGAGCAGGCGCAGTTTCCGCAGGCCGCGTCGAACTCCACATCCACCTGATCCGGCGACGGCGTGTTCCGTTCGTATGTCGAAAGATAGCGGAGCTTTCCCGGTTCCAGCTTGAACACGGTCACCAGCACCGCGTCCTTCCGGACGATTCCGAGCGCGCCCTGTCCTTTTTCCGCATCGACCGCCGCCGCGATCCGCGGAGTATCCAGCGAATCATGTTCATAATCCATCGCCAGAAGCGAAAGCGTGAAGGCGTCGCGCAGGTTCATTCCCGCCATCAGCTTTTCCACGATCGGATCGGTATGGGATCCGTTGGTCGCCACGGCGGTTGCGCCGCAGAGCCGCAGGCAGTTGTACGCGATATACGGATTTTTGGAAAGATCCGATTCAAACCCCTTCCGCGGAATGATGGAGATCGTCTCTCCGACCAGATTGGCCGTCCGGTTCGGGAACGAACGGGATGAAACACGATACGCCGCAACGGGCATTCCTTTGGCGGTCATTCCGGCCGCAACAATTCTGCCGAGATACATACTGCAAAACCTCCTGATGATGGTGTTGAAAAACTTCTCTTCCGCGTTCCATGCGGGACGGCGGGAAGGATGCGCGGTTTCTGCGGGGACTCCCCCTGCCGGACCTCCCCGTTTTTCCGTCCGGGGAACTGCTCTGACAATATAAAGCGGAAACGCTATTTTTCAATCCCCTCCCCTTGAATATCTTCCATTTAAATGGTATAATAACGGAATTGCAAAAAACAGGAAGATACAAAATAGTATAAGAAAGGAGATTCGATCATGGCCGTTTTCAATGGTTTTCATGCAATGATGCCCCCGCAGGACAAGGTTTCGCAGGTGGCGGCGGTTCCCTACGATGTGGTCAACAGCGAAGAGGCGGCGGAACTGGCAAAGGGCAATCCGCTCTCCTTCCTCCGCGTGTCGCGGCCCGAGATCGAAATGCCGGAGGGGACGGATCTGCACAGCGATCCGGTCTACGCAAAGGCGGCGGCGAATTTCAAACGGCTGATCGAAGAGGCGCCGCTGACCGAGGATCCGGTGGCGAATCTGTATGTCTATTCGCTCAAGATGAACGGACGCCTGCAGATCGGCATCGCCGGAGCGGCCTCCGTGGAGGACTATGAGAACAATGTCATCAAAAAGCATGAGAAGACCCGCAAGGACAAAGAGGACGACCGCGCACGTCATGTGATGGATCTCCGCTCCCATACCGGTCCGGTGTTCCTGACCTACCGGGGGAATCCGGAAATCGATGCGATTGTCGCCTCCATCACGGCCGAGACGCCGTATTACTCCTTTGTCGCTCCGGACGGGATTGAACACAAGCTCTGGAAAGCGGGGGCGGAACGCACGCTGAAGCTCTCCGAACTGTTCCGGAACCGGATTCCCTGCTTTTACATTGCGGACGGGCATCACCGCGCCGCATCGGCCGCCCGGGCGGGAGCGGCTTGCCGGAGTGCGAATCCGCATCACACGGGGAAAGAGGATTACAATTTCTTCCTGGCGGTGGCGTTTCCCTCCGATCAGCTCCGGATTCTGGCCTACAACCGGGTGGTGAAGGATCTCAACGGACTGAGCGAAAAAGAGTTTCTGGCCAAAGTCGCCGAGCGCTTCCATGTGGAGGAGACGAAGGAACAGGAACCCGCCGAACGCGAAACGATCTGCATGTATCTGGGCGGACGGTGGTACAAGCTCACGCCGAAATTTGACACGTCGAAACTGGGCGTGATCGAGAAGCTGGATGTCAGCCTTCTTCAGGACAATCTGCTGGGGCCGGTTCTCGGAATCGACGATCCCCGGACGAGCAGGCGGATCGACTTTGTCGGCGGAATCCGCGGCACGAAGGAGCTGATCCGGCTGGTGGATTCCGGCCGTGCGGCGGTCGCGTTCTCCATGTACCCGACCACGCTCGAACAGCTGATGGACATTGCGGACGCGGGCGCGATCATGCCGCCGAAGTCGACCTGGTTCGAACCGAAACTGCGGGACGGCCTGGTCATTCACAATTTCTGACCCGCCCGGGAGGCCCTTTTATGAGCCATGTCATTCGTCTTGGTTCGGCGGTCCTTGTGCTTCTTCTGCTGGCATCCGGCTGCAGGGAGCAGCCCGCCGTACAGCAGAAAGCTCCGGATGTGATTGTCTCACCGGCCGAAGCGGCGGTGTTTGAAGTCTATACGCCCTCCATCAGCAATGTGCGGGCGTATGACTCCGTCGATCTGGTCGCCCGCGTGGAAGGGATTCTTCAGAAGTGCAATTTCCGGGACGGCGAACTGGTCCGCAAGGGACAGCTTCTCTTTCAGATCGAGCCGGACCGCTACGAAGCGGCCGTTGCCGCCGCCGAAGCGGAACTGCTGAAGGCCCGAGCCAACCAGAAGAACTCCACGACGGATTATCAGAGACAGAAGACCCTTCTGGAAAAAGATGCGGTCTCCGTGCGGAATTACGACAGTGCCGAGTCGAAGAAGATGCAGAGCGACGCCGCCGTTCTCGCGGCGGAAGCCAAACTCCGCCAGGCGAAACTCGATTTGAGCTACACTCAGATCCGCGCACCGTTCGACGGACGGATCAGCTTCAACCGGTACAGTGCCGGCAACCTGGTCTCCCCCTCGAGCGGGAGTCTTGCCACACTGCTGCGCTCCGGCCCGGTCAAGGTGGACTTCCGTCTGAACGAGATCGATCTTCTGCGTCTGATGGAATCCGGAGCCATCCGGAAAAACAGAATCGGAGAAGTTCCCGTCGAGCTCTACTTTCAGAACGGACGGAAGTACGCCAGGAAGGGACGTCTGGATTCATTTGACAACAAGGTCAGTCAGACGACCGGAACCTTTCAGCTGCGCGCGGTCTTCGACAATCCCGATTATGAACTGATTCCCGGCATGTATGTGAAGATCCGTCTGCGGACGGGGAAGGCGCAGAAGAGCGTCACCGTTCCGCCTGCGGCGGTGCAGACCGATCTCTCCGGAGATTATGTCTATGTCGTGGATTCGAACAACCGGGTGGAACGGCGCAACGTGAAGGCGGAACGCCAGGAGGGATCGCTCTATATTTCGAAAGGACTTCGGGAGGGGGAACTGGTGATTGTGGAAGGAATCACGAAGGCCCGTCCCGGCGGGGTCGTCACACCGCAGCGGCAGAAAACTGCGGAGACGGGGCGATGATCAGTCGTTTTTTCATTGAACGGCCGCGGTTTGCGATGGTGATCGCGCTGCTGTTTCTTCTGGCGGGCTCGATTGCGATTCAGATGCTTCCGGTGACGCAGTATCCGAACATCGCGCCGTCGCTGATTCAGGTGACGGCGACCTATCCGGGAGCCGACGCATCCACCGTGCGCGACACGGTCATCCAGCCGATCGAGGCACAGCTCAACGGCGTCAAGCGGATGCTCTACATGAGCTCCACGGCCACCGACAACGGAGCGGCGGTCATCAACGCGACCTTCGACATCGGAACGGACGGCGACTCCAACACGGTGAATGTTCAGAACCGCGTGAACTGGGCGACGGCCGCTCTGCCCTCGGAAGTGCAGCAGCAGGGGGTGATCGTGAAGGAGAAGTCGGCGAACATGCTTCTGATCATCACGCTGACCTCGCCGAAAGGGACGCACGATGCGCTTTTCCTGAGCAATTTCATGTCGATCTACATCAAGGATGAGATTGCGCGGATTCCCGGAGTCGGCGATGTGATGGCGTTCGGGGAGCGGAAATACGCGATGCGGATCTGGGTGGATCCGGATCGTCTGGCGTCGCTCTCCATGACGGTGGACGATGTGATCGCGGCAATCCGGGCGCAGAATGTGCAGGTTTCCGCGGGAGCGGTCGGCGATCCGCCGATGAAGGGGAAAATCCCGCTGCGTCTCTCGATCAGCACAAAGGGACGGCTTGCGACGCCGGAGGAATTCGCCGAAATCGTGATCCGGGCGGAAAAGGATGGATCCCAGGTGAAGATCCGGAACATCGCGGAGGTGGAACTCGGAGCGGAAAACTATGCGACCGCGGCGGAAGTGAACGGAAAGCCGGGAGCGCTGCTGGCGGTGTATCAGCTCAACGACGCAAACGGACTGGCGATCGCGGAAGCGTGCAGGGCCAAACTGGAATTGCTGAAGAAAAGCGTCTTCCCGGACGATCTGGAATACGGAATCCAGTACGACACGACCGACTTCATCTCCGCCTCCATTCATGAAGTGGTGGAAACGCTTGTCATCGCGGTTCTTCTTGTGATTCTGGTCACCTATCTGTTTCTCCAGGACTGGCGCTCGACGCTGGTGCCGACGATCGCAATTCCCGTTTCTCTGGTCGGGACCTTTGCGGCGATGGCGGTTCTCGGGTACTCGATCAATCTGATTACGCTGTTCGGACTGATTCTTGCAATCGGGATTGTGGTGGACGATGCGATTGTGGTCATCGAAAACGTGAACCGTCTGATGGAGGAGGAAGGGCTCTCCCCGAAGGAGGCGGCGATCCGCTCGATGCGTCAGGTGACCTCGCCGATCATCGCGACGACCTCGGTTCTGCTGGCGATGTTCCTCCCGATCTGTTTCATGAGCGGGATCACGGGCGTGATGTACCGGCAGTTCGGCATCACGATTTCGATCAGCGTGTTTCTTTCGATGATCAACGCTCTGACGCTGAGTCCTGCGCTGAGCGCGCTGCTTCTGCGCCCGATCGACAAGGGACGGAGGAAACCGCTCCTGTTCCGGATGTTCGACCGGATGTTCGACAAGCTGACCGGCGGCTATCTTGCGCTGGTCCGTTCGCTTCTCCGGAAGGCGGTGTTCATCGGGGGAGTGTATCTGCTGTTCACGCTTTCGCTGGTCTGGATCTATGGAAAGGTTCCGACCGCGTTTGTTCCGGATGAGGACCAGGGGGCGTTCTTTGTCAGCATCCAGCTTCCGGACGGAGCCTCGCTGGACCGGACAATCGAAGTGGGGGAGAAGGTCCGGGAGCTTCTCCGCGGAGAGGAGGAGGTGCGGGACATCTTCTCCATCGCGGGGTACAACATCATCACCGGGGTGCAGGCGTCGAACTGCGGTTTTGCGGTGGTCATGCTGAAACCGTGGGAAGAGCGGAAGAAGGAGGGCCAGGATCAGTTTTCGCTGGTGCGGAAAGCTCAGGGGAAACTGGCGCGGATTCCGGAGGCGTCGGTCGTTCCATTCGGCCTCCCGCCGATTCCGGGCATCGGGACGACAGGAGGATTCTCCTTTGTGCTGCAGGACCGGACGGGAACCGATGCGCAGCATCTGCAGCAGGTGTTGAATGAACTGGTGGCGGAAGCGAACCGGAGTCCGAAGCTGTCGGGCGTGTTCTCGACGTTCCGGGCGAATCTGCCGCAGCTTTATCTGGACATCGACCGGGAGAAGGTGCTGAAGCTGGGAATTGCGCTGGCGGATGTGAATTCGGCGCTTCAGTCGCTGTTCGGGAGCCGGTACATCAACGACTTCAATCTGTTCGGGAAGAGCTTCAAGGTGGAGGTGCAGTCGAAACCGGAATACCGGAAGGAGGCATCGGATATTCCGGGGATCCACATTCGATCGTCGTCGGGGGAGATGGTTCCGCTGGGGACGTTCACGGAGATCCGGAAGCGCTTTGTTCCGCAGTATCTGTCCAACTACAACATGTACTCCTCCGCGGTGATCACGGGATCTCCGGCGCCCGGTGTGAGCTCCGGAGAGGCGATGAAGGAGATGGAACGCATCGCGGAGAGCCATCTGCCGGCGGGAATGACGTTTGAATGGACCGACATGTCGTATCAGGAGCGTCTTTCCTCCGGGCAGACGGCGCTGATCTTCGCCCTGGCGCTGATTTTCATTTATCTGTTTCTGGTTTCTCAGTACGAGAGCTGGATGATTCCCGTTTCGGTTCTGCTGTCGGTGCCGGTGGCGCTGGCGGGGGCGCTGATCTCGCTTCTTCTGCTGTCGATCACGAACAACATCTACACGCAGGTCGGTTTTGTTCTTCTGTTCGGGATCGCCTGCAAGACGGCGATTCTGATCGTCGAATTCGCCAAGGAGAAGCACGAGGAGGGGATGAGCATTTCCGATGCGGCGGAACATGCGGCGGGACTCCGGTTCCGGGCCGTGCTGATGACAGCGGTCTCGTTTCTTCTCGGGACCTGGCCGCTGGTGATAGCATCGGGCGCGGGCGCGGTCAGCCGCCGATCGCTCGGGACGGCGGTGTTCGGCGGCATGCTGATCTCGGTTCTGTTCGGCACGCTTCTGATTCCGGTGTTCTATGCACTCGTCCAGAAACTCATCGACCGGAGCGGAGGAAAACAAACTCTTCATCCGGCGGAGCGCTGATTCCGCGACGGAAAAAAGAAAAAACGAAAAGATTCCGCTGTCCGGTTGTTTTTTCCAGACAGCGGATTTATTTTACCAGAAATCCAAACAATACGGACAAAAAACTATCAGGGAGACCATCAATGACACGGAAGTGGAACGGATACTGGATCAATACCGGAAAAACCATGGGAGCGCCCTCCCCCACCGTCGGAGCGGCGCCGTATCTGCGCAAGACCTTTCAGTGCGAAAAAGCCCCGTCGGAGGCGAAGATCTATCTTTGCGGGCTCGGCTGGCATCAGCTGTTTGTCAACGGGGTCCGCGTGGACAACCGGGAACTGGCCCCCGTCGTCACGCAGTACGATCACCACGATTCGTATATTGAGTACGATGTGAGCCGTCTTCTGAAACCGGGCAGGAACGCGGCGGTCGTTCTTCTGGGGAACGGCTGGTACAACTGCCACACCACCGAGACCTGGAGTTTCGACAAGGCCCCGTGGCGCGACTGGCCGAAACTGCTCTGCGACATTGTTGCGGACGGAGCACTCCTTGCGAAATCCGACACCTCCTGGCTCGTGCACGACAGTCCGATCACCTTCGACGCCCTCCGCAACGGCGAACATTACGACGCCCGGCTGGAAATCCCCGGCTTTTCCGATCCGGATTTCGACGATTCCGACTGGGCGCACGCGGTCCAGTGCAACCCTCCCGGCGGCCTGATCGTCAAGGAGGATCTGGAACCGTGCCGGATCATGCGGGAATACACTCCGGTCGGAATCCCGTTCCGGAAACCGGGCGAGACAGTCTACGATTTCGGGACCAACCTCACCGGCTGGTGCGAGATCGAAGTGGAAGGCCGGCCGGGCGACTCCGTCACACTCCAGTACGCCGAACAGCTCCGCGCGAACGGCTCCATCACGCAGGAGGAGATCGGCATGTTCATCCGGAAGGACGGTTTCCAGAAAGATCACTACATCCTGAAGGGAGAGGGTGTCGAACGTTTCCATGCCCGCTTCACCTATCACGGGTTCCGGTATGTCCAGGTGACCTTGTGGAGTTCGGGGAAGGAGCTGCCGAATCTCCGGTCGATCAAGGCGCAGTTTGTGCACAACTCGTTCCGTAAGGCGGGGACGTTTGAATCGTCGGACGCCACCTTGAACCGCCTTCAGCAGATCACGATGCAGAGCTATCTGAGCAACTTCACCGGGATTCCGACCGACTGTCCGCACCGGGAGAAGAACGGCTGGACCGGCGACGCGCAGCTTGCCTGCGAAACCGGCATGTGGAACTATCATGCGCAGAATGCGTATCTTCATTTTGTCCGTCTTCTCTCGGATACGCAGCGGCCGAGCGGTCAGCTTCCCGGGATCGCCCCGTCCGGCGGCTGGGGCTACAACTGGGGAAGCGGTCCGGCATGGGACAGCATGCTGTTTGAAGGGGTCTGGCAGATCTACCTCTTCCGCGGCGACGCGGAACCGGCGCACGAACAGTACGACGCCATGAAACGCTATGTGGAATACTGCCGCGGCATGTCGGAAAACAATCTGGTCCGCTTCGGCCTCGGCGACTGGTGCCACTGGGACCGTTTCCGGATCGCACCGGTCGAACTGACCTCCAGCGGATATTATTACAACGACATCGTCCGCCTCACCCGCTTTGCGACGCTCTTCGGGAAGGAGTCCGACGCAGAGGAGTACACCGCCCTTGCCGAATCCGTGAAAAAGAGCTTCAACCAGACCTTTTACAAAGGCGACGGCATCTATGCAGACGGTTCCATGACCGCCCTTTCCGCCGCCCTGTATTTCAATCTGGCGGAGCAGGACCGGGAACTCACCGCGCGAAAACTGACGGATCTGGTGCGTGCCCGTCAGCACCGGGCGGATTTCGGGATCCTCGGAGCCAAGTACGTTCCGCGCGTTCTGGCGGACTACGGTTTTGCGGAGGATGCCTTCCGGATGATCACCCAGCCGGAATTCCCGGGATGGGGGTACTGGGTCAAACAGGGGGCGACCTCGCTGTGGGAACACTGGAACGGGTGTTCGTCGCAGAACCACATCATGTTCGGCGACATCTCCGCATGGATGTACCAGTATCTCGGCGGCGCGACGCCCTGTTTCGAAACGCCGGGCTTCCGCCGCTTCCGTCTGCGTCCCTGCCTGGTTCCGCAGCTTGATTTTGTGAAGATGAGTCACGAAACGCCGCACGGGCCGCTCCGGGTCTCCTGGCAGCGCACGGCGGAAGGCGTCCGCTGCGACTTCGAGATCCCCGAAAACTGCACCGCCGTTCTGGAGCTTCCCGGCCGGAAGGCAGAGGAGGTCCGGGGAAAACTTTCCCGCACGGTCTGATTTTTCCTCCACAGTGTTTTTCGTTTCTCTCCGGAGGTCCGCATGGTCTTCCGGAGAGTTTTTTTTTGAAAAATCCAGAGATTTTCCTGTAAAAAGAGAAAAAAACACCCTAGATTGCTGATCTGTAATCTTTCTGTCATACTCCTGCTATCTTTCCGGTCTATAATATAAGCCAAATAGAAAAATACAGAAAAAAAGAAAGGGTTTTACAGGATGAAATTTCAAGCGATCAAATTACTGAAAACGGGCACATGGATTCTTGCCGTGCTTTCCTTTGTCGGAGCGTTCCATATGCTGGGAACGATGAACCTGGGAAATTTTGTTGTCAACGGCTTCAGCTTTGTTCTTCTGATGTTCGGTCTGATTACCGCGATCATCACGCTGGGGTATTTCCTTCTGCAGGCGGTTCTTGCGTATTTCTACCGGGAGGCGCCGCTTCTGGAAGATTCGCAGCTGCCGAAATGCACCGTGATTGTTCCTGCGTATAACGAGGGCGAATATGTTGCAACGACCCTTCGCAGCGTGATTGCCAGCGACTACCCGGCCGATAAACTTGAAGTGATCGCCGTCAACGACGGTTCCAAGGATGACACCTGGGACTGGATCTGCAAAGCGGCGCAGGAATTTCCCGGTCAGATTGTCACAAAGAACCTTCTCCGCAACGGCGGCAAACGGAGAGCGCTCTATGAAGGGATCAAAATTGCCACCGGCGATATTGTTGTCACGATCGACAGCGATTCGGCCATTACGACCGACGCGCTCCGGAAGATTTCGGCGCCGTTCGCCAAGTCGAACGTCGGAGCCGTCGCCGGCAACATCCGCGTTTCCAATCTTGACGAAGGCTTCATTCCGAAGATGCTGGATGTGGCGTTTGCATTCGGATTTGAATTTGTCCGCTGCGCCCAGAGCCTGATCGGATCGGTGCTCTGCACGCCGGGAGCGCTCAGCGCATATCGTCTTTCGGCGATTCGTCCGCTGATGGAGGAGTGGGTCAATCAGACGTTTATGGGCCGTCCGTCCGGGATCGGGGAGGACCGCGCAATCACCAGCATGCTTCTGCGGGAGAACTGGCGCGTGGAGTTCCAGCACAATGCGATCGCATTCACCAAGATGCCGACCAATTACAAGACGCTCTGCAAAATGCTGATTCGCTGGACCCGCAGCGACATCCGCGAAAACCTGATCATGCTCGGTGTTTTCTTCCGCCGCTTTGAACCGCTGAACTTCGATCTTCTCGGACTCCAGCTGAATCTGGTTGTCCAGAGCATTGCGATTCTGCTTCCGCTGGTGTTTCTGCCGATGGCGATCGGCGGATTTCTGATGAACCCGCTTTCGTTCCTCTACTACACGGTGATCGGAACGATGGTGTGGTCGGCGGTTCCCGCGGTGATCTACGCAATGCGTTACAGCCGGAGCGAATCGGTGTGGTCGTTTATTTACGGACTGTACAGCATTCCGTGCCTGAGCTGGATCTGCGTCTATTCGATCTTCACGGTGCAGAACTCCAAGTGGATGACGCGCGGAACGACGGTGAAACAGTCGGTGCTGACAGTGACGCAGTCGATCTCCGTTGCGCCGATCCGCGACCGCGCAGCGTAAGAGAATCGAAGCGCTCCACCTGTACAGACGGGACAATGCGGAAAGAACCGGCATTGTCCCGTTTTTTATCCGGGAAAAAACTCTCCTTGAAAAATAGGAAACGATGCCTATATTACCGGAGAAGAGACTGGAGGAATCCCGGATTCATCAAACCGAATCGGGCCGGGAAGTTCTCTCCGGGAACAACGCGGAACAATCTGGGAGACAATCCAATATGAGTCTACTGCTTTATCTGGAAGGGGCCGGCGGAATCAGCGGCGATATGACCGCGGCAGCTCTGCTGGATCTCGGCGCGGACAAGGAAAAGCTGGACGCCGTCCTGAAAAGTCTGAATCTGAACGGATTCCAATATCGAATCTCCCGCCGGAAATCCTACGGGCTCGACGGCTGCGATTTTGAGGTTCTTCTGGATGGACACCACCCGGAAGACCATCCTCATGAGCATTCGCATGAACATCATCATGAGGAACACCATCATGGGCATCCGCACGAACATCCTCATGAGGATCATCATCATGAGGAACACCATCATGAGCATCCGCACGAGCACCGGAACCTTGCCGATGTGTATGAGGTGATCGACCGCGGGGAGATGACGGATCGCGCAAGGGAGCTGTCGCGGAAGATTTTCCGGATCGTTGCGGAGGCGGAAGCCGCCGCGCACGGCTGTCCGGTCGAAGAGGTTCATTTTCACGAGGTGGGAGCGCTGGACTCCATTGTGGACATTGTTTCGGCGGCGGTTCTTTACGACGATCTTGGCATCACCGAATGCGTGGTCACGGGACTGACGGAAGGGACGGGATTTGTCCACTGCCAGCACGGGGAGCTTCCGGTTCCGGTACCCGCGGTTCTGAATATCGCGCAGGCGAACCGGATTCCGCTGCGCCTGACGGATGTGAAAGGGGAGATGGTGACGCCGACAGGGATCGCGATTGCCGCCGCTCTCCGCACAAGAAACAGACTGCCGGAAAGTTTTCTTGTGGAGAAAATCGGGATCGGACTCGGGAAACGGGATTTCGGCCGTCCGAATCTTCTTCGGGCACTTCTTCTCAGGGAGGAGTAGAAATCCGCGAAGAACAGAGCCGGAGAGAGGTATCATTCCGGAACTTGCGGAAACCGTCATTGTCCATAGTGGAAGGATGGAATTACGAGGCGGGAACGTGCCCGCCGAAAGGAGTTGACGATGAACAGACGTGATTTTTTGAAGAGTGCCCTTGCCATCACCGCACTCGGCGGCGCAGCCCGCCTGGCAGCTCAGACAGGAGTTCAGGGGAAAGCTCCGGGGGAGGAAAAACAGGATCCGAGAAAAGTCACCCGGCGGCGCTATAAGAATACCGATCTCACTCTTCCCCTTCTCGGGTTCGGCATGATGCGCCTGCCGCGGAACAGCCGGGGCATTGATGAAAAGAAGGCGCAGGAAATGGTCGACATGGCCATGGCGGCCGGCGCGAACTATTTCGACACCGCATGGCCGTATCATGGGGGACAGAGCGAAATTTTCGTCGGGAAAGCGCTGAAGAAATATCCGCGGGACTCGTATCTTCTTGCCAGCAAGCTCCCGGTCTGGATGGTCAGGAAGCCGGAGGATGCGGAACGCATTTTCAACGAACAGCTCCGCAAATGCCAGACGAAGTATTTTGATTTCTATCTTCTTCATGCGCTGGGAGCCGCCCGCTGGAAAACCGTGGAACAGAACAAGCTCTTTGAATTTGCCCAGAGGATGCGGGATGCGGGCAAGATCCGGAAGATCGGTTTTTCGTTTCACGACTCGCCGGAACAGCTGAAGATCATTGCGGCTGCAAAACCGTGGGATTTTGCGCTTCTGCAGATCAACTATCAGGACTGGTATGACTACCGGTCGCGCGAGCAGTATGAGATTGTGACGAAACTCGGCATTCCGATTCTGGTCATGGAACCGCTTCGGGGCGGAGCGCTGGCCACGCTGAATCCGGCGGCGGTGAAGATTCTGAAGACGGCGAACCCGAAAGCGAGCACGGCATCGTGGGGACTGCGCTATGCGGCCTCGCTGCCGAACGTCCTCTGTGTGCTGAGCGGAATGAGTCTTCCGGAGCATGTGGAAGACAATCTCCGCACGATGACCCCGTTCCATCCGCTGACGGAAAACGAGCGCATGACGCTGAATTCGGCTCTTGCCGCCTACCGCAAGACGGATTCGGTCCCCTGCACGGTCTGCGAATACTGCATTCCCTGCCCGGCGGGGGTGGAGATTCCGAAGGTCTTCGCCGCGTACAATCAGTACAAAATCAACGGCGACGCCGCCGCCTTCCGGAAAGCTCTTGCCGCACTGCCTGAAGACGGAGGTCCCGATGCCTGTGTCGACTGCGGAGCCTGCCTGAAGAAATGTCCGCAGAAGATCAACATCCCGACCCGCCTGAAACAGATTGCGGCGGAAGTGAAAAAACTTCCGCGCGCCTGATCCGGGCCCCGTTTCGCCATCTCTCCTCCGGACCGGAACTCCGATCCGGATGGAGGGGAAACAGCTTGAAAAATCCGCCCGGCTGATTATATTAGCAGAAATGTTCCGACGGACCGCGAATGAATGTTTTGACTGCGGAACAGATCCGTTCCGAATAAAAATTGAAGGAGAATCCCACGATGGAATTTTATGATGTAATTCGTTTGAGAAGAAGTATCCGCTCCTACCGCACCACTCCGGTTCCGCCCGCGATTGTGGAGCGGATTGCGGAAGCGGTGAATCTGGCGCCGAGCGCGTGCAACCGTCAGCCGTACCGGGTGCTGTTTGTGACGGATCCGGCGAAGCGCGCGGCGCTGTGCAAGGCGTACAAGGCGGCATGGCTTTCGGAGGCGCCCGCCATTGCGGTGATTGTCGGGAACGCATCCGCCGCGTGGAAGAGACTGGAGGGGGATTCGATCGTGGATGTGGACTGCGCAATCGCGATGGAGCATCTGGTGCTTGCGGCAACCGAGGAAGGACTCGGGACCTGCTGGATCTGCGCGTTCGACCGGGCGGCGGCCGATGCGGCGCTGAATCTTCCCAAGGAGGAACACTCCGTGGCGATGACGCCGGTCGGGTATGCGAAAAACACCGATCTGCCGCCGCAGAGCCGGAAAGAGCTCTCCGCGATCTTTGAGGTGGTCGGATGACCGTGATCGAACCGGCGCAGGAGGGGGGATACCGCGCGGCGGGAACAGGATGGGAGCTGCTGCTGGACCGTCCCGCGGCCGGACTGTTCACATTCCGGGCAGGGAAGAATCTGGAGATCGTGCTGCACGGAGCGAAGCTGGATGATCTGGAGGAGAGCACGGCGCTTGCGGGACGGAGAAAACTGCATCTGGCGGAGGACGGGAACGAGGCATCGCTGGAGACCGGCTGTACGATTCCGTTCGGAGCGGAACCGTCGATCAACCGGAAATTCCGTCTGCTGGACGGGGTGCTGTGCGTGACGACCGACTTTGTGATCCGCACGTCGTTCCGGATCCGGGATCTTGTTTCGGGAGGATTTTCCGTCCGGGGCGGAATCCGTCGTTTTGCCGTTCTCCGCGCGCCGGCGGACGGAGTGCTTCTTCCCGAACCGGAGTGGAAGGAGTTTGCGGAAACCGAACCGGGAACGGTGCTGTATCAGGGGGCGGAACCGCCTGCGGCTCTGCTGATGGAAAACGAGGAGGGGATGATTATTGAATTCGCCGTCGGCGAAGATTTCTGGAGATGGACGACCCCGTCGGCCCAGCCGTTCACCTCGTCGGACTACACGCTGACGCGGACCGCGGAAGGGATCGACTCGAACTGGCTGCTGTACCACTATCAGGAACAGCCGGATCAGGAGATTCCCGATGGACGCAACCGCCGGATCAGCTTTCTTCTCGCCTGGAGGAAACCGAAACGGACCCGGAAGAAACCGTATGCCGACATCTTCGACATGTCCGCCTTCCGCTGGGACGCCAATCAGCTTGCCGTTTCTCCGGACGGGAATCCGGATCCGAATGTCCCCTGCTTTGCTTCGGCCGGAGTCATCAACTGTCTGAAGAAATGGGTGCGCCGTCATCTTGCCGATGCGAAGGAGGGAGATGTGTATGCCATCGTCAACGTCCGGCCGGTCTGCTGCCGGTCCGCGGCGCATCAGGACCGCGCACGCCAGAAGATTCTCCCGCATCTGACCGCCTATGCGGTCAACGATTTCAAACGCTGGGCCAACAAGCAGCTCTCGCTCAAGGGGGCGAAGCTGGAGATTGTTCCGCCGGCAAAGAGTTTCTCCCCGCCGTCCATCTGAGGAGAGATGGATTGATTTTCTGCGCGGCCCCGGAACGGGAAAATGTTCCGGGGCCGTTTTCTGTTTCAGGATGCGGAGACGGAAACGATTCCGGCCGGATAGAATCCGGCTTCCGTTCTTCCGGCGTTTGCAAGCTCCATCCGCTCCCCGGCGAACGAGCAGAGTTCCAGAGCATAGAGCAGAGAGTAGTCGCCTCCGGGGAGAGAGGGAGGAAGCGTCCATGCGTGTTCCGTCCAGACGGAGGCTCCGCGGTCCCAGACGGCGGGACCGCATCCGCAGGAGGGTTCGGCCGTCCCGCTCCAGAGCACCGTTCCGCGGGAGTCGCAGAGAGCCGTACGGAGACGGAATTTTTCGTAACAGGGAGCCGCCCCCCGGTTTCTCCAGAAGAATTCCGTATGCAGAATCCGGTTTTCCACGGAACAGTCGACCCCTTCGGCGGCAATCCGGTATCCGCATCGACGGGCAAGATGGCGCCAGAGCTCCATCTGTTCGTTCACGGAGAGGGCATCGAACGCCTCGGGGGTAAAGCGGTAGCAGGAGTAGATTTTCTTCTCCGAAACCGGGATCTCCTTTTCGATCTGGAGTTCGCCGAGCCCCTTTGCCTCCCCTCCCCTCTGCCAGTAACTCATGCCGAGGTCCAGAGCGAAGTCAAGAGCTTCCGGAAGGACCAGATTTTCAAAAACGACTTTGGACTGATAAAAGAAGCGCCGGAACATCTCCGCACAGTCGTCATCGAGCCACGGCGACCGGAAGGGCGGGTGCCACGCTTTGCCGAGGCCGCCGCATTTGAGCATGATGTGATGCTTTGCCAGATATTCGAAACTCGGCATTGCGTCGAGGAAGCGGTCCTGAAAGCTCGGGTCGCCGACGGACTGCTGAAGAGGGGTATCGGGAAACGCGGAGCGGTAGAGATCGATGATGGTCCGGTGGGCGTCCAGATAGCGGGGGATGGAGTAGCCTTTCCGCTCCCATTCGTCGCGGGGGTAGTGATCGGCGATGTGCATTTCCCCCCATCGGCCGATGTGGGCGATGGCGACGCTTTCCACATAAGGTTTCCCATTGTAGCGCTCGCCGAGGGCGCGGATCAGATGGGCGGCCTTTTCCAGATAGACGCTGTCCCAGTAGACCGGATAGCGGACCGGCATAGACGTGTCGCCGGGGATCTCATTGAGCAGCCATGTGTTGCGATAGAATTCGATCGGTTCATCGACATACTGCGCCCCTGCGTCGAACACCCACTGCGGCGTACCCTGGTTGTAGAAAGTCCCGAGCGTATCCATCCCGCGCACCTTCAGAAGGACCTTGAAACCGGCATCGATCCACGAACGGAAACACCCCTCCCACTCCGGCTGATCCCAGAGAAAGACCCCCTCCTCCGGTTCGAGCTGCGACCAGGCGATGTCGATGGCGATCTTGTCGCAGAGTTTCTCTTTCAGGAACCAGCTGTCCGACGGGACCTGGTCAAACGGGATTTTTCCTCTTCTCTGCACAAAGCCGATCCCGCATCCTCGGTTCCGCAGGATCGCCGTATCCGGCAGTTTGTTCAGAACTCTCAGCATCTTCACGTCTCTCCTTTTTGACAGAATGCCTTGTTGTTTTTCAGTATGGGAAACGACTCGGAAGGACTTCCCGCATCCGTCTGCGCAGCTCCGCAGGAGTCAGGAACTCCGCTTCGGAACGCGGATTTTCCCCGCGTCCGCCCTCGATTTGAACGATCAGATTCCGGATGCTCCGGCGAACCAGATTTTCCAGATCGTTCCGGACCAGCCCTGTGATCCGGTCGTTCAGAAAAGCCGGATGGTCGAAATGGGAATTCAGGATCAGTTCCGGCCGATAGCGGGGGAAGAACTCCTCCATTCTCTGCACGAGCATCAGCCCGGTTCTCCATCCGTTCAGCAGAAGGGCGGGCGGGGCCTCCCGGCAGATCCGGTCCAGAAACGCTCCCAGCTCTTCCGGATTCAGCGGGGCGGACCGGACGGAGAAGCGGAGACCGGCCCTGCGGCATTCGCTCCGGAGAATCCGCGGCCATTCGGACTCCCCGCTGTGGAGACAGAGCAGTTCCCGGCAGCCGTGTCCGGCAAGATGTTTCACCGCCCCGGCAAGCGCCTCCCGATAATCCGCCGAAGCGGAGGGGAAGGTGGAGGAATTCTGGAACATCAGCATCATCGGGAAATGCTCCTCCAGCAGAGTCTCCCTCCATTCGAAATCTCCGAGCCGTTCGCAGTAGAGGACGCCGTCCACGCGGTATTCGATCAGCGCCCGCAGATGCTCCAGCTCCTCCTGCGGACAGAATTCACACAGGGAGATCAGCAGGCGGTAATGGAATTTTTTTGCCTCCCGCAAGGCGAAATCGGCAAGGGCGGCCCAGAACGGATTGCGCAGATCGGAGATCACAAGCCCGATCGTCCGGCTTCTGCCCTTCTTCAGCGACTGGGCCAGACGCGACGGCAGGTAGTGACACTTCCGGACCGCCTCTTCAATCCTCTTCCGCGTCTCCTCCCGCATCCGCGCGTCGGGCGCCCCGGCCAGACATTTGGAGACCAGCGATTTGGAAACGCCGGCCGCTTTCGCCACATCTTCCAGTGTCGTTTTCATCCATTTTCCCTTTTTGCTACATCGATATACCAAGATACTCCACTCTTCTCCCTTTTACAAATGCGGAACGGAAAATTTCGGAGGAATCTCTGTTTTTCAGACAAAAAAAGAGGATGGACCCCGCGAACAGGATCCATCCCGGTTGATCGGAAACGCCGGACTTTTCAGGTGCGATCCGCGTAGGTGCTGCCGAGATATTCGGCGACGCCTTCCGCAGAGGCCTTCATCCCTTTTTCGCCCTTGTGCCAGTTTGCGGGGCAGACCTCTCCATGCTCCTCGAAGAACTGCAGCGCATCGACCATGCGGAGCGCTTCATCGACGCTTCTTCCGAGCGGCAGATCATTGACCAGCGCATGGCGGACAATTCCCTGTCGATCGATCAGGAACAACCCCCGCAGCGCCACCGAACCGTTGAACAGGATTCCGTAATCGCGGGAGATGTTCTTTGTGACGTCCGCAACCATCGGGAACTTGACATTTCCGATTCCGCCCTTGTTCGGCGGAACGGACTTCCACGCGAAATGGGTGAATTCCGTATCGGTGGACACGCTGACAACCTCGCATCCGCGTTTTTTGAACTCCTCGTATTTGGAATCGAACGCCAGGATCTCGGAGGGGCAGACGAATGTGAAGTCCATCGGATAGAAGAACAAAATCACATATTTTCCCTTCAGAGCGGAAAGACGGAATTCCGCGAACGTATTGTCCCCCATCACGGCGTTTGCGGTGAAATCGGGCGCTTCCTTCGTAACCAGAGTGGACATGGCAACATCTCCTTGATTGAATAAGTTCATTCCAAGTTGGACCCCCCAACTTATTTCTTCTGACAATATAAATCCCCGGAAACGAATTGCAAGAGCCATTGAGAAAAAGAGTCCCGATTCCCGCTCTTTCCGAAACGATTTCCCCCTTCCGGACGGGAAAAAAACATCTTTTTCCGGAAAGAAGGTTGGATTTTATCACGAGACATGCTATATTAGCATTCCTCTTTTCTGGCATCCCTGTGGTGTAACGGTAGCACAAATGGTTTTGATCCATTTAGTTCAAGTTCGAATCTTGGCGGGGATACCACTTTTTTCATCCGGGCGCCTCCGCCCTCTCTCCAACGGAAAAATCCGCCCGCTCCGCATTCCCTCGAAGGCTCTCTCCGCACGTTCCATCCCCCTCCCCGAAGAAAATCCGAATAAAATCGGGAAATGGGACTTGACAAAAAAACGATTTTGTTATATAATATACAACACTTAGTAAACCTTAGCTAACATCAAAATAGAAATCGAGCGAAAAAAACGATGAAAAAAGCCGAAGGCCCCATTGCGGAATACATGAAGATCCGGCGCTATGTGATGACGCTGATTCTGCGGGCGGGCAAACAGTCTGTCCGAATCCCGACGGTCACGGAACTTGCCCGGAAATTCGGGGTCAGCCGGCCGACGGTCAGCAAGGCGATGAAGGTGCTGACGGATGACGGTTTCATCATCGCCCGTCCGAGTCTGGGCAGTTTCACCAACCCTGCGCGAAGCGCTCTGCAGGGCAGCGACATGCTCCCGATCATCGGAATTCTGGAAAATGACGGGATGCTGGCGCACTATTTTCCATATCAGGCGCTCCGTCTGTCGCATCTTCTGCGGGAGCTTGCGACTCTGCCGTCGGTCCAGCACATTCTGAATCTGAGCGGACACACGGAAGAGACGATCTACCGCGAGCTGGAGGAAGCCGGACTGGATCTTCTTGTGTGGGTCCGTCCCTCGCCGGAGCAGCTGAAAATCATCGGGAAGCTGAAGGAGCAGGGCATGAAGATCATCGTCTGCTGCTACGACGGCGACTACCCGGGCAATATTCAGATCGACTATGAAGGGGCGGGCTATGAGATCGGACGGAGACTCCTGAAGGAGAATCGGAAAAACATTCTTTATCTGCCGCGGGTCCGGGATAAGAAGGTCCAGCTGGACGGCCTTCTGCGCGCCTATGAGGAGGCGGGCGTGAAACTGAATCCGAATCTGTTTCTGGAGGAGATGTCCTCTGTGTGCGAGGATGTGCGCAAACTGCTTCTCTGCGGCGCACCGGTGGACGCCATTTTCTCGGCGATCGCACTCAACGACAAACTTTTTCAGGCGATCGAGGAAGGCTGTCCGCAATTTCGCGAAAAGATCCTGCTGATCCGGCCCAACGTGACCGACGGGGCAATCAAGGAAGCTCCGGGCTATACCTATGTTCAGCCGTTCCGGGAACTGGCTGAACGCGTTGCGGAACGGGCCCGTCGCCTTCTCTCCGATCCGGAACCTGCGGAACAGACTTCGGAACTCATTTCGCTTCCGATTATAAAAAACAATTGAAATGGAACAGGGAGACGGCGATGGAAAAAGAAATTCAGGACAGAAAATATTTTACTTTGATAGAACTTCTAATTGTAATAGCAATTCTTGCAATCCTTGTATCGATTCTGATGCCCGCCCTGGGATCGGCGCGGGCCAAGGCGCGGAATCTCGGGTGCATGAATGCGATGAAGGCGCTCGGGACGGCGGGAATCATGTATGCGAACACGAACAATGAAGCGTGGGTTCCGTTCAATGGAGGCGGAGATCTGACATGGTATCAGAATCCGGAATTTTCGCAGAATCTCGGATTCCGATCGTATCCTTCGACGGGGAACTGGGCGCTGAACTTTGTCCGGAGCAATGCGCTGTGCCCGGAGTCGACCCGTCCGCTTTCGGAAGGGGACGCATGGGTGGGAAAAGGGTGGCAGAGACTCTCGGTCACCTACGCGGACGAATATCTCAACGGAGAACAGCTCCCCGGAAGAACGGATGACACGGGACGGTATTACCGGCTGAATAAAATCCGTTCCGCCTCCCGGAAAATCGCCTTTACCGAAACGACGAATGCCGGGCGCAACACCATGTGGAAGATGTCGCCGGAGAACTTCCGGGCAACGGGCAACGATTCGGGCAGCGACTGGTACTCCGCATGGCGCCACAACAATCTTCAGTCGATGAATGTCACCTTCTTCGACGGACATGTGGAAAACCGGAATTATCGGACCTTGATCGTCTCCGGCTCCTTCTGGAACCGGAACAAGATGCAGTACTTCCCCTACGACAACTGGACCTATTGAATCTCACCGAACGCAAAGGATCTCTCATGAAAACAATGCTGACAGCTCTCGCTCTTCTTTTTCTCACGACCCTGCACGGGGAACATCTTCTTTTCGAACGGACCTTCCGTTCCGCGGAGGATCTGCGCGGGATCCGGAAGGATCCCTCCGTCACACTGGTCCGGGAAGCCGACGGTCCTTCTCTGCGCTTCTCGGTTTCTCCGGATGCGGCCGATCCGCGCTGCACGGCGAAAATCCCCCTTCGCGGCGAAGACCTCCGCGGACGCCGCATCACCTGCTCCGCCGAAGTGAAAATGGAACTCGGAGTTCCCCGGAAACGGTGGGAAGGCGGATGGTTCGCATTCTGGGCCGCCGGGAAAAAGGGAACGAAAAACGCATGGGAACGAAAGGTTCTCGGAAGCGGAAAAAGCGCATGGAAGAGCGTCTCCTTCTCCTGCGATGTCCCGGATACGGTGACACGCGGAACGCTGGAAATCGGAATTGTCGGCTCCAGCGGGACCATCCATTTCCGCAATCTGAAGATCGTGGCAGGTCCGGTACTTCTGCCGCTGGAAGCGTGCGCAAACTGGGGATTTTCCGATTCCGTCGCGGGGGACCGGAAGGGCGGATGGCACGATCAGGGCAGTTCGCAGGACGGATCCTCGTTCCCGATCAGACGGAAGAGTTTTGCCAACGTTCCGTTCCGGGTGATTGATCCGAAGAAAAACAGCGGCAGAGCGATTGTCGCACTGCGGTGTCCGCGGCTTCCGGATGCGCCGGAGCGCGTGGCGGTTAAACTGGCACATCCCGTCCGCGGGAAGTATCTCTATCTGCTGCACACCTCCGCGTGGGCGGATCCGAAGGGAACGGTTTCCGGATTTGTGGAACTGAAGGGAGAGAACGGGAAAAAGGAGATCCCGGTCCGGTACGGGAAGGATCTGACGGACTGGTGGAAGGGAAATCCGGTGGAGAATGCGGCAGTCGGCGCGGTGATCGTTCCGAAGGACGGATTCGGAGGAGCGTATGTTTCCCGATTTGCGATTCCGGAGGAGATCGGCGGGGTATCCGAAATCGTGTTCCGGAAGAATCCGGAGAGCAAGACGCTGTGGCTTCTGATTGCCGCAACGATTTCGGATGAGAGATACTCCTTGCCGAAACCGGAAAGGCAGAAAGTGACGGAAAACGATGTCTGGAAAGCGCTTCCGCAAACGGTGAAACCGGCGGCGGAAGCGGGCAGCGCGCTGGATTTCGCCGGACTTTTTCCGAAGCACGAAATCGGGGAATTCGGACGGGTTGTTGCGGGGAAAAGCGGACACTTCGAATTTGAAAAACGCCCGGGAATTCCGATCCGTTTTCTTGCGTTCAATCAGAACCGGGAATTCGGGAAATACTTTACCGGAGTCACGGAAATTGCGAGCCGTCAGGATGCGGAGGAGTATGCCGATCAGGTTGTTCGGGGCGGCTACAATCTGGTCCGCATCTGGGCGCGGCACATGCGGGATCTTGAGTGGAAGAAACTCAATGCGTTTGAATATTCGCCGCGGGTGCGGGATCAGTTTGACTATTTTCTGTACTGTCTGAGGAAGCGGGGGGTCTACGTCTACCTTTCCCTTCCGGTTCCGCATATCGGGTTTGACCGCTGCTACCCCTGGGGCGGCGCGGAAAAGCAGGACTGGGATCTCTATCGTCACAAACGCGATTACGATGCATGGTGCAGAAATGCGGAACTGGTTCTGAACCACGTCAATCCGTACACGAAGATGCGCTGGATCGACGATCCGCAAATCGCGTTCATCGACTGCAACAACGAACAGGAATTCGCCTTTCTCCGGGCGGACAACCGCTATGCCGCGCTGTTCCGGACGTTTCTGAAACAGAAATACGGCACGCCGGAACGTCTGAAACAGGCATGGGGCAAAGAGGCGGAGACCATTTCCTCCTTTGACGACATCCGCACCTTCCAGCCGCTTGCGAAAGATGCCCCCGGACAGCTCGGCCGCGACCGGGCGGAATTCATCACGCAGCAGGAGCGCGGCCTCTACGAGCGGGAACGCGCCTTTCTGCGCAAACTCGGTTATGCGGGCCCGGTCACCACGTTTGCGATGGGCAAATCCATGCGCCATGCGGAGGTCCGGCGGGATTTTGATTTTGTCACGATGAACGGCTATCACGACCATCCGTCCGCAGGACCGCTCAAAAGAGGATCGCGCATTCACCAGACCAGCTCCATCGGTTCGGCGGCGAATACGGTGTGCGGCTATCTGGCGACGCGTCTTTCCGGCAAACCGTTCCTCGTCTCGGAACACGGCCACTGCTTCTGGAACAAATACCGCTACGAACACGGCTTCGTTCTGGGCGGATACGCCGCGCTGAACGGATTCGACGCTCTCACGGCATTCGCCATGGCCCCGACCCGGAACTTCAACCGGAAAATCGTGGATTTTGAAATCCGCTTTGATCCGATCCGCCGGGCCACCGAACGGATAATCGCCCTTCTCTACCGGCGCGGCGATGTCCGCACAGCGCCGTTCGGCGCACGCATCGCACTGGATCCGAAGGAGGTGATTCGGAGCAATCAGCTGACCGAATCGGTGAGTTCCGCACAGCTCCGGCTGGGACTTGTCGGACGGTGCTCCGTGGATCTGACCGGGAAACCGGAACAGAAGGACGAAATTCTTCTTTCCCGTCTCGGCGCCTCGGGGATGGCGGTCCGGCGCGCGGATGCGAGCATTCAGGATACCCGGAACACGCAGTTCGACATGGACCGCACCCTGAACTCTCTGAAGAAGCGCGGTCTGCTTCCCGCAGAGAACCGGACCGATGCCGCCAGGGATTTCTTTGTCAGCGCAACGGGGGAACTGGTCCTGGACGCGGGGAAAAAACGGATGACGATCGACACGGAGCGCTTTCAGGGACTCTGTGCGGAAGCGGGAAGTCAGGCGACGTTCCGGAACTTTCAGGTGCGGAGCATGAACCGGAGAGGGTGTCTGGCGCTGGCCTCCATCGACGGGGAGAAAAGCATTCGCGATGCGAAACGCCTTCTTCTGTTTGTCGTCACCAACGCGCTCAACTCCGGCATGGAGTTTGAAGACGGGGAGCAGCGGAACTGCCTGAATCATGGCTCCACGCCGATTCTGCTGGAAACGGGCACATTCTCTCTGGCGGTCCGGACGGAGAAAGCCGGAAAGATGACTCTGTACGCGCTCGGACTGGACGGAAGAAGATTGGAACGCATCCCCGTCCGGAAAACCGCGGATGGAATCGAATTCACTCTCCGCACGGCGGAGATCCGGAACGGCCCGAGTCTCTATTTTGAACTGATCGAAGAGTGATCGGGAACAGAGTTCCGGCGGGCCATCCGGGATCCGGGTGTCCCGCCGTTTTTTTATCGGACGCGTTCCAGAACGATGTTTTCTCCGCGACGGGTCTCCATACGGAGGCAGTCGGACTGTTCGATTCTCCGCACGCCGGTCCAGGCGTCGTTCCAGGATCCCGGCTCCGGGAGACGGAGTTCCAGAAGGCCGTCCCACTTGCAGTGAACCGCCAGCCAGTTTTTCGACGAATACACCGGATCCCCGCGCCGGGAGTAGAGATGCACGCCGGAGCGCGCCGCGAAGCGTGCCAGAAGCCCCGACGGCATATTCGGCGACGAACTCCAGATGGACTTCCACTCCGGGAACTCCTTTTCCATCAGCATCGCCCCGTTTGCCCCCTGGCGGAACGGGGTCCACGTTCCCTCCACAATCCATCCGAGCGATCGCGCCTCCGGATCGGCCCCGTACAGACGCGGATTGACATTGCGCGGAGTTCCGTAGCTGAACCGTTCGCCGTCGATCAGCACCTCGGTTATCAGCGAGGAACGCTGCCCTTCCGCCATCACGCATCGGATTCCCGTCAGAGCGTTGCACCCCTCCGGATCGAATTTCCCGTTCCGGATGATTCCCGGCGCATGGAACCAGAGAATGGTCCGGCCGTCCTTTTTCAGATTGAGATCGATCACCTCCCGCAGTCCGTCCTCCAGCAGATGCGCGTTCAGCACGATGGCGAAGCGGTACTGGCGCAGACGGTCCTGACGCACAAGCTCCGGAAGATCCTCCATGCGGAAAACGTCAAACCCGCTCCCGATTGCGGCGATCTCATTGAGCTGCTGTTCGATCAGACCTCCGGTCAGAAACTGGAAGGTTTTTGAAGCGGAAAGACTGCGATCGGAAAGGAACACGGCGATCTGCGCCGTGCTCTCCCGGTCCGCCATGTGGCGTCCGGCGAAATCGGCGAGCTTCCGGACATTCTCCATCAGCACCGGATCGCGGAAGACCCCCTCCCCGAACAGATCCATGAACCACTGGGTTCCTCCGCTGCGCCAGACATCGAGAAATCCGCGGGTCATCATCTGCACCGACTGTTCCGCGCGTGCCGGCAGGACATTGTGCCGCGTGACGGACCGGTGGGTTCCGGTATCGTCCTCCGCAAAATAGAGCTTTCCGGCGAGTTCCGCCGAAGCCGGCAGAATCTGCGCGGTGCTGACGCCGCCCGGCTGACGCGCCGAATACCCGACCGGAGCCGACAGATAATCCACATCCGGACAGTCGAGCACAATCTGATGCGCATCCTGTCCGACCGCATAATGCGAAATGCTGTTTGCCGGCAGATTGGCATAGCAGTAGAATGCACCGAAGATTTTTTCACTACCGAGTTCATGCAGAGTTTTTTTCACGCATTTCGCCTGCCGCACCACCAATTCCGCCATATATTCCGAACGGAACTGGAGATAATTGATCAGCGCCTGCTCCGTGGCGGGGTTCAGCAGACTGGAGGCGGAGGGGTTGAAGTTGGTGAAGCGTTCCGGAGCGGGGACTTCCGCATGCTCCAGCGAGGCTCCCGGATCGTTCCAGGCGTGCCGGAGAGCAGCATCGTTTTTGTAGAGACCGGTCAGCCAGCGACGGAAAGGAGGGAGCATCGACGGATGGTAATCGGCGATTTTCGCCCCCCAGTACCAGACATGTTCCGCGCATTGTCCGAATCCGGAGTGATACCCCGCGATGTGGTCGCCCCAGTGCTGTTCGCAGAAGCGGACGGAACGGGAGAGGGAATGGAGCGCGTCGGAGATCCACTCCTCGTCCCCGAGCGTCACCATGTCGCCGTCCTCGAACGCATGGGTCTCCAGATCATAGTAGCGCATCAGCGAGCCGGGATGCCGGGCTTTCCATCCATCCGACGCCTGCAGGCGGAAGCGGGGAATCACCAGCGCATCCGGACATGCGTTCAGAATGGTCTCCATCACGGAACGGATGAATGCGGGAGTCATGGTCCGGAAACCGGTCCGGATTCCGTCGTGGACCGGGGAACCGTCCTCCGGATCGAGATTTCCGATGAAGGAGAAGATCCGGACCCCCGCCTCCGCGAAAGTGCGGACATCCTCCGCATCCATGTTCCGGTTCCAGTGCATCAGCCCGGTGACGGGAACGCCGTTTACATGAATCGTCGGCACTCCGCCGAAACGGCGGACCGATGTTTTCAATTGTCCCATGTTTCAAAAAGTCCTTTCTATTCCAGTCCTGTCTCCGAAGGGATTGTTCATTCCTCGAGTGTGATGGCGAAGAGGAGCGGAACGGCGCGTCCGGCGGAGATCAGATCGATCGATTTCAACGTGGCGAGACTGCGCTGATCGACATCCTGATTGGTCACACCGAGCGTGCGGACGTTGTTGGTCCAGACATAGACATATCCGCCGGCGCCTTCGCCCCACTGTCCGCTCTTCGCCGCGGGATAGATTTTTCCCGTCAGCGCCTCCGGGAGTTCCGCGAGCGTCTTTCCGCCCGGAGCCACCTTCCATTCGCCGACTCCGATTCCGGCGTACACGTCGATCTCTCTGGTCTGACCGTCCGCGAAGTTCAGGCGGTACGTCATCACCTTTCCGTTGTCAGCATTGTAGCACATTCCGTGCAGAAAGAAGATGCGTTTGGGAACCTTGTTCACCGGAATGGAACAGACCATCTCCGGCAGAGTTTTCCGATACCGCCCCCGAAGCGCGATCATGCCTTTTCCTCCGTTGGCAGCCGGATCGACAAAGGTGAACGGGACTCCGCGGATCACATCCTTCCGGGGAAAGACCCAGAACTCCTTGCGGACCATGTTTTCGGGCGAATCGGAAAATCCGAGGTTGCAGAACGGCGCAAGATCCAGCGTGGTCACCGGTCCGACCTTGAATACGGAGGGCAGTGAAGCCTTCCGCTGAAGTTTCTGCGGAGCGGGAGCCCTGGAAAGATTCTGCACCGGAGAAGGAGCGCCCTTTTTCGGGAACGGGAACTCTTCCACCCGGAATTCCGGCAGGGAGAGTTCGACGGTGTTGTTGCCTGCGGGCAGCGGGATTTCATATGCGCACTCCCAGTCGCCGCTGCGGATTTCGACCGGGGATCCGTTCCGGAGAATGCGGGACGGCCGGACCATCGAAACGACGGTCAGCGTATCCGGACGGCCGGAAGTCAGTTCGATCCGGGCGGACCGTTTTTCGCGGTCGTAGACGCCGGAGACGAGATGTGCGCGTCCGAAATCGCCGATCCACAGCGGATCGTTCTGTCCGATGATATGGGGCAGCACATTACCCCGCATGAACCATTCTCTCATGTAAAGGCGGCTGTAGAGCTCCTCCCACTGTTTTCCCCGGAAGGAGAAGAGGGGCTTTGTCTTTGAGTAGTCCGCTGGGAAGGCTTTTTCGTAGAGGGCCCGGACCGCCTGGCGGTCGCGGCTGGACATCGCCAGATATTTCAGATAGTTCCAGGCATTGTTCTGCCGTTCGCCTCGCTGTTCGTAGAGATAGACCGGATCGTGCCATTCGGGGATCGCCTTTGCGAAGGTGTCGAGCCAGCGTTTCGAATCGGGGAAGCAGTAGCGCAGCAGAATGCCGTAGAACGGATAGTCATTGGTGCAGCCGATGGTCTGGAACGGAGCGTTCCATGCGTTTTTCGGATAGGGCTTCCAGGGAGCGGTGCGGAAACCGTACTGGGAGATTCCGAGCTGTCCGATCGCGGCATCCGGAGAGGCGGCGTCGGGAAGGTTCTTGACATGTGCGTTATACGCGATCACATTCGGCGAGAGGAAGTTGATCGTGGTTGCGGTCTGCTTTGCGGCGAGGTATCGTGCGCGGTCCGCGAGTTCGGAATCGCCCATGCCCCGGGCAAGACGATACATCAGATTGTAACAGCGGAAACCGTCGCCGTACATATCGCCGTAGAGAATCACGCCGCTGGTCAGCGTGTTCATTCCCGGAGTCTGCCACGGCTGATTGAAATCGACCGCGCTGTACAGATCCTTGAGACGGGTCCAGTAGCGCTCTATCAGATCCCATCGGCCGAACAGGACCGCCTGTCCGTAGGCATGGAACAGCGGGAGCTGATTGAACAGCGTCATATCGCCGCGTCCGCTCCCCTCGCCGCCCTGATTGCGTCCGCGCCAGCCGCCGAGGAAGGCGGAGCGTCCGGTGTTCGGGTCGACCAGATAGTCGGGCAGACGGGTCCTTGAACTGAGCTCCCGGGCTCCGGAAGTGCTCATTTCGCCACTGATCGAAAGTTCGAGCTGACCGGGCAGTTTCTGCTGGTTCAGCAGTTCTCTGGCCTCTTCGCGGAGCATGCAGAATCCGGCGGCCAGCTCGAGCACCTGACCGGAGCGGTAATCCCGGACAAAATTATCCCACGCATTGCCCCCCTTGTGCGCCAGAATGGTATCGTTGAGCTGTTTGATATAGCGCTCCTCCCCGGCGACCGGTCTGAGGACAAAGCGTTCGAGCAGATCGGGAGCGGAAAGCGAATAGCTGATGACCTCTCCGGGAACGGTCCGGTAGAATCCGAACCGGGTGGCCATCAGCGGCTCGGAAAGGGGCTGATCCGGACGGACGGCATTCGTCAGCGTGTACGCCGGCGGGAACGGGACATACGCGGGAGCCTTCACGTTCCAGTTTCCATCCAGACGCACCGCTTTGCGGATTTTGTTCCAGATCCGGACCGTGCCCTTCTTCCCGAACGCGAAGAACTCGTCCACATCGAGCGGATAGAATGCCAGATGCCGGGCTACGGCACGACACTGTTTCAGGACGTCCGCGGGAAGCGAGTTCCAGTTTTTTCCGAAATCGGGCTTCTGCGCCACAGCGCCGTAGAGCGTGGCTGCCGCATATTTTCCGACTTCCGGGGAGCGGACGATCCGGAATCCGCCGCCGCCCCACTCCAGCTGATCGGGAGCATGTTCAAAGAAGAGAAGGACAGGCAGTTTCGGAGCGCTGTTCGCATTCCAGAGCAGCAGGAGCCATCCTTCGCTCATGCTGCGGGAGGGGATCGGAGTTCCTCTGGGGATCAGACGCACCTTGCCGTCGAAGACGCCCGCGACCGCATCGGGAGCGACCGGAACCCCGAGCGAACCCTCCACCACGGCAACCGCTTTGGCATGCGCATCGAAGAGGACTCCCGGCGCAAGCGCGCTCCAGTAGACGTCGATGATCTCCTCTTTCCCGGTTGCGGAGTTCCGGTAGAAATTTTTCCGTTTTGCGTACGTCCACGACCCTCCGTCGATCTCATAGCGGGAGCAGTTTGCGTTTTCCGCATCGAAGGAGACCTCCCAGTCGAATTTGGAATTCTCATACATCCGGAAGTCGTTTTCGCGGGAGAGATAGAGATTTCCATACCGCACATTGGTGTTCAGCAGCGGCTGCCAGTTTCCGCCGAAGCCGAAAATACCCGTGCTCAGGAAGCTGGTTCCCGGACGGAGATCCGGTGTTTTCCCGTCGGAAGCGAACACCTGTTTCTTCAGTTCAGCGATCTGTTCCGCCGTCCTCTTTTCGAGCTGGGCGCAGCGGAGATAGTCTTTCCGATTGTAGGCCTCTCTCCACTGCTTCAGTAGGGAGCGGACCGGATCAGCGGAAAGTTTTTTCTCCGCACCGCCGAGCGACTGACGGAATTCCGCCGTGCGGAGAAGCGCATCCAGTTCATTTTCAAAGAGGATGATCTGACCGCCGAGACGGAAACGCTCCTCGGCGATCTGTTTGTAGAACGAGAATGCGCGGTCGAAGCGCGGATCCAGCGGCAGAGTGTTCAGTTTGGGAGCGCCCCTGCGGAGTTCCTGAAGACGCTTCCACTCGAATTCCGCATCCGCCTTCAGCCCGAAGCGGGCGAGACTCCGGCTGTTGTATGTCCAGTCTGCATGGGTTTCGAGAAGATCCTTTTCATACTCGGCCAGCCTTTTTTTCGTATACCATCCGACGTTCGGGGAATAGGGCTGTCCGGTGCACCGGGCGGAGAGCTGCAGCATCACATCCTCGAACGCCTCCAGTTCGCGCCGGGCGTTTTCCGGGGACATGGCGGAAATCTTCTTCACCGCCCCCTGGAAATGACGCTGAATCGGGGAAAAGTGCGGAGCGACGAGTTTCCGTTCCAGCAGATGCTGTCCGAGCTGAATGGTTGCGATAAAATCCTTTGTCTCCTTCTCCACCCCCGCAGAGAGCAGAGCGGATGCGGAGAGAAGCAGAAGTGCGAGCGTTTTTTTCATTGACGAACCTTTCTGTCAGAGCCCCATGAAGTAGCTGGATGCCCCGGACTTGTGAATGATCTGTGTATTGAATCTGTGATGAGCGACATGCCCATCCTTGTAGAGCCAGTTTCCGGAGAGCCCGCCGGTATGCACATTGCCGGACGCCCATGCGTCATTGACCGGATACGCGGGGGACCAGCAGTAAATGGAGCCGTTCCGGGTTGTGTTGACCTTGCGCGTCATGGAACTGGTCGCCTGGAAATAGCGCTGTTCGCCGACGATGACCCGTCCTTTGATGTCGTTGATCCGCCTTCCATTAGGCTTTTCATTGGTCTGTCCGCTGAACTGCCACCAGGCGTAGGGACGGCAGGCGGTACCCGGCGTATTGTCACAGCGGGTCACGGAATAGTTGGTGATGAAAAAATTCCCCGGAGTTCCGGTAAACGGCTCGATCAGGTTCGCCGCCGCACTCGGACAGACGAACACGGATTTCGCCGTGTAGATGTAGTGTTCCGGTGCATAATTTGCAAAATATCCCCACTCTCCGCTTCCGTCATACGATGCGCTTTTGTAGGCGTATGAGGTATTCACATAGCGTGCGATCGCATCGGTAAACATGCAGTCCTGCCCCTGGAGAAGATTCGGCAGATAATCGTTGCTGTCGTTGCAGTACATCACCAGTCCGTTTCCGGTCTGTTTCAGATTGCTGGAACAGAGGATGGCGCTTGCCTTCTCCCTTGCCTTGTTCAGCGCGGGAAGAAGAAGGGAGGCAAGGATGGCGACGATCGCAATCACGACAAGGAGTTCAACAAGAGTAAAATTTACTTTCAAGGATCTGTTCTGTTTCATCCACCGCCTCCCGCTTCACCAGACGGCGTTTTTCGCCTGGAAGGAGATCGTGACGGGAACCCCTTCCCTGCAGTTCAGAGTCTGAGTGACTGCTTTCTGATAGGCGGCGCGCATATAGAAATTTCCTTCTGCGGCGTCACCGGTCATCAGACCGTCCTTTGTCCCCCATCCGGGGATCCATCCGTGGGCGGGGACCTTCTCTTCGAATCCGCCGTTTTTCAGTTCCGCCCCTTCGATTTTGAAATCGTCGTAAGCGCAGACCTTCGGCGTTTGCCCGGGCTTGACGTAGGGAGCGCTGACTCTCAGGATCACTTCCCCGCTTTTCTTCGGCACAAAGGTGAAGGAAAAGGCTTTCCACTGGTCGGACGTTTCTCCGCGGATTTCAATGCTCTGTCTGCGTTTTTCCTTGTACCACGGAGAGTCGATGACTTTGAATTTCTCCGATGTCTTCCGGATCTCCAGATCGATATTCGACTTCAGAGAAATCAGATCCATGCGGAATTCCCCCGCGGCAAGGAATCCGCATGCCAGCATGTATGAGAGTACCAGAAACAGCTTCATTTTCCAACCCTGACCCTTTCCACTTTCCTTTCTGCGTTTGAGTTCTGGATGGAGCGGCCCGGTTCCGCCGGAACGGAGGTGCTCATGACATCCGCCGTTTTGCGGAGTTCCGTATTCTGGATTTGCGGGAAACAACCGATCCGGAGGCCGTCCACCTGTTTTTTGCTGTTTCATTATAGCACAAAACGTCGAAAGCGTCAATGCGGCAAACCCCTTTCGGCATACGGAATAGTAACAAAATATATTGGTAAAAGCGATCGTTTGAGTGAAAGAATCAGGAATTGTACAAAAGGAGATTTGCAAAAGAGAGTGCCGCCGTTTACAGTATCCGGAAAAGGAGGAGTGCGGATGAGGAAAAATCGGATCAATGCTCTTTTTTCTCCCAATTACCGGAACCGGCTGTATCACAGGAGACACCTTCTTCTGCTGCATTTCAACCTGGATCTTCCGCTCTATCCCTTCTGCTTTGAAGATCAGATCCGCGATGCGGCGAATGCGTGGTACGACTCGCCCGGGGTCAATTTTCTGATGCTGGTGGCACTGGAAGAGGGCGAAAGCATCTATGAGATCAACGGGAAGAAATACACGGTCTCGCCGGGGAAGGTACTGTTTGTTCCGGAGTTTACGCCGTATCTGTTCCGGTCGTGGGGCTATCAGCACAAATATGTTCTGGAGGTGAAGGGGAGCCACCTTTCCTCGATACTCTCCTCTCTACGCCTGAACCGGACCGCACTGTACGATGTGGAGGATTTCCCCGGATTTCTGACCGCGCTGAAGGCGATTGGGCAGCATATCGATACGGAGGACCGGAACGAATTCATTCTTCTGATGGGGAAATGCTATGAACTTCTGGCCCGTTTTGCAATGGAGAAACAGGAAAAGCAGTCCGCGCATTCCCTTCTCCCGCGGATTCTGGAGTTTCTGGAGCAGGATTTCGAACGCAAGCTGACCATCGCCGATCTGGAAAAATATACCGGGATCAGCAAAATGACCCTGATCCGCATGGTCCGGAAACAGACAGGCATGACGCCGATGCAGTACCGGATCGCCCGCAAAATGGAACGGGCGGTCTATTTTCTTCAGGTTCCCGACATGACGATCAAGGAGATCGCCTATCGACTCGGCTACTGCAATCCGTTCTACTTTTCCGAGGAGTTCCACCGCATCATGGGACGTTCACCAACCTCCTATCGAAGCTTCCAGAAGAAGCTCGCCCGGGAAACATTCTTATCCTCCAAACCATGAGGCCGGCGTCTTCTTTCCGAGACGGATTCGCGGGAAAGCGTCTCCTCCACGGCGAACCCGTCTCCGAAAGTTTTTTCAGCATTTCTGTTCATCGGGACACTGGGCGGTCTGCGGCTCGAATTCCAGCGTGGCGTGTCCGATTCCATGCTCTGCCAGTTCCTCATGCAGAGCCTCCCGGGTTTTCTCAAGCTGTTCCAGATTTTTCAGAACGACATGAGCCGTCAGAGCATTTTCCGTTGTGCTGATCGGCCAGATGTGAAGATGGTGGATCGCCGCCACGTTCGGATCTTCGAGCAGATGCTCCCGAATCTCCTCCACATCGATTCCTTCCGGAACGCCGTCCATCGCGAGCCGGACGCTCTCCTTCAGCAGTCCCCATGTGGAGACCAGAATCACAGCCGCGATCACCAGCCCGATCACCGGATCGATGACCGTCCATCCGGTCCAGAGGATCACGACTCCCGAGAGCACCACTCCGATCGAAACCAGCGTATCGGCCAGCATATGCAGATACGCCCCCTTCACATTCAGATCATGCTCCTTTTCCCCCGAGAAGAGAAACACCGTCAAACCATTGATCACCACGCCGATTCCGGCCGTGATGATAATCGGCCATCCGCCGACCGGGGCCGGATCAATGAATTTCCGGATACATTCCGTCACAATCGCTCCGACCGCGAACAGTAGGATCGCCGCATTCAGCAGCGACGCCCAGATCGTCCCTTTCCGGAATCCGTATGTATAGTTCCTGCAATACCGTTTGCGGGCCAGCAGAAATGCCGCCAGTGAAATCAGCAGTCCGCTGACATCCCCGAGATTGTGTCCGGCATCCGCCAGCAGCCCCATCGAGTTGAAGAGGAATCCCGCCGTGAATTCCGCGATCACAAAGAGGGAGTTCAGCACGATTCCGAACAGGAACGCGCGTCCTTTCATCGAATCGCCGGAAAGATCCGGATGATGGTGATGATGTTCATGCGCATGCATGGGAAACTCCTTTCTTTTCGAATTCGCAGACTTCTCCGTCCTCCGGGATCAGCAGACGCCCTTCCAGATGGTGCTCGGAACGGTAGCGGCGCAGATCCTTTCTCCAGAGTTTTTCATGGCCGACGTTGTCCATGTGACTGGCAATCACGACCGCCTGCGGAGCATGATCGAGCACCTCCTGCAGATCCTCCAGTCCCATGATGATCCGGCCGAAGGAGCAGATGGTCGCCTCGGCGGCATTGACCACGACCACATCGGGTTTCCAGGTCTCCAGAGCCCCCTTGACATATCCGCACCAGATGGTGTCTCCGGCGAGATACAGGGTTTTCTCCTCCGGATGGCGCATCACGACGCCGCAGGCCTCGCTGCGCAGGTTCATTTTCTCGTAGAGAAGACCGATGTTCTCAAATTGTCCGTGGAGACAATCCGTCTTATAGAGCATCACGCCCCGGAATTCGAGACCGCCGTATTTCAGGATCCGGAGATCGGCAAACCCTTTTCCCCGCAATGTCTCGGCATCCAGTGCATCCTGAACGAAAATCGGCATGGATTTGGGGATCCGCTCCATGGCCTTGTCGTCAAAATGGTCGAAATGCAGATGGGTTGCGATCACCGCATCCACTTTGAGAATCTCGTTGATCGGCAGCGGCAGATCGCTCACCGGGCAGCGCAGATCCGGATTCGGCGATCCGGGAATCGGCGGAATGGAGCCCTTCTCCCCCAGCCACGGATCCAGAAGAAACCGGACCCCTCCAAATGTGATGATTGCCGTTGCACTGCGAATTTCCTGAAATTTCATAAGAGCGTTCCTTTCTTTTTTTTGTTTTTATTATTTTATGGAATCATGAAATGTCTGTTCAAAAAAAATCAGCGTTCCTGTTTCATCAAATGTTCGATGAGCATCGTGCGCTGCTGTTCGAGGATGTGTTTTCGCTCCTCCTGGGAAGCGCGGGAAAGGGTATCGCGAGCTTCCATGCATTCGATGAGCCATGGGATGCAGGGATATGCGAGGCGGTAGAACACATGCTTTCCGCGCTTTTCCCACTCCACGACATGAGCCTTTTTCAGGACGTTCAAATGCTGGCTGATGGAGGAAAACTCCTCATTGGTCCCGGCGACGAAATCACAGACACAGAGCTCCCTTCCCTCCAGATTTTTTGCAATCCAGAGTCTTGTCGGATGACCGAGTGCCTTGAAGACTTCGGCGAGGGTTGCCAGTTCTTTCGTTTCACTGTTTGCCATGGTTTCTCCTTTCATTATTTCATAATATACTAAAATATTTTTTCTTTTCAAGTTTTTTTTTGAAATTTTTTTTGTTTGTTTTTTGAATTACACGTCATCAACCTTATAGAAAGAAGAGCGGGTATCCTTTCAAGGGATACAGCATAAACAAGGAATGCTCTGTTTCCGGGAACGGAATGAGGAAATTTCCGACTGGTGGAAGATTTCGTTTTTTTTCAGGAATATTCTTTTCACCTGAAAACGGCGATTTTTTGAGCTTTGAAAAGGAGCAAATTCATCTTTTTGAAAAACTCTCCGCAAGCTTCTTTTGAATTCGTGCGGAGCTTCTCCCCGGGGGAACATGATCGGGCGTATTCCTCCATCAAAATCTGCGGAAAATCCCGGACCTTGTCCAAGGCGTCCGATTTTCTTCATCAGATCGTCCTCGGAGGACGGCGAACTTTCTTTTTGCTCAGTCCTGGACAGGAAAACCTCGGAAGTGCCTTCCATGGGTGCGATTCCCCTTCCGGTTGGAGAATTTTTTATTGAAAATGAATGTAAGACCTCTTGTGTTACTATATTCCGCAGTCAGCCGATTACAAGGCTTCATTTCACACAGTCCTCCTTATTCAGAGAAAAGTGTTACCCGTTTTTACAAACACTTCATACTGTTTTTCCGCAGTTCAGCACAGGAGCGGATTCCTCACAGCGAACGGATCGATTTTCTCGAGATCTGTTGCTTATCCCGACGAAAATCATCCGCTGCAGCCTGCGAAGGGAATTATCTTTCCGTAATTCTGTATTCGATATTATCAATCAGAACCGCTCCCTTGCTTTTGGGAAGAAGGAGTTTGACATTGATGTTGCCGGCAGAAATATCCGGATATTTTGCAATATCGGAAGGAATCGCCAGTTTGACAGAGTAAAGTTTCCATGAGTCGCTTAACTTGAATTCCTTGCGTACATAGAGATGTTCTCCTTTATGACCTTTTGGATTCCAGACTTCAAGGAACACGGTAAGGGATTTTGCTCCGTCATCTTTTGCCCAGAAGGTCAATTCAACATTCTTGTTCTGCTCAAGGTTGAAACCTGATCCAATCACGGAAAGTGTGCTTTCCGGAGACGCTGTGAGTTTCAGAGATGTTTCGCCGCTCAGAAAGTCACTGGTCTTGACCAGAGAGGCCGGATAGGAGGCGGAAGAGTAATTCTTTTTCCAGAATTTGAGACTTGCTTCTCCGCTTTCAAATGTTCCGTCGAATTTCGACTGAGCCGCAGATGCTGCAATCGCAAAAAGCAGTGTGAGGGAAAGCAGAATCCTTTTCATTTTTTGAAATCCTTTCTTTATTTCTTTATTCATTTTACAATTCCAAATACAAGGCGGTTCCTGTACGCCTTTTCTCCGAGTCCGCAGGAAACTTTCCGGACAGTCTTCTGCGATGCGTTTTCCGCATCGTTCACATGAATCCCGAATCCATACGGCAGACCTTTTGCCGGAAGTTCAAGAGAGAGCGTATAGCCGGCTTTCTCTTTTTTGATGTCGCATTTCAAGTCATCGGTTTTCAAAGATTTGCTCCAGATCGTCAAGGGGTTCCCGTCTCGCGGAGTAATGAAAATTCTGGATATATTGCTGTGATAGACGTCGGCTTTGAATTCCGGGAGATCAAGCGGTTCAGGGTCAAGGAAAAGTTCGATCGAATCGGTTTCCCACGGCATCCGGCTCCCGTTTGCTCCGGCATCGGTGGCATCGCCGACTCGTACGATCAGATGGAATTTTCCGTTTCTGACTTCCGGCTGAACAGATACGGAAAGTTTGCCGTCCCGGGAACGCACCGTACGGATTGTGCCGTTCTTCCATGTTTCACATTTTACAACAGTGACCGGATACTGCATCATCGTTCCGGAATAGAGAATAAGCCTTGTACTTTCCTGATTGTCCGCGGCTCTCTTCAGCGGAATCAGGACGGTTTTGTGCTCCCCGGGTTTCAGAGTCAGAGAAACCGGATGAAGCGCGGTGTATCCGCCTCCGTTGAACCCGGCAAAAACGGAAACGGGCTTGTCTGAACTATTCATGAGTCCCGCGGCCAGCATGTTGTCTGCCAAACGTACATGCGAAGAGGCCTGAATCGGGAAGCTCATATACGGCTTTAATTCGCTGCACGCTTTTTGAAATTCGTCCTCGCTCATGTTTCCCTGCCGCAGATAATACGGTTTGATGGTAAATGGAAGGATTCCGGATTTCAGCGGATTGCCGAACAGATCCAGAACCTCAAATCTGTTCAGATCCAGCAGGACATCAGGTCTTTTGAGATAATTCCACACGGCCGCAATCAACTTGCCGTCTTTGCGGAAAACGTAGCAGATGCCTCCGTTTGCCAGACGGTGTTTCGCCACCGGTTCTGCCGCCTCGAAAAGACGGGCAAATGTGTTCAGGGCAATAAAATGCGGACCGGGAATGAAGTCGCCTTTATACATCAGGTAGTTGGTGTCGTTCCAGATCATGCCATCATAGATGAGCTGAGCTTGAGCGACTCCTTCGCCGCAATCGATCAGCATTCGGGTCAGAAGATATTCCGGATAAGGTTCGGACTGAGCACTCTTGTCCGTGTCGTAAAGGTAATACTGTTCCGTATTCCAGATTGGGATCTGTTTTCCTTTGATGGTTGCGAGTCTGCGGATTTTCTGAATTTCCAGATCGGCTGGTTTGAGGGAGCCAAGTTCGCGCATGCTGTAAGGATGAAAACTGAGAATATCGCAGTATGGGAGTCCGCCGGCTTTCACTGCGCGCTCAAGCCAGCCGCTGCCATCTGCTTCAAAATCGGACGTGCAGCAGAAGCCGATCACCTGAGCGCCCGGATCTCCCGATTTGAGTCCTTCATACGTTGCTTTCAACAGGCGCACATACTTTTCCGGTGTGATGTACAAATTCGGCTCGTTCGTAAATTCAAAATACTGGCGTTTCCCTTTGGCATTTGCCGCAAGAGCAGTCATAAAACGTTTCCACTGTTCAGGCGAAGGATATGCGATGCGGCCTTTCAGTTTCTGCATCATGTATGGTTCAAGTTTTTCCGGACGTTCCGCGGCAGGAAGAGCCCACTGCGGAAGAGGATTCTCCCTGGAATTGCCATTCCCGGAATTTCCGAGATAAGGCTGACGGAACAACTCTCCTCCGAGGACATGAATCGGGACAAGGTCATATTTTTCCATTGTCTCCAGGAACGAATTGAAGAAGGAGAAATCATATTTTCCGCTTTCCGGCTCGGCGGTCGGCCAATCCGCTGCAAGCCGTCCGCCATCCCATTCCCGGACAATGCGGATTCCGACAAGATTCAGGAGTTCAAACTTCTTTTCCGGAGAATGATTGTACGTATGGTATCCGTTTCGCTCAATCAGTTTCCCGTTCACATAACCTGCGCGGTATCCGGCTCCGCTGTTGATTCCGACACAGAAATCCTTTGCAAAATCGCGCGGGACCCGGCGGGATCTTCCGATCACTCCATATACGAATTCGCGGGACGTGACTCCTCTTCCTTCCACTTTTATCATATAGTTGCCGTATCTTGAACCCCCTTTTCCGGAAAGAGGAATCGTCTTTTTTTCTCCCGCCTTCAAAGAGACTTTCACCGTTTCGGCAGCAACGGTTTGCGAATCGGTCAGAGAGATCGTTTTTACGGTCAGAGTTCCGTGATAATCTTGTTTTGAATCATTCTGAAGATTCAGATACCTTGCTTCCGATTCATCTTCCCCGATGATCCTGATATACTTTTCCCCGGCGATTCCGGCATGAAGCGACTCTGCACTCTTCCCGGTTTCCGTGATGGAAATACGATCAAGCCAGAGATTTCCTTTCCATCCGCCATCTTTCAGATTCCGGTCAAAAGACCATAGACGGACCATGTTCCTTCCGCCATCTTGTTTCGTATTGAATGTAAAACTGTATGTTGTAAATTCATTTCCGATTTGGAAGCGTTTGCGTTTGTTGTGCCAGTCCATGTCATGGATCAGAGCTTCAAGAGGAATTCCGCCTTTGACATCGGTTTTTGCTGTCATGGAAAAGGTGTAATCCGTGTCCGGTTTCAGTTCAAACGAGGAAATGTAAAGTTCAAAATAATCCCCGTCCGGATTGGAGAGGCAAAGCGATTTTTCCCCTTTTGCCACATTGACGGTGTCCGTTTTCAGCGGGATGTGCTTCCGATCGTTTCGTGTAACAATGCGGTGAAGTGCAAAGCCGTCGGTTCCGAACTCAAAGTCCCCGTTGTAGATGAGATTCTGTCCGTATGCGGCAAACGCAGATGCCGCAGCGAAAAATACAAAAAGTTTCCTATTCATGAGATTCTCCCATATATTGCATTTTGATTTGTATCAGTTGGACCAGTAAACATAACCATTTGCCTCATCCGTAAACTGGAATGGAAGCCTGGCAAGCTGACGATTCGGATACGCGGATAATTTAGAGGAGCCCACATGTCCGTCAGCATGCAGCAGATTGGTGTTCAATCCCGGATGGCGGACAGAAATTATACTTGCCGCAGTTGGCTGATCGTAAATATTGAACGAATTGCTCGCGTAGTCCGTCGCTTTGGTTTTTTTATCAATGCAGAGAACCGCTATGCTCGGACGTTTATTGGAGCTAAAGCGTTTTGCCGGTTTGCTCCAGGCATTTTTACTATTCTCCCAGACTCCGGTGTTTTCATTCCAGGCATACGCTGTAATATTATATATCACCCCCCCTACTTCATAGGAAGACATTTCTTCATCCGTCGCAGCCGGACATATGAAAACACTCGGATTTTTCGAGAAAAATCTCTTATAATTCTTATCTCCGAAATAGGGCCACATCTGGACGATCCATCCTTCCATATAAGAAACCAGGGAGCTTGATTTCCAAACAATATTCGGAGAGTAATCATTCTGGTCTCCGGCATACAGCAGCATCGCCTGTCCGATTTGCTTCATATTGCCGGAGCACGAAATCGCGTGAGCCTTCGCCCGGGCCGAATTCAGAGCCGGAAGAAGCATCCCGGCAAGAATGGCAATAATCGCAATGACTATAAGAAGTTCTATTAAAGTAAAATCATATCGTTTCTGCTTCCTGTTTTGAGCGGCTGTCAGCGGCGGTAGAAGTCTCATTTTATCAGTCCTTTCTTTTTTCTGATCTTATTTTTTTTACAGATCCGTTTATAAATAAAACAGGGGCAAGGAGCAGGTTGATGGCATTTGTTTGAGTAACCATCGGACGGCTCATCACCAGGAATTTCAACCACTGCATGCGATCTTCTCTGTTGAGCGATATATAATCAATGGGCCATGTGTAATCCTCTCTCCGGCGTGGAATGTCACATCCCACAATGCTGAAATCTTCCGGGATCCGGAATCCGTTTTCCGTCAGGACTTTGCCTATACTGTATGTAACCGTCTCGAAGGGACAGAAAAAAGCTGTCACTTTTTCATAGATTTTTTCGATAATCATGCTTTCTGCAAGCTCATTTTCTTTGAAAAAAACGATATTGCAGTCGTGATTGAGCATCTTCATTTCTCCGACAAAACTGCTTATGCGGTCAGAATGTTCCGGTGAAGATACAGGCTCAAAAACGGCGATGCTGCTGTGACCGTTTTTATGCAGATGCCGTGCGGCAAGCTGTCCGCCCATCAGAGAGTCCATTCCAATGTATATCCCTTCAAACTTCTCATACCCAAGAGAAATATGGATTGCCTCCGGATTGATTTTCCTGATCTGTTCAATTTTTTTAGAATGGACACCCGCTCCCCAGATGACAACGGTCGCATCTGCAAGAATTTCTTCAAAAAATTCCTTTTTCCAATCTGTCATCCGGAACCGGATGTTGTGCTTGGAAAGATATTCCATAAGAACAACGGCTGTTTTATAATAAAAATCATTTTTAGAGAGTACAAAAACCACATTCGTCGCCAGCGATTGTTTCTGCATGAAAAAACCGCCGCGGTTCAGAGCGTCGATAACTCTTTTACGAGTCGCCGAAGAGACCAGACCGGAATTATGAATCACCCTTGCAACGGTTTTTTCACTGACTCCGGCATCTTCCGCAACGGTTTTATAGGTAAAACTTTTCATATCGGATTCCAATGATTTTTTTAGAAATCTTCCATCATTTTTAATCATATAACATTTCATAAAAAAATCAACCGTTCCAAAGAGTTATATTTAAAAAACCATTGTCCGAAAACAGACAAAATCGTGAAAGAACGATTTCAAAACCCCAGTCGATGCAATCGTAACAAGAGGTGAATTCAGAATCCATTCCACTTCGGGTGTATGCGCGGGGAAACTCTGTCTGCGACACCTCTTCTGAACAGGACTCGCCGATCAATAGAAAATCCCTCGCAGTTCCCGGCTCAGCATCGCCGAAAAGGCCGGGGCCGGGAGGAAAAGAATCGGCCAATCCCCTCAAGATCATGCGTAAAAATATTTTTCCCCGGGAAAGGCTGTCAAGGGGGTTTTCCGTATCATATCATAGCTGGAGTATAAGATGGTCCTGAGGCCGAGTTTGCTGCAATTCAGCACAGGAGAACGCAGGCAGGTGATTGCCTGCGGATTTTGTATGACAGACGGAAGAAGCGTCCCCGGCCGTGGAGAGCCGAATGAATCCCCCGGATCTTCTTTCCTATCACACACCATCCTCCTCTTTCAGAGAAATGTGTTCCCTGGTTCTATAAACTTTTTTCAACCGTTTTCCCGCACCTCGGCACAGTGTTTCCCAATTGTTTTTTCCGGATCATCGCCAATCCGACTTCTCCGGGGCAGCGGATTCACGGGAAAAGTGCGGAGAGAAGGATTCTTTCGGGATATTTTTTCTTTTCCGGTACTCTCTCGGCGATGTCCCGGAAAATTTACGAAATCGAGTCGAGAAATAATAGGGATCTGGAATTCCGATCTGATCCGCGATTTCGGCAATCGAAAGGGTGGTGCTCTCCAGAAGATGGGCGGCCCGCCGCAGCATCGCGTATTCCCGGTACTGCCGGGGAGAGATGCCGGTTTCCTGCTTGAACTTCGCATAAAGTGCCGCCCGGGAAATCCCGCAGGAGGCGGCGATCTGATCGATGGAATCATCTCTTTCCGTCAGAAGTTTCTGCGCGGTCCGGATCGGAGGGGCGATCTTTGAATTGTCGTTCAGAAAACGGTTATATCCGCGGACAAGAACGCTTTCCAGAAGCAGGCAGGCCAGTGCGTTCCAGCCGCCCGGACGTTCATATTCGAGAAGATGGGCTTCGAGAAGGGCGGAACGGGCCGTTTGAAATTCCCCGTCGGCAAAGGAGATTTTTCCAACCCCGGGAATTGGCTCCGGCCACTTCAGCGCGTGGGTCACATGACTGCGCGGAAGAAAATGAAACCAGAGATAGTCCCACGTTTTCAAACTCTGAAACCGATGCTGCAACCCCGGATGCAGCAAAATCAGATCGCCGCCATGCAGCAGAAGGAATTCCTTTCCGAATGTCACGGAACCTTCTCCGGAAAGAGTCAGGAGAAGGCCGTAGGAGTCCGTCAGCCGCTGGATCCACTTCAGTCCGGATTCCCCGCCCTCCCGCAGACCGGAGACAAAGTCCGGTTCCGGATTCGGATTATTCTGATACATATTTTAGACAATCTTCCAT
>ERZ824600.634-NODE-634-length-51162-cov-11.958714_pt1 | contig 51162 bp, 65 predicted proteins | sample MGYA00519933_ERZ824600 | MGnify/ENA primary metagenome ERZ824600 (study PRJEB31778, sample SAMEA3449178) | human gut metagenome | biome: human gut; feature: human-associated habitat; material: faeces | place: United Kingdom | collected 2010/2012 ...
AGAAACAGAGCGTATCAATATCGATACGCTCTGTTAACTGTCTTACGAACACCCCCCGAAAGGGGGAGCTTTTTCTTTTCCCGGCAGACAGCTGTCCGAATGAGAGAGACAAATGGGCCTTGGTATTTTTGCACAAAAAATTAAGGAATTGTGAAGTGTTATATGTAGTGTTTACCTTGTTGACAAATGTCCTTGAGCGAGATACAATATGGGCACATCAAACGAGGAGGTCACCGAAATGGAAATGGCAAATGCACAGTTTCACAGCGCCTGTCCGGCGGCCTGCGCGTTGGAGGTTCCTCAGCTTCTTCTGGCCGGTTTGCGGGCAGACATTCTGCGCCTGCTGCCCATTATTATCCAGAACTGAAAGCGGCCGGGGATTCATCTTTCGTATGAAGAAGCGGCTGCGCAGCGCAGCCGCTTTTTTGTAGTTTTGTAAGTAAAGGAGAAAAGAAACATGAAAAAGGTACTTGCTTTGACCATGGCTCTGGCCCTGGTCGCCGCTTCCTTCGCAGGCTGCGGCAACAGCTCTTCCGGCACCTCCACCACCGCCGCCGCGACCACGGCTGCTGCCGAAGGCACCGGCACCGTAAAGATCGGCATGTCCGGCCCCCTGACCGGCGGTGCCTCCGCCTATGGCCTGGCCGTGAAGGCCGGCATGGAGGTCGCCGTTGAGGAGATCAACGCCAAGGGCGGCCTGCAGATCGAGTTCAACGCGCAGGATGACGAGGCAGACGGCGAGAAGGCCGTTTCCGCCTACAATGTCCTGAAGGACTGGGGCATGCAGGTCATGGCCGGTCAGGTCACCACCGGCTCCGCTCTGGCGGTGGCTCCCGAATCCGCGGCTGACAATATGTTCAACCTGACTCCCTCCGCCTCTGCCGAGGCTCTGGCAACCAGCGGCGACAACATCTTCCAGATGTGCTTCACCGACCCCAACCAGGGCGCTTCCGCGGCCGAGCTGGTCTCCACCAAGTATACCGGCTCCAAGGTCGGCATCATCTACGATTCCTCCGATGACTACTCCACCGGTCTGTACAACGGCTTCAAGGCCAAGGCTGCCGAGCTGGGCGTTGAGATCGTCGCTACCACTTCCTACACCGCCGACAACAAGGCTGACCTGTCCACCCAGGTCACCCAGTGCCAGGATGCAGGTGCCGATCTGGTCTTCCTGCCCATCTACTACACCGAGGCTTCTCAGATCCTGACCTATGCCAACCGGATCAGCTATGCACCCAAGTTCTTCGGCTGCGACGGCATGGACGGCATCCTGACCGTGGAAGGCTTCGACACCTCTCTGGCCGAGGGCCTGGCTCTGATGACCCCCTTCGATGCCAATGCCACCGACGAGGCTACCCAGTCCTTCGTTGCCAAGTTCAAGGAGAAGATGGACGGCCTGGTGCCCAACCAGTTCGCCGCTGACGGCTACGACGTCATCTACGCGATCTACAATGCCATGACCGCTGCCGGCATCACCGGCAATGAGTCCGCTTCCGAGATCTGCGATGCGCTGAAGGCACAGTTCGCCACCATGACCGTTGACGGCCTGACCGGCACCGGCATGCACTGGGACGAGAACGGCATGATCTCCAAGTCTCCTGCCGCTGTGGTTGTTGAGAACGGCGTGTACGTTCCCATGGACTGATTCATAACTGCAAGGGATGGAGGGGAGACCCTCCATCCCGTCTCAGCAGTCTATGAGAACGGCAAAGGCCTTGACGCTGTCATAGGCTGTTGAAACAAAGAGAGGGGATTTCATGAAAATCATTCAGTATCTGATTAACGGCATCAGCATTGGCTCCGTGTATGCCATCATCGCCCTGGGCTACACCATGGTTTATGGCATTGCCAAAATGCTGAACTTCGCCCACGGCGACATCATCATGGTGGGCGCTTACATTTCCTTCTGCGTCACCAATTACTTGGGGCTGCCTGTTGTGGTCTCCATCCTGGCGGCTATGGCGGTGTGTACCGTGCTGGGCATGCTCATCGAGGCTCTGGCCTATAAGCCTCTGCGGGGAACCCCCAGCCTGGCGGTGCTGATCACGGCCATCGGCGTCAGCTATTTCCTGCAAAACGCCGCCCAGCTCATCTGGTCCTCCAGCCCCAAGAACTATACCAGCATCGTCACCTTCCAGCCTCTGCGGCTGTTTGACGGCCAGCTGGTCATCACCGGCGAGGTCATCGTGACCATCATTGCCTCCATCATCATCATGGTTGGCCTGACCTGGTTCACCGGCAGCACCCGTACCGGCAAGGCCATGCGGGCCGTGTCCGAGGACCGGGAGGCCGCCGAGCTCATGGGCATCAGCGTGAACAAGACCATCTCCACCACCTTTGCCATCGGCTCCGCCCTGGCGGCCATTGCAGGCGTGCTGCTGTGCTCCACCGTGCCCACCCTGCAGCCCACCACCGGCTCCATGCCCGGCATCCGCGCCTTTACGGCGGCGGTCTTCGGCGGCATCGGCTCCATCCCCGGCGCTATGCTGGGCGGCATTCTGCTGGGTATCATCGAGACCTTCAGCAAGGCCTACCTGAGCCCCCAGTTCAGCGACGCCATTGTGTTCGCCGTGCTGATCGTCATTTTGCTGGTGAAGCCTGCGGGTCTGCTGGGCAAGCAGGTCCAGGAGAAGGTTTGAGGTGTGCCCTATGAAGAAAAAGCTGAATCAAATCAAAAATGCATCCACCTATATCCTGGTGACGGCTGCATTCCTCATTTTGCAGCTTCTGTCCGCCCAGGGCAAGCTGAACAGCACCACCAGGGGCTTCCTGGTTCCGGCCTGTGCCTATATCGTTCTGGCGGTTTCTTTGAACCTGCTGGTGGGTATCTGCGGGGAACTGAGCCTGGGCCATGCGGGCTTTATGGGCATTGGCGCGTTCACAGGCATTATTGTCACGTCTCTGCTGGCCGGGGCGGTGCCCAATGGGGTGCTGCGGCTGGTGATCGGCATGATCGTCGGCGGTGTGCTGGCGGGCCTGGTCGGCTTTGTCATCGGCATTCCCGTGCTGCGGCTCCGGGGCGACTATCTGGCCATTGTGACCCTGGCCTTTGGCGAGATCATGAAGAATATTTTCGGCAACCTCTACCTGGGCGTGGACGAAGCCGGTCTGCACGCCACCCTCAAGACCGAGGGCCTGACCCTGGCCGAGGGCGGAAAGATGATCATCTCCGGTCCCCGGGGCGCTACGGGCATTGCCAAGCTCTCTACCTTTGCAATCGGCTTCGTGCTGATCCTCTTCACCCTGTTCGTGGTGCAGAACCTGATCAACTCCAAGGAAGGCCGGGCCATCAAGGCCGTCCGGGATAACCGGATCGCTGCGGAGTCCGTGGGCATCAATGTCACCGCCTTCCGCATGAAGGCCTTTGTGGTCTCCGCATTCCTGGCCGGTATGGCCGGCGCCCTGTACGCCATGAACTACGGCTCCATCACCGCCTCCAAGTTCAACTTCAATACCTCTATCAATATCCTGGTGTTTGTGGTCCTGGGCGGCATGGGCAATATCCTGGGCTCCATCATCTCCGCCACCGTGCTCTATATCCTGCCGGAGGCCATGCGCGGCCTGCAGGATTACCGGATGATCATCTATGCCATCGTTTTGATCCTTGTCATGCTCTTCACCTGGTCCCCCAAGGTCAAGGATGGGGTGTCCGTTGCAGTGGACAAGGTTTCCGGCCTGTTCCGGAAAGAGAAGAAGGAGGCAGCTTCCAATGAATGAGTATTCCAAGAAAATTCTGAAGGTGCCCACCGTTACCTTTGTCCGGGAGCAGGACCAGGGCAAGCAGCCCGTGCTGGATGTGCGGAACCTGGGCATTGACTTCGGCGGCCTGACCGCCGTGGATAGCTTCAATATCACCATCGGCCCAACCGAGATTTCCGGCCTCATCGGCCCCAACGGTGCAGGCAAGACCACCATCTTCAACCTGCTCACCGGCGTCTATCAGCCCACCCGGGGCAGTGTCCTGGTCAATGGCATTGACATCAAGGGCATGCCGGTCCACAAGGTCAATAAGCTGGGCATTGCCCGTACCTTCCAGAATATCCGCCTGTTTACGGATATGTCCGTGCTGGACAATGTGAAGGTGGGTATGCACAATGACATCAAGTGCTCCTTCCCGGAAAGCGTGCTCCATTTGCCCGGCTACTACAAGGCGGAGAAGAAGGCCAACGAGAAGGCCATGGAGCTGCTGGACTTCATGGGCCTGAGGGAGTTTGCCTCTGCCAAGGCGGGCAGCCTGCCCTATGGCGTCCAGCGTCGGCTGGAGATCGTCCGGGCGCTGGCAACCAACCCCTCCGTCATTCTTCTGGACGAGCCCGCCGCCGGTATGAACCCCAGCGAGACCACCGAGCTGATGCACCAGATCCGCCGCATTCGGGACACCTTCCATGTGGCCATCTTCCTCATTGAGCACGATATGAATCTGGTTATGAACGTCTGCGAGGCCATTGCAGTGGTGAACTACGGCCGCATCATCGCCAAGGGCACCCCGGAGGAGATCCGGACCAACCCCGCTGTTATCGAGGCCTACTTAGGCAAGGAGGAGGGCGCTGCAAATGCTGAAGGTTGAAAACATCGATGTCTATTACGGCGCCATCCATGCCGTGAAGAACGTGTCCTTCGAGGTAGGGGACGGCGAGATCGTGGCCCTGATCGGCGCCAACGGCGCAGGCAAGAGCACCATTCTGAAAACCGTTTCCGGTCTGATGCACCCCCGCACGGGTACCATTACCTTCTGTGACCAGAACATCACCCATACAGAGGCCTATAAACTCCTGCGCACGGGCCTGGCCCATGTGCCGGAAGGCCGTCGGATCTTTTTGCAAATGTCCGTTCAGGAGAACCTGGAAATGGGCGCTTACATCAATAAGACCCTTGACCCCAAGGACCTGGAAATGGTTTTCAACTATTTTCCCCGGCTGAAGGAGCGGCGCAAGCAGGTGGCAGGCACCCTGTCCGGCGGCGAGCAGCAGATGCTGGCCATGTCCCGGGCGCTGATGTCCCATCCCAAGCTGATGATGCTGGATGAGCCCTCCATGGGCCTGGCCCCCATCATCGTTGACCAGGTTTTCGGCATCATCAAGGAGCTCCACAAATCCGGCACCACCATTCTGCTGGTGGAGCAGAACGCCAGAAAGGCCCTGCAGATTGCCGACCGCGCCTATGTCCTGGAAACCGGCTCCATCACCCTGGAGGGCACCGGCCCAGAGCTGGCCAAGTCTGACGAGGTCCGCAAGGCCTACCTGGGCGGCTGACCGGTACCCTTTCTCACCCATAAAGCATACACCCCCTGCATAGATTGTGCGGGGGGTGTTTCAGGCTGTCGGAAAACCCCTTACGGGCTTTTCCGACAAGTTTTTTGCAGTCTGCCGCGCGCACTCCTTGTTCGCCTATGGCGAACAACTCGCACACTTGCAGCCTGAGATGTATTTTCTGTCAGGTACACGCCCCGACAGAAAATGATTTGATTTTATTTGGCGGCTTACGCCGCCAAACTCTGCGAGGCTTTTTTGACAAGCTGATACACCCCCTGCATAGACTGTGCAGGGGGTGTTTTTTGCGTGTGTCGAAAAAGACAGCTGCATGGGTGCTGCATGATGGCGCTGGGGGTGGGTATCTTGCTGGGGACCTGGATCAGCTCGGCCTTTCTGTGCATCCTCGCCGGGCTGATGCTGCTCACCGTCGGCTGCTGCGTCCTCCGGGGAAGATAGAGGCATAAGGCCCCTTTCGAGGGCATATATTGGCAGCAGAAATGGGAATCCGCTGTTGGTTGAAGGAGTGAATGCTATGGAGATGCAACTGAAAAAGGAGCCGCTTTCCTATCTGGAGCCGGTGGTCTGTTCCGGCAGGGAGCTGGAGCAGACCCAGCAGATCCGGCTGCCGGAGGGAATGCCGGATGTCGGAAAGGTCCTGGGGGTTTGGGGCCAGAGCGTGCTGCGGAGCAAGGAGTGGCGTTCCGATGGCGTCAGCGTCAGCGGCGGGGTGCTGGTCTGGGTGCTCTATGCGCCGGAGGACGGTTCCCGGCCCAGAGCCCTGGACGGCTGGATCGGCTTCCAGGGCAAATGGGACCTGCCGGAGGGAAGCCCGGACGGGACCGTGCTGGTGCAGCCTGTGATCCGGTCCCTGGATGCCCGGTCCGTATCCCCCAGAAAGCTCTTGGTCCGGGTGGGGCTGGGCGTGGGCTGCATGGCGCTGTGCCCCAGGGAGGCGGAATACAGCCTGCCCCGGGAGCTGCCGGAGGATGTGCGGCTGCGGAAGGAAAACCGTTCCCTGCGGCTGTATGCCGAGGCAGGGGAGAAGAGCTTCGCCCTGGAGGACAGCCTGTCCGGGGAGGAAGGAAAAATCGTCTCCTGCACCGCCCAGTGTCTTTTGACGGACCGGAAGGTGGTGGGGGATAAACTTGCCTTCCGGGGCAGCGCCGAGGTCCAGGGCCTGTTCCTGACGGAGGAGGGCGCGCCTGTCAGCCGCCATTTTACGCTGCCCTTTTCCCAGCTCATCCAGCTGGAAAAGGCCTACGGTTCCGCCGGAGAGGCGGATCTAACCCTGTGCGTCACCGATCTGGAAACGGAGAGCGACGGGGAAGGGAACATCCGCCTGAAGCTGGGCATTGCCGCCCAGTATGCCCTCAGCGATGTGACCGATATCGAGCTGCTGACGGATGCCTACAGCCCCCGCAGAGAGGTGAAGCTCAGCTGGGATACGGTGGAGGTCTGTGCAATTCTGGACCGCCGCTGGGAGACGGTCACTGCCGACACGGCATTGCCCGAGGACGCGGACAATGCCCTGGACCTGTTCGGCATGTGGGAAGAGCCGGTCTGGGACCGGACGGAGGAGGGCATCCGCCTGGAGGCCTCCGGCTCCGCCCAGCTGCTCTACCGGCAGGGGGAGGGCCTGAATGCCGTGCTGCTGCACTGGAAGGGGGACCGGGAAATTCCGGCCCGGGAGGATGCGAAATTCGCCGTGACGGCCTTCCAGGGCCTCCAGCCCCAGCCAAACCCTGCCGCCGGGCAGCTGACAGGCGGCTGCACGTTCCTGCTGACGGCCTTTTCCGGCAGCGGAATTCCGGAGGTGTGCGCGCTGGAGCTGGGGGAGCTCCAGCCGAAGCAGGGGGACACCCCGTCGCTGGTCCTGTGCAGAGCAGGGGAGCAGGACCTGTGGACGCTGGCGAAAGCCCACGGCTCCACGGCAGAGGCCATCCGGGCGGCCAACCAATTGGAGGGAGCGCCGGAAAAGGGCAGAATGCTTCTGATCCCGGTGGAATAAAGAGAAGATACGGGCAGCACCGCGCAGTCCGGCAGGCGCAGCCGGATTTTTCCCAGGGGCAAGGCCCAAAAAGCGCCGTCCCGGGGGAGAGCCGGGGCGGCGCTTTGGCAGACTGTCGCTTTTGCCGGGGGGAATGTCCGCCATCGTCAAGAATAGCGATTTTCGGCGGTGTTTTTCCAGGGAAATCTGTCGAAGGGAAAAGTTTTCCTTACTGGGCGGTGTAGCGGACCTCGGTGGAGGCGTTGGGCGTGCCCGCGAAGAATTGCTTCAGATTGTCTACGGTGGTGGAGGCGATGCTGTCCAGGGCCTCCTGGGTCAGGAAGGCCTGGTGAGAGGTGACGATGACGTTGGGCATGGCAATGAGCCGCACCAGCTTGTCATCCTGGACAATGTGGCCGGAGAAGTCCTCATAGAAGAAGTCGCCCTCCTCCTCGTAGACGTCCAGGCAGGCCGCGCCCACCTTCTTGTCCTTGATGCCGGTGATCAGATCCTCGGTGTTTACCAGCGCGCCCCGGGAGGTATTGATGATGGTGACGCCCTTCTTCATCTGGGCGATGGAGGCGGCGTCGATGATGTGCCGGGTCTCCTCCGTCAGGGGGCAGTGCAGGGAGAGGATGTCGGACTTGGCAAAGAGCTCGGGCAGGTCCACATAGTGCAGGCCGCTGTTCGCTGCGGGGAACTTGTCGTAGGCCAGAATGTTCATGCCGAAGCCCTTGCAGATATCGGCGAAGACCCGGCCGATCTTGCCGGTGCCGATGATGCCCACGGTCTTGCCGTGGAGGTCAAAGCCCGCCAGACCCTGGAGACTGAAATTGAAGTCCCGGGTGCGGATATAGGCCTTGTGGGTGCGGCGGTTGATGGTCAGCAGCAGGGCCATGGCGTGCTCGGCCACGGCATAGGGGGAGTAGGCAGGCACCCGGTAGACGGGGAGCTTGCCGCTCGCTGCCCGGATATCCACATTGTTGAAGCCGGCGCACCGCAGGGCAATGACCTTCACGCCCATTTCATAGAGCTTCTCCACAACGGCAGAATCCACGGTGTCGTTGACGAAGACGCACACGGCGTCAAAGCCGGATGCCAGAGAGACGGTGTCCGCATTGAGCCGGGTCTCAAAATATTTGATTTCCAGCCCGGCGCCGGCGGCGTAGTGGTCAAAGCCGGGAACGTCATAGGGTTTTGTATCAAAAAAAGCAACTTTCATAAGAAGTACCTCCATAAAGTATTTATTTATCGATATAATAATAGTGAAACAAACAGGAAATGTCAATAGGAAAACAGGTCCGGGGATGATTTTTGAGAAAAGCTCTGAAATAGTCTGCTTCCTGTCGGATAGTTTCATACATTTTGGCGAAAGCCCATTCTTTTCGGTTGCGTTTTTCGGGAAGGCTGCAATCGATGGGAATGACAAAAGGCGGATACGCTTTCGCATATCCGCCTACCCCACTATAAACACTACAGGAACACGCACTCCCGGTAGTCATATGGACAAAGTTACCGAGAAGGTGTCAGCCTACGGGCCGTCCTACTGCGTCGATCTGCACAATCCGGTTCAGCCAGCCATCCGTCAATTTGCTATATTAACGCTGTGGCTGACTGATTGGGTGTATACTTCCAGGGTATGTTGGCGGAGAGAGTGGGATTCGAACCCACGGCGCGTTGCCGCGTCACTGGTTTTCAAGACCAGCTCCTTAAACCACTCGGACATCTCTCCATAAACATATTGCCTGTTCTACCGAAGAAAGTAAAACAGGCAAATGGCGGAGTGAGAGGGATTTGAACCCTCGCGCGCTTTTTAGACGCCTACTCCCTTAGCAGGGGAAATTTACTCCTGTTTTTGAAACTTTTCTGTATGCAAGCATTGATATATCAAGTGAAACTGTGGGATTTTCTGAATAAATTCAGAATTCAATACGCAGTAAACACGCAATAAAATATTGCCCACAAGTTCGGTAGAATAGTACCATCATACCGCCATTTTGTCAAGCAGAAATGTATACGATTTAGATACAATAGGAGGATCCGGGCTGGTGGGGCCCGGTTTTTTTTCGTTATGAGGGGATGGGTGGAGTTCCGAAGGGGACACGGCGGCACCTGCGTGGAGCGGGGGTATGCACAGCCTGCGGCAGAGCGGACGATGGTGCGGCGGTGTCCGGCTGAGGGGTGGTAGCATCTGAGTGGGTTGTGTCTGAGGGAGCGGCGGGATCCGGGGCTGCGGGGCCGGGGGTGACAAGGATGGTGAAATCATCGTCGGACATGGCTTCCAGGCGGGCGCGGAGGGCGGCGTGTTCTTCGGGGGACATTGTGATTTTCTTAGGCACTGCAATTCTCCTTTCCTTCCCGGCTGCTCTGGGGCAACTTGTTGACGGCTTCCAGCATGGGGTCTACGCTGACATGGATGTATTTTTCAGTGGTCGAGAATTTGGCGTGGCGCATGACCTTTTGAATGACGCTGGGGGGAACATTCTCCAGGGCCAGGGTGGTGGCGGCTGTGTGGCGGCAGGAATAGGGGGTCAGGCGGCGGGTCCCGGCCCGGGCCAGGGTGGCGTAAAACGTATCGTAGAAATTGTCTTTGTTGATACTGATAAGTTTTTCACCGGGGGTATGGGTGCAGAGGTCTTCCAGGACGGGGAGCAGGAAGTCGGCAAGGACGATGGGGGTCTGCTTTCGCTCTTCGGTTTTGATGCCCGCGCCGATGATCTGCTTTTCGGTCCAGTGGATTTCGTCCTTGCGGGCACCCAGAAGTTCTCCCGGCATCATGCCGGTATAGATCATGAGCAAAGCATAGCCTGTCCACCAGTTCCCGGCCAGGTAGTCTTTCCAAAGAAGCTTGACTTCATCTGCGGTGAAGGGCTTGCGCTCTTCGGCCTTGGCGGGGGGAAGCTCCAGAAATTTGGAAAGGTTCAGGGAAACAAACTGGTCCCGCATGGCCAGCTGGTAGAGCTTGGAAAAAAGGTTTTTGATATCCTTGCAGGTATCGTAGGTCTCTGCTACGGAATCCATGGTGTCCTGAAGGTCGAAGCTGGTAATGCGGTCGATGCGGCGGAACCAGAGACGTTTCACTTTGTTCCAGGCGATGGTGTATTTATCCTTTCGGACGATCTCCTCATAGCTGCGGGAATGGGTGAAGATTGAATACAGATCCTGAAGGGTCGGAATCTTGCGGGGCGGCTCCTGGGTGAGGGTCGGCAGATATTCCATGGCGGCTTTCTTAGTGGGGAAGCCGCCTTTGACGGAGCGGATGGCCTTTACTTTTCCGTCTTCCTGGACGACGTAGCCATGGACATAGGCGCACTCCCAGGTTTTGCCCCGCCGGTAGACGGAGCCGGTTCCGCTGGGACGGGTGCGCCGGGAGCGGGGCCTGGGAACGGCAGATACCTGCTTTTTGCCGCAGGCCGGGCAGAACGCGGCACCGGACGGCAGGGCCGCACCACATTTGATGCAATTGGGCATAGATGAGACTCCCTTTAAGTGTTATTTCGAGTTGCTTTTTCAGAGGGGCACGGTTCGGCATGATGTGGGTAAATTTATGGATAATATCTTTTTGGTTGGTAAAATGCGTGCACGAAGGGATATGTCCATTATAGGCGGCGGTGGGCCGGACGGTCAATGTGTAAAACCGCCAAAAATAAGCGCGGAAATTTGTCGGAAAAGCGGTGCAAACCATAGTTGGCATTTTGCCCATTGGGGGCGGAAAATCTGCTAAAATAAGGGGGCGAGGTGTGTACGGAGGGAACAAGATCCGGTTTTACAGGGAATATGAGGGCCTGAGCCAGAGGGAGGTGGCACGGAGGGTTCAGATATCGAGCACGGAAATGAGCAATATTGAAAGGGGCGTGAAATTGCCGAATGTGATAACGGCCATACGGATCGCGAAGGTGCTGAAGGTGACTGTGGAAGCGCTTTGGGAGGCGGATAAATGAGAGAAACCTATCTGAAGTACATAGAAGAATTTTTGAAGACAGCAACGGAAGCGCAGCTGTGGAGGCTGCTGATTGTGATTTGGCACGGAATGTAATGGGAATCCCCCTGGCGATGGGTGCCAGGGGGGATTTCCTTACGGGTTTTTCTGTTGGGAATCACGGAGAAGGTCCTCTATATGGGACAGCTGGCTGATGATGATAAAGTTTTGCTTGACAATGGCGGAAAGGGCGGCGGCGGTCATGGCCTGGGGGCCGGTGCCGAAGAGGTGGGTATTGGTGGTGAGCAGATTCTGGGCGGCGACGTCATCGGCCAGCTGGCGGATGACGGGCATATAGCTGTCGTCCAGGTCGCCGAGCTGAAATTTTTCAATCAGGTTCCAGGTTCGGCTGTCAGAAGAGGATAGGGACATTGGGAACACCTCCATTTGAGATATGCTTATTATACCGTTGGGGCTGGCAATGTGCAATTCGTCAAAATCACATAAAATTTTGCGGAAAGTTTGTGCGAAAACGGGATTTTCAGGGAGGCCGGGGGAATGTATAATAAACGCATATGAGGAGGGGGTAAAGGATGGGCGTTTTTATTGCGGTTGGGGTCATTCTGGCTTTGATATTCTGGTATTACATAAAGCAGGATATAGATCGGGAGAATGGAAGCGAATGGAATGGCAGGGCGGGATGGAGCGACTATACGGACGAAAAGCTGCGGCATATTGGAGACAGCGCTTTTGAGGCGAATGATCCGGGAAAGCTGAGGGAGAAGCTGGACCATATGGACTACCTCTATGAATCGGCAAAGGGCAATCGGGAATCCGAGCGGACACTGGAGAACATCCGGTTTCACAGAGAAGATGTGCGGGAAGCCTATGAAGACGCGCTGGAGACAAAATGGGAAGAAAAAATGCAGCCCATTGCGGAGGAACTGGACTGTAATATCTCGATGGTGTTGGAGGATCCCCAACACGGTATCGAGGATATTGACGATGTGATCCGGGCCAGGAACAAGGCGATGCGGCTTTATGACAAATACTGGGAAATGGGGCGGGCATTCAATGACAAATACGGAAGCAATGTTTATATAAAAGGCTACCTTCTGGAAAATTCCAATTGGAAAGAGCTTGTGGGGTCCGAGAACGCATTGCGGGAGGCGCTGGACAAGGCAGTTGAGCAGCTGAAACCGGAACAGAGGCGGAAACGGGCGCTTTACCGGAACGTTATGGAATACGTTGCTAAGGGTGAATCGGTGCAGCGGGCGGCGCTGCTGAAGAATCCTTTCCCGGAGGCAACGGCAGAGGAGGTCCGGTTTTGCTACCTGGGACTGCTACGGGAGTACAAGCTGGTGGAAATCAAGATTGGAAACCGGTGGTTTGTGACGCTGTCGGACAAAGAGAAGGAAAAGCGGGAAAAGGCGGCGGAGAAGAAGCGGATAGCCCAAGAAAAGAAAACAGAAAAGGAATCGCCCGTTTCGGAGGATGATGTGACGGCGCAGGGTACATAGGAAAAACTGCTGCGCATCACTGGAAAGTAATTTATGTGTAAAAAAGGCCCTTGCTGGTTTTTGAACCGGCAAGGGTCGATTTTTATTTTTCGGCATAGGGGCTGTCCGGGGGGAGGTCTTTGAGGGCCTCGGGGTACATGGCTTTTATATAAGCGAGGGCGGCCTGGGTGACGGCAGGGATATACTCCGGGGGGATTTTGGCAACGGCGCGGATGAAACGCTGCTGTTCCGTATCGGCATGGCCGATGGCGGAGGAAAGGACGGCGGTGATTGCGTCCTCTTCGGCTGTGGCGGAGAACATTTCTCCTTCGCCGGTGCGGAGCCAGAGTTCATTTATGCCATGTGCTTCGCACACGCTCCAAATAACGGGGTCTTTGGGTACGGTTTTTCCGTACTCGATATTTTTAAGTTCACTTCGGGTACGGTGTGCCTTTTGGGCGAAATCTTCCTGAGATAGATTCAGCGCCTCACGGGCTTCACGGAAGCGCTCATTTATTGTGCTCACGGTGTTTCACCTCCTTTTCTCGCATTTTATCATAGCATGAATGGGTTGTCAACACAAAAGAAACGAAAAATAATTTTCTAAATGGCTTGACAATCCATAATCTAAATGCTACAATGGGTCCACAACCCAAACAAAAGGTGCTGACAACACAGGAGGTGAGACCATGGAAAGATTGAATCCTGAAATGAAAGCAGCTCTGGAAGAGCTGGGGGCGGCGGCGAAAAAGCTGGGGCCTGAAGCGATCCGGGATCTGGCCCGGAAGCTGGAATTTACGGCTGGCGTGCTGGATATCCAGGGCGAGCGGAAGAAAGCAGGCTGAGGTCAAGGTTTTAGGAGGAATCAGGCAATGCTATTGGTTAGATCGGACACAAAGACCACGGAGATCATTGAGGGAAGCGGCAGCGACGAGGAGCTGCTGAAAGACGCTGCGAATATTGCGGATGCGGTGCTGGGGGTGCTGGCGAATGGGGAGCCCCAGCTGCGGAAGGTATACGCGGAAATACTGGCAAGCTTCGTTTTGGTGGTCGGGGAGCGGGGTACGAAGATCAAGAGCGGGACCCATATCCGTGTGCCGCAGGAGAAAGCATGAAGGTATACGAGATCATGAGCCGGGTGGTGGTGGGGCGGGGAGAGACGATCCACTGCATCCGGCTGAACCCGGACGGCGGGAAGGTTGAGGAAAGCCGGATATCCGAAGAGGAACTGCATAAGGGCGGGTGCCTCCCGGCCTGGATGTATGTGGCGGATATTGGGATTCTGGAAATCGGAAGCACCGGAGTTACGGTTTACTACGTTATGGAGCGGAAAAATTTGGACAATGGGGTGTGCGGGTGACGGAGCAGGTACCGCCCCTCATCGGTCACGGCCCGGAGGGCCGCGACAGCTTCGCATTTTATGGTACAGCTGCCACTGGCAGCTATGGTGGATAGTGATTCGCTGCGCGGAGCACCACCCCAAGTGAAGCCTTTGGAAAGGAGAATCATCAATGACACTGGAAGAAATGAAGCACTCGGATAAGGAATTTCTGAGCCCGGCGGATGTGGCGGGGGTTATGAAGAGTGACCCGCACAGCATCCGGGTGACGGCACGGCAGAGACCGGAGCTGCTGGGGTTTCCGTTTACGTTTTCCGGGAACCGGATGAAGATACCCAGAACGGCGTTTTTGACGTGGATGGGCGTGAAAATGTAAAACCTTGCCGGGTGGGGCTCACCCGGCGGCACGGTGGGACAGGGATGGGGCTTTTATAGAGGACAAGCCTTCCGGTTCGATTCCGGATCCCACTGCGGGGGCGGATCGTTGTTGACACCCCGGAAAGACGGGGCCGCGGCGGGCGGAAACCCGCTACCAGCAGTAGGCCCACAGGGACCTGGGCCCTGATACACGGCGAAACCGGATGGGAATACGGACGCCGGTCAGCCGCTCGACTGCGGCCCCAACGCAGGGGCGGAAGCGGCAGCGTGGCAGCCTGGAGAGACAGGCAAAACGCCGGTATAGGTCAATGGCAGACTACCAGCTTCCCAAGCTGGGGGTGCGGGTTCGATTCCCGTTACCGGCTCCAAGGGGTTTGGACGGCCCCTACCTCCGATTTAAGTTTATTGCTGGCAGCTCGGAAAGACGGGCACCCCCCAGTCAGCTGCGCTGACAGCTCCGCTTTGCATTAAGAGCTTGTACGCCGCAAGCGGCTACAATCTCTATACCTTTCAGGGGAGCCAAGGGGGATGATATAGGTGCGCGATCAGGGCGAAGGACTTGAAGGCCTGACCGGGTTCGACTCCCGGGGCACCTGCCAGGGGCGCATACGCTGGTCCCCTTAGACATGGGAGAATCTTCGGGTACTTCCTACACAGCTGACGGCAGGGAAAGACCGCGCCGCCGGGTTTTAGCCATGGCCCGGCGGATTTCATAGCGAATTCAGGGACGGAAGACCCTGCACTGATTGAGAAGGAGGAATACCGGGAAATGGAAACATGCCAGCAGCGCATGGAGCGGATCGACGCCAAGAAGCGAATCGCCGACTTCATGGTCAAGGAGCAGCTGCCCTATGAATTCAAGGTGAAATACGCCAGAGTCCGGGCGCAGGAGTTTGTAAGGGAATGCGAAAAGCGGGATCTGAACTACCACGTCTCCGTGGGCGGGCTGGACAGCATTACCCTGTTTCTCTTTCTGAAATCCATCGGCATTCATGCCCCTGGGATCAGCGTTTCTTACCTGGAAGATAAATCCATCCAGGAGATACACAGGCGGCTCGGTTTGGAATGCCTGCGGTCCGCGGTGCAATACACAGAACCAAACGGACGGGAGCACCGGTGGACCAAGCAGAAGATCATCCAAGCGTACGGCTTTCCGGTCCTGAGCAAGGAGATCGCCTCCAAGATCGAGCTGCTGGAGCACCCGACTGAGGGAAACAAGACCGTGCGGCACGCCATTGTGACCGGCGAAACCGGGGAATACGGCGGCTTTCAGACGGACAGCCGGATGAAACTGAGCCAGAAGTGGTTGGAACTGTTTGCCGGGTACGCCAACGAGGAGGAAGGGACCCTTTACAAAATTGCCCCGTTCCAAGTATCGTCCAAGTGCTGCTATTTCCTGAAAGAAAAGCCCTGCGACGACTGGGCCAAGGCGCACAACAGCGTCCCCTTCCTGGGCCTGATGGCATCGGAAGGCGGGCGGCGGGCAAAGAGTCTGCGAATCAATGGCTGCAACTACTTCGGCACTTCTACGACCAGATCAGCGCCATTCGCGATCTTCAGCCGACAGGATCTGCTGCAGCTGGCTCTGGATTTGGAAGTCCCTGTGCCGGAGATCTACGGGACCATCGAGCGAAAACCGGACGGGACGCTATACACCACCAAGGCCCAGAGGACCGGCTGCTCCATGTGCGGTTTCGGCGTACACATGGAAAAGCGGCCCCACCGGTTCGACCTGATGCGGGAACGGAATCCGAAGGAATGGGAGTTCTGGATGTACCGTTGCTGCACGGACCCGGAAACCGGGGAAAAGTTCGGCTGGGGCCGGGTGTTGGACTATATCGGGGTAGGCTGGGAGACACCGCCGGGGCTGTGCCCGGGACAGATGTCGCTGTTTGAGGAGGAATCATGAAACAGACGGATCTTTTCGAAAAGATCATCGTTGACAACTTCGCCGGAGGCGGCGGTGCATCGACAGGAATTGAGCTGGCTTGTGGCAGACCTGTGACCATTGCCATCAACCATGACCCGGACGCAATTCTCCTGCATCGGACAAACCACCCCTATACGGAGCATCTGCAAGCATCTGTTTGGGATGTTGACCCGGAGCAAGTTGTCCGGGGGCGGAAAGTGGGGCTTGCCTGGTTCAGCCCAGACTGCAAGCACTTTTCCAAGGCCAAGGGTGCGGCCCTAGTTGACCGGAATATCCGGGGCCTTGCCTGGATCGTCCTGCGGTGGGCGGGAACGGTGCGGCCAGACGTGATTCTGCTGGAAAACGTGGAGGAATTCGTCACCTGGGGGCCGGTGCGGAAGGGGAAGCCCGTAAAAAGCAAGGCGGGACAGACCTTCCGTCAATGGAAGCGGCAGCTGGAAGACCTGGGGTACACCGTGGAATACCGGGTGTTGGTGGCGGCAGATTATGGCGCGCCAACCACCCGGAAGCGGTTTGTGCTGGCGGCCCGGTGCGACGGCAGGCCCATTGTCTGGCCGGAGCGGACCCATGCGCCCCGGAACAGTCCGGAGGTCAAGGCCGGGAAACTGAAAACCTGGCGGAGCGCGGCGGAGATCATAGACTGGAGCATTCCGGGGTATTCGATTTTTCAGAGCAAAGAGGAAATTAAGCGGGAATTTGGCGTTACGGTGGTTCGGCCGCTGGCGGAGAACACCCTGCGGCGGGTGATCCGGGGTGTGGACAAGTTTACGCTGAGAAGTGGAGAACCGTTCTTGGTGCCTACCGGATATGGAGAGAGGAATGGACAGGCTCCAAGGGTTCATGATATCAATGAACCGGTGCCAACGATTGTGGGAGCGGGAAAGCATCAACTGGCAGACCCGCTGCTGGCACCATTTACAGCGACAAATACCAGCAACAGTGTTGGAGCACCGGCTTGCGACCCGGTACATACTGTGACAACTGCCGGAAACCAGATGCTCATAACTCCGCATCTGGTCGAGTGCAACCATGCAGGCGGCGGTCATATCACTGACGCACGCGAGCCATATAAGACTATTACAGCGAAGCACACGGGTGGCATTGTGGCAGCGAATCTGATTCAGTACCACACGGAGCAAACGGAAAATGTTCGTGCGAATGGACTTGAAGCACCCATCAATACCGTGGACGCTTCCAACCGATACGGCTTTGTGAGCGCAAATCTGGTTGAATACTACGGAAACGGGAATCCACTGGACATTCGGGAACCAATGCACACAGCAACGAGCCATGACCGGGAAAGCCTGATTGCGGTGCATATCCAGAAATACTTCTCTGGCGTGATAGGGTCGAAAGTGGAAGAACCGCTTCCGACTGTTACCGCAGTTGACCATAATTCTATTTGTTCAGCACAGATCGCCGAGTTCAAGGGACAGGACATTGGGCAGGATTGCCGGAAGCCTCTGCGGACCATCACGGCAGGCGGCGGGGAGTTTGGTATTGTGCGGGTCACGCTGAACCGGACCGGCGGCATGGGGTACTGGCCCAAGGTGCGGGCACTGCTGAACCGATTCTGCGGGTACGACCTGGGGGACAATGAATGCCTGGTGCTGATGATCGGCGGCGTGGGGTACTACATAGCGGACATTACGCTGCGGATGTTGACGCCGAGGGAACTGTACAACGCCATGGGGTTTCCGCCGGACTACCAGATTGAACGGGACTATCTGGGGAACGCCTACCCGAAATCAAAGCAGGTGGCACGGTGCGGGAATGCGGTGTGTCCGCCTATGGCAGAGGCCATGGTGCGGGCCAACCTGCCGGAATGGTGCGGAGAGAAAATCACCACCATGGAGCGGCTGGGGGAGGTGCAGACGGCGTGAAAATAGCCCGGGTGTTTCCGACGAAAACGTCCATGTCCCCAACTGACCCGTTGGCTTTCTTCGGGCCGCCAACGCTGGACGCCATGGCGGCGGAGCCGGAGGCGGTACATATCAGCGTGACGTTTTCCTGGGATTTTCAAAGGGCCGATGACCTGTACTACCAGTGGGAAATGCTGGGTGTGCCGGTGGAGGTTGGCGGGCCAGCGTTTGGGGACCATATGAGCGAGAGCTTTACGCCGGGGCTGTATCTCCGTGAGGGAATGACCATTACGAGCCGAGGCTGCCCGAAGGACTGCTGGTTCTGTGACGTTGGCAAGTGCGCACGGGGTCGGGTGATTGAGCTGCCGGTGCAGGACGGCTGGAATGTTCTGGACGACAACATTCTGGCAACCAGTGATGAGCATTTTCGTGAGGTCACGAAAATGCTGCGGCGGCAAAAGCGGCCAGCAGTGTTCAGCGGCGGGCTGGAACCGGAGTATATGACACCCTGGAAAGCCGAGCAGCTTATGTCCATCAAGCCCAAGCGGATGTATACGGCCTATGACACCATGGACGACTACGAGCACTTGCGGGCCATGGCCGGGATGTTGGCGGATGTGGGCTACTCCCGGAAATCCCATGGGGTGCATTGCTATTTTCTCTGCGGCTACCTGGAGGATAGTTTCGGGGCCGCGGAGAAGCGGGCGGAGCAGATCATGGGGCTGGGATTTTTGCCTTTTGCGATGCTCTACAGAGACGAATCGGGGCAGAGGAATTCCGAATGGATGAAATTCCAGAGAGAATGGGCCAATGCCGTGATTGTTGCCCGGAAGTTTGCGGACTTCTGGGCCGGAAAAGGAGGCTGAGCGCTGGGATGAAAGTAACTGTGCCGGATATGGAGAGTCAGTTTCGGGTGGTGGCCTGCGGGAACTGCGGGTGTGCCGGAGTGGGGTACCAGCAGGAGGAGAGCAAGGAGCACCGGTGGCGGGTGAAGTGCCCGGGGTGCGGGCAGAGCACGCCATGGTTCAAGGCAAAGCACGACGCGCAGATGGACTGGAATGGGAGGTTTGGGATCAGGACACATGGGTGGGGTACGGTTTACGGAAGAATGGGTACGGGAGTACCGGAAGAAACGGGAAGCGGAGAGCCGGAACGATGCTGAAGCTGGTGCCGCCCCTCATCAGTCTCGCTATGCGAGCCAGCTTCAGAATTGCGGTATAGCTGCCACCGGCAGCTATGGGAGATCAGATTCGCTGCGCGACGCACCGCAGAATTGTGGTATAGCTGCCACTGGCAGCTGTATTCCGTTAGATTCGCTGCGCGACGCACCGCCCCCAGGGGAAGCCTTAAGGGGGGCGAAGTATGGGAATGAGAAGGTTTGCCGGGGCGGGAAGCGGTTTGACAGCAAGCACGAGGCGGCGGTTTATGAGGAGCTGCGGCTGCGGTGCATGGCGGGGGAATACCTGGGGCTGGGGCTCCAGGTGGCGTTTTACCTGCCCGGGGGAATCAAGTATCTGGCGGACTTTGTGGCGATCACGAAGGAAGGCGGGATCGTGGTCATGGACGCCAAAAGCGAGGCAACCAGGCGGGACAAGGTTTACAGGCTGAAAAAGAGGCTGATGAAGGAGTGCCTGGGGCTGGAGATTCGAGAGGTTTGATGTTTTGGCGGACGCCTCCGGTGGGGGCTGGTTCGGCCCATCCGCTGGGTGCCTCCGGCGGCGGTTTTCTTGCTTCTGCAAGAAAATCGATAAGAAGCAGCCTCAAGGGGGCGCTGACCGCTGCTTGCTCCCGCCGCAGAGCCGCCCCCCTTGAGAATCCTCCCGGCGCGCCATTACGGACCAAGGAAAAATGTTTCGGCTGGGTATTACGAAGGATTTTGAGCGGTGCGATTGCTACCGGCAATCGATTCATTAGATTCGCTGCGCGACGCACCGCCCCCCTCTGGACTTCCCCCGGCGCGCTTTTACGGCAGCTGGGGGGAATGTTTCGGCTGGGATTCAGAAGATTATTAACGGAAGGATATGGATATGAGCAAAGCGAAGATGCTTGGGGCGGTGAAGGGGCCGCCGGGGGTAAAAAGGCAGGCAGGGAAAGCACCTTGGGAGAAATACAGGAAGAAACGGGGCGGGAAGAAATGAACTATGATGAATTCCTGCGCGAGAAGATCGTGGTGGCGCCGGAGAGCGGGTTTGAAGCGCGGGCGGAGGACCTGAACCCCAGGCTGAAGCCCCACCAGCGGGATGCGGTGGTCTGGGCGCTGAAGGGCGGACGGCGGGCGCTGTTTGAGAGCTTCGGGCTGGGCAAGACAGTGCAGGAGCTGGAATGGTGCCGGATGGTGGCGGAACACGAAAAGGGGAAATGCCTGATCGTGCTGCCGCTGGGGGTACGGCAGGAGTTCTGCCGGGATGCCCGGGAGATCCTGGGCATGGAAGCACCGGAATATGTAAGGACCATGGAAGAGGCGGGAAGGGCCAAGGGAAGCATCCTGCTTACCAACTATGAGCGGGTAAGAGACGGGGACATTGACCCGAGAGGGTTTGCCGGGGCGGCGCTGGACGAGGCTTCGGTGCTGCGAAGCTTTGGGAGCAAGACCTATCAGACCTTCACGGAGCTGTTCCGAGGGGTGAAATACAAGCTGGCGGCCACGGCGACGCCCAGCCCCAACCGATACAAGGAGCTTATCCACTACGCGGGCTTTCTGGAGGTCATGGACACGGGGCAGGCGCTGACCCGGTTCTTCCAGCGGGACAGCACAAAGGCCAACAACCTGACGCTGTACCCCCACAAGGAAGAAGAGTTCTGGCTGTGGGTGAGCAGCTGGGGGCTGTTTCTCAGCAGTCCGGCGGACCTGGGGTACGACGACACAGGGTACGACCTGCCGCCGCTGGTGGTGCGAAAGCACATCCTGTACTCCCACCTGGGGGAGGCCGTGGACAAAGACGGGCAGGTCAAGATGCTGCGGGACGCGGCGGTGAACCTGCAGGACGCTGCCCGGGAGAAGCGGGAAAGCGTGGAAAGCAGGGTAGCGGAGGCGAAAAAGATCATTGACAGCGACCCGGAGGCTCATTTCCTGATCTGGCACGATCTGGAATACGAACGGGAGGTCATTGAGAAAGAGATCCCCGGGGTGACGGACATCTGGGGGAGCCTGCCATACGAGGAGCGGGAAAAACGGGTGATCGCCTTTTCCGAGGGCGAGACAAGGCTGTTTGCCACGAAGAAGAGCCTTTCCGGGTCCGGATGCAACTTCCAGCGGCACTGCCACAGGGCCATTTTCCTGGGCATTGACTATGAATTCAACGACTTTATCCAGGCGATCCACCGCATCTACCGGTTCCTGCAAAAGGAGACGGTGATCATTGACGTGATCTACACGGAGGCGGAGGAACAGATCTGGAACGTTTTGCAGGAGAAATGGGAGAACCACAACCGTCTGCAGGAGAATATGCGCAAAATCGTCAGGGAGTTCGGGCTGCTGGACAACATCCAGGCGGAACGGATGGCCCGGAGCATAGGGGTGGAGAGAGTGGAAATCAGAGGCGAAAACTGGATACTGAGCAACAATGACTGCGTGGAAGAGGTAAAGAAAATGCAGACCGGGTCTGTGGGGCTGATCCACACCAGCATTCCCTTTTCCAACCACTACGAATACACGCCCAGCTACAACGACTTCGGCCACAACAAGGACACGGCGGACTTCTTCCGGCAGATGGACTACCTGACACCGGAGCTGCTGCGGATATTGGAGCCGGGGCGGGTGGCGGCGATCCACGTAAAAGACCGGGTGCTGTTCGGCAACGTGACCGGCACGGGAATGCCCACCATGGAGCCCTTCCACGCCATGTGCATTGAGCACTACATGAAGCACGGATTTGCCTACTTCGGGATGATCACCGTGGTGACGGACGTGGTAAGGGAGAACAATCAGACCTACCGGCTGGGGTGGACGGAGCAGTGCAAGGACGGGACGAAGATGGGCGTAGGGTGCCCGGAATACATATTGCTGTTCCGGAAGCTGCCCACGGACCGGACAAAGGCCTACGCCGACGACCGGGTGGTGAAGGACAAGGCGGACTACCCACTGAGCCAATGGCAGCTGGACGCCCACGCATTCTGGCGGAGCAGCGGGGACCGGAATCTGGACCCGGAGGAGCTGGCGCGGCTGAAAATGAGCGACCGGATGCGCAGGTTCCGGGAATACAGCCGGACCCACGTCTACGACTATGACGCCCACGCGGCGCTGAGCTACGCCCTGGAGCAGAAGGACGCCATTTCCAAAGAGTTTATGACGGTGCCGCCTGCCTCCACCTGCCCGGACGTCTGGGACGACATCAGCCGGATGAAGACCCTGAACACCACCCAGAGCCAGCGGCGAAAGCAGCTGCACGTATGCCCTTTACAGTTAGACATTGTGGAGCGGATCATCAACCGGTACTCAAATCCCGGGGACCTGGTTTTCGACCCCTTCGCGGGGCTGGGGACGGTGCCCATGATGGCCGTGAGAATGGGGCGCAGGGGCCGGGGAGTGGAACTGAATCCCGGGTACTTTGCGGACGCGGTGGGGTATTTGAGAGGGGAAGAGGCGCAGATGGAGCAGGCAAGTTTGTTTGATCTGATTTGATATTTTGGAAGGAGAATCAATGCTTTATGGAAGAAATGGTGAAAAAAGATGCACAGCTGCCGGTTGTGTTGGAGGGGCTGGCGCGGCAGGGGCAGATGTTTTTGTCCAGCGCAGCCATGAATCTGATGCAGTATGGGCGGGTTTTGTGCGAGGCAAAGCTTTTGGTGCCCAGGGGGCAGTTTGAGAAGTGGGTGAAGGAAAATTTTCAGATGTCCGAACGGACGGCACAGCAATATATGGCCGTATGGAAGCGGTTCGGAGGGAAAGCGGGATTTGAGACCGTGAAATTCTCTTCCCTTTCCAAAATGCTGGCGCTGCCAGAGGGGAAAGAAGAGGACTTTGCCAAGGAAAACGACCTGGAAGAGATGACCGCCCGGGAGGTGGACAGGGCCGTGAAGGCGGCGCTGGAGGCCCAGCGGGTGAAGACCCAGGTGGACCGGGCCGCCCTGGAAGAGCGGGTAAGGCGGGAGACCATTGCGTTATCCGCGGAGGAAATCCGGAATGCCCGGGCGGAACGGGACGAAGCTAAGGGTGAGCTGGCGAAGATTATCCAGGACCGGAGCGGCCAGAGCGCCCGGGAAAAAGAACTTCTGGGGCAGCTGGAGCAGGCCAATAGCCGGGCGGAGAAAGCGGAGGCCCGGGAAGAGGAGGCCCTGGCCCAGGCGGCGGACGCCGGGCAGGAGGCGGAAGACTTGCGGGCGGCACTGGAAGAGACCCAGGCGGGGTATGAGCAGCTGCAAAGCGAGCTGCTGGACGCCAAGAGCAGCCTGGCCCGGGGAGACGCGGACCGGGAGGTAAGCGGGAGCCTGAGCCTGGGAGAATTCGGGACGGCGGTGCGAAGCTTCCTGGGGGCCGTGAGCCAGATGCCCTACATGGGCGGGCGGTTCGCGGAGACCACCGAGGGAACGGAGCTGCGGCAGTGGGACGAGAGCCTGCGGGCTGTGGAGGACTGGGCAGTCAGAAGCAGAAAAGCCCTGGAAACCATTGAAGGAGGGATCGTCCATGGATGAAGAAAAGGGACTGTCCATTGTGGACAGCCAAGCCCTGGGGGCCATTGTACAGCAGATGATGAATCCCATCATGGAGACCATGGCGGGACTGCTGAGGCAGAACATGGAGGCGCTGCGGGAGCTGAGCCAGACCCAGAAGATGCAGAGCGACCGGCTGGAGGCGCTGGAGCGGCAGCTGCGGCTGAACACGCCGGTAAGCACTGCCCAGGAAGGGTACCTGAAAACGGCCATCCGGCAGCGCAGCGAGGAGCTGCTGGAAAAGAAGGGCTTTGGGGAGGACCGGAAGGCGGCGGCCAGCTGCGGACGGGCCATCCGGAAAGCGGTCCTGGGCCGGTACGGCGTGGGGGCGCTGCGGGAGATCCCGAAGCATGAATATGAGGTTGCCATGCGGCAGATCGAGACCTGGAATGACCAGGGTGCGGTTTTGAAGATCGTGAAAGAGGCCCGGGGACGGGCGGGGAAGGATGTGGGATGAATGGGGGGAAGTGGAAGTTTATTCTCGGCAAGTACCACATCGAGGCTGGGTGCCTCCGGCGGGGAGCTTCTTGTTCCGCCAAGAAGCTCCGCAAGAATGCGGCCAGAGGGGGGCGCTGACCGCTGCTGCTCCCGCCTCAGAGCCGCCCCCCCTCTGGACTCCCTCCCGGCGCGCTTTTCCGGTAGCTGGGTAGAATGTTTCAGATGGGTATTACGAAGCGCGAAGCGCCGCCCATCCTTGCGTTCTCTCCCCGGCGCGCCATTACGGACCAAGGAAGAATGTTTCGGCTGTGTATTACGTAGATCAACGCACCACACAACTCTGAGATTCATTCCGGCGCGCTTCTACGGTGGATGGGAAGAATGTTTCGGCGGGTGTTACGGGGGACTTTTGTGGGGGGCCGTGATATGCCGAACAGGATATTGAAGGAATCTGTTTGTACCAGCGACAGTGTGAACAAGCTCAGCTGGTTTGAAGAGGTGCTGTTTTACCGGCTGATCGTGAACTGCGACGACTATGGGCGGTTTGACGGGCGGGTGTCGATCATTAAGAATCGGCTGTTTCCGCTGAAGGAGAATCTAACGGGCAAGACGGTTGCTGAGGCCATTTCGAAGTTGGAGAGTGCAGGTTTGGTAGCTCTGTATGAATTTGAGGGCAAGCCGTATCTGTACCTTCCCGGGTGGAACGACCATCAGAACGTAAGAGCCAAGAAGAGCAAGTACCCGGAACCGAAAACCGAACATAATAACACAAACGTGGGAAAAGCGCAGCATGGGAATACCTGTGAAACGCCTTTGCATTCCGATGAAAACACCTGCAAGCAAATGAATACAGATGATTGCAATGGCAATCCGATGCACAACAAGGAAAGCAAGGGAATACAGGCGAACGCAAATGTGCCCGTAATCCAATCCGAATCCGAATCCATATCCGAATCCATATCCGAATCCATATCCGAATCCTTATCCGGTACCGTAGCTTCAGACGCGCGCGCGGGCTACGGACCGGGAGGGGAACCGGAGGGGGACCTCGGAGGAAAAGAGAGCGAATGTTTGAAAATCGTCCGAACAGACGGACGGGAGAGCTACGGGGTCCATCAGCAGATCTTTTTGAGCCCAGAGGAGTACCGGGAGCTGGTGGAGACATTTGGCCAAATCAACGTGGAATGCATGATCATCCGCATGGACAGGTGGCTTTGGGACCTGGAAAACGAGGGCGGGGACAAGCCCCTGGGGAACCACTGCCAGATGCTGAAGAAAAAACTCTGGAAGGAAAGGGTGATACCGGATGGAAACTGAGGACCGGGAGAAGCTGCGGCAGGCCCTGGCAATGTGCGCGGAAGAGAAATGCAGGGCCTGCCCACTGATCTGGGAGAAGGACTGCATGAAAAAGCTGGTATGTATGGCGGACACGGCGCTGGAAGAGGCCTACGGGGAGATCCGGCGGCTGAAAAAGATGTTCATCTGCCCGCCGAAGAGGGAGAAAGCCGATGGAGACCGCTGAAAAGCTACAAAGGCTCACGAAAGCGGAGATGATCTGGGTGATACTGGAGCTGGAACGCCGAAGTCTGGTTATGAGCGACCTGCCGTTCATTCTGCGGGACCTGGAGTTCAGAAAGCTGAACGAACGGGAGCAGGAGGCGGACAGGCTTTTGCATACCGCTGCGGAGAAACGCATGGCATACTGCGAGCTGATGAAGCCCTACGAGGGGAAGCGGCTGGTGGACATACCGCAGGAGACGATCGAAAAGGCGTCGCGGCTGCTGGAGGAGGCAGAGGAAGCGGCGCGGAAGTGGGACCGGATGATGGGAATGCCAAAAGGACGGAGGAGGAGGGATGGCCGTGGCTAGGAGAATGATTCACATGGCCCTGAATATCAGGGGAGGAATTGACAACGCGAAAAGTCTTTGCGGATGCATTAACGTTGACGGAAAAACACTGAATACCGAGCAGGAAGTAAAGCGGTTTTTGCGGGAGCAGCTGGCCATGGGGCGGAGACTGCTGCCCTGCGGCGACTGCGACAACTTCGACTTTGAAACGGGCTGCAAAGGCCATGACATGGAGGAATAACGATGGAATGCAAGGACTGTGAATGGTATAAAGCGAAAAACTGCCAGCATCAGTGTATGTTACTGCCGGACGGTATGACCTGTAGGGATTGTATTAACTTTGATTGGTGCAGCAAGGCGTATGGGGTTAAGCCGGAATACACATCCTGCGGCTTTGAGCCGATCAAATTCCGATCCAAAGTGAAGGGGTGTAGGGGAAATGGATGATTGCATAAGCCGGGAAGCGGCAATCGCTTATATCCGTGAGCGGGCAGAAGAAATGCAGAAAGCGTTTGAAGAACTGGGCGGCGAAAGCGGAATCTATGCCGATGCCTATAACGATCTGGCGGAGGACTTTTACAGAATCCCCGCCGCTGACGTGGAGCCGGTGCGGCATGGGAACTGGAATATCCGGCTTGCGGATGAACTGACCTTATGCCTGGAATGCTCTGTCTGCGGGCGCAGGGTTGACAACATAGATCTGCACCACCTGCTGGAAGCCGGAGAATATGGGGAGGCGTGCCGAAAATACCCGTATTGCCATTGCGGGGCCAGAATGGTTTTGGAGCCAGTGGTCCAGTCTGCGGCGGAGGATGGGAGGCAGACATGAGCAGAAAAATTGAGCTGATGCATGAGCTGTTTGGGGCCTGCGTGGGGAAGAAATGCGGGCAGTGCGGGCATCTGGTGGAGACCGGGACGCACCAGAAGAAATACTTCAAGTGCGAGGTATACGGGGACACGGCCAGCGAAGCTACGGACTGGGCCAGGAGTTGGCCCGCCTGCATGATGATCGGGGACCCAGGGGCCTGGATGGGGCGGAATGTGATGGAGCTGGCCCGGGGGGACCGGAAGAAGGAGGAAAGCCCCATAGAGGGGCAGATGGATCTGTTTGGAGGGGGCGCGGGATGATTCACTTTCAGACAAAAATGGAGGGCTTTCACGAAGATCCGGAAGAGGAGCCGAAGAAAGCGGAGCCCTTCGGGATCCCGTTCCCGGGGAAGAATGTGAGCACCGGGCAGGCGGTTGGAATCGTAAAGTGGAGAATGGAGGACGAAACGGTGCCCATCTGGGCGAAGGTAAGGGCCATTGAAAAGGTTGCGGGGTTTCCGACGCTGAACGGGGTCACCAAGGACGAGCTGCAAGGGTGTCTGAAATGGTTGTTTCATCATTTTGATTTTGATATTTAGGAGGAAAGAAAATGGCGAAATTTGTAAAGTGCCACGCGGAGGGCGAGGAGTTTCTGGTGAATCTGGACCTGGTGGTGGCGGCGATCAGCAAAGAGGGGCACGCAAAGCTGCTGTTTCAGGACGATACTGCCCAGGAAGTGGACGAGAGCTACGAGGACATGAAGAAGTCGATCGCCACGGCCCAGGGCGGACTGCCCATGGACGTGAGCCAGGTGTATTGAGATGTACGAGATCAAAAGAGGCGGCGTGACGGTGTGCCGGTCGGAGACGCTGGTGCGGTGCGGGTATACGGAGAAGCAGCTGAAGGGAATGCTGGCGGATGGGTACCGTTACTATGTGGACGGGAAGCCGGTACGGAAGGCAGGGGGCAATGGAGAAGATAAAAATTGACCCGGAATGGGATAACCTGGCAAAGGAAGCGGCTGAGGCCAGAAACGCGGGGGTTACATACGGCGTTTTCGAGGGGCGGCGGTATGCCAGGGAGCAGGAAAAGATCCTGGAAAAGGAACGCAGGTACGCCGAATACAAGGCCCGGAAGGAACGGGAACGGTGGGCAAGGCGGGCGGCGAAGAAGGCCCAGGCGGAGCGGGAGGCCCGGGAAAAGGCCGGGACGGTGTGCCTGGCGGGGGCGGAAGAGAGGGCCGGGACGGCGGACAGCAAAGAGGAACCTGCGGCACGGAAGACACCGAAAGGGGAACCGGGAGAGAATCCGCGGAAATGCCTGGGATGCGGAAAGGTCCTCACGGGGAACCAGAGGAAATACTGCTCTGTGCGGTGCGAATATCTGGTACACCAGGAGGAGCGGAAAAAGGCCCGAAAAGAAAAATACTGGGAGGATCACCCGCGGGCAGGGCGGAAATGCGCGGTATGCGGCGCGATGCTGGAGACCCGGCAGAAGTTTTACTGTTCGGAGGGCTGCGCCCGGGCGGCGCGGAACGGACGGCGGCGGAAAACGGAAGGCTGAGCGAAAGGAGATGCGGGGATGGCGGAGGCACGGAGAATTCGGGTCGTGGAGAATGAAAACCTGAAGGCGCTGATGAAGGTCCGGTATTTGCAGGCGGACATTGAATCGCTGGAGCTGCGGGAGCTGTGGGAGCGGGAGCGGATGAACCGGATGACCCAGCAGATCACGGCCTGCGTGGGCGGCAGCGGGGGCAAGGGCGGCATGGATGAAGCATTTGCTGCCATGGCGGACATTGAACAGCGGCACCGGCTGCTGGTGAAGAGTTACACAAGGCAGATCGCCCGGGCGGAGCGGATCCTGGGAGAGATCCGGGACCCGGAGAAGCGGAGCCTGGCGCGGCTGATCTACCTGGACGGGGTGGCGGACATACGGGCCAGGGAGCGGCTGGGGCTGAGCCGGGGGGAATTTGAGCGGCTGCGGCGGGAGCTGGAGGCGGGGATATGAAAAGCGCAGACGTATGCGCTTTTGGACGGTAGATGTTCCCGGGCGGGGTGTTGAAAAAACAAGGGGGATGCGATAAAATGATAGCGTCGAAAGACGGGCATTGATGATCCTTCCGTAAGTTGAAGGGAAAGGCAGCTGGGAAACCGGCTGCCTTTTTCATTGGGAGAAAAGCGCAGACGTATGCGCTTTTGGTTATGGAGGCAGTATGGCAGGCGTTTATATGTACATTGACGCGTCGGAGCTGGATGGGCTCATAAGCTCCATGCGGGAGAAACTGACACCGCCGGAATTCGACCGGCTGATGAAACGAACGCTGAATGAAGTGGGCAGGCGGATGAAGACGCCTATCAAAAAGGCGGTCCGGGAACAGTACAGCGCCCCTGCCGGATTTGTCAGCGAGGGGATCAAGAGCCCGAGAATTGAAAGCAGCGGTGGCGGCATGACCTGCATCATTCCGTTGATCGGCCCTAAGGGGAACATTGGCAGCACCTTTGTTGCCAGCGGCGGCTGGCATGGGTGGAATCCGCCCAAGTACCGGATTACGGTTTCCATTCTGAAGGGGCAGAGAAGCACCTTGCCGGAGACCCTGCCCCACCAGGGCGGACAGCCGCCTTTCCGGAACACAGGGAGTAAAATAGCGGGGGTGGTCATGACCCGAAAGGGTAAGGACCGGCTGCCCATTGAGCGGGTTTCGGCCCTGGCTCTGCCTCAGATGCCCATGAACCGGGCGGAACCGGAGGTGGAGCGGGCGGCACTGGATCTACTGGAAAAGCGGGTAGTGCATAACTTTTCCCATATGTTCGGAGGCGGGTAATGGAGCTGACGAAAAAAGAGCTGGCGGGGTTGGCGGGGTATACGTACCGGCGGCTGTTTGACATTGACAAAGGGCTGGCGAAGGACAAGAAGCTCTTTGTAGAGGGAGAAAACGGGAAATACGACGCGGCGGCTTTCGTGCAGCGGTGGGTGGACTACCAGGTAGGCGAGGCCACGGGGAAGAGCATGGGGCTGGAAGAGGCCAAGGCGGTCCACGAGCAGGTGAAAATTGAGAAGACCCGGCTGGAGGTGGCCCGGATGCAGGGGGAGCTGATCGATGTGAACGAGGTGCGCTCCCTCTGGGCGGGGGTCATTAAGACGGCGGTGGGAAAGCTCTTGCAGCTGCCCGGACGGGTGACGGAGGAAATTTACGCTCTGGAGAGCCGGGAGGCCATTGCCGGGATATTGGACCGGGAGGTAAGGGCCTGTCTGGAGGAGATTGCGGACACGCCGCTGCCGGAAGAGGCAGAGGGGCCGGTGGAGGAAGAGAAAGACGAAGAGTAGGGAACGGCCTGCGTGCCGTTCTGTTCGCCAAGTGCCGGGGAGGCCGGGGAAAACGGACCGGCTGGAGGCGGTGGGGCGGCGGAACGCCACGTAGGGCGTTCCCTACGAGCTTTGGCTGGGTGCCTCCGGCGGCGGTTTTCTTGCTTCTGCAAGAAAATCGATAAGAAGCAGCCTCAAGGGGGCGCTGACCGCTGCTTGCTCCCGCCGCAGAGCCGATGTATTAGTGGTGCGGTTGCCACCGGCAATCGATTCATTAGATTCGCTGCGCGACGCACCGCCCCCTTGAGAATCCTTTCCGGCGCGCCATTACGGACCTGAGAAGAATGTTTTGGCGGGGTTGCTGAGGAACTTTTGCTTTTAGGAGGATGCATGGAAAAGGCGAATTTTAAGGAGCGGGCGCTGTATTTGATCAGTCCGGAGAAGGGGGCCAGGGCCTACCGGGAACGGGTGCGGAAGGAGCGGCTGGAACGGCAGAGGGATGGGCTGGAAATAATGGAAGCGGCCACGGGGTACGGGAACCACGGGGCCAGCAAGACCCTGAACTCCATGGTAGGCTGGATCGTTGGCGGCGGCGCGGCGGAGGATGACATCGACCTGCAGGGGGCGACCCTGCGGCAGCGGGCCAGAGACCTGTACGCCGGAGGCGGCCTGGCAAAATCCGGGCCGGACACGCTGACGGCGGCCACAGTGGCCTGGGGGATTATGCCGAGCCCCAAGATCGACGGAGAAAAGCTGGGGCTTTCCGACGAAAAAGCGGACCAGTGGGAGCGGCAGACCCTGCGGGAATTCCGGCTATGGGCAAGCTCCCCCCAATGCGACGCGGAGCGAAGCAAGAACTTCTACGCCCTGCAGAAGCTGGCGTTTCTCTCCATGCTCATGAGCGGGGATGTGTTCGCCCTGTTCGGCATGAAGGAGAACAAGCGGACGCCCTACCAGACCACCATACGGCTGCTGGAGGCGGACCGGATATGCACACCGGATACGGACGGAGATTCGGATGTGAAGGAGACGGAAAGCGGCGGGCGGATCGTGGACGGGGTGGAGATATCCAAAGACGGGGAAGTGATCCGGTATCACATCGCTAACCGGCACCCGCTGCGGGAGAACGACACAGAGAATGTGAGCTGGACGGCCATTGAGGCCTACGGCAAGGACACGGGATATCCCAACATCCTGCACATCACCACCTTTGAACGCCCGGAGCAGCGGCGGGGAACGCCCTTTGTGGCGGCCCAGATTGAAAAGATCAAGCAGCTGGACCGGTACATCAACTCTGAATTGGCCGCCAACGTGGTAAGCTCCATGCTGACGGCGTTTCTCGTTTCTGACGAAGACGACGGAAAGGCGGGGCTGGAAGATGCGGTCAACGAGGAAGACAAGGTAACGGACGACGACCTGCAGCTGGAACTGGCCCCCGGAGCCATTTACGACCTGCCGCCTGGGAAAAAAGTAGAAAGCGTGAATCCACTGCGGAGCAACTCCGGGTTTGAGAGCTTCGTAAACGCCATGTGGACGGAGATCGGCGCGGGGATGAAGACGCCGAAGGAGGTTCTGATCAAGAAATACGATTCCAACTACACGGCGGCAAGGGCGGCGCTGCTGGACTACTGGCGGACCGTCAGGACCTACCGGGCGGAATTTGTGGACAGCTTCTGCCAGCCGGTATATGAGGCATGGCTTTCCGAGGCGGTGGCCATCGGGCGGGTGGAGGCCCCGGGGTTCTTTGAGGACCCGGCGGTACGGCAAGCCTGGTGCGCCTGCAGCTGGAAGGGAGCCAGCATGGGCCATGTGGACCCGAAGAAGGAGGCGGAAGCGGCCTCCATGCGGATATCCCTGAACATCTCCACCCAGGAGCAGGAGGCCAGCGAGTACAACGGCAACAGCTGGGCGGAGAACGTAAGGCAGCGGAAGAAGGAAGCGGCAGCGGCGGCAGAGCTGCGGGCGCTGGACCCCAATGCCGGGCAGATAACGGTGCGCAAGGATGGGGAAGAGGAAACGTAAAGGCTTCCCCCAGGGGAAGGCTTTTAATTTGAAAGGAGGCTATTATGCCGAAGGATAAGCGGTTTCAGTTTCGGTTTGATGTGAGCGAGAGCGCCGGAAAAGACGAAGCGGAGATCATGCTGTACAGTCAGATCGTGAGCTACAAATGGAGCAAGGACAACGACAACGAGATCACGGCGGCGGAATTTGACAAGGCGCTGAAGCAGGCGAAGGCGGCGGGCCGGGACAGGCTGCGGCTGCGGATCAACAGTCCTGGGGGCTCTGTTTCCCAGGCGGTGGCCATGAAGACCATAGTGGAAAACGGCGGGTTTTCGGAGGTCAACATTGACATTGAGGGGCTGTGCGCCAGTGCGGCGACATTCTTCCTCTGCGTGCCCGGGGCACACGTAAGGATCGCCTCCGGCAGCGAGGTCATGATCCACAATCCCAGCTGCATGGAATGGGGCACGGCGGAGGATCTGGAAAAGACCGCCCGGCGGATGCGGGCCATGGAGAAGGAACAGCATGGCTGGTACGCGGCCCGGACCGGGAAAACCGAGGAAGAGATCAAGGCCATGATGGACGCAACCACCTGGATGACCGCCAGCGAGGCAGTGAAACAGGGGTTCTGCGACGAGGTCATGGAGACGGCAGAGGCGGCGGCCTGTCTGGACGCGGACAGCTGGGCGCTGATGCGGGAATGCTACGAGAAGGTGCCGGAGGCACCCAAAAAACAGGTCAGTACCGGGAAACCGGCTGAACATACAAAAGAAGGACTGGAGGGAAAAAACATGGATTTTGAAAACATGACGGCGGAGCAGCTGAAGGAGCAGGCACCCCGGCTCTATGAGGCGGCGATGCAGGAAGGCCGGAAGGCGGGCATTGCCGACGAACGGGACCGGATGCAGGCCATTGACGAGCTGACGGACGAGGGCTATGAGGACCTGGCCCAGAAGGCGAAGAATGAGGGCTGGACGGAAAGCGCATTCCTGAAGGAGCTGCGCAAGGCAAAGGCGGACAGGAAAAAGGAATTTCTGAAGGAGCGGAAGGGCGAGACCGGGGCAGCGGAGCAGGTCCTGGGCGGCAGCCAGGGGGACCAGGACGGGAACGCCGAAGAGGAAATGAAGAAGTTCCGGAAAGAGGCCAAGGAGATGGCGGAGGAGCTGACGGGGGCCAGCTCCGGCGGGATGTTCTGAGGGGCATTCCGTTATGACGGAGGCTGATGCCGTGTCGCGGCTGGGTGCCTCCGACGGAATGTTTTGGGAAACATTCCGTTGTGACAGAAGCTTGCGCCGCATGTTGGCTGGGTCCCTCCGGGGGCGGTTTTCTTGCTTCTGCGAGAAAATCGATAAGAAGCAGCCTCAAGGGGGCGCTGACCGCTGCTTGCTCCCGCCGCAGAGCCGAGGTATTTATGGTGCGATTGCCACCGGCAATCGTTTATTTCGGATTCGCTGCGCGGAGCACCACCCCACCTTGAGAATCCTCCCGGCGCGCCATTACGGACCTGGGGAGAATGTTTCGGCTGGGTAGTACAAAGGATTTTGAGGGGAATATCCGCAGAGACGATGCGTTGCCGGGAGAAATACATGGGATCGTTAGACGGGAGATTTTGGAAACTGGAGGTTGAAATATGTACAGTGTGATCGGAAAGAAGGAATTCAGCTATTTGCTGGCGGATCCGCAGGGGGCGGATGTGATTGCCATTCCCTGCGAGCCGGGGAACGGGGTTATCAAGCGGGGCACGGTGATGGTGCGCAAGGACACCGGAATGTGGGCACCGGCGGCTGCCGCGGATGTGGCGGAAACCAAGATGCTCTGCGTGATCGACGAAGAGGTTGACACCACCCAGAACGCCAAGGTGGCGGAGGATGCCCGGGCCTACCGGGCGGGCAGACTCATTTACGGCAAGGTGACCCTGGCGGCAGGGGCGGCGCTGACGGCGGCGAATCTGCTCGTGCTGCGGAAGCAGGGGCTTGTGTTTGACCGGATGGAGGAGACCGGGACCTTCGACAACGAGAAGAAGGGCTGAGGCTGCGGGCGGCGGGGACTGAGCGATCTGCGAAAAAAAGCCCCCGGAAGTTCCGGGGGGAGAGACGCGGTATTTCAGGCGAGCTGCTGGCGCAGAGCATCCTGCAGCACTTTGGAGCAGTTGATCCCGAGTTTATCTGCCCGGGCGGCCATCCAGGCGGGAATGGAGACATTCTTCCGGACGGCTCTGGTATCTGTCAGAGCGCGGTACGCGATGGTGTCTACGCGCACAAGGGTACACACGTCCGTAGGCGCGTGGGGGATATCACACTGCGCAGAGGCAGGGGCAATGGGGTCATCTTCATCCTCCATGGTGCACAGGCACGCTGCCAGCGCGTCGGTGATCTGGTCAATGGCATCGGACAGGCTGCGGCCGGTGGTGATGCAGCCGGGGATATCCGGCACGGCGGCATAGAAGGTACCATCTTCTTCATGAATGGTGGCGGTATAGATATAAACCATGTTTTTCACTCCTTGCTGTCAAGTTTATTCAGATGAAAGAGGGAGAGAGGCGGGAGGGCCCGCAGAACCGGATCATTTCCGGTTCCGCATGGCCTCCTTGAGGATGTAGCGGGCATCGTTTTCATTGAAATCGTGCCGCTTGACTGGAATTGAAATTCTCGTTTCCGGATTCCGGTAGATGTCATGGTTTGCGCCATGCCGCTGGAAAACAAAACCGAGGCTTTCCAATTCCTTGATGGTCTTCGCCCTGGGATTCAATCTCTCTCCCCCTTTCATTGACTATTATACACACTGTTGTGTAAAATGTCAAGCGGGAAATGTGTAAAATTGTGTAATCAGAGAAACGGGACAGCCTGTGGAGCGGATACGAAAACGAGTTTTTAAGTTGGAAAGGAGATTTTTATATGGATATTTATTCTACCCGGGCACAGCTGGCGGCGATTGAGCAGCAGCCCCGGGAATACAGCTTCCTGTACGACCTGTTTGTGCAGGAGAAGGGCTGCGTGGAGGACAACAAGGCCATTTACGACTACCGGAAGGGCACCCGGCGGATGGCGCCCATTGTGCACGAGAATACCGGCGGCATCCTCATGGAGCGGGACGGCTACGAGACCCGTGAGATCGACTTCTGCACCATTGCCCCGGAGCGGATCATCACCAACCCCGACCTGGCTGGCCGGGCTTTCGGCGAAAAGATCCTGGGAGCCATGACCCCGGAGCAGCGGGAAAAGAAAATGCTTATCAAGGACCAGATCGAGATGCGCCGGGCCATTCAGCGACGCAGAGAATGGATGGCCCGGCAGGTGCTGCTGACCGGCAAGCTCAGCGTCTTCCGCTACACCAACGAGGGACGGGACCTGCACACCACCATGGTGGCGGACTACGGCTTTACCAACACCTTCACCCCTGCGACGGCCTGGGGGCAGACCGGCGCGGACATTGAGGGCGATATGCAGACCGTTTTCGACATGGTTTATGACGGCGGCGGCTACGCCGATGTGATTCTGATGGACCCGGAGGCTGCCAGGGTCATGCTCAGCGACAGCAAGTACATGAAGCAGTTCGACGGGCGGAACATCGACATGGGCACCATCAACACCCGGTACAAGGGTGCGGGCATCCGCTTCATCGGCTGGAACAGCGACGGCGTGGAGATGTATTCCTGCGCGGGCACCTTCGTAGATGACGACGGCACCGTGAAGAAGATCCTGCCCAAGGGAACCCTGGTGGCGGGCTACAAGGGAATGCTGAACGGCTGGCACGGCCCCGTGACCCAGGTGGAGAGCAACGGTCCCGACGCCCAGCACAAGACCTACATCAAGAAGGAAGTGCCCCTGCGCTACGGCACCATTGACGGCAACGCCATTAAGAACCGGATCACCAGCAGACCCACCATCGTCCCCGAGAACGTGGACGGCTGGGTCGTGGCCAACGTGCTGTAAAGGAGCGTGGAAGGTATGGGAAAACTGTATCTTTGCCGCCACCATGTACGGTTTGCGGACTTCACGGCAATCCCCGGGGAGGTCGTAGAGGCGGAGCTGACAGAGGCGGCGGAAAAGCGGCTGCTGGCGCTGGGGGCGCTGGAGGCTGTGGAGCTGGACAATGACCCTGACGCGCCCCAGGGCGGCCCGGCGGGGGAGAATACCCCGGGTGCGGACGACGCGGCGCAGGAGCCCGAGGATTCGGCGGAAACTGAGGAAGAGAATACCGAAGAAGAGGACACTGAGGCCGCCGAGGCACTGGCTGCCGCGGCAGCCAAGGCCTGCGCGGCGGAGACGCCCAAGCGGAAGAGGAATCAGAAATGAGGGTAAGGCTCTGCGGGCAGGAGGACACTCTGGAGGTCGAGGAGAGCCTGGGACGGCGGCTGTGCGAGCAGGGGAAGGCGGTCCCGGGGGACCGGGGGATTGTGCCCGAAAGGAAATCCCTTGGGGGACCACACCGGGAAAGCGGACTGGTTCGCAATGACATGGATGTGTCTGAGCAGGCAGAGAACCGGGCCCCCTCATCCACCACCGCTACGCGGCGGTCCCACTTCCCCGTAGGGGAAGGCTGTGGGGAGACAGAGGGACGGACAGCACGGAAGAGAGGGAAACGGAATGGGGCTTGCGGAGAAGATAAAGACGGACAATAAGAACGTCTTTATGAATCTGGAGCAGTTCGGCAGCAGGCACACCTGGAACGGGATCCCCTTTCTCTGCGTGACAGATGAAGAGGCTGCGATGATCCGGAAAAACCACAATGTGGTTGACATCAGCTGGGACAACAACACCCGGGAGACCATTCTCTACCTGCCAACAGGGACATTTCCCGGGAAAGCCTGGCCCAATGAACAGGGGTTCTTTGACCGGCGCAGCGTGAAGATATTGCAGGTGCAGGAGGACTGCGGGATGCAGACCATCCTGCTGGTGGAATACACGAGAAAGGCGGTGGGCGGATGACCACACGGCAGAGGCTGGAGGCCCTGGAAAAATGGGCGGAAGAGAGACTGTGCCGGGGAAGGGAATACAAGAGCCCTGACCCGGACGGAGACATTACCAGGGTGAAGCTCACGGAGCCGAAGGTTTATCTGGGGTGGTTCCCCGGGCGGGGACCGCGGACAGAGGACTGGGAGGAAGCCCCCAACGAGGCCCCGGGGATCCTGATCGCCCCGGGGACAACCTGCGGCCAGAAGGTGGAGGTCCGGCGCTTCGACGAAAACAGCAGAGTACGCAGGCCCCCGGAGCTGGGACAGACGGTGCAGATATCCATGATGTTCTGCATCTACGAGCCGGGGGTGCGGAAAGCGGGCTTTGAGGAGATGGCAGAGGCGGAAGAGCTGGACATCTCCAGAATTGACGACGGTACCCGGGAGGGGCTGCTGACGCTGACGGACTGGTTGGACGAAGCGGCGCGGCAGCTGCTGGACACCAGGTGCATACCGGGCAGCGACCTGATCCTGCAGGAGGAGACCCTGACCTACGGGCTTTATCAGGACGTGGGCTACATTGTGGACCGGCGGCCATTCTACTATGGGTTCCTGAATGCAACGTTCAACGCTTACGCCGGGGAAGAACCTGACGCGGGGGTTGCGGAACTGCTGTTGTGAGAAAAGCGCAGACGTGTGCGCTTTTGGGAATTGACAATTGACAATTGACAATTTTGGGGATGCGGGCCCGGGAGTGGGCATCGGCCCCTACGGCGAGGACTGATTTGCAGCGGAGTTTTTTGAAGGAGGTAAATTGAAAATGGCAGAATATTTGCATGGCGTTTATGGGCGGGTCCAGACGGAGGCGGTTGCCGGGGCTGAGGCTGCGCAGAACGCCTTTGTTTATGTGGGCACGGCACCGGTACATATGGTTTCCGGCGGCGGGGAGAACGTCAACAAGCCCATTGTATGCCGGAACTTCGCCCAGGCCAGGGCGAAGCTGGGCTACAGCGACGACTGGGCGCACTACACCCTGTGCGAGGCAATGCAGGTCCACTTCCTGCAGAAGGGCGTAGGGCCCGTGATCTTCATTAACGTGATGGACCCCGGGAAGCACGTGAAGAAGGACAAGCAGACCAAGAGCCTGGCGCCGGTGGACGGCAGCGTCACCATTCAGGGGGCGGAAGGGCTGGTGCTGGACAGTCTGGCCGTGACCGGCAAGACCCTGGGCACGGACTACACCGTAAGCGCCAACCTGGACAAGCACACGGTGGTGCTGACGGAGGTAAGCGCCGGGAGTCTGGGCGCCGAGACACTGACCATCACCTACCAGGAGGCGGACCCGGAGGCCGTGAAGGAAGCGGACGTCATCGGCAGCACGGACGGCTACGGCAGAAACACGGGGATCTACGCCATTCAGAATGTCTACCAGCTGACGGGCTTTATCCCCTCCTTCCTGCTGTGCCCCGGCTTCGGCAGCGGCAAGGCGGTGCATGACGCCCTGGCGGCAAACAGCCGGAAGATCGGCGGGCACTGGGACGGTTATATGCTCACGGACCTGCCCATTGCGGAAAGCGACGGGGCCGTTGGGCTGGACAAGGCGGCGGAGAAGAAGCAGAGCCTGGGCTTTACCCTGGAAAATGAGACGGTATACTTCCCCATGGCCCTGGGCACGGACGGGAAGCGCTACCACCTGAGCGTACTGGCTGCGGCCAACCTGCAGGCGCTGTTGGCGGACCAGGACGGCGTACCCTACAAGACGGCCAGCAACACGGCGGCGGAGATTATTCAGAATCTCTACCTGGGGGAGAATGACACGGACCGGGTATTCCCGGACGGCGTGATCAACGAGGCTCTGGGCAAAAACGGCATTGCTTCCGCGGCCTTTGTAGGCGGCAAGTGGGTGATCTGGGGCGCCCACAGTGCGGACTACGGCCCCGGCAGCGGCAACAGCCTGAATATCTCGGAAGTGAACCGGATGATGCTCTACTACATCTCCAACGACTTCCAGCACCGGAACGCAGAGAACGTGGACAAGACCATGACCCGGAACGACATTCAGGCGCTGGTTGCCCAGGAGCAGGCACGGCTGGACGCCATGGTCAAATCCGGGGCGCTGTGCTACGGCAAGTGCCGCCTGGACACCGGGGCGGAGGCTCTGGGCGACCTGGTGCAGGGGGATTTCACCATCGTATTTGACGTGACTGTGACCCCGCTGTGCAAGAGCCTGACGGCAGTGGTGAACTGGACGGAAGCGGGCATTGCGGTCTACTACCAGGGAATGACGGAGTAAGGAGGAAACGAGAATGCTTCGGAAAGTTTACAACAATGTGGAGGGCCACAGAGTGCTGGACGGCGGCCAGGTCTGCGAGGACATTACCAGCATCAGCCTGCCCACTCTGAGCAACACCACCAGCACCATCAAGGCTTCCGGCATGGCCATGGACGTGGACGTGCCGGACACCACCCACATGGAGGCGGCGGAGATCGGCATCTCCCACAACAACGGCGTGAACTGCAAGCTTTTGGCGGCACCGGGCAAGCACAGCCTGGAAGCCAGAGTGGTGCGGCAGCGCTACAACGTGCAGGCGGGCGCCATCGAGCACGAGCAGGTGAAATTCCGGGCCACGGTGCTGCGCAAGAGCACCGAGAAGGGCACCATCGAGACAGGCAACCCCTACGGCAGCACGGAAAAATTCTCCGTACTGCGCTACGAGGAGATCGTGGACGGGGAGACGGTTATGCTGATCGATGCCATGGCGGGGATCATTATGGTAAACGGCGTGAACTACACGGACCCGGTGGAGAATCTGCTGAAATGAGAAAAGCGCAGACGTATGCGCTTTTGAAAATTGACAGTTGACAATGGAGAATTGACAATTATGGGCGGTGCGGGGCCGGTGGGGGCATCGGTGCCTACTGGCTGTGGTGCGCAGTCGTTCCACAGGTCAGTTTGTGCCGCACGAATTATGGTGCGATTGCCACCGGCAATCGTTTATTTTCGATTCGCTGCGCGGAGCACCACCCTCATCCGTCAGGGCTACGCCCTGCCACCTTCCCCCAGGGGAAGGCTTTTTAGAAAGGAATATCAAAAATGGATGAAATTAAAAATCAGGAAGAAAAGAAACAGGAAGCGGAGGCTGTGAAGAATCTGATGGACCCGGGGGAGCAGCTGCGGCTGGTCCGGAAGGGGAAGATGAAGCTCAGCGCCCCCATTCAGGACGGGGAACGGACTGTGGCGGAGCTGAGCTGGGACTTTGGAAAGCTGACAGGGCTGGAATACGCGGAGGCCCTGGACAGCGGAGACGGTCAGAACAATTTCCGGATGACGAACACCCAGGCGCTCTGCCTCTTCGCCGCGGCTGCGGCAAAGGTGACGGAGGGCCTGAGCGCCCGGGAGATCCTGAAGGGGTTGGACGGCATGGACGCGCCCGCGGCCATCCGGGTGGCGACCATTTTTTTCACGGCTTCTTTCCGGGTGGGAAACCGGAATATCTCCGAAGTGTGACGGAGGTGGCCATGGTCAGCCGCAGCGGCATTCCGGAGCTGCTGGGGCTGCCCATAGGGCTGTTTTTTGAGATCCGGCAGGCCATCCGGGAGAATCTGGAAAGGGCGGCGCAATGATGCGGATATTCTACAACGGAACGGACATTACGGCGGCCTGCTGCCCGGAAGAGGCCATCTACTACGACAGGACCGGCAAGGCGGACAGTCTGGAGCTGACGCTGCCCTTCGGGGAACGGTGGATCAGCTGGGGCACGGAAGAGGGGGACACTCTCCGGGTGACCCGGGACGGCTGCGACACCGGGGAGATGTACATCACGGCGGCGGAACTGGACAGCGGGAAATTCCGGGTCCTGGCCACAGCGGCGAAACCAAAATGCCGGAAAAAGGGGTACAGGGTCTACAGCGGAACCATGCTCCGGATCTGCGCCCGGGCGGCGGGAGAGGGAGATTCTTCCTTTTCCTGCTGGGGGGTGGAGGATATGGCGCTGGGCAGCGCTGTACGGAGCGGGGAGACCCCCGGGGAATTCCTGAACCGGCTGGCAGAGTATGCCGGGGCGGCGCTGAAGACCTACAACGGGGCGTTCCGGATGGTGGGCATCCGGAAGGCTCAGGAGCGGGCGGTCATACAGACCCTGCGCCTGCGGGGGGAACAGCCGGGGGTGCGATACCTGCGGCGGTTTGACCTGGGGACGGCGAAGCTGACGGTAGGGACCGGGGCAGGACAGGTAAGCGCCTGGGAGACGGAAGAGGGGCCGGGACCGGAGGAGACCGTAACCGGGACCCCTGCCCGGGAGGCGGCCCTGGCGGGGGTGATTGCCCGGAACCTGATTCTGGCGAAAAACCGGCAAAGGGAAGAGCTGACGGTGGAAACGGCATTCTCCCCGGGCTGGACGGCCCTGGGGCGGATCGACACCGAAGGAACCGGGGCCCTGGGCGGGCAATGGATCCTGGAAGAGGTGCGGCAGGACCTGAAGAACGGGCGGACCAGGGGGAGGATGGTTCGGGTCATTTAGAAAGGAGGCGGAGGGGATGGAGAAAGGGGAGCTGCTGAAAGCGACCTATGAACTGTTCCGGCCGCCGAGAAGAAGGACGGTGAGCCAATGGGCGGACGAAAACAGAATTCTGGTTTCGGATTCTTCCAGCGAGGCGGGCCGGTGGCGGACGGACAGGGCGCCCTATCAGAGAGAGATCATGGACGCCTTTACGGACCCAAAAATCTACGAAATTGACGTTATGGCATCGGCCCAGGTGGGCAAATCGGAGATCCAGCTGAACATGATCGGCGAGGCTGTGGACGAAGACCCGGGGCCCATGATGTATGTACAGCCCACCAAGGAAATGGCGGAGGACTATTCCAAGCGGCGCATTGCGCCCATGATCTCCGCCTGCCCCACGCTGCGGGAAAAGTTTTACGCAGCCAAGGGCAAGGACAGCAACAACACCATCAGTATGAAACTGTTTCCGGGCGGGAGCCTGGCCATCATCGGGGCAAACAGCCCCACCGACCTGGCCAGCAAACCCATCCGGTATTTATTATGCGACGAAATAGACCGGTTCCCGGATTCGGCGGGGACCGAGGGCGACCCCATCGCGCTGGCGGAACGGCGGACGGAGACCTTCCGGCACAACCGGAAGATCGTCAAGTGCTCGACGCCCACCATCAAGGGCAAGAGCAAGATCGAGAAGGCGTTTATGAAGGGAACACAGGAAGAGTGGCGGACGGAATGCCCCCAATGCAAAAGCTTTTCATTCATCCGGTTTGACGACATCCGCTTTGACCGGGAGGAATTCCGGGACGAAGACGGGAAGAAGGACTGGATCGTCACGAACGCCCGGTGGCGGTGCCCGGTATGCCAGAGGGAGATCCCGGAGGCGGAGGCAAAGCGGCTTCCGGCGAAGTGGTTTGCCCGGAACCCGAAGGCGCTGGCAAACGGGATACGGTCCTTCCGGCTGAGTGCCTTTATGAGCCCATGGTCAGACTGGCGGGACATCGCCCTCTCCTTTCTCCACGCCAAGGACGACCCACAGCTATTGCAGGTTTTCCACAACACCATGCTGGGGGAGAGCTGGGAGCTGCGGGAGAGCAACAGCGAACCCCAGCAGCTCTACGGGCGGCGGGAACACTACAACGCCCAGGTTCCCACGGGGGTGCTGGTCATGACCATGGGCGTGGACACCCAGGATAACCGGCTGGAATACGAGATCGTAGGCTGGGACCGGGACGAACAGAGCTGGGGCATCCAGCGGGGAATCATCCCCGGGCGGCCCGACGCGCCGGGGGTCTGGGAGGAAATCGACAACCTGCTGGAGCAGGAATGGGAAATGGCCAACGGAATGACCCTGCGGATATCGGCCACCTTCGTAGACTCCGGCGGGCACTTTACCTCGGACGTATACCGGCAGTGCGCCCGGCGGGAGATGCGGCGGGTTTTTGCCATCAAAGGCGAGCCGGGCGAGGGCAAGGCCTACGTCAGGCTCATGAAAAAGGAAAAGGACGCCCCGAAGGGGACCCGGTTCATGATCGCCGTGGACAGCGGCAAGGAGGCCATTCTCTACGGGGCCGGGGTGGAGGAACCGGGGGCGCGGTTCATGCACTTCCCCGTAGGCGACGACCGGGGGTACGACCTGGAATTCTTCCGGGGGCTGCTTTCGGAAAAGCAGATGCTGGTAAGACGGCGGGGACAGAATGTGATTACCTGGGAGAAGGTACACGAGCGGAACGAGCCTCTGGACTGCCGGAACTACGCCAGAGCTGCCTACAAGTTTTTCCACTGGGACTTTACGAAGGTGGAAAAGATTCTGCGGGGGGAGGACACGGAACCGACTGTGACAAGAAATGAGGCGGCGAGGAAGAGAACGAAGCGGGTCATCAGTAAGGGGATCCAGGTGTAGGAGGTATTGTGGGAATTACGACGATCTGGACGCTGGCGGAGGCGCAGGAGATGGTTGGGGAGCTGAAAAAAGCCATCCGGTCCATTGTTTCCGGCACGGCGAAGAGCTACAAGATCGGGTCCAGGGAATACTCGGCGCTGGACCTGAACGAATTGCAGGCCCAGCTGAATTATTTCGGCAACATTGTGGAAAGCCTCAGCGGCAAGGGCCGGGCCACCCGGGTAAGCCGGGTGGTGCCGAGGGATCTGTAAAATGGCGGAAGTTGAGAGAGGAATCGCGGCGGAGGTCACGGAGGCGGGGGTGCGGGCGGTGAGCCTGGACAGGCCCGGGATCGTGACGCCGCCGCTGAAAAATTTATATACGGGCACGCTGGCCGAAAAGGACAGGGTGCTTTTTGTTTTGTTCCCGGACGGGGAAGGGTTCCTGCTGGGGAAAATCTAAGGAGGCAGATGTGTGGCGGGCGGAAAAGAATTAAGAGCCGATATCGTTATCGGCGGCAAGGCGGACGCGAGCTTTTACGCCCTGGGCGGAGCGCTGCAGACCCTGGGCGGGCAGCTGAGCGTCATCAGCGACAAGCTCATAGATTTCGGGACCGAATCCACCAAGGTTTACACCGGCTACGAGGACAACCTGCTGGACACGCAGGTAGCTCTGCGGACCCAATACGAAAGCGCCAGCGAGCTGCAGAAGGTGATGAAGCAGCTGGATTCCCAGGCCATGCAATGGGCCAACAACACAAGGTTCACCACCACGGACGTGACGGAGGCCATTTCGGAGGCCAGCCACGCAGGCTGGGATCTGGACAAAATTCTGGAAGGGATCCCGGCGGCCATGAACATCTCTATGGCCGGATCCATGAGCCTGAGCGAGGGCCTGGAATACCTGGTGGACATCACCAACGCCGCGGGACTGAGCTTTGAAGACCTGGGCAGCCTGACGGACTACTGGGCCTATGCCGCCAACAAGAGCAGCACCACCATTCCGGAAATGGGCGCGGCCATGCAGAAGATGGGCGCCACTATGAGCTTCGTCAAGGGAGACATGGCAGGGCTCACCACCATGCTGGCGGTGCTGGCCAACAACGGCACCAAGGGCACGGAAGCGGGCACGCTGCTGCGCAACAGCATGATCAGGCTCCTGGCCCCCACGCAGACGGCGGCGGAGGCCATGGACGCGCTGAACCTGAGCAGCGACGAGCTGGAAGAGATCTATTCCAACACGGCGAACCTGGAAAAGGCAAACGCGGCGCTGGAAGAGGCGGGGTTTTCTGCCTATGACGCCAACGGAAACCTGAAATCCTTCCTGACCACCTTTGAGGACCTGAACAGGGCCACCAAGGGCATGACGGAGCAGGAGCGGAACGAGGTGCTTTCCGCCATCTTCCCCAGCCGGACCATTACGGGGGCGCTGGCGCTGCTGGACGCCGCCGGGAAGGGCTGGGACGGGATGTACGACAACATCCGCTCCAATGGGTCCGGATATGCCGAATATGCCGCCGAGACCATGGAAAGCGGACTGGGCGGGGCACTGCGGCACCTGGAAAGCGTCTACAATGTGACCCAGACCCGGACAGGCAAGGCCCTGAGCGGGTTGGTGGAGACCGGCGCGGAGGGCATCAGCGGCCTGCTGGACAGGGTAAACGGCATGGACGACAGCAGCTTCCGGGGGCTGGTGGGCGGCCTGACGGGAATCGCGGCAGTGGGGCCGGGGCTGACCATCGCAGGCGGGGCGGTCCGGCTGATCTCCATGATCCTGGGAACGGGGACCATCGGGAAGCTGGCACTGGCGGGGACGGCACTGGCCGGGATCGCCGGGGCCATGGCAACCTACAATGAAGCCCAGGAAGAGGCGAAGTTCGGGAACCTGTCTCTGGACACGGAGGCAATCGGGGAGAATATCCGGGACCTGAACAAGGCATTCCGGGACGGGAAAAAGGACATCGAAACCTACGGCCAGGCGGCGAAGGACGCCCTGAGCAGCTATGAAACCGCTTCCGGCAGTCTGAAAGAGGGGCTGCTGAACGGACTGTTCAGCGGGGGCTCCATTACGGAAGACGACAAGCGGAACTTTCTGGAGCTGGGAGACCAGGCGGCACAGGCTGTGCTGGAGGGCATCCAGGCGGGCTACCGGGAGGCGAAGGCCGGGGCGGAATTCTTCTCCGACGGCGAGACGGATGGGGTCTGGGCCGGGGTGCTGGACACCCTGGAATACGGATATTCCGACGCAATTCAAACGGCCCAGAGCCTGTCCAATCAGCTGCGTGAGGCAATGACCAGCGCATTCGCGGACGGGAACCTGACCAGCGAGGAAATCGACAACATTCAGAGCATTTTGCAGCAGCAGAATGAGTTGATCGCCATGGCGGCGGATGCCAAAAACGCCACGGAACGGGAGAAGATCCTCCGGCAGGCCCAGACCCTGGGGCTGGACGGTCTGGAGGAAGTGAGCACGCTGGCGGAGAACCAGCGGGACGCGGAGCTCCAGAGCCTGGAGGACAACTACTGGGACACCTACTACCAGACGAAGCTCTCCGGAGAGCTGAAGATCAAAAACGGGGCAAAAAAGGCGGACGGGACCCTCTACAGTCAGGCGGACCTGGACCGGGAGCTGAACGCGCTGTGGGACGGAGATCCCGACAATCCCTTTGACGGGTATGTGGGGAAACGGAAAGAGGCGGAGGCGAGCTACGCCTCGTTCCTGCTGGACCTCTACAGCAGCACCATTGCGGGCAGCGAATACGGGAACGCCTGGGATGCCATGAACGCCCTGGTGGACGACTACCTGGCGTCGGGGACCACGACGGCCACGGCCATGGAGAATTACCGCAGCGGTGTGGCGGGCGGAGACCGGGCGGAAATCCAGACCTTTTTACGAAAAACCCTGGAAGCGCTGGGCGGCGAAAGCACGGCGGAAGAGCTGGCCGGGTACTTTGCCGGGAAGGGAGATTACACCTCCGCCAATGCTTTGCAGCGGGTGCTCACGGCCTACGGTCTGGCAAATCTGGATGCGGGGCAGGTAGACACCCAGGCCCAGGGACTGCAATATGGGCAGGCCTACCGGGCGGGGTACACGGCGGCGGACGCAAGAGCCCAGGAGGCGGCGCTGGAGGCCCAGGACGGCATGGCAAAGGCCGCCTGGGAGGGCATGAAGAGCGCCATGGAAACGGGGATCGCCTCCCAGTTTTCCAGCTACATGAGCGGCGATTACGTAGACACTGGCTTTCAGACCGGCATCCGGCAGATCGTGGAGTATCTGAAAGGGAGCTACGACCTTTCGGCGATCCCGGTAGCCCAGGGACTGGAAGGGGTGCAGGACTACGCGGCGGCCTACCGGATCCTCTTTGAAGAGGGGTTCAACGCGGAGGCCTACAAGATCGATGTGGATATGCAGCCCAACGCGGAGCCTCTGCAGCAGGCAATCGCGGCGGCGGACGGGCAGAGCATCACCGTGACGGTAAACGGCGACACCACGCCCTTGCAGCAGGCGGTGGCGAGCGCCGGGGCAGGGGGAAGCAGAACCGGGACCCATGGGGGAAGAGTCGGAAAATTCGCCGGGGGCGGACGGGCCACGGAGGCTTCCGTCTTCGGCGAGGCCGGGGCGGAATGGGCCATTCCGGAGAGCCACAGCCAGAGAACGGCGGAACTCCTGAACGCCGCCCGGGCAGCCAGCGGCTTTACCTGGGGGGACCTGATCAGCCGGAACGGCGGACTGAACGCCGGGAACAATGCAAAAATCGGGGAGATCATCTACAGCCCCACGATCTATGCCCAGGATTCCCGGGGCGTGGACGCGGCGCTGCGGGAGGACAAGGAACGGTTTGCACGGTACTGGCGGGAACGGGAGCTGCGGGAGGCGGTGGAGAGTGTATGAGCAGAGAGTGCAAACCGAAAGCCACTACCGCCCCTCATCCGTCAGGGCTTCGCCCTGCCACCTATTGCATCATGGTATAGCTGACGCTGGCAGCTATTGGGGATTGGGATTCGCTGCGCGGAGCACCACCCTGGGGGAAGGCATTATGAGGTGTATTTATGGGGTATGAATATTTATGCAGCGCCGGGGAGACCTTTGATTCCGTGGCGCTGGCGGTTTACGGGGACGAAAAGTACGTGGCGGAGCTGATGGCGGCCAACGGGGAGTACCTGCAGAGAATGGTATTTTCCGGCGGCGAACGACTGGCGCTGCCGGAAACCGGGACGGTGCTGGACAGGACCGGGGAGGACACGGGGACGGCACCCTGGAAATGAGGTGATTTTTTGGAGCTGGCGAGATTTGGAGACGCTGTGTTTGGTGTGGCGGAAAGCGGGGCCATGCTGTTTGAAAAGCTGAAGATTTCCGCCGGGTGCGAGACGGAGAGCCAGGAATCCGGGGGACAGGGATTTGTGACCCGGAAGAAGGGCAGCCCCATGGAGGTGACGCTGACGGCTATCCTGCATTCCGGGCTGGGGCTGGACGTACAGAAAAAGGCCATGGAGTTGTTTGACATGGCAAAGGACGGGAAAGCGGACTACTTCTACCTGGGGAGCGAAAAGCTATGGCCCTACAAGCTGCTGCTGAAAAGCGCGGCTTCGGAGGAGATCACCCTTTCCCCCGGGGGGAAGTGGGTGCAGGCCCGGATTTCCCTGGGGCTGAGCCAGGGAGAGAGCGGGGTGCAGGAGGCTGCGCCGGGCGCGGCTTCGGCAGGGACGGCATCAGCGGGGAGCGGCGGCGGACAGGCATCCGGCGGCACGGGGACAGGCAGCAAAATTGTGAAGGGAACGAAGAAGACGGCGCCTGCCCAGAAAGCCCACGGGGACAACTACATGATCCAGCTGACGGGTTCCGTGGTGAAGAAAGCGAAGCAGCTGCCTGCGCTGACCGGCGGCGGGGGAAAATCCACAGCCAACCGGGTGACATTCGGGAGGAACTGAGATGGCGGAATACAAGATCGACACGCGGGAAGAAAAGATCCGGCTCGCCTGCCCGGATGAAACGGTGCGGGTTTTGCAGAACGTGAAGAACCTTCTGCTGTGCAGGCGGGGAGAGATCCCCTACGACCGGATGCGGGGGCTGGACCCGGGGCTGTTTGAGCTGCCGCTGGGGGAGGTGCAGAAGATCCTGCTGCCGGAAATTGACCGGGTGCTGGCCTGGGAGCCCAGGGCCGAGGCGAAGAGCGCAGTGGCGGAACTGGAGAATGGGGCGTTGGTGATCACGGTGACGGTGGAGGTCTGAGGAGGCTGAGTAGATGGCAGAGGAAATACATTATTTAAGCTTTGACCCGGAGAAGATTTTTGAGGAGATGCACCGGGCATATCTGGAGGCCGGGGGCGAGGCACTTTATCCGGGGGACGAGAAGGATATGCTGCTGCGAAGCTGTCAGGCGGTGATCACCCAGGCATTCGCGGGAGTGGACCACGCGCTGCGGATGGCGACGCTGCGGTATGCTACCGGGGAATACCTGGACCTGTACGGCGAGAACCGGGGGTGCCTGCGGATGGAGGCACTGGCGGCGGAGGCGGAGATCGAGATCACGGCCAGGGCCACCGGGAAGCCCCAGCTTCTGAAAAGCGGCACGCTGCTGACGGCGGACGGGGAGACCCTGTACGCCCTGACGGACAGCGTAATGCTCAGCGGGCTGGCGCAGACCCTGCGGGCGGTGATCCGGGCGGAGAAAACCGGCACGGACGGGAACGCTCTGACCGCCGGGACCCAGATGCAGACTCTGCTGCCCTTCGCGGGCATTGAAAGCATCTGCTGTGCGGAAAGTGCGGCGGGGGGCCGGGAGCAGGAGGACGACGAGAGCTACCGGGAGCGGATCCGGGCCTACGGGCTATCGAACATCACCACAGGCCCCAGGCAGCAATACGAGGCGGCGGCCATGGCTGTCAGCACGGAAATTCTGGACGCCCGGGCGGTAAACCAGGGGGCCGGAAAGGTGGGCATTGCCATTCTAGCGGCGGAGGGCGCGGAGGACAGTCTGCTGACGGAGGTGGAGACGGCGCTGAACGACCTGAGCGTCCGGCCTATGACGGACCAGGTGAACGTATTTCGGGCGGAGGAAAAGCCCTACACCATCAAGGCAGCCTACAAGGCGGACCGGGGCGAGAACCTGGCAGAGGATATGGCGGAATGCGTAAAGAGCTATCAGAGCTGGCAGGACGGCACCATCGGCAGGACCTTTAATCCGGACCGGCTGATGGCGGCCATGTATCAGGCGGGGGCGGAACGGGTGGCCTGGCAGACCGGCAGCGCATTCGGCGAGGCCGGGGCGATCGAATATACGGAGATCCCGGAGACGGCCTGCTGCAAGGGGACGATCACCCTGGAGGTGCTGAACTGATGGAAATTCCCATGGAGCAGCTGCTGCCGGGGTTCCTGCGGCGGGACAAAACCTGCGCGGCCCTGGGGGCGGCCCTGAAAAAGGGGCTGGAGATCTTCTGCGGCAAGACGGAACAGGGCCTGGACGTGCTGCTGCGGGCGGAAAAAATGCCGGAGTGGCGGCTGGATGAAATGGCCTGGGAGCTGGGCTGCCTGTATGACTACGGGGCGGAAATTTCCATGAAACGGGAATGGATCCGGAACGCCGTGCCGCTGTATGCCAGCTACGGAACGGCGGAGGCCATTTACAAATACCTGGGGGGCTACTTTGAAAGCGTCCAGGTGGAGGAATGGTGGCAGTACGGGGCGGAAGGATATCATTTCCGGGTGATCGTGGCGGGGCAATGGACGAAGAAAAGCGCGGACTGGGCCAGAGAAGCCATTGAGAAGGTCAAGAATGTAAGAAGCGTGCTGGACTATCTGGCAGTCGGCAGCGAGATAAAAGTGCTGGCGGCAACGGAGACGGACTACACACGGTTCACCTGCCCCATGGCAGGGGAGATCATGGCGGGCGTATACCCGGGAGAGGATCTGTAAATGGCAAAGAAATTGACAGCGGCGGCGCTGACAGAAATGGTCACGGCGCTGCGGGACAAGATCTCAGGCGCGAAATACATGGTGGGCGGCCAATGGCGGGAAACTGCTGTGACCAGCTGCGAGATCGGGACGGACGGGAAGCTCTATGTGGGGCTGATGCTGCAGCCGACGGCGGCGGAGATCGTTACCCAAGTGGCCCTGACGGACAGTGCCGGGGCGGTGCTGGCCCAGGCGGAGGAGAGCATTGCGGGGTCCAATACGGACACAGGGGTCTACTACCGGTTCCGGGTAAGTGTGACAGAGGGGGAATAACATGGCATACGAGAAGACGGTCTGGAAAGACCATGTGGTGGAGCGGCCAAAGACCTACAGGATGGTGGAGAACGCCGACGGCACGGTGACGCTGGTGCCGGAGACGGGGCAGGTGATCCAGCAGGGCACGGCGCTGAACGCGGAGAACCTGAACAAGATTGAAGATGCGCTGGAAGCCCATGAAACTGAACTGGGCGACAGACTGGAAAAGGCGGGCGGGACCATGACCGGCAGCATCCGCATGAGCGGCAACGCGGTGCAGGAGCTGAAGGAACCGGTCAGCAGTGCCGACGCGGCTACCAAGGCCTATGTGGACGGGAAACGGAAGCAGTTCTCGGCTGCGCTGGCCACCGCCTGGGAAGGTGCCGGACCCTTTACGCAGACCGTGGCAGTCAAGGGTATTTTGGCATCGGACATGCCCCATGTGGTGCCGGTGTATGACGCGGACAACACCA